>Ga0209257_1002307_pt1 | contig 19282 bp, 15 predicted proteins | sample AraplaCvi_mCL_r2_FD_184277 | JGI IMG/M metagenome (GOLD analysis project Ga0209257, IMG submission 184277) | Arabidopsis root microbial communities from North Carolina, USA - plate scrape MF_Cvi_mCL_r2 (SPAdes) (version 2) | ecosystem: Host-associated > Plants > Roots > Endosphere | place: USA...
CACCGAGAAGTTCGAGACCATGGCCAGGTTGGCGTTCACCGCGTGGCCGATGGGCACGCACTGATCCGATTTGATGATGCCATAGTAGATGTCGGCCCAGGTCTTCGCCTCCTCCGGGTCGAGGAACGAGAAGGCCAGGGCGCCGATGCCGATCGAGGCGGCGACCTTGATCGTGTCGCGGTTGGTGCAGGCCATCCACATGGGCGGGTGCGGCTTCTGCACCGGCTTCGGCACCACGTTGCGGCAGGGGAACGAGAAGCCTTTGCCCTCGAAGCCGGGATAGGGGTCCATCACCAGCATGTTGGCGATCTGCTCGGCCGCCTCGATGGCGAGGGCCCGCTTCTCCTTGGCCGGGATGCCGAAGCCGCCCAGTTCCAGCCGCGTGGCGCCCTCGCCGATCCCGAACTCCAGCCGGCCGTTGGAGACGATGTCGAGCGTCGCCAGCGCCTCGGCCGTGCGGGCCGGGTGGTTGTAGTTGGGAATCACCTGGCGGATGCCGTGGCCCAGGCGGATGGTCTTGGTCAGGGCCGCGCAGGCCGCCAGGAACACCTCCGGCGCGGAGGAATGCGAATACTCCTCGAGGAAATGGTGCTCCACCTCCCAGGCGTAGTCGTAGCCCAGCCGGTCGGCCAGCTGCACCTGCTCCAGCGCCTGATGGAACAGCCGCGCCTCGTCGCCCTCGTTCCAGGGCCGGGGCAGCTGGTGCTCGTAGAAGATGCCGAAGCGCATGGCGGTCCCTCCCGGCGGACGCTCGTGCGCCTGCTCATTGCCTGCACCATCCCGCCCCCAAACCTCCATTGGCAAGCGCCCCGATTCGGGCGTGACACTCCGCACCCATGGCCCACCCCTATGTCGCCCTGCTGCGGGACCGGCGGATCCGTGTCCTGTGGATCGGCCTGGCGACGTCAGCCATCGGGGGCCAGCTTTACGGCGTGGGGGCGCTGTGGCTGGCCGCGGAGCTGGCGGGACCCAACGCCGCGCTGCTGGTGACCGCGCAGTCGGCGGCGATCCTGGCGGTGAGCGTGCTGGGCGGGCCGCTGGTCGAGGCGATGCCCCGGCGCGGGTTCCTGGTGGGCGTGGACCTGCTGTCGGCGGCGGCCTGCGCCTTGGTGGTCGCCGCCTCGGCGGCGTCGGGCCTGAGCTTCCCCGTGCTGGTGGCGGTGAGCGTGGCGCTGGGGGCGATGGGCGCCGCGCACCGGCCGGTCTTCCTGTCGAGCCTGCCCGCGCTGGCGCCTTCGGGCGAGTTGCGGGCCGCGAACGGCCTGTTCGACAGCACCATCCGCGTGGCCCAGGCCAGCGGACCGTTCCTGGCGGCGGCGATCCTGGCCGTGCTGCCGGCGATCCATCTGCTGACCGCCAATGCGGCGAGCTTCCTGGCCTCGGCGGGGGCGGTGGCGGCCGTGGGGCGGACCCTGGACCGGACGTCGTCCCCGCCCGATGCCGCGCGGGCCGGCTTCTTCCGCCGGCTGGCGCGAGGCGTCCACGCGGCCAACGCCTGCCCCGGCGTCTGGAGCGCGCTGATCACCACCGGCGTGCGCGGCGGGTCCTACGCGCTGGGGTTCACGGTCGCCGTGCCGCTGATCTTCGCCGAGGGGGGCGCCGCGGCCGGCGGGCTCGCCAGCGTGGCGGTCGTGTTCGGCGCTGCGGCGACCTCCGAACTGCTGGCGGGTCCGCTGGTGGTGCTGAGCGAGCCCGCCCGGCCCCTGCGGCGACAGTTCGAGGGCTATGTCCTGGTCGGCGCGTCGCAGGCGCTGGTCGGGGCCGCGGCCCTGCTGCCGGGTCCGGCGAGGATCGCCGCCATGGTCGCGGCGGCGCTGGCGATGGGCGTGGGTCATTCGATCGCCGGGCTGCAGATGCTGACCTTCTTCAGCAGCCGGCTCTCCAGCGACGACTATGCGGCGGTGCTGCGGCTGCGCCTGGTGCTGGTGATCACGGCGATGATGGCGGCGACGGCGGCGGGGCCGTTCGTGCTGCACCTGCTGGGGCCCGCGATGACGGCCGTCGCCTGCGGGACGATGGCGACGGTCACGGCGCTGGCCGGCCTGTTCGGGCGGCCCGCGCGAACGCTGGGACGCGACTTCCAGCCGGTTGGGGCCGGGGACTAGCAGCCGCCGGGCGAAGCTGGCTTCATGGCGCCCCTGACCCGGAGCCGCCCCATGGCCTACGACCGCGACAACCGCCCGGACCTCTCGAACTACTGGATGCCGTTCACGGCCAACCGCCAGTTCAAGGCCGCGCCGCGCCTGCTCGTTTCGGCCAAGGGCATGCACTACCGGTCGGAGGACGGGCGCGAGGTGCTGGACGGCACGTCCGGCCTCTGGTGCGTGAACGCGGGCCATGCGCGGCCGGAGATCGCCGCGGCGGTGAACCAGCAACTGATGACCCTGGACTACGCCCCGTCGTTCCAGATGGGCCACCCCATCGCCTTCGACTTCGCCACCGCCCTGGCCCAGGTCGCGCCCGAGGGCCTGGACCGGATCTTCTTCACCAACTCGGGGTCGGAGTCGGTGGACACGGCGCTGAAGATCGCCATGGCCTATCACCGCGCGCGCGGCCAGGGGCAGCGCACGAAGATCGTCGGCCGCGAGAAGGGCTATCACGGGGTCGGGTTCGGCGGCATCTCGGCGGGCGGGCTGGTGAACAACCGCCGCGTCTATCCGCTGCTGCCGGCCGACCACCTCCGCCACACCCACGACCCGGCCCGCAACGCCTTCTCGCGCGGCCTGCCGCAGCACGGGGCGGCGTTCGCCGACGACCTGGAGCAGCTCATCGCCCTGCACGGCGCCGAGACCCTGGCTGCGGTGGTGGTGGAGCCGGTGGCCGGCTCGGCGGGCGTGCTGCCGCCGCCGGTGGGCTACCTGGAGCGGCTGCGGGCGATCTGCGACGCGCACGGCGTCCTGCTGGTCTTCGACGAGGTGATCACCGGGTTCGGGCGGCTCGGCGCGCCGTTCGCCAGCCAGGCCTTCGGCGTCACGCCCGACCTGATGACCACCGCCAAGGGAATCACCAACGGCGTGTTGCCGATGGGCGCGGTGTTCGCCCGGCGCGAGGTGCACGACGCGGTGGTGAACGGCTCGGAGACGGCCATGGAGTTCTTCCACGGCTACACCTATTCCGGCCACCCGGTGGCCTGCGCGGCCGGCTTGGCGACGCTGGACATCTACCGGCGCGAGGGCCTGTTCACCCGCGCCGGCGAGCTCGGCGACGCCTGGGCGGACGCGGTGCACGGCCTGCGCGGGCTTGGCCTGGTCACCGACATCCGCAACCTGGGCCTGATGGCCGGCATCGACCTGGCGCCGAAGGCCGGCGCGCCCGGCGCGCGGGGCTATGCGGCGATGGTGGCGGCGTTCGAGGCCGGGATTTTGATCCGGGCCACGGGCGACACGCTGGCCCTGTCGCCGCCGTTGATCGTCAGCGAGGCGCAGATCGACCAGCTGGTCTCGACGGTCCGCGAGGTCATTTCGAAGCTCGACTGACCGCCTTGGCGATGGCCGCGATCAGCGGCGAGCCGGGCAGTTCGCGACCGTCCAGGTTCGCCACCCGCCGCACGCCGATGAGGCTGTTGGTGAGGAACATCGGGGCGCCCGCCACCCGGCCGAGGTTGGCGTAGACCTCCTGCACCGGCACGCCCAGGGCGTGGCAGGCGGCGATCACCTGGCCGCGCATGATCCCGTCCAGCACCCCGCAGTCGAGGTCCGGCGTGAACACCTCGTCGTGGCGCACCCAGAAGACGTTGGCCGCCGCCGCGCAGGCCACCTCGCCGGCGGTGTTCAGCATCAGCGCCTCGTCGGCGCCCGCGTCGCGCGCCTCAGCGCGGGCCAGGACGTTGTCGAGGTAGGAGAGCGTCTTGAGCCGCGACGTCGGCGAGCGGTCGTTGCGGCGCACCTGCGCGGTGACCAGGCGCGCGGGCCCGGCCGGCGGCCCCAGGGCCGCGGCGCTGGCGGTGAGCCGGGGCTGCGGATCGGCTGGGGGATCGAGGCCGCGGTCGCCCGACCCGGCGCTCCAGTTCAGCCGCACGGCCGCCCGCTCCGGCGATCCCGCCGCGGCCACCGCGGCGTCGGCGGCGGCCCGGAAGGCGACCCGGTCGGGAGGCGGCAGCCGCAGCACGCGGCACCCGCGCTCCAGCCGCTCGACGTGCGCGTCCCAGTGGGCCAGGGCGCCGTCGGCCCACAGGACCGTCTCGAACAGGCCATGGCCGAGCGTGAAGCCGCGGTCGTCGAGGGGAATGTCGGTCATGGCGCGTCCATCAGCGCCTTGAGGATGGCGCCGATCTTGGCCGTGGTCTCGGCGACTTCCGCGTCGGGATCACTGTCGGCGACGATGCCGCCGCCGGCGCGCGCTTCGAAGGCCCAACCCGCCGCATTTTCGATCAAGGCGAGCGTGCGGATCAGGACGCTCGCCTCCAGCGCCCCGTCCACGCCGGCCCAGAACAGGCTGCCGCAATAGGGGCCGCGCGGCGGTTCGTGGCGCGCGATGACCTGCATGGCCTGCAGCTTGGGCGCGCCGGTGACCGAGCCGGGCGGGAAGGCGGCGAAGAAGGCGTCCCAGGCCGTCCGGTCGGGCTGCAGCCGCGCGCGGACCCGCGAGACCAGGTGGTGGACGTTGGCGTAGCTCTTCAGGCCCCAGAGCTCCGGGACCTGGACCGTGCCGGGGACCGAGACGCGCGCCAGGTCGTTGCGCATCAGGTCGACGATCATCAGGTTCTCGGCGCGGTCCTTGTCACTGGCCCGCAGCTCGGCGGCGAGCGCTGCGTCGCTGGCGGGATCGGCGCCGCGCGGCCGGGTGCCCTTGATCGGATCGGTCTCGGCCCAGAGGCCGTCTCGCTCGCGGCGCACCGACAGGAACCGCTCGGGCGAGTTGGAGACCAGCGCCCGGCCGGGCAGGTTCAGGAAGGCCGCGTAGCCGGCGGCGCTCTGTCGGGCCAGCCGGGCGAACAGGTCGAACGGCGTGGCGTCCGGCGCTAATCGCCCGCGCCAGGGCCGGGCGAGGTTGGCCTGGAAGATCTCGCCGGCGGCGATGCGATCCACGGTCTCGGCGACCGCCGCGGCGTGGCGCGCGTCGCTGGCGGCGAGCTCGACGTCGGCGGCCAGCACCCCCCAATGCGGCGGCCGGCGCGGCGCGTCCAGCCAGCTCAGGGCGAAGTCGGCGTTGGCGGCCGCGGCCTTCGGATCCAGCCCCCGCCCGACCGCCACGGCCCGGCGCTGGCCGGCATGGAAGGCGAGCAGCGCGGGGTAGCGGAGCAGGCTCAGGTCGGGCCAGTCCCCGCCGCGGGCCTGCGGCGCGGTCGCTTCGAGCTGGGCGGAGAGTTCGTAGGCGGCGAGGCCAACGACCCCGCCCTGGAACGGCGGGCCGTCGGGCAGAACGTCGCCCGCGCCGAGCAGGTCTGGCAGGTCGCAGCTCGCTTCCACGACCCGATCCGGCCGGCGCAGGACATAGGACCAGCCCTCCGGGTCCGACAGCAGCACGCAGGCATGGAGTTCCTCTGCGAAGGCCGAGGCCACTTCCACCGGATCGGCCCAGGCGGTGGCGCGCAGAGCCACGCTGGCGAGATCGTTCGCAAAGGGCTCAGGACGGTCGGCGGCTCGGCTCCACACGTGGCGGGCTATAGCGCATTCGCGCGCTGTTGACCTGCCGCCTCGTAAAGCGCGCCGAATGCGGAAAACGCAAGCGAGGCCGGATGTCGGCGGCCTGTTCCTGGTGGGGCGGCCTACCTCCCGCCATCGCTGTCACGATGGGGGAGGTAGGAACAGTTCCCTAGAACGTCTGGCCGAACTTGAGCCCGATGGTCCGCGGGCGGATCGGGATCGTGTAGACGCGGCTGCAGACCGAAGACGCGCACTGCACGAAGCGGTCGTTCTGGCCGTCATCATCGAACAGGTTCTTGGCGAAGGCCTCAATCCGCCAGCTGTCCCTGTCCACGCCGATGCTGAAATCGAACGTCGTCGAACTGGGCAGCTTGCCGATCACCGCGCGGTCGGAGATGCGCAGGTCAGGATAGGCCGAGCCGGTGTGCACCACCGAGCCCTGCACGTGGGCGTCCATGTCGCCGAACGTCCACTCGTAGCGCGCTGTCAGGTTGCCCTTGAACTTCGGCGTCACCGGCAGCGAGGTGCCCTTCAGGGCTTCGGGCGGCGCCGACGGGTCGGGGACGTAGTCCTCGTTTAGTTCCGCGTCCGTGTAAGCCGCCGCGCCGACCAGGGTGAAGCCTTCCGAGACCAGCCAGTTGATGTCGGACTCTACGCCCTTCATCTTGGCCTTGCCGGCGTTGCGGATCTCGGTGAGGCCGTTGGCGCCGAGGAACGAGAACTGGAAGTCGTTCCACTTCTCGTAGAAAACGGCACCGTTCCACCGCAGCCGGTTGCCCAGCCACGAGGTCTTCCACCCGATCTCGTGGTTCTTCAGGAAGTCGGCGTCATAGGGCGGCAGGGTGCCGCGCCGGTTGATGCCGCCGGGCCGGAAGCCGGTGGACAGGGTGGCGTAGACCATCTTGTCGTCGGTGATCTTGTAGGTTGCGTTCAGCCGATAGGTATGGCCGTCGCCCTTGGTGGTCTTGTCGACGTTGGTGCAGGGGCCACCTTCGACGATCGCCGTCGGCGAGAAGCACGCAGCCACGCCCGTCTTCGACGAATAGCCCGAGCCGAAGCCGAAGAAGCCCTCCAGCGAGTTCTTGTACTTGAAGAACCGGATGCCGCCGGTGATCGAGAACCGGTCGGTGAGGTCGAAGGTGGCGTCGGCGAAGGCAGCGTAGTCGCGGTCGGTCCGCAGCTGCTTGGTCAGCCACAGGGTGTCGGGCCAGCCGGGCACCTCGACGGCGCTGGCCAGATTGTCGATCCGGTAGCGCTGCTCGATGTTGTGCGTCTGCTTCTGGTAGAACAGGCCGGCCACCACCTTGAACCGGTTCTCGGTCGGGCTGGCCACCCGCAGCTCGTGGCTGGTCTTCTTGAAGTAGTCGCGGCCCTGGATGTACTGCGACGTGTTGATGAAATTGCCGGCGTCGTCGGTGGTGTAGGCGCCGTACCCGAACAGGGTGTCGTAGAAGTAGCTGTAGTCGGAATAGTCCTGATCGGTGTCGATCCAGCGGCGCATGTGGGCGCCGGCGTACAGCACGTCGAGGTTGGCGACCTGGCCCTCGATGGTCGCCGCCGCCTGGACCCACTTGTCGTCCGAGCCCTCAGGATAATAGCGCTGGACCTTCAGATCGCCGAGGCGCGGATCGGCCGCGAAGCCGCCGTCCGCCTGGGTGCGCTGGCCCATGAGCGTGGGCGTGACCGACCAGGTGTCGGTGAGGTCGATCTTCAGCGCAGCGCGCGCGCCGACCGTGTCGACCTCGTTGTAGTCGTCCTTCACCTGACGGGCGTTGTTCACCGCGATGTTGCCGGTGGGGAAGACGAACGAGCCCGGGATGTTGTCGATGTAGCCGCTGTCGTGCTCGGCCCACGCCACCAGGCGCACGGCCGCCTTCTCGTGCAGCGGGATGTTGACGAAGCCCTCGGCGCCGTAGCCGAAGTCGCCGTGGGCGACCGAATTGACCTCGAGGTCGTAGCCGGCCTTGAAGCCCGAGGTGTCCGGCTTGTTGGTGATGATGCGGATCGTGCCGGCCTGGGAGCTGGCGCCGTACAGGGTGCCCTGCGGCCCGGCCAGCACCTCGACGCGGGCGATGTCGTAGATGTGGACGTCCAGCGGCCCGGTGATCGTGGTCACCGGCTGTTCGTCGAGATAGACGCCAACGCTGGGCAGCGGGCCGGAGTGGTTGTTGTTCTCGCCCGAGGCGACGCCGCGCATGTAGAAGTTCGAGAAGCCCGGCGCGCCGGTCGGCGCCGTGACGCTGGGCATGAACTTCACATAGTCGACCGTGTCATTGACCTGGAGCTGGTCCAGCCGCTCCGTGCCCAGCGCCTGGATGCTGATCGGCACGTCCTGCAGGTTCTCGGACCGCTTCTGGGCGGTGACCACCACCTCCTCGAGTTGGGCCTCGCCGGCGGTTTGGGCCAACGCGTGGCTTCCGGCGCCGGTCAGCATGGTGGTGGCGAGCAGGCCCGCCGACCAGCGCGTGGCGCGCCTGAAGTTCCGCCGATCGTTTCTCATAAAGTCCCCCTTGGAGAGCGTAGCGCCTCAGGATCCGGGCGCATGCGGGTAAGCGTCGAGCACAGGTCCCAGCGCGGCCTTCAGCGGGCCGAGCCAGGGGTCGTAGTTCCGCCAGTGGTCGGCGGCGTCGGTGAAGATCGGCTGGCGCACCTGCTCGGAGCTGGCGGTGCGCACCGCACGGTCGTTCTCATAGAATCGCAGGCAGGCGTCTTCGAAGGGCAGACCGCAGTGCGCCAGCAGGGCGCGCGTTTCCGCCTCGGGATCGGACACCATGCGCTCATAGATCACGCGATGGACGCGCCCGGGCAGGATTGCGTCGAAGTGGGCCAAATACTCGACGTACGAGACGTAGTACCGGCCGATGTCGGTCAGGTCGTAGGTGAAGCCCTGGCCACGGGCGAAGTGCTGCTTGAAGCCCGAGAAGCCGCAGCCCAGCGGATGGCGGCGCGCGTCGATGATCTTCGCGTTCGGCAGCGCCAGGCAGATCAGGCCCAGGTGCGCCCAGTTGTTGGGCATCTTGTCGATGAAGAACGGCCGGCCCCGCTTCCGGTGCACCTCGGCGCGGGCCATGTACTCCTCGCCCAGCGCCGTCAGCTCCCGCGGACCCAGCTCGGCCAGGGCCTCGGGATAGCGGCTCTCCGACGCCCGTTTCGCCTTGCCGCCGATGCGGCGGGCCAGCGCGATGATGTCGGGCAGTTCCTGGGTGCCCTCCGCCTGGCTGTGGCTGGCGAGGATCTGCTCCACCAGGGTCGAGCCGGCGCGCGGCAGGCCGACGATGAAGATCGGATCGGGGGCTGAGGAGCCCTGCCCGGCGCGGGCCGCGAAGAACGGTTGCGTGAACAGCGTCTTGGCGCGGCGGACCTGATCCTCGATCTCGTCGGCCTCGTAGTCCAGGGCCTGGCGGCGCAGCGCATTGCCGCGCTGGTAGTGGCCGAACGAGGCCTCGTAGTCGCCGGCGTCCTCGCGCGCCTTGCCCAGCGCGAACTCCAGGTGGAAGCGATCCTCGTCCGAGAGGTCGGCGCGCCGCAGCTGTCCGGCCATCGCCGCCACGTCGGCCTCGCTGAAGGTCACGGTCTTCAGGTTGGCCAGGCTCCACCATGCCTCGCCGAACTGGGGCGCGAGCGCCACGCAGCGGCGGTAGGCCTCGATGCATTCCGCCTGCCGGCCGACGGTCTTCAGCGAGTGGCCGTAGCTCATCCAGACCTTGGGCTGGCGCGGCTGGTCCTGCAGCACCGCGCCATAGAGCGCAATGGCCTGCTCGTACTCGCCGATCCGCGCCAGGGCGGCGGCCTTGAGGTTGCGGTAGCCGGGGTTGCCGGGATCGTCGGCCAGCAGCCGGTCGACCTCGGCGATGGCGGCCTGGGACTTGTTCTGCCGGTAGAGGACGGTGGCGTAGTTGTGCCGCGCGGCCGTGAAGCCCGGGGCCAGCTCGACGCAGCGCGCCAGCAGGTTCTCGGCGTCGTCATAGCGGCCCAGGCGCATGCCCGTCTCGGCCAGCATGCGGATGGCCGCCACGTCGGTGGGCCGCGCCATCAGGATGGCCCGCAGGGCCTGCTCGGCCACGCCCAGTCGGTTCTCCACGAGGGCGGTGGCCGCCTTCACCAAGTCGGGGTCGTTCACCGAGCCCTTCACCGAGCGCAGGTAGGCCGCCTCCGCGGCTTCGATCTCGCCCTGCCGGCGCAGGGCCGCGCCCAGCAACCGCAGCGCGTGCGGCTGGTCGGGAACGGCCTTCAGGATCTCGCGGGCCTGGGCCTCGGCGGCGGCGGCGTCGACAGGCAGCAGGCGCGCCGCATGCTCCAGCGCGACCTCGAGGGTTCCGACCGTCTCCGTCGTCGCGCCCGGCACTGGGCCTCCCAAATATTGCGGTTGGATGAAATCGGTGATGCGCTGACGCTGTCAACCGAAGGTCGTGGCCGCCTCGCCCCAGAAGCCCGGCTGTGGCGGATAGAGCACGCCCCGCTCGATCCGGCAGCCGCCTGCACGGTCCTCGACCAGCCACCAGGGGCCGTCCAGGTCGACCACGTCGGCGAGGGCTCCGGCCCACATGGCCGGCGCGATGGAAAGCGAGCTGGAGACCATGCAGCCGACCATGACGCCCAGGCCCAGGTCCCGCGCCTGGCTCACCATCGCCAGGGCCTCGGTGAGGCCGCCGGCCTTGTCGAGCTTGACGTTGACCATCTGGTAGCGGCGCGCCACGCGGGCCACGTCGGTGGCGACATGCACGGCCTCGTCCGCGCAGATCGGCGCGGGATAGTCTAGGCCCTCCAGCCCGGCGTCCTCGCCCGCCGGCAGCGGCTGTTCCACCATCACCACCGGCAGGCGGGCGATGGGCCCGGCCATGGCCTGGAGCAGCGGCAGGGTCCAGCCCTCGTTCGGATCGACGATCAGGCGCGCGTCCGGAGCCGCCTCGGCGACGGCCAGCAGCCGCGTGGCCGGATCGTCCGCGCCCAGCTTCACCTTCAGCAGCGGCGCGTCGCGGACCGCCAGCGCCGCCGCCTGCATGGCGTCCGGCGTGTCCAGGCTGACCGTGACGGCCGTCGGCATCGGTTCCGGCCGCGCGCGGCCCAGCCGGTCCGCCACCGAGCGGCCGCGCCGCGCCTCCAGGTCCCACGCCGCGCAGTCCAGAGCGTTGCGGGCGGCTCCGGGGGGAAGCTCCGCCAGCACCCTGCGGATCGGTTCGCCGGCGGCCAGGCGGCGGCCCGCTCCCGCCAGGACGGCCTTCACCGACCCGGTCGTCTCGTCGTAGCGCGCGTACGGCACGCACTCGCCGCGGCCCACGAGGGCCCCGTCGGACAGCTCGGCCACCACCACCTCGGCATGGGTCTTCACGCCGCGCGAGATGCGGAACGGCGCGTTCAGCGCCAGACGTTCGGCGTGGATGTGCAGGGCGAGGGTCACCTTGGCCTTTGTCCCGCATCCTGGGCGGCGCGTCGACAGTCGCCACGACCCGTGGTTAGCATCCGCCGGGGAACTGTTCGGGAGGTTGAGAATGACCGACGTCGCCGCCGCCGCCGAGCCGGGCAAGCTCGACATTGCGCGGGTGATCAGCGGCACGTTCAGCGTGCTGGGCCGCAACATCGTGACCTTCGGCGTTCTCGCCCTGGTGCTGTCGGGGATCCCGACGGCGGTGATCGCCTACATCCAGGCGACCAATATCGAGGCGAATGCGGCGTTCACCCTGCGCCCCGGATACTTCCAGGCCGTGGGCTTCAGCGGCCTGGCGGCCCTGATCACCAGCGCGATCCTGCAGGGCGCGCTGGTCTACGGCACCGTCCAGGACATCAACGGACAGCGGGCCAGCATCGCCGAGTGCCTCGCCAGCGGCCTGCGCGCCTTCCTGCCGTTGATCGGCCTGGCCATCCTGATGGTGCTCGCGATCATGTGCGGCCTGATCCTGCTGATCGTCCCCGGGATCATGATGGCCTGCGCCTGGGCGGTGGCCGTCCCGTCGCTGGTAGCCGAGCGGACGGGCGTGTTCGGCGCGTTCAGCCGTAGCGCCGAACTGACCCGCGGCAACCGCTGGCGGATCTTCGCCCTGTTCATCGTGGTCTGGGTGATCGCCCTGGTCATCGGGGCGGTGATCGGCGCCGTGGCGCTGGCGCTGAGCTTCGGGGGCGCGCTGGATCCCGTCGCCTTGGCCCGCAGCCCCGTGCAGGTGGTGGGCAACGTGATCAGCAACACGCTGAGCGCCCTGATCACCTCGACCGGCGTGGCCGTCCTCTATGTCGAGCTGCGGAAGGCCCGCGAAGGCGCCAGCCCGCAGTGGCTGGCGGAGATCTTCAGCTAGCCGACGTCGAACTTGTCCTTGCGGCGGTGGCCGAACAGCATGCGGCTCTCCAATCGGCCCCGCAGGCCCGCATAGTAGGCATTGAGGAAGGTCCGGTCGGCGATGTCGCCCGGCCCCTCCCAGCCGATCTTGCCGCGGATGCGCGCCGCCACCTCCGCCATCGCCTTGCGATCGCCGGCGCGGATCACGTCCTCCAGCACATGCAGCTCCTTGATCCCGTAGGCGTCGAGCTGGGCGGGGGTGAAGCTGAGCCCGCGGGAGGCGGTGCGCTCGGTGTCGGCAAGATCGGGTTGCAGCACCTTCTTCGGCGCCTTCACCACCATGGTCCCGGCCACCAGGTCGCCCATCCGGCGGCGGTCGCGGTTGAACAGCGGGAACACCACGAACACCAGGCTCCAGAGCGCGCCCAGGCCGATCAGGGCGCCGTCCACGCCGTCGCCCCGGGACGCGAAGAAGGTGAGCGGCAGGAACACCTCGACCTCGCGCATGGCGTTGCGGGCGAAGACCATGTCGGCGGTCAGCCGCCCGCCGTCCGCTGCCGCCACCCGCAGGCCCATGGCGCGCTTGCCCGGCGTCGCAGCCCGGGGGCCGATCTCGAAGATCAGGAAATAGAAGTTGCGGCCGACGAACACCCCCAGCAGCCAGACCACGCCCAGCGCCTCGCTGCCCCACGTGGCCTTGGTGGCCCAGAACACGCCCAGGGCCACCAGGCTGAAGACGGCCAGGCTTCCGAACAGGATGGCGAAGTCGATGAGCAGGGCCGCGAACCGCTCGGCGTAGGCGCCGACCTTCAAGCGCAGGTCGACGCCTTCGGGCGTGACCAGCTCGCGCCAGCCGTCGTAGGGCGGCCGCGGGGCGCGACGGGTCCGCAAGCGGCTGAGGGCGGCCTGGACGCTCATGGCGCGGGCTTCCGCGGCCAGTAGAAGTAGGCGAGCCAGGCCAACAGCGTGGCGGCGGCGATGGCGTAGCGGGCGTAGTCGACCTGGATGAGCTGGCGGCCGAAGCCTTCCAGCAGGCCGGCGATGAACAGCATCACCACCACGCCGGCCATCGCCGTGGCGGCGCGGCGGCCGGCCTCGGCGGCGGCGTCGACACGGCTGCGCTCACCCGGGAAGCAGACTGCCCAGCCGATGGAGAAACCGGCCGCGCCCGCCAGGATGATGGCGAACAGCTCGGTCGCCCCGTGGATCATCAGCCATCCGCCGGCCTCCAAGCCCAGGCCGCGCGAGACGAACAGCGCCAGGAAGGCCCCGAACATCCCGCCGTTCATGACCAGCAGCGCCGCGGTCGGAAGGCAAAGCAGGAAGCCCAGCGCAAACGCGAACAGCGCGATCTGGGCGTTGTGGGTGAACAGGAAGGTGGCGAAGACCGACAGGCTCTCGCTGGCCGTGCCCTGATGGTAGAGCGTCTCGCGCAGGGCGGCCGTGGTCGCGGTCGGGTCGCGGCCCGAGGCGACGCCGGGCTCGACGAAGCTGTGGAACCAGTCCGGGTCGCGCTGGACCAGCACATAGGCCACCACCGCCGCCACGGCCGACAGCACGAACGACACCAGGGTCTCGCGCCACAGCGCCTGCACCGCCGCCGGCCAGTCGCGGGCGAAGAACCGCGCCATCCGTTCGGGCAGGCGGGTGCGGGCGCCGTAGACGATGAAATAGGCCCGCGTGCAGAGGCTCTCCAGATAGGCCGTCAGGCTCTGGTCCAGCGAGATCGAGCGCGCCACCGAGAGCGACGACAGCGCCTGGCGGTAGAGGATCGGCATCTCCAGCAGCTCGTCGCGCCGGAGGTTGGCCGCGCCACCGGCCTCGGCCTTGGCGAGCAGTTTCTCCAGCCGCCGCCAGTCGGCCTCGCGCTCAGCCCGGAACCGCCAGCTCTTGAGGTGCAGTTCGGCCATCAGACCAGTCCCCGCCGCTTCACGTCGAGGTAGCTGTTGACCAGGTTCGTCGCCAGGCCATCGGCGGGCGCATCGACGATCTGGGCGCCCAGCCGGCGCAAGCGGGCCGCGACGCCCTCGCGCTGCTTCAGCATCCGCTCGGCGATCACGGCGCGGGAGACGTCGTCCGGGCTCTCCGGCTCGCGGCCCACCAGGCTTTCCAACTCTTCGTCGCGGAACACCACGAACAGCACCAGGTGCGTGCGCATGAGGCGCGCCACGTTCTCCACCATCAGCTCGGCCGAGGTGCTGTCGGCGAAATCGGTGAAGACCACCACCACGGCCCGGCGGTCCAGCCGGCCGGCCAGGGCGGTGAGGCCGAGGGTGAAGTTGGTCTCCTCGGTGGAATAGTCGATCGACGCGCACAGCTTCTGCAGCAGCGGGAAGGCCGCCGGGCCGGACGCCAGGCCGCTGGCCAGCCGGGGCTTCGAGTCGAAGGCGAAGACGCCCACCCGATCGCCCATCCGCAGGCTGACGAAGGCCAGCAGCAGGGCCGCGTTGATCGCCCGGTCGATCCGCGGCAGGCCGGCGGCCGGAGCGCTCATCAGCCGCCCGGTGTCCAGGGCCAGCAGGATGTGGTGGTTGCGCTCGGTGCGGTACTCGCGCCCGATCAGCTTGGCGTGGCGCGCCGACTGCTTCCAGTCGATGTCGCCCAGGTCCATGCCGGTCTGGAATTCCTTCAGCGCGTGAAAGTCGGAGCCTTCGCCCGCGTCGGTGAGCGGCTTGGCGCCCAGCGGCGCGTCGCGCGCGAAGAGGCGCAGCGCCTGCTCCTTGACCCCGGCCACGTCGGGCGTCACGGCCAGCGGCGGGCCCGGCGGCTCGTGGCGCTGCAGCCAGACCAAACCCAGCGGCCCGCGCCAGCGCGCCCAGAGCCCCTCGATCCGCCCCTCGCCCCGCCGCGCGGGCGACAGCGTCACCTCGACCTCGGCGCGACCGCCGCGGACCGTCACCGCCTGGCGGTCGGGCCGGGCGGTGAGACGGTCGTTGACGCCCACCGCCAGCTCCAGTTGGTCGGGCTGGCGGCCCGCGAACGCGGCGGTGATGCGCGCGATCTCCGGCCGGCCGACGCCCATGAACCGCGGCGCGGCCATCTCCAGCGTCAGCGTCCGCGGCGGCGCGGCCAGCAACAGGTCGGCCAGCATCAGGCCCGCCGCCAGCACGATCCAGGCCGCCGCCGCCGTCCACAGCCCCGGCGCGAGCATGGCGACGGCCAGCGCCGGCGCGGCGCCCACGGCCATCAGCGCGATCGCGCGGCGGGTGGGGTAGAGGCGCAAACGGCTAGCGCGGCGCCGCGGCCAGGTCGACGAGGCCCTGGAGGATCTGGTCGGGGCGCCGCCCGTCGATCTCGGCGGCCGGCGACAGGATCACCCGGTGGCGCAGGGCCGGCAGGGCCAGGGCCTTCACGTCGTCGGGGATCACGTAGTCGCGCCCGTCCAGCGCCGCGCGCGACCGCGCCGCCAGGGCCAGCTGCGCGGCGCTGCGCGGCGAGGCGCCGCTGGACAGGTCGGGGGTCTCGCGGGTCGAGCGGACCAGGTCCAGCACGTAGCCCACGATCTCGTCGGTCAGCCGCACGCCGGCCACCGCCTTGTGCGCCTCGGCAAGCTGTTTGGCGGTGACCACGCGGGCGACGCCGCGCTGGACCGGGTCGGAGTGGCCGCTCTGCATGCCGTATTCGGCGACGATCCGGCGCTCCTCGTCGCGGCTGGGATAGCCCAGGGTCTGCTTGAACAGGAACCGGTCCAGCTGGGCCTCGGGCAGCGGATAGGTGCCCTGCTGCTCCAGCGGGTTCTGGGTCGCGACCACCATGAAGCTGGCTGAAAGCTCGCGCGCCTTGCCGTCGATGGTGACGCGCCGCTCCTGCATGGCTTCCAGCAGGGCCGCCTGGGTCTTGGGCGGCGTGCGGTTGATCTCGTCGGACAGCAGCAGCTCGCAGAACAGCGGCCCCTCGGTCAGCGAGAAGGTCGAGGTCTGGAAGTTGAAGACGTTGGAGCCGATGATGTCGGCCGGCATCAGGTCGGGCGTGAACTGGATGCGGCCGAAGTCCAGGCCCAGCGTCCGGGCGAAGCACTGCGCCAGGTAGGTCTTGGCCACGCCCGGCGGCCCCTCCAGCAGCACGTGGCCGCGGGCGAAGAGCGCCGTCAACAGCAGGTCGATGGTGTCCTGCTGGCCCACGATGGCCTTGCCGATCTCGGCGCGGACCTTGTCGGCCAGCCCCCTCACCTCAGCGACGTTCACGCGTCATCTCCCCTCGCCACTCGTACAGTTTCCGGGCGACGGCCATCAGGTCGTCGCGGGTCCTGGCCGTCTCGGCCTCGGCCGCCAGCTCGCCGGGCGCCGTGGCCCCGCGCCGCCGGGCCAGGTCGTCCAGCCAATGCTCCTGCGCCGTGTGGCCGCCCGCCGCCCGCGCCACCAGGGCGCGCGTCAGGTCGGCATAGGCCGGGGCCAGTTCGTGTTCCTTCTTCGCCATCCGCACCAGGTCGGCCGAATTATCCACCAGCGCCCGGGCGCCCAGGGCGAAGGCGCGGCCGCGCGCGCGCGGCTGGCCGAAGCGGGCCAGGGCGTGCAGCCCCATCAGGACGCCCGCCATCACGGCGATCAGGGTCGCCGCCAGCAGCGGCGGCTCCAGCATCAGCCGCCCCAGCCCGCGCCCGCGCTCCAGGCCGTTCAGGGTCACGTCGAACAGGATCGGCCGCTCGCCGCGCCGGGCGAGGTCGAGGATCAGGGCGCCCGCCCGCGCGGTGTCGCGGCTGGCCAGGCCCTGGTTGTTCAGCAGGTCGGGGTCGGCCAGCACCCAGATGCTGGGCGTCTTGCTGGACTGGACCAGCACGGCCTGGCCCCGCTCGTCCGTCAGCAGCGGCAGCCAGCCTTCGCCGGAAATCGTCCGCAGCCGGTCGATCTCGCCCAGGCGCAGGGGGCCGTACGGGCCCTGCAGGACCGGGCGGGACTTGCCCTGGCGGACCGCCAGTTTCGTCTTCGGCGCGTAGGACTTCAGCATCTCCTCGAAGGCCCGGTCCGCCGGCAGCACGCCGATCTTCCGCACCGCGCCCTGGCGGAGAGGATCGCGCCCGGCGATCCACTTCGGCAGGACGATCAGGGTCAGGGCGCCCTTCGGATAGTTCCGCAGCTCTTCGGGGCTGAGGCCGGGTTCGGGGGTCAGCACGACCACCGCGCCGGTCGGTCGCGAGGGCCGCGTGCGGCTGACCAGCACCGAGGCGCCCAGCGCCTTCATCAGGATCGGCGCGCCGGCGTAGCCCACCGCCGACTTCGAGAGCGCGTGCGCCCGGCCGTCCTGGCCGTTGCGCAGGTCCGGCGCATAGGCCGACAGGACCGCCATCGCCGCGGCCGCGACGATGCCCGCCAGCACCAGGGCCAGGATGGCGCCCGCGGCGAAGGTCTGCGGCCTGGCGGCGGCGGCCTCGCTCATCGCCAGCCCTCGGCGAAGGCGAAGGCCTCGTAGTCCGCGCGCGCCGCGCCGAACTCGTCGGCCCCGGCGGGGCGGCCGCCGAAGAAGGTCAGCTCCACCGCCCTCGCCAGGCTGGCGAAGGCCGTCCGCGGCCCGGCCGGCAGGGTCTCCAGGCCGGCGATGTCGCGACTGGTCAGCGCCGGCTTCACCGCGCCCGGCCGCCGGGCGCGCAGGTCGTCGATGGAGCGGAACAGCAGCAGGTGGATCGCCTCCTCGAACCGGCCCGCCGCGGCCAAGCCATCGGCGTCCTCCAGCAGCGCGCGGGCCTTCTCGGGCTCGGGCCGCCAGTCGGTGGCCGCCACCTCGATCTTCTTGCGGCGGAACCAGCGCTCGGGAACCAGCTCGCGGGCGATGAAGTAGAGGATCAGGGCCGCTCCCAGGATCACCCCGCCCCAGAACAGGTACGGCAGCACCGGCAGGATCACCTTGAGCGCCTCGATCAGCGGGCCCAGCCAGCTTGGCGGCGGAGGCGGCGCAGGGGCGCCGGCGAAGTCGAACTGGATGCCGCGGGTCTTCAGCAACGCCTCGTGGGCCGCGGCGAGCTTCTGCTCCGCCGTAGGCCCGCCCGCCGCCGCCACGTCCGAACCCTGCACGCACACTCCCGAGTTGCGGCGACGAACCTAGACGACCGCCGCCGCGCCGCAAGCCTTGACCCGAGGGAGGTTTCGCGGTGACGACATCGGCATGACCGACGCCGATTTCATCCGCGGCCTGCCCAAGGCCGAACTGCATCTGCACATCGAGGGCAGCCTCGAGCCCGAGCTGATGTTCGAACTGGGCCGCCGCAACGGCGTCGACCTGCCGTTCAAGACGGTGGAGGAGGTGCGCGCCGCCTACGCCTTCTCCAACCTGCAGGACTTCCTGGACATCTACTACCAGGGCGCCGGCGTCCTGATCACGCGCCAGGACTTCCACGACCTGGCCATGGCCTATTTCCGCCGCGTGGCGGCCGACGGCTGCAAGCACGTGGAGCTGTTCTTCGATCCCCAAACCCACACCGACCGCGGCGTGCCGTTCGCGACGGTGATCGACGGGCTGCTGGCCGGGATGGCCGAGGCCGAGCGGACCTTAAGCGTCACCTCCAGCCTGATCCTCTGCTTCCTGCGCCACCTGGACGAGGCGGCCGCCTTCGCCACCCTGGAGGACGCCGAGCCCTACCTCGACCGGATCGCCGGCGTCGGCCTCGACAGCTCGGAAGTCGGCCACCCGCCATCGAAGTTCGCCCGCGTCTTCGCCGCCGCCAGGGCCAAGGGCCTGAAGGTGGTCGCCCACGCCGGCGAAGAAGGGCCGCCCGAATACGTCTGGGAGGCGCTGGACGTCCTGCACGTCGACCGCATCGACCACGGCAACCGCGCGCTGGAGGACGAGTTGCTGGTGAAGCGACTGGTGGACGAGGGCATGACGCTGACCGTCTGTCCGCTGTCGAACCTCAAGCTCTGCGTGGTCGACGACCTGAAGCATCACCCGCTGAAGCGGATGCTGGGCCTGGGGTTGAAGGCCACCTTGAACTCCGACGACCCGGCCTATTTCGGGGGGTATCTCGGAAAGAACTGGACAGAGACGGCCGAGGCCCTCGGGCTGACGCGGGACGAACTTGTGACCCTGGCGAAGAACAGCTTCACGGGGTCGTTCCTGCCAGAAGCGGCGGTGCAGCAGCGGCTGGCGGAGATCGACGCCTATGTGGCGGGGGTGAGGTAGGCGTTCGCGCACGACTTCGCGCCCTCCCCCCACTCGTCATGGCCGGCCTTGAGCCGGCCATCCAACGGGCGGTCTGGAAGGGTGCGAACCTGGCGGGCGTACTCGAATGGATGGGTCAAACCTGGCCATGACGAGCGGAGGGGAGTGGCGGGCGTCTAGCCCGAGCTCTTCCAGGGCGGCTCGGCGTAGCCGTCCAGGTCTCGGAGCCAGCTCTTGATCACGTCGATGTCGGGCGCGGGCAGGTCGCGCCAGCGGGCGACATTCTCGGGATTGAGCTCCATCTCGGCGCAGATGTCGGCGACGTGCTCGTCGAGATCGC
>Ga0209257_1002316_pt1 | contig 19252 bp, 12 predicted proteins | sample AraplaCvi_mCL_r2_FD_184277 | JGI IMG/M metagenome (GOLD analysis project Ga0209257, IMG submission 184277) | Arabidopsis root microbial communities from North Carolina, USA - plate scrape MF_Cvi_mCL_r2 (SPAdes) (version 2) | ecosystem: Host-associated > Plants > Roots > Endosphere | place: USA...
CTCACCTTATATTTCCGACGGCAGCCTCCCCGGGTTGCGGCACCGATGGCCAGTAAGCATAATAATAAAGGCGACCGCTCCCGTATTATGCTCGCCGACGGCAGCGTGGTATGGCTCAATGCCGACAGCGAACTGAAATACCCGGAGAACTTTGACAATAGCAGGGAAAGAAGAGTGTACCTCAGCGGAGAGGCCTTTTTTGAAGTGGCCCCTGATGCAGACAAGCCCTTCCTGATCAGCACCAGCAAGATGAATATCCGTGTACTGGGCACCTCCTTTAACGTGAAATCCTACCCGGATGACCTGAAGCATGAAACCACCCTGGTGACAGGCGCCATAGAAGTGATACTGAAAGACAGACCAGACGCCAAGATCCGCCTGAAGCCCAATGAAAAGCTGGTGATCCCAAACACGCCACCGGATACCATAGCGGGCAATCCGCAGCCTGCGCTGATGATCAGCAAGCCGACCTATTTCCCGGACCGGGACAGCGCCATGATAGAAACCGCCTGGACAGAAGACCGGCTGATCTTCAGGAGCGAACGCTTTGAAGACCTGGCCCTGCAAATGGAACGTTGGTATAATGTAGAAATAGAATTTAAAGATAAAGACCTGGCAGAGCTGCGCTTCACCGGTATTTTCAGGAGCGAGAAGCTGGAAACGGCGCTCAAAGCCCTTCAATTAACAGAACCTTTTAAATACAAAATTGACAATGGTCATGTGGTAATTTATTAAACAGCCAAAATAAAAAACGGGAAATGTGCGACCATTCCCCGTCGATTAGTTTTACAGGAAGCGCCTGAAGGTAAGAGCTCAGCGTTTCCCATTATTCACTAACATTCCTAAAGTTATGAAAAAAAAGCAACTGGTGCATGCTTACCGGGACAGGCGTGCGCTGCTAAGAGCCATCTTTGTTATGAAATTTACTTTCCTCCTTATTCTGACGGCCTGTCTTCATTTATCCGCTAAAGTGCACTCGCAAAAAGTATCCCTGCATGTCAGCGATGCCAGTATAAAGAAAGTGCTGGCCATGATAGAGTCTCAAACGCCCTATCATTTTCTTTTCAGCGACCGCCGTCTGAAAGACAGGAACAATGTGAGCGTACAGGTACAACAGGCAGACGTGTTCGCCGTGCTGGACCAGGTGCTGAAGCCCGCCAGCCTGGAGTATAAGCTACTGGAAGACAACCTGGTAGTGATCACGCCCCGCGGAGAAGTCACTACCGACGTAAAGGTAAACGGCCGGATCACCGGCCCGGATCAGCAGCCGCTGGTGGGCGTTACCGTGAAAGTGAAAGGCACTACTATCGGTAAGCTCACCGACGTTGACGGGAAATTTGAATTGAACGTACCCGATGATGCCGTGCTGGAATGCAGCTACATCGGCTATGAAACACAGGAGATACCCGTGAACGGCCGCAGCTCTATTAATGTAGTGCTGCAGCCCAGTGATAAATCACTGAACGAGATCGTGGTGATCGGCTACCAGGCCGTTAAAAAGAAAGACCTCACCGGCGCGGTATCTGTAGTAAGAACAGATGAAGCACAGCGCGTGACCGCCACCACTATCGGCGAATCCATTCAGGGCCTGGCTACGGGCGTGAATGTACGAAGCGGTGGCCGCCCCGGACAGGAATCCAAGATAGAGATCCGTGGCGTAGGTACCCTGAATAACAACGATCCGCTGTTTGTAATAGATGGGCTCATCTCCTACGGCAACCGCGATTTTAACCCTGCGGATGTGGAAAGCATACAGGTATTGAAAGATGCCTCCGCCGCTGCTATCTACGGCGCCAATGCCGCCAACGGCGTAGTGATCATAACTACCAAAAAAGGGAAGGAAGGCCCCATGCGCGTGAATTTCAACGCGAAATACGGCATCCAGCAAATACCAAAGAAATGGGACCTTACCGATAACCGTGAGTTTGCCGAGCTGAATAAAACGGCTTATATCAACGGTGGCAGAACGCCCATGGCCAGCGTATCTACAGAGTTCAACCCGGATATCAATACCGACTGGCAGGATGCTGTGATGCGTACCGGATCTTACCAGGATTATGGCCTTGATTTCTCCGGCGGTACGAAGAATGCCACCTACTTCATTTCAGGCAACTACTTTAAAAATACAGGTACCGTCATTGGTACTTCCTTTGACCGTATCAGTCTGCGGGTAAATACTGAAGGCACCCGCGGCATGTTCCGCATCGGTGAGAACCTTTCCCTTACCAACGGGCATGAAGACAGGATGGAAGGTAATCCCTTCTATGATATGGTAAGAATGCTGCCCGTGATCCCGCTCTACGATGCCAATAATCCCGGCGGTTACGGCTATGGCAGCGATAAGGCCTATACCTTTGGTACCAACCCGGTAGCCATCAATAACCTGATCCAAAGCGATCAGTATAACTTCAGGATAAGGGGTAACGCCTACGCGGAACTGCATCCGGTAGATTGGTTATTTTATAAATTCAACCTGGGGGTAGAGACGAGCTTCGATCATTTTAAATCGCTGCGGAAAGTGGGCTCCTGGACCTATAACCAACCGGTAGACCCTTCTAATTTATATGAGAACAGGGCACAATTCCTCTCTATGTTATATGAGCATACGCTCAACTTTAACAAGCAGTTCGGTGAACACAATATTAATGGCGTAGTCGGTATCAGCTATCGCGATGTGAACTATGAACTGACCGGTGCAGGTAAACAGAACATTGCACAATACCCTGCAGGCCGCTATTTCGACCAGCTCAACGCGGGCACTACCCTCCAGACAATAGAAGGTTACAGCAATGACTTTGTAACACTCTCCTACCTTGGACGCCTGAACTATGACTATGCACAGCGCTATTTGTTGTCCCTCACTTTCCGCAGAGACGGCGATTCCCGTTTTGGCAAAGACAATCGCTGGGGTAATTTCCCCTCTGTTTCAGGCGCCTGGCGTATCAGCAAGGAAGCCTTCTTCAAAGTGCCCTGGATCAGTGATCTGAAATTAAGGGCTTCTTATGGTGTGCTGGGTAACACCTCCACCATTCCGAACTATGCACGCATTCCTTCGCTCAACCTCTTCCCTTACGCGGTGTTTGGTGAATCGCAGAGCTTACAGAGCGGCGCTATTCAAACCGCCCTCGTCAACCAGGATATTAAATGGGAAGAAAAGCGAACTTTCAACGTAGGCTTTGACGCTTCCATCCTGAATAACGCGGTAGATATAACGGCAGAATATTACCGGGCCACCACAAAAGACATCCTGGTGCAGCTGCCAATAGCCGGCACTACCGGTAATGCAGGTGGTAATCCTTTTGCGAATGCAGCTTCGCTCCGTAACTCCGGCGTAGAAGTAAGCGTGACTTATCGCAACAATAAGGGCGCATTTAAATACAATGTGAGCGGCAACTTCACCACCATTAAAAACCAGGTGATCGAACTGGGTAACCTGGGCGCAGGCAGAACTTATATCTCTACCGGGCTTACCCGCAGTGAAATAGGCCGCTCCATTGGGGAATGGTATGTATTGAAGTCTAACGGCATTTTCCAGAACCAGAAAGAGATCGACGACTATAAAGTACAACCCTTTGCCAAACCCGGCGATATCCGCTATGTGAATGTAAACGGGGACGAGATCATCGATAACGATGACCGCACCTACGTAGGCAGTCCCTGGCCTAAATTGCAGGCAGGTCTTGCATTCAATGCTTCCTACAGAGACTTTACCTTTTCGCTGATGCTGTACGGCAATTTCGGCAATAAACTGTTCAACGGCGTGCGCAGCGTAATGGACCGCTTTGATGATAACTCCAACTATCGCAGGGGCATCAAACCCTGGACAGCAGAAGATCCTAATACTGACTTCCCCCGTATTGCCTACAGCAATGAGCTGGGCATACAATTCAATACACGAGGGGATATTGACCGCTGGATAGAGGACGGCTCTTATGTAAGGCTGCGCAACGTAGAGCTGGGATACACCCTGCCCAACACCTTGCTGCGCAAGGTAGGCTTCTCGCATGCACGGATATACGTAAGCGGACAGAACCTGCTCACCTTTACCGGCTATACGGGCCTTGATCCTGATGTAGTAGGCAATCCTGATCCTGCCGCCTCCGTATTGGAAAGGGGACATGACGCCGGTAACTATCCGGCCAGCAGGATCATTTCATTTGGCATCCAGTGCGGATTCTGAACCATTCAAATCAACAGTCATGAACAGATCACTTTTTCATATAAGTCTTTTAATCTGCCTGCTGCTTTCAGCCTGTACCGACAAGCTGGAAGTGGAAAATCCGAACACACCGGCGGTAGACCAGTTCTGGAAAACAGGACAGGACGCCAAAGCCGGTGTTAATGCCGTTTACGGTAACTTTTACCGCATTGGCGGTTATGCCCGCTGGATCCATTTTAACTTCGACCTGCGCTCTGATGAAGGTTACAGCGGCAGTCCCTGGCTGGAGCTACAGAACTGGCAGAAGTTCCTTGTAGTGAATTATAATTTCGACTGCGGCATCCACGTATGGCTGCATCATTACCAGGGCATCTACCGCGCCAACCAGGTCATTGCCAATGTACCCGGTATCTCAATGGACGAAACACAAAAGAAACAATACCTGGGCGAAGCCAAATTCCTTCGCGCTTTATATTACTTCAACCTCACCAGCCTCTGGGGCAATGTGCCGTTACAGCTCACACCCTCAGAGCCCACTGATCTCCCTGAGTATTCCACACAGGAACAGGATTGGGCGCAGATAGAGAAAGACCTGACAGAAGCTATTCCCGATCTGCCCGCGCAGTATAGCGGCGATGAGCTTGGACGCGCCACCAAAGGCGCTGCCTATGCGCTGCTGGGCAAGCTGTATATGCAGCAGCATAAATTCGACAAGGCCAAAGCGGCGTTTGACTGGCTGGTAACCGGCGAAGGAAAAAGTAATTATGGCCTGATGGAAAACTACCAGGACAATTTCACTCATTTGCATGAGAACAATAAGGAATCTGTATTTGAAGTGCAATTCTCTTCTGCCAATGATGGTGGTCCGGATACGGATGCGCCCAACTCCGCCTCCGGCAACCAGCGCTCACAGTTCTTCGGTCCGCGTGGCGTAGGCTGGAGCGATGGCCAGTGCCGCCGCTGGGTAGTAGATACACTCCGGCAGGAAAAAACAACAGACGGCAAACGTGACCCGCGCCTGGCCATCACTTGCCTCTGGGATTCGCTGGATGAAAGAGGTCCCAATTTCACCAGGGTATATGGCAAAACATTTACAGAACGCTATGGCACAGACAACAGGGAAGTATGGTTCCATAAATACCTGGATGATTACTGGAGAGATTTCAGCAACTACTACTCTCCTATCAATTTCCGCGTGATCCGTTATGCTGATGTATTACTGATGTATGCGGAATGCCTGAATGAGCTCGGGCAAACCGGGGCTGCCTACGCTTATGTAGACCAGGTAAGGGGACGTGCGCATCTGGCTAAACTGTCTGTAGTAAAACCCGGCCTGGGTAAGGAACAGTTCCTGCAGCAGCTCAAGCACGAACGCATCTGCGAATTAGCCGGAGAAGGCACCCGCTGGAACGATCTCATACGCTGGGGCGACCTGGGCGATGCCGCAAAGGTGAGCGCCGTAGCCAAAAGAGACCCGGACTTTGAGAACTTTCAAGCCGGCAAGCATAACCTGCTGCCTATACCGCAATCTGAGCTGGATATCAACGTGCACCTGCATCAGAACCCGAATTGGTAAAAAAGTTTGAGGTTTGAAGTTTGAGGTTTGAGGTTAAGTACATGTATACCGTTACAGTTTACATGTCCGGAACTTCAAACCTCCAACGAACCTCAAACCTCAAACTTCAAACATCAAACTTTCAATATGCGAAAACATCCACTGATCTTATTACTGACCTTCCTGCTTGGCTTTGGCAGCACCTACGCACAACAACAAAACGGGCGAAGCATCTGGACGCAAGCGCAGGCGCGCGAGTGGTACGCACAGCAGGGCTGGCTGGTGGGCTGTAACTTCACGCCCTCTACCGCCATCAACCAGCTGGAAATGTGGCAGGCCGTCACTTTCGACACCGCTACAATTGACCGGGAACTGGGCTGGGCGGAAGGCCTGGGTATGAATACCGCCAGGGTATACCTGCATGACCTGCTGTACCAGCAGGATGCAGAAGGCTTTCTCTCCCGTATGGATATTTTTCTGCAGATAGCAGCCCGGCATCATATTAAGCCGCTGTTTGTACTGTTTGATTCCTGCTGGGATCCTTTTCCCCAAACCGGTAAGCAGCGCGCGCCTAAACCGCATGTGCACAATTCCGGATGGGTGCAGAACCCGGGCTATAAAGCCCTGAAAGACCCTGCGGAATATCCCCGCCTGGAGGCTTATGTAAAGGCCGTAGTAAGCCGCTTTGCCAATGATAACAGGATACTGGGATGGGATGTATGGAACGAGCCGGATAACACCAACAATTCTTCCTACGGCAAACAAGAGCTGCCTGATAAAGCACGTTATGTGCTGCCGCTGCTGCAACAATCTTTTGCATGGGCCAGGTCGGTAAATCCGTCCCAGCCGCTTACCTCCGCTGTATGGGCCGGTAACTGGTCTTCCGATGCCATGCTGAAGCCTATAGAAAAAGTACAGCTGGAACAGTCAGACATCATTTCCTTCCACAACTACGAAGCGCCGCAGGAACTGGAGAAATGTATCAGATGGCTGCAGCGTTACGATCGCCCTATCCTCTGTACGGAATACATGGCAAGAGGCAACGGCAGCACCTTTGAAGGCAGCCTGCCCATCATGAAAAAGTATAAGGTAGGCGCCTGGTGCTGGGGACTGGTAGATGGTAAGACACAAACCATTTACGCCTGGGACAGCTGGAAGAAGACTTACACCGCTAAACCGGCGCTATGGTTCCATGACATCTTCCATGAAGACGGTACGCCTTATAAACAGGAAGAAACTGCATTGATCAAAAGTCTTACGAAATAACCCATTATGAAACTCTCCACCTTACTGTTACTGTTCGGCATTCACGGCTGTTCATCCCCTGATATACCTTCCACCAGCAAGCCGCCCCGGGACACTGGTATTGTCAACCCGGTACTGGACCAAGATTTCCCGGATCCAACGCTGATCCGTGCAGATGGCAAATACTATGCTTACGCCACGCAGACCTTGTATAACGGTAAAACGATCAATATACAGGTAGCGTCCTCCTCCGATCTGCAGCATTGGATCATATTGGGCGATGCGTTGCCGCAAAAACCTTCCTGGGCCTCCGGCACGCAGGATTTCTGGGCACCGCATGTGCTTTACGACAGCAGCATGAAAAAGTATGTAATGTTCTATTCTGCCGAATCAGACGAACAGCAGACCAACAAATGCCTGGCGGTAGCTTTTGCTGATAAGCCGGAAGGTCCTTTCATTGACAAAGGCACGCCACTGCGCAGCGGCACCGGTTTTGGCAATATCGATCCGATGGCCATCACTGATCCAGAGACAGGTAAGAAGCTCCTGTACTGGGGCTCTGACGGCCAGCCTATCCGCGTGCAGGAGATGGCAGACGACTGGAAAAGCTTTAAGCCCGGCTCACAACCGCAGCCGGTGTTATGGGCCAAACAGGAAAGCAAATACAGCCACCTGATAGAAGGCGCCTGGGTAAGCGTACACGATGGGAAATATTACCTCTATTATTCCGGTGATAACTGCTGCGGGGATAATCCCAGCTATGCGGTGCTGATAGCAAGGGCAGAGCATGCCACAGGTCCCTTTGTACGGCTGGGAGAAGCCAACGGCACCAACAGCAGTGTGATCCTGGAAAAGGATGATCGTTGGCTGGCGCCGGGACATAATTCGATCTTTAAAGACGATCAGGGTAATGAATGGATCGCTTATCATGCCATGCATCCGCAGGCGAAAGGCCCGCGTGTAATGTGTATCAGCCGTATCACTTACAAGGATGGCTGGCCACAGGTAGTGAGGTAAAATATCCACACCGGAGTAAATAGTTGGCAATAGGCAATTGGCAGTTAGCAGTCTCTGCCGACTGCCAATTGCTAACTGCCAACTGCCAACTGATTTTGGTATACATATTGCGTACCCTTCAGTAGAAAGCTCCACAACAATACCGGTTACCTGAAGGACAGGTAAAAAAGACGCCGGTAATGATGCATTGAAGCATCAATAAAGACAAAGCTCCACCGACCAGGTAGAGCTTTGTCGTATAGGAATAAATGGTCATGGCTCAGTGGCCCCGTTCAGTATCCATGAGAGATTAAATTTGTGAAACTCGATAGAGCGGTTGCTGGTACTATTGGCGTTCACATTCTCATTGATCTCTATCAGCGCGCCTGTCATGTTATCCGCTGTTTTTACCAGGCTTGAATAGCCGCCCTTTCCATTATCGCAGGTGGCCTCATCAGACAGCCAGTCGTGTATTTTCCTGCTGATAGGCCAGGTAGCACCTTCATCATAGCTGATCCTGATCCTCATCTTACATCTTCTCTCTGTGCTGGCCGGATTCAGGAAATAGATGCGGCTGGGCTCATCTGTATAGCGCAGTATGGATCCTTCACATTTGGGATCCAGCAGGGTATTATCCGGGGCCCAGGCAGAGAAGCCGTTCTCAATGGAGCCCCTGGAGATCCAGCGTCTTTTGGCGGTATTGAACTGGTTGGTGCCCGGGCGGTCGTTTCGTATCAGGCCACCGTCCGGCTCTTCTACAATAGTGGCTTCGCCGGAACCGTCGGGCAGCATCTGGTAATGCCAGGTGGCGCCGTGATCATCGCTATAAATATTCCTCCTGGATGCAGGGATAATGAGCCGGCCGGGATGTGGACCGTGTTTGGTCTGGATGCCGATGCCGGGGCCCATAGCATCCCAGGCAAAGCCGGGCGGTAAAAGTGTGCTGGTCATATCGGCGGGGGCAGACCATGTATCGCCGTTATTATCGCTGTAGGATACGTACACTTTTCTTTCACCCCAGGAATCGATGGGTTCATATCCATCGGTACCGCCCTGGTTGTGCGTAGCATCGTTCCATGACATGAACAGCCATACGCGGCCGGTGCTGGCATCGGTAACGGCAGTAGGGTTTCCCCAGGTGCCTTGTCCTGCTCCTACCACTTCTTCGAGTGCGCCCCAGGTAGTGCCGTTGTCAAATGATCTTTTATACACGAGGTTAATGTTCCCGTAATCTTTGTTGTTTGCCATACGGCCTTCTGCAAAGGCAATGAGCGTACCGTTGGTGGTCCGGATAATGGAAGGAATACGGAAGGAATGATAGCCGCCCGTTCCGCCGTCAAAAAGCACCTGGTAATTGTGTACCTGTGCCATGATGGATACTTCGCCGCTGGCTTTAAGCGAAGGCGTTTTGTCTGCTGATGGGTTGATGGGCGCCACCAGGCTGTTCTTACAGGCTGCGCTGAATATCAATAGCAGGCAGCAAAGCGTGTTGATCTGCATAGGGTATTGTATTTAGATTAAGTAAATAGAGGGGCAGGACAGATCCGGCGGAGGATCTTTCATAACCGTGAAATACTGAAATGTAATAAGGGGAGAATAAGTACTACGTACAGCGAATATAGGTTTGTTATTAGTACAGTATATAGATCAATGGCTGTATTCCGGTAATACTTATTCTCTGCGAACGCACGGGTGTCTTTTCAAATGTAGGTAAAATAATTCTATTTGTCATACATATTAACATAAATAATTTACACATCGGGTTCCTCGATGACCAGTGTTACGAAACGTACGTTCAGGTTAATAATTCTATCATATGATAGTGAAAACTTCTTACCGCGTATAGGTATTGCTGATGATAGTTCTGTTGCCCCTTCCTGGTTTTCACTGTAATGCACCTTGAATTTTCTTTTCGCCACACATTCAAGATAAATTCTGTCCAGCCTTTCCCCATCACAAACAAAATCCCGCAGCCAGCCTGTGTAAATGATAGTACATTCTTTGGTTTCCACAGCTGCATCTACAAATACCAGGTCAAGAAGTTGTTTGTCATTCTCATAACCGTTAAAAAAATACCACCAGCGGTTATTCAGTCTTAGTAACTCGCTCTGCTCATTGTTATAATTGAATCGTATCACAACATCCCTTGCCAGCCTGCCCAGCAAAGTAAAAATAAAAACCAGGGTAAAATTATATAGTGCAAAATGCTCCAAACAGCGAGTAATATCCGGGTTCGTTATTTTATTTTCGAGGTCTTTAAGTTCACCTCCAAAAACCTTCATCAAAACGTCAAACCGCACTTCTTTTCGCAGTAAAAAAAGCGCCAGCGCATGAACAAACAATGAAATAATCGCAGACGCCAGTATACCATCCAGGAAAGAAAACTTAGGCTTTGCTTTAGGATAACGGCCATAGGAGAAACTCAGGTAAAAAACAATGGGGGGCATAAGCAGTATAAAAATAACTACTGCACTTAACGCAATATTCATTTGTGGTTGGTTTATTTATAAATGGATGATGATGAACTAACTAACAATGGAACTACTGCTACATAAAATGGATAACTTATATTTTAGGAGGTTTGGTGGGAGAATCTTTAACTACATATGAGCAGCCATTCACTACGACTTTTACTCCTTCTTTTGAAGCCAGCTTATCTTCATGCTCGATCATTGCCCTGATGATCTCCTCTGCGGTACCATCATCTTTTGCCACAACAGCCAGCCACTTTTTTGAAGTTCTTACATTCGACATAATACTAATTAATTATACCTCACTAAATTAAGTATTCCCCCATATCCCTCCAAAATTTTCTCTCCTGCTCACACTGCAAATCCCACTCTCATGAATTTTCCCTATCTTAGAAATGAAAACCCATTCACACCTCTACTCTATCGGCTCCCCCCAAGGTATTTCCCATAGATAGATGTATGAGCATGCCAAAATCAAGATCTGTATGAAAAAGCTAGTAATTCTATTTGGTGTAGCCCTTCTTATGGCCTCCTGTTCCAAAAAAGATCAACAAGCTGCTGAAAACCCTGAGAAAGACCAGGAACCTATTGCTGCTGCACAACGCAAATGCGGCTCTATGGAAGTACTGCAACAACAGTTGCAGAAAAATCCTGCGCTTGGCGCCAGGATGCAGGCTATTGAAACCCACACCCAACAGCTGATCAAAAGCGGCGCTTTATCCAGGCTCCTGCCCGACGGCAGTATCCAGATCCCGGTAGTGGTAAATGTATTATACAGGACCACTGCCCAGAACATATCCCTGGCACAGATCCAGTCCCAGATCGATATTCTTGAAAGAGACTACAATGCCCTCAACAGTGAATTCGGCAGCGTTCCTGCCCTCTTCTCCGGCGTAAAGGCGAATGTAGGCGTTCACTTCGTATTGAAAAACGTGGTACGTAAATCTTCTACTAAAACAAGCTGGTCTGCCACTACAGAGAACATGAAGCAAAGTTCCCTGGGCGGTATAGATCCCACCACACCTGATTCCGTACTGAATATCTGGGTGGTGAACTTTATTAATTACGGCGGCCAGGAAGTACTGGGTTACGCACAGTTTCCCGGCGGACCTGCCGCTACAGACGGTGTTGTGATCGGCTACCGTTACTTCGGTAATACTGGCACGGCGGTGTCTCCCTTCAACCTTGGCAGAACTGCCACGCATGAAGTGGGCCACTATCTCAACCTGCGTCATATCTGGGGTGATGCCACCTGCGGTAATGACCTTGTAGGAGATACTCCGGTGCACAACGATGCCAACTTCGGCTGTCCTTCTTACCCGCACTTAAGCACCTGCTCCGGCACCCCGGTGGAAATGACCATGAACTTCATGGATTACACAGATGATGCATGTATGTATATGTTCTCCAACGGACAAAAGGCCCGTATGCTGGCCACTTTCACCAGCGGCGGCGGCAGGAACGGATTCGCACATTAACCATATTCAAAGTTCCCTTGGGGGGAGCTTTTTAAGCCCCTGCTTACCCAAAGGTTAGTGCTAACCTTCAGGATACTATCGGCAATATACCGGCTGATATAGATAATTTTGCCTCATCAAATACAAGATTCATGAAGGCAATTAAAATTACTTATTGGGCAACCACTGCAATAGTCGCGGTCATGATGGCATACTCCGCATATGCTTATCTCACACAGGATGCTATGCGCATGGCGTTCCAGCATCTCGGCTATCCCGATTACTTCAGAGTGGAACTGGCTGTTTTCAAGATCATCGGAGCCGTATTATTACTGGCGCCCGTTGCAAAAAAGGTGAAAGAATGGACCTATCCCGGTTTCGCAGTGATATTTATTTCCGCTTTTATCGCACATACCGCTTCAGGAGATCCTGTTGGCGTACGCATCATGCCGCTGATATTTATGGCATTGCTGATAGTTTCCTACATCACTTACCAGCGTAAATACCAGGCCGCGTAGCGCCGCCTTTTCCTTCTCCCGGAACGATCATTTAAACTTTAATTAAACATCCTTTTTAACGGATCTGAAGATCCGTGAGGGAATCTCTTTGCTTAAGCTAAATCTAAAAACATGAAAAAGATACTGCACGTCATTTCAAGTCCCAGGGGCAATGCTTCCTACAGCATCCAGCTGGGTAATGCGATCATAGAAAAACTGCAGGCTGCCTGGCCTGGCAGCACCGTGAAGGAATACAACCTGGTGAACATTCACTTTCCCCACCTGGAAGAAGCGCAAATCACATCTTTCTTTACACCTGCAGAAGCCAGAACAGCTGCAAATATTGAAGCCCTGCAACATTCTGACGAGGCGATCAAAGAGCTGTTCGATGCAGATATTATTGTGATCGGCGCCCCCATGTATAACTTCAGCATTCATTCTTCACTGAAAGCCTGGCTGGATCATATAGGACGAGCAGGTGTTACTTTCAGCTATGGCGAAGGCGGGCCTAAAGGTTTGGTAACAGGAAAGAAAGTATACATCGCCACCTCATCAGGAGGAGTTTATTCTGAAGGGCCTATGCAGGAAAGGGATTTCGTGGTGCCGTACTTAAAAGCATTCCTTGGATTTATAGGCATGACAGATGTAACTGTGGTACGCGCAGAAGGAACGTCTCTGCCGGGAATCAAGGATACAGCAATGGAAAAAGGAATTAACAGCATCGTTGTGTAAGGACTATTCCGATTAATCAGGAAGGCCCAAACGGCAGGTTACTATCTGCTGTTTGGGCTTTATGGTCTTCAGATCATGATCCCTCGGGTTGTCCATTACTGAACACTCTTTTGTCCCATACCGGACAATCACTCACTCCTCTCTCCCATAACCCATTGAATAACAAAGCCCTGAAATCCGGCATCCTATTAGCGCCTCCCGCTTCCATAACCTCCTCCCTCTATGCTTAGAAACTACTTCAGAACAGCCTGGCGAAACCTGATCAATAACAAGCGTTACAGCCTGCTGAACATCACCGGCCTTACAGTTGGTCTCGCGGTAGGCTTGCTTATTCTCCTGTGGGTAAATGATGAACTGAGCTACGACCAGTTCCATCGTAAAAGCGCCCAGATCTACCGGATCAATACCAAAATCGGTACCGGCATCAGCACCGGCGTATATCCCGTTGTACAGGCGCCGATTGCCCCCCTCGGTCTTAAAGAAGTGCCGGGCATACAGCAAGCAGTGAGGATCACGGAAAATTATGATTACGCCGTGTTCAAATACCAGGACAAAGTACTGGAAGCAGGGCCGATGGTATTTGCCGACCCCTCGTTCTTCAGCGTGTTTGATTTTCATTTGCTGAAAGGCGATGTGCAACATCCCTTTCCCGATGCACAATCGGTGATCCTCAGCCGTGCCGCCGCGAAAAAGTTCTTTGGAGCCGAAGACCCCATGGGAAAAACCCTGCTGGCTGATAATAAATATACCTTCACCGTCAGCGGCGTGGTAGAGAACTTCCCGCAAAACACCTTCCTGGAAGCTGATATGCTGTTCTCTACTGAATTGTATAAAAAACGTTATGATGGCACCGGCTTTCGTAAATCACTGGATGAGGACTGGGGTAATTATAAATGGAATGTATACCTGCAGGTACAGCCGGGTGTATCGCTCAGATCAGTGGAAGACGGTCTTACAAAGATCAACATCCGGCATCAGCCTGATCTCAAACCGATTGATGTGGGCGCTTACCAGCTACAAGCCCTTACAAGCACACATCTGTATGCACCCGATGGTACAGCTACCGTTATGCAAACGGTAAAGATCTTCTCCATTGTAGCCGTATTCATTTTACTGATCGCATGCATCAATTATGTGAACTTGTCCACTGCAAGGGCAGTGCTCCGTTCCAGGGAAGTAAGCATACGCAAGATCATCGGCGCTGCAAGGCGGCAGCTGATGATTCAGTTCGTTATAGAGACCATGCTTTATTTTACCATTGCCCTCTGCCTGGCATTCGGGTTAATGGCCTTGCTGATGCCGCTGTATAACAACATTTCCGGCAAGCAGATCCATCTCAACCTGGCAGATCCCCGCTTATGGACGGTAATAGGTGCAACGGTGACGCTTACGCTGATCGCCTCCAGCGCCTATCCTGCCCTGCTCCTCTCCTCCTTTAAACCGCTGATGGCGCTTAAAGGGAAACTGTCTTTTGGCGTTGGCGGCACTGCCTTTCGCAAAATACTGGTGGTTTGCCAGTTCGCATTCTCCGCTGCCCTGATCATCGGCACACTGGTGATTAACCGGCAGCTGAATTTTATCCGCAAGAAGGAACTGGGCTATGACAAGTCGCATGTATTTACACTGAACATGCGAAATATGAATACGCATTATGACGCTGTAAAAGCAGAGCTGATGAAAGAACCCGCCATCACCGGGGTCACTGCTGCCACTGGCAATATTATCAATGTACCGGGCGCTACACTGGATATCAACTGGGATGGAAAAGATCCGGATATGAGCTACTTCATCCATGCGACAGGTATAGACAAAGACTTCTTTCCTTTCTTCCGTTTAAAGATGGCAACCGGGCAAAATTTCACGGGATCAGCGGCTGACTCGGCCCATTTCATTCTTAATGAAACGGCCGTTAAAGAAGCAGGTATAAAAGATCCCATTGGCAAACGCATCACCTTTAGCGGTACTACAGGCACTATTATAGGCATAGCAAAAGATTTTCATTTCATGTCATTGCGGATGAAGATTCAGCCTTTTATTTTCTACTACCAGCCGGAGAGCAATCGCCTGCTGGTGAGAACAAGCGGACGTAATGCCCCACAGGCCATTAAAGCAGTAGAAAAAGTATGGCAGCAGTACAATGCAGGCTTCCCGATGCAATATACGTTCCTGGATGAAAGCTATGATAAGCTCTACCGCTCCGAAGCACGTACCGGAAAGCTGTTTGACCTGTTCACCATTATTGCCATCTTTATTTCATGTCTTGGCCTTTTCGGATTATCTACTTACGCCGCACATGCCAAAGTAAAAGAGATCGGCATCAGGAAAGTGCTGGGGGCCAGTGTGATGAATATCACTGCTATGCTTTCAAAAGATTTTCTGGCGCTGGTAATGCTGGCGGTAATGATTGCCGTACCAATGGCCTGGTGGGCCATGCACGCCTGGCTGAATGATTTTGCCTACACGGGCAATATCCAGTGGTGGTGGATCTTTGCCATCACTGGCATCAGCACGCTGGGGGTTACTATATTGACGGTAAGTTTCCAATCAGTCAGGGCAGCACTGGCTAATCCAATAACGAGTTTAAAAGCAGAGTAGCCATTTAATCAACAGCACATATCTACACGATGTGATAAGGGCAGGAGTAATTCCTGCCCTTTTACATTCCATGACCTTTATAATCTTCTCCATCTTTGATATAAAATTCACCTCTCTCTTCCTTTACACGTTATTTTATCTATTTTGTTTCTGGCCCTATTTAACCCGCATACTATGGAACCCTATTGGCGTTAATCCGGCATTTATCTTTTCACGTTTTAAAAATTCTACGTATGAAAACACGCATCCGCATGCTATGCGCATGGCTACTATTGCTTCATTGCGTTCTTGTACATGCAGCACCCTGGCAATCAACTCAACCCGTCGAGATCAGCGGGCAGGTAAAAGACAGTAAAGGCAATCCACTGCCCGGCGTTACCGTTAGCCTGACAAACGGTGAACGAAAAACAGGCACACAAACAGACGCCAGCGGCCGCTTCCATATCAGCGCGCCACCCAATGCCACCCTGCAGTTCTCATTTGTAGGCTACAAACCAGCCAGCATTCCGCTGAACGGCCGGCAGCAGATCAGTGTCACGCTGACAGAAACAGCCACCGAACTAACGGATATTGTGGTGGTAGGCTACGGCACTCAGAAAAAGGTGAACCTCACCGGTGCTGTAGTTACTGCTACTGCTGAAGAGCTGAACAAACGGGTGGTCACCAATCCTGCATCGCTTTTACAGGGCAGGCTGCCCGGGCTGAACGTGGTGGAAGGCTCCGGCGAACCGGGTAATGAAGCAATAGCCCTCCGCGTTAGAGGCGTAGGCACTTTCAGCGGCGCTGGCAATGATCCACTGGTGATCATCGACGGCATACCGGGTAACCTGGGCGCCATCAACCCAAATGATATCGGCTCTGTTTCAGTGCTGAAAGACGCTGCATCCGCTGCTATCTACGGAGCGCGTGCAGCCAATGGCGTTATATTGGTCACTACCAAGAAAGGCGCAAAAGAAGGCCTTCACCTGGAGTACAGCTATAACCTGGGTATTACCTCCGCCACACGCCTGCCCTCCCTGATCACCAACTCCGTTGAATACATGGAGCTGTACAACCAGGCGCTGCAACATTCCGGTCAGGCAAAGGCCTATCCCGATGATTTTATCAACCTGTACCGCAACGCTACAGATAAAGTAAAATATCCTGACGTGAACTGGCTGGATATCATTTTCCGCACCGTGTACACCCATAACCATTACCTGAACGTGAGCGGCGGCAGAAATGGCACCACCTACAATGTAGGCCTTGGATATATCGATCAGCCGGGCACCATGAAAGGTTTTGAATTTAAAAAATACACGCTGCAATTCAATCTAAATTCTGAGGTGAATAAACGGCTCACCTTCGGTGCAAACGTTAACTTTAACTATGGTGATCGCAGGTTCCCGAGGCAGGGCAGCCAGGACCAGTTTCTCGCCACGCTTTCACAGGCGCCTATGTATGGGCCTATTGTACCGGATGGCAGCGGACATTATACCTATCGCGGAGACCCCTACGTATATCACAACAAGAACCCTGTTGCCATTGCAGACAATGTACAGGCTACCGACCGCTCCTATTATGTACAAAGCAATCTCTTTGTGAATGTTAAACTCCTGGAGGGACTCAGCTGGGAAACCAGGGGTGGGTTTAACTTCAGCTTCCAGCAGATCAAAGACTTCCGGCCGGTAGTACCGCAGTACGACTGGTTCACCGGCGCCTTCGCCACCTATCTTGACGTAGGCGAAAAAGGCCTGCAGGTCACCAATGGCAATACCATCTACCCCGTTGTTTATACCCAGCTCACTTATGATAAACAACTGGGCAGCCATCATATTAAACTATTAGGCGGCGCACAGGAAGAATATTATAAAGAGGACAGCCTGGCCGGTTATCGCCGCGACTTCCCCGGTACCATCTTACGTGAGCTGGAAGCAGGCGGAACAGATGGTCAGCGTACCGGCGGCACGGCTTATGAATGGGCGCTACGCTCCTTTTATGGCCGCATCAACTACGACTATAAAGACAAATATCTCTTTGAAGCCAACATGCGTTACGATGGCTCTTCCCGTTTTGCCAACGATACCCGCTGGGGCTTCTTCCCCTCCTTCTCCGCGGGCTGGCGTGTGGCGCAGGAACCCTTTCTCAAAGCCGCTTCCTGGTTGAACGATCTGAAGCTGCGGGCCTCCTGGGGTAAACTGGGCAACCAGAACATCGGCAACTATCCTTACCAGAATGTGCTGAAGCTCGGCGCTAACTATCCGCTGGATAACAGCGCCGTATACCTGGGCACACAACGCCAGGCCCTGGTAGATCAGAACATCCGCTGGGAAACCACCCGGGTCTTCGACATTGGTGTAGATTTTACTGTGCTTGATAACCGTCTTACATTGAATGCCGACTGGTACGACAAGAAAACCTATGACATTCTGCGCACCGCACAGGTGCCCGGCTGGATAGGCCTGAACGGTCCCGTAATTAACGGTGGCACCATGCATAATACCGGCTGGGAATTTGGCCTGCGCTACCAGGATAAGATTGGTGAGCTGGAATACGGCGTTGGCGCTAATTTCCAGACCTTCCGTAACGAGCTTACCAAATTCGGCGCCCGGGAGATCGGCGGCAACAATATCCGCGAAGAAGGTCATCCTTACAATACTTTCTACCTCTACGATGTGGTGGGTATCTTTCAAACGCAGGAGGAGATACAAAGCTCGCCTACCCAACCATTCAATCCTAAACCCGGTGATCTGAAATACCGTGACGTGAACGGCGATAAGGTGATCGACTCCAAAGACCGCACCTATGCAGATGGCGCTTATCCTGACTTCACCTATTCGCTGAACATCAACGGAGCCTGGAAAAATTTCGATCTCTCTGCATTCTTCTATGGTGTGCAGGGACAGAAATTCTATGTCACCGGCTGGGGTATTGAGCCCTTTGCACAGTCTACACCACCCACTAAAGAATGGCGGAATGCGTGGACACCGCAAAACACCAGCGCCAGCCTTCCGGCCATCTATGTACAGGGATACGGACCTATATCCAGCATGCCCTCTACTTTCCTCTTAAAGGATGCATCTTTCCTCCGCCTCAAGAATGTACAGCTGGGCTACAACCTGCAGGCGCCATGGCTTAAAAGCGCAGGCATCTCTGCACTGCGCGTTTACTTCGCGGGCGATAACCTGTTCACGATCACCAACTATCCTTCCCTTGACCCGGAACGTGGCGATGGCAGCACCCGCTTTGTGAACTATCCGCAGAACAAGATCTATTCCTTTGGCGCAAGAGCTACTTTTTAACCTGAATACAACAATTATGAACACACGATATATATACAGCCTCCTCTTACTGCTCGTGATGAGCTGTAAAAGCAGCTTTCTTGATAAATACCCGCTGGACCAGCCTGCTGCAGACAATTTCTGGAATACGGAAGATGATCTGAAGCTGGCGCTTACGGGTTGCTATGCCTCTCTGTCTATTAACCAGTCGCAGGGTGTTACCGAAGGTTTCGGTGCATTCACCATGTACTGGGACGGCCTCACCGACAATGCTTACCCAGGAGC
>Ga0209257_1002318_pt1 | contig 19234 bp, 10 predicted proteins | sample AraplaCvi_mCL_r2_FD_184277 | JGI IMG/M metagenome (GOLD analysis project Ga0209257, IMG submission 184277) | Arabidopsis root microbial communities from North Carolina, USA - plate scrape MF_Cvi_mCL_r2 (SPAdes) (version 2) | ecosystem: Host-associated > Plants > Roots > Endosphere | place: USA...
GCGCCATCGAACTCAACGGCGCCGCGATCGAGATGAACAAGACCGCGTTCGCGTGGGGCCGCCTGGCGGTGATCGATCCGAACGCCGTGATGGAAGCCGCGGGCCTCATCCGCAACGCACCGACCGCCGCCGAAGCGACGCCGGGCGCGCTGCCGATGCTCTCGCCGGGCGCGTGGGAAGGCAACGAATGGGGCGCGACGTCGGCGCCGCGCACGACGCGCAAGGAAGACGAACTCCGCCACGTTCCGGCGCACGGCGGCGACAACGTCGCGTTCATGCCGCTGGACGACGAGCGCCTGTCGCGTTCGCTGGACGAAATCGTCGAGCGTCGCGTGAAGTTCCTCACCGAGTACCAGGACGCCGCCTACGCAAGGCGTTACAACGACCTCGTCGCAAAGGTGCACGCAGCCGAGCGCAACGTCGCCGGCACGACGGACCTCACCGAAGCCGTCGCGCGCTATGCATTCAAGCTGATGGCGTACAAGGACGAGTACGAGGTCGCGCGCCTGTACACCAGTGGCGAATTCCAGCGTCGCCTGGAGCAGCAGTTCGATGGCGACTTCAAGCTGAAGTTCCACCTCGCGCCGCCGCTGTTCGCCAAGAAGGATGCGCAGGGTCGCCTGATCAAGCAGGAATTCGGCCCCTGGATGTTCACCGCGTTCAAGTGGATGGCGAAGCTTCGCTTCCTGCGTGGCGGCGCGTTCGATATCTTCGGCAAGACCGAGGAGCGCAAGATGGAGCGCCAGCTGATCGAGGATTACTTCCGCACGATCGAAGGCCTGCTGGGCAAGCTGGATCGTTCGAACGTGGACCTTGCGGCTGAAATCGCCGGCATTCCGGAGCACATCCGCGGCTACGGCCACGTCAAGGAAGCGCACCTGCACAAGGCGAAGGAACGCGAGGCGGAGCTGCTCAAGGAGTGGAGCAATCCGCTTCGGATCGTGAAGGTGGCGTAAGGCGCTGCTGTGATGCAGTGACTTCTGCTTTGAAAAAACCCCGCTTCGGCGGGGTTTTTTGTTTCGTGGTGTGGGTGCTGACGAGAGGGTGTAGCGCGTGTGGATGCGTGTGATGCGTGTGATGCGTGGACGATCCAGCATCAGTGCGCATGCATCAATCCGCCGTCATCCCGGCGAAGGCCGGGACCCAGGCCCGTAACGTTCGGGTACTCCATCGATGGTTCCACACCTCACCGTCATTCCAGCGAAACCTGGAACCCATCCTGCTTTGCGCGACGTTGCGGGAAACCAGCACGTAGCCCGGGTAAGCGAAGCGCACCCGGGGCGGGCGTGACAGATCCCGGGTGCGCTTCGCTTACCCGGGCTACAGGGACGCGAGCAGGCTGGGTTCCAGCCTTCGCTGGAATGACGGTGTCATGGTTTGGCCGTGTGGGCGCTTCAAAGGCCCAGGGCCTGGGTCCCGGCCTTCGCCGGGATGACGATGAGGGGCGAGACGGCGAGACGGCGAAGCACAAGCCCCAATCGGAACCTTCCAGATCTCCTGACAACCCGCTGTCAGCAGCCCGCGCGACAATGGCCCCATGGACACCACTGCGCTCAAACGCTACTGCGCGTCGTTCCGTGCCGCGGAGAAGACGCTGCACGGCGAGCCATCGAACATCCTCGTCTATTCCGTCGGCGGCAAGACCTTCGCGTACTTCAAGACCAGCGAGCCCGAGCGCTGGCGCTTCAGCTTCCGCGCCACGCCGGAACGCTTCGTCGAACTCACCGACCAACCGGGCATCAAACCCGCGCGTTGGATGGGGCGCTGGTACTGGGTGACGATCGTCGATGTGCGACGCGTGCCGGAGGATTATCTGCGTGAGCTGGTCGCGTGGTCGTATCGGCGCGCGCTGGGGACGCTGAGTCGCAAGCGGCGTGTCGAGCTGGTGGGCGATCACGCGTACGAAACGGGGGTTCTGTAGCCCGGATAAGCGAAGCGCATCCGGGACCTGTCACGCCCACCCCGGGTGCGCTTCGCTTACCCGGGCTACGATCATTGCTTCGGAACGATCGGTCTCCGATCCCCACAAACAACAACGCCGGCACAAAGCCGGCGTTGTTGCATCCAACACTCGAACCCGCATCAATCGTGCGCCGTGATATCCACGTCCTTCGTCTCGCGCAGGAACAGCGAGCCGATCACGAAGGTCATCAGCGCCACTACGATCGGGTACCACAGGCCGTAGTACATGTTGCCCGTGGCCGCGACCAGCGCGAAGGCGATCGTCGGCAGGAAGCCGCCGAACCAGCCGTTGCCGATGTGGTAGGGCAGCGACATCGAGGTGTAGCGGATGCGCGTGGGGAACAGCTCCACCAGCCATGCCGCGATCGGGCCGTAAACCATCGTCACGTAGATCACCAGCACGACGAGGATCACCAGCACCATCGGCTTGTTGATGCGATCCGGATCGGCCTTTTCGGGATAACCGCCCGCTACCAGCGCCTTCTTCAGCTCGGCGCCGAACGCATCGGTCTTCGCCTTGCTGTCGTCCTTCGCCAGCCCGGCCGCCTCGAAGCTCTGCACTTCCACGGAGCCCACCGTCACGCGCGCCACGCTGCCCGGGGGAGCGGGCTGGATCGTGTACGGCACGCCCGCCTTGGCCAGCGCGGCCGTTGCGATGTCGCACGAGTTGGTGAACACCTTCTTGCCCACCGGGTCGAACTGGAACGAACACGTGCGCGGATCGGCGTGTACCACGGCCGGCGCGTTGACGCTGGCTTCGGCGATGGCCGGGTTGGCGTAGTGCGTCAGCGCCTTGAACAGCGGGAAGTACGTGAGCGCGGCGATCAGGCAGCCGGCCATGACGATCTTCTTGCGGCCGATCTTGTCGCTGAGCCAGCCGAAGAAGACGAAGAACGGCGTGCCGATGACGAGCGCGGCCGCGATCAGCAGCCATGTCGTGGTTGCGTCCACCTTCAACGACTGCGTGAGGAAGTACATCGCGTAGAACTGGCCCGCGTACCAGACCACGGCCTGGCCGGCGGTCGCGCCCAGCAGCGCGAGCAGCACGATCTTGCCGTTCTTCGAGAAGAAGCTTTCGGTGATCGGCGCCTTGGACTGCTTGCCCTCGGCCTTCATCTGCTGGAACAGCGGCGATTCGTGCAGCTGCATGCGGATCCACACCGACACGCCGAGCAGGATGATCGACAGCAGGAACGGAATGCGCCAGCCCCACGCCTCGAACGCCTCGGTGCCCAGGTACGTGCGAACGCCCAGGATCACCAGCAGCGACAGGAACAGGCCGATCGTCGCGGTGGTCTGGATGAAGCTCGTGTACAGGCCGCGCTTGCCGTGCGGTGCGTGTTCGGCCACGTAGGTCGCCGCGCCGCCGTACTCACCGCCCAGCGCCAGGCCCTGCAGCAATCGCAGGATGATCAGGATGGCCGGTGCGGCGAAGCCGATCGATGCGTAGTTCGGCAGGATGCCGACCAGGAACGTCGAAAGGCCCATGATCACGATGGTGACCAGGAACGTGTACTTGCGTCCGATCATGTCGCCGAGGCGGCCGAACACGATCGCGCCGAACGGCCGCACCGCGAAGCCCGCGGCGAAGGCGAGCAGCGCGAAGATGAAGGCGCTGGTTTCGTTCAAACCGCTGAAGAACTGCTTGGCGATGATCGCCGCGAGCGATCCGTACAGGTAGAAGTCGTACCACTCGAACACGGTGCCCAGGCTCGAGGCGAAGATGACCTTCTTGTGCCCCTGGCTGAGGGTGCCCTCTTTCGAGGTGTTTGCGGTGATGGTGGACACGTTGGTCGCCCCTTAGAAGTTGTACTTCACATGCGTCTGCAGGCGATTGAGGTCGCCGCGGTCGCCGTTTTCGAGTTCACGCTGGCCCCAGATCAGCTCGGCGCCTAGATCGAGCTTGGGGAGCGGCGTGTAGATCACGTTCAAGTGCGCCGACTGCGCGCCCTTGGTGATGCCAAGCCCGGTGAGATCCACGTCCTGGTCGTAATCGGCGCGCGAGTAGAACAGGTTCGTGCGCAGCTTCGGACTGAACACATGGCGCCAGCCGACGAAGCCGGCGATGACGTCGATGTTGTCCAGGTCGCCCGTGGAATCGAGCACCGCGTCGTTGTTCAACGCCAGGCCGATGTAGCGGCCGATGCCGCTGCCGCCGGTGACCATGTAGCGGATGTCGTCGTTCTTGCCGATGTTGAACTTGCCCGACACGCTGAGGCCGTAACCGGTGGTGTCGTCCTCGACCGACGGACGCGCCGGCACGGTCGGCGTCGCCAGGGCGCCGGCCTGCTGGTACTTCAGCTGGCGAACGAGACCGGCGATGCCGAAGTGGCCCCAATCGCCCTTGAAGGTGTAGCGCGCGGTGAGGTCGGGCATCGGGCCGTCGTCGCCGGCGACCTGCGCCATGTTGCCGTTGAACGGCGTGTAGACCGTTTCCGGGTTCTCCATGGAGAACGACCACGGCCCATTGGTGTAGCGCAGCTGTGCCTGGCGCACGAACACCGTGCCCTCGGTCGGGCCGAGGAAGTCGACGGTATCGGGCAACGCCGCGGTGTCCTGGAAGTTCGTCCAGGTCTGGCCGGCCAGCCAGTTGTTCCACTGCACGTAGGCCTGTCGCAGCGTGAGCGCGTAGGTGTTGGTGGCGATCTCGTTGCCGGTGAAGGCCGTGCTGCCGCCGCCGAACAGATCGAATTCCAGGTATGCCTTCAGCTTGTCGTCGTTGTCGGTGACGCTGTCCACGCCGAACCAGAAGCGCGAGAAGTTGGCGCCCATGTCGGTGTCGGTGCCACCTTCGCGCACATGGCCCTGTCCGACCGGAATGGCCTTGGGCACGTAGAACAGGCGGCCGACGGTGCCATCGGGGATGTCGCCGTCGTTGGTCGAGGTGAGCGAGGCATCGAGCTTGATGAAGCCGCCGTAGTAGAACTTCGAGTTCGGGTTGGCGGCCGGCGTGATCGTCGTGCTCTGGATCGGCGACACCTTCGGCGCACCGGCTGCGGCCGTCGCGGTCGCGGCGGCGGGCGCGGCTGGCGGGGTGGCCTGGGCCGTCTTCACCTCGCTGATCTGCGTTTGCTGTTGCTGCTGTTGCGCCACCAGTTGCTGGACCATCGCTTCGAGCTGGGCGACGCGCGCTTCCAGCTCCTTCTCCTTCGCGGTCTGCGCGAAGGACACCCCCGGCAGCGCCAGCGCGATGAGCAATGCGGCGGCGAGCGGGCGGCGACGGATCGCGGCTTTCGACGTCGTTGCAATGCTTGCGGACATGATTCCCTCCCACGGAAACGCCGGACCGGATGCCCGACATTTCCCGAGCCTGCGGCGCCATCGCGCTGCACAACCATTCCCCATTGGTCGTAGTCGCCACGCCTCTACGACTATCGTCTACACCCCTGCGGATGAGGCTTAACAGCGAATGCGGCACACTGGCCGTTCCGGCCGTCCGCGTGCATCCGCCGCGACCGCCGAACGCCATAGCCCAAGCCGTCCCGGAGCCCGCCATGAACCACCCCGTCGCCGTCTATCCGATCGATCCGGACTTCGCCGCCAAGGCGCGCGTGACGCGCGAGGAGTACGAGCGCCTGTACGCCGAATCGGTGAAGGATCCGGACGCGTTCTGGGGCAAGGTCGCCGATCGCCTGGACTGGTTCGCCAAGCCGACGAAGATCAAGGACGTCAGCTACGACCTCGCCGATTTCCACATCCGCTGGTACGAGGACGGCGAACTCAACGCAAGCGTCAACTGCCTGGATCGCCACCTCGCCACGCGCGGCGACAAGACGGCGCTGATCTTCGAACAGGACGATCCCAACCAGCCGGCCGAGCACATCACGTACCGCGAGCTGCACGCGCGCGTGTGCAAGCTCGCCAACGCGCTGCGTTCGCTGGGCGTGCGCAAGGGCGATCGCGTGACGATCTACCTGCCGATGATTCCCGAAGCCGTCGTCGCGATGCTCGCCTGCGCGCGCGTGGGTGCGGTGCATTCGGTGGTGTTCGGCGGCTTCGCGCCGCAGTCGATCGCCGACCGCGTCGCCGATTGCCAGAGCCGCATCATCATCACCGCCGATGAAGGTCTGCGCGGTGGCAAGAAAGTCCCGCTGAAGGCGAACGTCGACGCCGCGCTGAAGATGGCCGGCACCAACACAGTCGAAACCGTGCTCGTCGTGCGCCACACCGGTTCGGCCGTGGACATGCAGATGCCGCGCGACCGCTGGTACGACGCGGTCGTCGATGAGCAACCGACGCAGTGCGCGCCCGAGCGCATGAACGCCGAGGATCCGCTGTTCATCCTCTACACCTCCGGTTCGACCGGCAAGCCCAAGGGCGTGCTGCACACCACCGGCGGATACCTCGTCTATGCCAGCTACACGCACGAGGTGGTCTTCGACCTGCGCGAGGACGACGTGTACTGGTGCACGGCCGACGTCGGCTGGGTCACCGGCCACAGTTACATCGTCTACGGCCCGCTGGCGAACGGCGCGACCGCGCTCGTGTTCGAAGGCGTGCCGAACTATCCGAGCGTTTCGCGCTTCTGGGAAGTGATCGACAAGCACCAGGTCACGCTGTTCTACACCGCGCCGACGGCGATCCGCGCGCTGATGCGCGACGGCGACGAGCCGGTGAAGAAGACGTCGCGTTCGTCGCTGCGCCTGCTGGGCACGGTGGGCGAGCCGATCAATCCCGAAGCATGGCGCTGGTACTACGAAGTCGTCGGCGATTCGCGTTCGCCCATCGTCGACACGTGGTGGCAGACCGAAACCGGCGGCATCCTCATCACGCCGCTGGCCGGCGCGATCGACCTCAAGCCCGGTTCGGCGACCAAGCCGTTCTTCGGGGTGCAGCCCGCGCTGGTCGATGCGAACGGCGCGCGGCTGGAAGGCGAGGCCGAAGGCAACCTCGTACTGCTCGATTCCTGGCCGGGCCAGATGCGCACCGTCTACGGCGACCACCAGCGTTTCATCGACACCTACTTCCGCACGTATCCGGGCACGTATTTCACCGGCGACGGCTGCCGTCGCGACGCCGATGGCTATTACTGGATCACCGGCCGCGTCGACGATGTCATCAACGTCTCCGGTCATCGCATCGGCACGGCCGAAGTGGAAAGCGCACTGGTCTCGCATCCGAAGGTCGCCGAAGCCGCGGTCGTCGGCTTCCCGCACGACATCAAGGGTCAGGGCATCTACGCGTACGTGACGCTCATCGCCGGCGAAGCGCCGACCGACGCGCTGCACAAGGAACTGGTCGCGCACGTGCGCAAGGAGATCGGGCCGATCGCGACGCCCGACCACCTGCAATGGGCGCCGGGCCTTCCGAAGACGCGTTCGGGCAAGATCATGCGCCGCATCCTGCGCAAGATCGCCGAGAACGCACCGGACCAGCTCGGCGACACGAGCACGCTGGCCGATCCGACCGTGGTCGAATCGCTGGTGCGCGAGCGGCGCGTGCCGTAACGAACACTCCCTCCCCTGCTCGCAGGGGAGGGCTGGGGAGGGGTGAAGTGCACAGCGCCGCGACGCCGAGGCATTAACGCAACACCGCCGCTTCGCGCCGCGAACCCCTCCCAACCTCCCCTGCAAGCAGGGGAGGGGCAGAAAGCAAAGCAGAGTCAACGAATGCCCACCCTTCTCATCGCCGACGACCACCCGCTCTTCCGCGAAGCCCTTCGCGGTGCGGTTGCGCGCGTGCTGCCGGATGCGCTGCTGCGCGAGGCCGACAGCGTCGATGCGCTCTACACGCTGGTCGAAGCCGAGCCCGACGCCGACCTGCTGCTGCTCGACCTCAACATGCCCGGCGCGCAGGGCTTCAGCGCGCTGGTGCATCTGCGCGCGCTTCACCCTCAACTGCCAATCGTCGTCGTTTCCGCGCGCGAGGAGCCGACGGTGATGCGTCGGGCGCTCGATCACGGCGCGGTCGGCTTCATCCCCAAATCCGCCGATGCCGCGACGCTGGGCGAGGCGATCACGCGCGTGCTCGACGGCGATCGCTGGGCGCCCTCGGTCGCGCTGTCCGCACCGGCCGCGCACGCCGACGAACACGACGCCGCGCAGCGCCTTCGCGAACTCACGCCGCAACAGTTCCGCGTGTTGCAGATGCTCGGCTCCGGCCTGCTCAACAAGCAGATCGGTTACGAACTGGGCGTGTCGGAAGCGACCGTCAAGGCGCACGTCACCGCGATCCTGCGCAAGCTCGGCGCGAGCAACCGCACGCAGGCGGTGCTGATCGCGGGACGTCTTGCACTGGATCCAGGCGCGATCGTGCCGCCGCCGGAAGAGCTCGATTGAGCGCCCGACGCAACGCCGGGACATAACGAGGCAACCCTTTTCCCGCGAACGGCAGAAGCGGCCGGCAGGCGGATGAGGACAAACCGCCGCAACCCTCCGCGAAAGCGCGTCCACGCTCACGCCCGATCCACTCCTTCTGGCGTACTCCTGCAACCCTTCCCGATGCGGAGCGATGCAGTGACCCGACCCTTTGCCATCTCTTTGGCGACTGCAGCGACCATCGCACTTGCGGCCTGCGGCGGCCAGGCGAAACTTCGCGAAGGCCAGGACGTCGGCGCGAAGCCCGAGATCGTGCCTCCGGAAACCAGCGCCATTCCGGTGTTGAAGATCGCACCGGCGAAAGGCTGGGCCGAGGGCCAGACGCCCACCGCCGCGACGGGCCTGTCGGTGAAGGCCTTCGCCACCGGCCTGGATCATCCGCGCTGGCTGTACGTGCTGCCCAACGGCGATGTGCTGGTGGCCGAAAGCAACGCACCGCCGGGCAAGCGCGGCATCAAGGGTATCAAGGGCAAGATCATGGGCTCGGTCATGAAGAAGGCCGGCTCCGGCGCGCCCAGCGCGAACCGCATCACGCTGTTGCGCGATGCCGACGGCGACGGCGTGGCCGAAACGCGCACCGTGTTCGCACAGAACCTCACTTCGCCGTTCGGCATGGCGCTGGTCGGCAATACGCTTTTCGTGGCGAATGCCGATGCGCTGGTGAAGTTCGCGTACGCCGATGGCGACAAGCAGCTCACCGCCGCGCCGCAGAAGATCATCGATCTTCCCGGTGCGGGCGAGCAACTCAACCACCACTGGACCAAGAGCCTGCTCGCTTCGAAGGACGGCAGGCGGCTGTTCGTCGGCGTCGGCTCCAACAGCAATGCCGCCGACAACGGCATGGAGGCCGAGGTAAATCGCGCCAACATCCTCGAGATCGATCCCGCCACGGGCGCGCAGCGCGTGTTCGCGAGCGGACTGCGCAATCCCGTCGGTCTCGCCTGGGAACCCAGCACGGGCGCGCTGTGGGCCGTGGTCAACGAGCGCGACGAACTCGGCAGCGATCTGGTGCCCGACTACCTCACGCGCGTCGATGACGGCGCGTTCTACGGTTGGCCCTACAGCTACTGGGGCCAGCACGTGGACACACGCGTGAAGCCGCAGAAGCCCGAACTCGTCGCAAGCGCGCGCGTGCCGGACTTCGCGCTCGGCGCGCACGTCGCCTCCCTGGGCCTCACCTTCGCGACGGGACAGAAGCTCGGCGACGGCTACGCCGACGGTGCCTTCATCGGCCTGCACGGTTCGTGGAATCGCGAACCGCTGGCCGGTTACAAGGTCGTGTTCGTGCCGTTCCGCAATGGCAAGCCGACCGGTTCGATGGTCGATGTGCTCGGCGGCTTCCTCGACAGCCAGCTCAACGCACGCGGACGTCCGGTGGGTGTGACCATCGCGCACGACGGCGCGCTGCTGGTCGCCGACGATGTCGGCAACGCGGTGTGGCGCGTCAGCACTTCGGCGCCGGCGCGCTGATCGCCCTCACGCGTGCGCGGCCTGGCGCTGCGCCGCGAGGAATGCACGCAGCGAAGCCGGCTTCACCGGCTTGGTCAGCACGCGGCAATCGTGTTCGCGCGCGGCGAGCTTCAGCGCGTCGCTACCATCGCCGGTGAGCAACGCGGCGGGCAGCGTTCGTGCGTAGGTCGCGCGCAGTTCGTCGATCACGCCGAGGCCGTCGAGGCGATCGTGCAGGTGGTAATCGACCAGTGCGACATCCGGCATCTCCGCGAGTCGCGCCAGCGCTTCGTCCGCATTCGCGGCGGTCAACGGCACCACGCCCCAGCGCTGCAGCAGGCTGCGCATGCCGTCCAGGATCTCGCGATCGTTGTCCACGCACAGCACGCGCAGGCCCGCGAGCGAATCGCCGCCGAGCGTCAGGTTCGACGACGGCAGCGGCGCGACGTACATCGCGCGACCGAACGGCACGGTGATCGAGAACACGCTGCCCACGTTCACGCGCGAACGCACGCGCAGCGGATGCTCCAGCGTGCGTGCGATGCGCTGGCAGATCGACAGGCCGAGGCCAAGCCCGCGTTCGCCTGCATCGGACGGCGTGTCGAAGCGACGGAATTCGTCGAAGATCTGCGCGAGGTGGTGTTCGGAAATGCCGGGGCCGGTATCCCACACCTGCAATTCCACCGCGCCGTCGCGCACGCGTGCGGCGATCAGCACGCCGCCTTCGCGCGTGTAGCGCAAGGCGTTGGCGAGGAAGTTCTGTAGCGCGCGACGCAGCAGGCGACGATCGCTGCGCACCGGTCGCGGCGTATCCGGCGCACGCACGCGCAGCTGCAGGCCGCGCCCGGCCGCAACCGGCGCGTACTGCGCGACGAGTTCGCGCAGCAGCTCGTTGACATCGAAATCCACGATGGCGATGCGCAGCGCGCCGGCGTCGAGTCGCGAGATGTCGAGCAGGCCGTCGAGCAGGTCCTCGGCGGCGCGCAGCGAAGCATCGACGCGTTCGGCCAGTCGCGCCTGCTCGGTCGTGTCGGTGGTTTCGCGCAACGCGCTGGCGAACAGGCGTGCCGCGTTCATCGGCTGCAAGACATCGTGGCTGATCGCCGCGAGGAAGCGCGTCTTCGACTGCTGCGCCGCTTCGGCCTCGCGCGTGCGCAGTTCGACGCGTTGCTCCAGCGTTTCGTTGACCTCGCGCAGACCCTGTTCGGCGCGCTTGTAGTCGGTGACATCCGAATACGTGGTGACGTAACCGCCCGGCAGCGGACGGCCTCGCATTTCGATCACCTGTCCGTTGGCGCGCACGCGCTCGAACACGTGCGGCGCGCCCGCACGCAAATGCGCGAGGCGGCGACGCACCTGCTCTTCGACTTCATCTTCCGTCAGTGGGCCCGATCCCATTTCGCCGCGTTCGGCATTCCAGCGGATGAGGTCGCTCACGGGGCGGCCGACGTAGAGCATGCCGTCGGGATACTCGAACAGTTCCTGGTAGCGGCGATTCCACGCCACCAGGCGCATTTCCGCATCGACCACGCTCACGCCCTGGCTGATGTTCTCCAGCGTCGTGGACAGGATCTGGCGGTTGAAGCGCAGTTCCTGGTTGGCTTCGTCGAGCAGCGCGACGACTTCGCCCAGCTCCATGCCGGAGCCACGCAACGCGGTGGTGAGCGTGAGGCGCGCCGACGCCGCGCCGATGGCGGAGGCGAGGAGGCGTTCGGTGAACTGTGCGAGCGCGCGATCGGCCGGCTGCTCGGGTTGCCAGGTGCGTCCCTGCTGCAGCGCGTATTCCTCGAAGGCGCGGCGTGCATGGCGTTCGCCGACGATGCGCTCGGCCAGCGCGAGCAGTTCGCCGCCGCGCACGCTGCCGGCCCACCCGCCGGGGCCGAGCGCGGGGCGCTGCACGTAAGGATCGAGGAACGGCGCGGCGAGCAGCTGTTCCTGCAGTCGCGGGCGCTGTCGCACCGAGACGAAGAGGAACACGCCGACGTTGAACAGCAGCGCCCAGAACGTGCCGTGCGTGAGCGGATCCCAGCCATGCAGGCCGAACAGCTGCTCCGGCCGCAGCCAGTCCACGCCCAGCGGACCCTGTTCGATCCAGTGCGTGCTGAACCAGCCACCGCGCGCGAGCGCCGGCAACAGCAGCGTGTACACCCACAGCACGGTGCCGGCGAACAGGCCGGAGAACGCACCGGCGCGGCTCGCCCCGCGCCAGTAGAGGCCGCCGATCAACGCAGGCGCGAACTGTGCCACCGCCGCGAACGCCAGCAGTCCGTGCTGCGCGAGCGTGTCCTCGCGCGCGCCGAAATACGCCGAGCCGCGATGGTATCCGTAGGCCATCATCGCCAGCACGAAGATGGTGATGCGGCGCACCCACAGCACCTGTTTGTCGATGCCCTGGCTTTCGCGCAGCGCGCCGCCGCGCAGCAGCAGCGGCATGATGAGGTCGTTGCTGACCATCGTCGAGAGCGCGACGCTGGCGACGATCACCATGCCCGTCGCCGCGGAGAAGCCGCCGATGTAGACGATCAACGCCAGCGTTTCGTGCTGCAACGCCAGCGGCAGCGCCAGCACGTAGGTATCCGGCGACGCGCCGGTGCCGGCCAGCAGCGACTGCCCGGCGAGCGTGATGGGCACCACCAGCAGCGAGATCAGCACCAGGTATCCGCCGAAGAGCCAGCGTGCCGAACGCAGGTCCGCCGGGTCTTGGCATTCAACGACGGCGACATGGAACTGGCGCGGCAGGCAGACGATGGCGGTAAAGGCCAGCAGCGTCTGCGCGACGAAGCCGGCCGGCAATCCCTGCGCCGTGACCACCGGCGCGGCCTGCACCATGCGTTCGACCAGACTCCCGGTGCCCGGCAGGTGCGCCAGCGCGAACAGGCCGATGCCCACGAACGCAAGCAGCTTCACCAGCGATTCCAGCGCGATGGCGAGCACCATGCCGTGGTGGTGTTCGGTGGCGTCGATCTGGCGCGTGCCGAACAGGATCGCGAACGCGGCCAGCATCATCGCGACATAGAAGGCCGGGTCCGACAGCATGCCAGCGTCGCCGCGCACGTCGGCCAGCACCTCCACGCTCATCGCAACGGCCTTGAACTGCAGCGCCACGTACGGCACGGCCGCCGTCAGCGCGACCGCCGCCACCAGCGCCGCCAGCCCCGGCGCGCGGCCGTAGCGGGAGGACAGGAAGTCGGCGATGGAGACGATGCGCGCTTCGCCGGAGATCAGCACCAGGCGCTCGAGGATGCGCCAGCCGAACGCCAGCATCAGCAGCGGGCCGAGGTAGATCGGCAGGAAGCCCAGGCCCGTGCGCGCGGCCGTGCCGACGGCGCCGTAGAACGTCCACGACGAGCAGTACACCGCAAGCGCCAGCGAATACACGGCCGGCCGCAGCCAGCGCGCACGCGGCGTGGTCTCGCGCTGGTCGCCGAAATAGGCCACCGCGAACAGCACGCCGACGTAGGCCGCCGACACCAGCAGGAGGATCCAGCCTGGGATCACGAGACGCTCCGCGAAAGGAACTGCGTCGAGTGTAGAACGCCGCAGGCCGGTCGGCCCGGCCCGGATGGGGCGGCGGCCCGCTGAACGCGCGGGCGACCTACATCAGCGAATCGGCCAGCCGTGCCATGCCTTCGATGCTGCGGTGCCAGCGCGGGCGACGGCGCCATTCGTGCAGCTCCAGCTGCTGCGCGTCGCGAAGGTAGTCGGCCTCCACTTCACGCAGACGCGCGACCACGCCGGCGTCGTAGCAGACCAGGCCGACCTCGGCGTTGAGCGCGAAGGAGCGGATGTCGAGGTTGATCGAGCCGATCAGCGCAACCTCGTCGTCCACGCTCAGGTGCTTGGCGTGCAGGAAGTGCGGCCGGTACAGCGCGATGCGCACGCCGGCCTTGAGGAGCTCGTCGTAATACGACCGCTGCGCCCAGCGCGTGAGCCGCTGGTTGTTGCTCATCGAAAGTATAAGTTGCACATCGGTGCCCGAAAGCGCCGCCACGCGCAGCGCGCCTAGCGTCATGTCGTCCGGCACGAAGTACGGCGTGACCAGCACCACGCGCCGCCGCGCGCGCTGCACCAGCGCTACTACGAGGTTGCGGGCGTTCTCGAACGGATACGCCGGGCCGCTGGGCAGCATCTGCGCCGCGGTGATTCCGTTGTCGCCGGCAGGGTATTCGCCCATCACCAGCCGCTCGCCGGTTTCGATCAACCAGTCGCTCGCGAACAGCGCCGCGATCTGCCGCACGACCGGTCCACGCACGCGGGCCACCAACTCACGATTGGGATAACCGGTCACGAAGGCCGCATCGGCGAGGTTCTGCGAACCGACATAGCCGATGCGGCGGTCGATCAGCGCGAGCTTGCGGTGGTTGCGCAGGTCCATGCGCGAGAGGCTGCGCCATTTCAGGCCGCCGGCGAGCATCGCATGCACTTCCACGCCCGCGTCGCGCAACGGCCTCGAAAACGCCCGCAGGCCAGGCTTCGCGCCCACCGCGTCCAGCAGCAGCCGGCAGCGCACGCCGCGTGCGCTCGCGCGTTTCAACGCCTCGCAGACCGCGCGGCCGACCGCGTCGTCGAACATCAGGTAGTAGAGCAGGTGGACTTCTTCGCGTGCTTCATCGATGTCGGCGATGAGTCGGGCGATGGAGGCGTCGTAATCGTCCAGCAGTTCGACGCCGTTGCCGTGCATCGGCATGAAATCGCCCAGGCGTTCGGCAAGGTGCGTGATGTCGGACGACATGCCGTGCGGCGCCGGCGTCCAGCGCAGCATCTTCAGGTTGGTCTGGCGGTCGCGGATCAGTTGCGACGCCAGCGCCTGCCGTTGCCGTCGCTGCTTCGCGAGCCAGGGATGTCCGAGGAACAGATACAACGGCAATCCGAACAGCGGCACGAAGCCGACCAGCAGCAGCCAGCTGCGCGCGGCTGCAGGCGGGCAACGCACCGGTATCCACGCCAGCGCTGCAAGTCGAATCAACCAGTCGAACAAGAACAGTAAATAGCCAAGATGATTCTCGGAAATCATTTAAGCGTTCCTTGCGAAAGGTTGGTGGTTGAGTTTGTCAACGCGATGTGCGGATTCGTCTAAGCGAATGAATCCTATGGAGTGGGCCACGACTGACCCATAGCCTGAGCCCACCACACAGAGGAATAGATAACCATGGATAAGGCAAAGTGGGCTGACCGGGGACAACTATTGCGCATCGTTTCGGCGCAAGGACAGTGGGCACGATGCATCGGTGCCTCGCGTCTTGGCAGCGTGGAATTCCACGGGCAGGAGCTTTCGATCTGGGTGCAGATGCGCGGCAGCGCCTGGGTGGAGGCCAAGGAAGGGCGCTTCTACCTGCGCGCAGGCGACTGGATCGCGTTCGCCAAGGATTCCGCGCCACTGGTTCAGGCCGACGCGCAGGGCATCTGCATCGGCATGTCGGTGTCCGAGGACGCGCTCAAGTCCATGGCGCGGTTCGGCAACTTCGACCTGCATGTGGGGTTGGGCAGGATCGCGGCCGAAGGCGCGCGCGACATCGCGCGTCACTGGTACCGCATCGCCCGGCATCAGGAGAACGCCCTGAGTGTGACCGCCCATCAGGCGCGCGTGCGCTCGCTCCTGCTCAAGCTGGAAGACATGCAGGCCGACGACCGCAGCCGCATTCCGCTGTGCCCCGGCGCGTCGCTCGCGCGCAAACGACAGGTGTTCGAGCGCATGCAGCGTGCCCGCCTCTTCATGGAAGGCAATTGCGACCGCATCATCCGCATCGCCGAGTTGGCCGACCGGACGCAGTTCTCGATGTGGTACTTCTCGAAGGTGTTCCATCGTCTCTATGGCGAAAGCCCGCAGGCTGCCTGCGCGAACCTGCGATTGAAGCACGCCGCCAACCTGCTCGCGTCCACGCCGATGACCATCGGCGAAGTCGCCATCGCCTCGGGCTTCGACAACAACTGCAGCTTCGCGCGCAGCTTCCGCGCGCACTTCGGCATGACCGCGTCCGACTATCGCAACTCGACCCCGGGCGTCGTCGGACAAAGCGCGCAAATGTGCGCTCCGGCACGAGCAAATCACATTGCCGCCGGTCGTGAACCTCTCCGCGTCTCCAGGGAAACCGGCTCCGCGCTTCCGGGCCATAAGGTTTCGTAGTGCTTTAACGCGCACATAACAGAACTCTGGAGAGAGAAATGAAACACCGTAATATGCGCGCGGTTGCGCGCGTCGGCCTGTTGCCGGCCGGCATCGCGCTTGCAATGGCGCCGACGTTTGTCATGGCGCAGGAGGCGGGGAAGGATGCGACCACGCTCGACAAGATCGAGGTAACCGGGTCGCGCATTCGTCAGGCGAGCATGGAAACCTCGCAGCCGGTCATCAGTCTGAGCCGGGCGGAGATTCAGAAGCAGGGCTTCACCAGCGTTGCTGACATCGTCCAGAACCTGAGCACTGCCGGTTCGCCCGCGATAAGCCGCGCCGATGCGCTGGCTTCCGGCGAAGAGGTTGGCGGTCAGTATGTGGACCTGCGCAACCTCGGGCCGCAGCGCACCCTCGTGCTCATCGATGGCAAGCGCATGGGCGTGTCGTCGGCCGGTTATTCCGATCTTGCGTCGATCCCGACTTCCATCGTGGAGCGAATCGAAGTACTGACCGACGGCGCATCGGCACTCTATGGCTCCGACGCGATCGCCGGTGTCATCAATATCATCACCCGCAAGAACTTCGACGGTGCCGAAGCGAGCGCCTACGTTGGCCAGTACGGCCAGGGCGACGGTGAGAAGCAGGTCTACAACTTCATGGTGGGTAGTTCCGGCGAACGCAGCAGCGTCGCGCTGGGCGTCGAGTACACGAAGGAAGATCCGGTCCTCGCCAAGGATCGGCCGTTCAGCGCAAGCTCTGACGGCACGTTCCATCCGAATCCTGAGGTGGTGGGACCGGGCTGGACGGTGAATGCTCACGGGGCCAGTGCCATCAGTCCGAACGGAATCATCAGCAACGGTCCGTGCGGTGGCGGTCTTCCGCCCACGCCTTCGATTGCTGCAACGCGTTGCGGCGTAGGATTTGGCAACAGCTGGACGGTCAACCCCGGCACCGATCCGCGCAACTTTGCCAACTACCATCCGACTACGGCGACCGACTTCGCCAACACCAATCAGCAGATGTGGCTGCAGACGGCGCTTGAGCGCCAGTCGGTGTTCGCGAACGCGCAGTACGACCTGACCGACAGCGTGAAGTTCGTTGCAGATGCGTTGTATACGCGGCGTGAGGCGGAACAGCAGATCGCCGGTTACCCGTACCGCTCTCAGGCTTACGCCACGCCGATGTCGGCGGGCAGCTACTTCAATCCTCTGGGTAGAAGCGTCACCTTCCAGCGTCGCACGTGGGAAGTGCCCCGTCAGACAACCTCTGAACTGAGCACGTATCGCTTCACCGGCGGCCTCGAGGGTTCGTTCAACATCGCCGACAAGCCTTGGGATTGGGACGTGGGCTATGTCTACAATCAAAACAACGGCGTCAAGACGGGCACCGGCAACTTGTTCGTGCCGAACGTAGCGCAGGCGGTCGGCCCGTCGTTCCTCGACACCGATGGGGTGGTCAAGTGTGGTTCCGCAGGCGCGGTGATCGACGGTTGCGTGCCGTGGAATCCGCTATCTGCGTATGGCGCGAACGACCCGGGGAATCTGTCCAATACGGAACTGCAGAAGTACCTGTTCCTCCCAAGCCACGACACGTCCGAGACCAAGACGCAGGTTTACGCAGCGAACGTCAGCGGTGTGCTGGCCGCCCTTCCTGCTGGGGACCTGGGCATGGCCGTCGGCTACGAGCATCGTAAGGAAGAGGCTCGTTACGAACCCGATGCCCTGCTGCAATCGGGCCTGAGCACCGACCTGGCGGGTGCGCCCACCCAAGGCAGCTATTCGCTCGACGAACTGTATCTTGAGTTCAACGTGCCCGTTCTGGCCGACGCCGCGTTTGCCAAGGAACTGTCGTTCGACGTCGCGGCTCGTTATTCGGACTACAACACGTTCGGCGACACGATCAATTCCAAGTTCGGCTTCAAGTGGAAGCCGATCGATGACCTGCTGGTGCGCGGTACGTATGGCACGGGCTTCCGTGCTCCCACCGTGGCCGACCTTTACGGCGGAACGAGCGAGACGTTCGACCAGTACACCGATCCGTGCGACACCAGCTTTGGTGCTGCCAGCCGCAACGCCGCGGTGGCGACTCGCTGTTCTTTGGGCGTTCCGTCGGGCTTCCGTCAGGAGGCTTCGGGCGGTGTGACGGCCAGCGGCCCGAACACGCAATCGAACTATCCGTATCTCTCCGGCTCCAATCCGAATCTCGCCCCTGAAACTTCGAAGACGTACACCTTTGGTGTCGTGTACAGCCCGAGCTGGGCCGAAGGTCTGGACGTAAGCCTGGACTGGTGGAAGATCCGCATCGACAACGTGATCGCCAATGAAACCGTCACGTCCATCCTGAACCAGTACTACGTCCAGGACATCGCCGGTGCTGCCGATCGCTTTGTCCGTGACGCCGGTTCCGGTGGTCAGGTCGTTGACGTGACCCGCACGCTGATCAACGCCGGTTATCAGGAGACTGCGGGCTACGACTTCAACGTGGCGTACCGACTGCCGGAGACGTCGTTCGGTCAATTCCGCATCGACTGGAAATCGACCTATGTCGACTACCTTGAGTACAAGCGCGACAACGAAGAAGTGACACCCGTCGAGCAGCGCAATGGCTGGGTCACCGGCGATTGGGGCGGCAACTTCCGCATCCGTTCGAATATGACGCTCGACTGGGCGCTGGGTGACTTCGGCGCGTCCTGGACGGCTCGTTACTATTCGAGTGCGAAGGAACCTTGCTCGTATGACCTGTCCGGTGGTCCGGAATGCAACCAGCCGGACTTCGTCTCGGCTTACACGCTCGAGCAGCCGACGCAGAAGCGTGGTTCGAACACGTTCAATGACGTGCAGTTCCGTTACAACACGCCGTGGAATGCCACCGTTTCGTTGGGCGCGAACAATGTGTTTGATCACCTTGGGCCGACAATGTACAGCGATCCTGCGAGCAGCTTCAGCTACTACGGCGGCTTCGACATCGGCCGCTTCTGGTACCTGAAGTACCAGCAGCGGTTCTGATCGACGCATAGTGCGATACGACTACGGCCCCGAAAGGGGCCGTAGTTCTTTGTAGCTTCTGTCGAACGGCAGCAGGGAAACGCATGCTTTTGACGATCCTGATGCATCGTCGCCAACCGTTGCATGGCGAACGCAGATCGCGACCCAAACAAAAACCCCGCCTTCCGGCGGGGTTTCTGGTGAAGCTTCGAACAAGCTGGAAAGCCGATCCCGCCTTCGCGGAGATGACGCTCCGGCAAACCGCCCGCGGTGCGGACGGGCCGTCACATCACTTGATCTTGCCTTCCTTGTAGATCACGTGCTTGCGAACGACGGGGTCGTACTTCTTGACCTCCATCTTGTTCGGCGTGTTCTTCTTGTTCTTGTCGGTGGTGTAGAAGTGGCCGGTGCCG
>Ga0209257_1002319_pt1 | contig 19233 bp, 14 predicted proteins | sample AraplaCvi_mCL_r2_FD_184277 | JGI IMG/M metagenome (GOLD analysis project Ga0209257, IMG submission 184277) | Arabidopsis root microbial communities from North Carolina, USA - plate scrape MF_Cvi_mCL_r2 (SPAdes) (version 2) | ecosystem: Host-associated > Plants > Roots > Endosphere | place: USA...
TAGGTGATCGAGGCGGTATCGAGCAGCGCCACTTCGACCTCGAGATTGATCGCACCGTCGTCGGCGAGCAGCGGCATGCGCGCCTCTGCGGGGACCACATAGGGGAAGCGGTCGGCGAGCCCCGTATAAAGCGGGGTCTTCCAGTGGCGCCCGCCATCGTCCGACAGGTGGAGCCAATAGCCGCCGCCCGAAACCTCGCCGACCGGATCGTAATTCTGCGACAGGCTGATCGCCGCCGCGCGCATCCCGTTGCGCTCGAAGCGCACCGGCCGGAAATCGGGGGGCAACGCCGCCGCGTCCTTCGGCCAGGCGGCGGCCCGCCGCGCCGCCAAACGCACCGCGGCGGGGAGGGGCTGCGCGGCAAAGGGCAAAGGATCGGGATCGACGCTGGCCTGCTCCGCACGCGCCGCGTCGCCGCCCGATTTCAGCCGCGCCACGACCGCGCGAAGCGCCGCGTCATAGCCAGAGCGGCGCGCAGCGAAACCCGGCAGCCCGAGCGCCGCAAGGTCTTCGCCCAGCACCCTCTTCTCGTCGGCATCATAATGTTCGCCGTCGAGCCCGGTCGCATAGACGACCGACCGCTCGGCATCGGGGCAGATATCGGGGAAGGCCGCGGGGTCGAAAATCCGGCATGCAAGTTCGGGGATCGATCCACCGTCCGCGGCATGGCCCGAAAATCCAGCCTCGGCGAGCGGATAGGGATCGTCGCCGGGATGATCGAGAAGCTGGATCAGCAGCATCTGGTCGAGCCAGTCCCGATCTTCCTCGTCGCGGCAGGTGACCGTGCCCCTGCTTTCGGCCGAATAGTTCCAGCGGCAGCGAAACGCGCGGTCCGCCGCCGCCCGGTCGCCGACCTCGGCAAAAAGCGCGAGCGCATCCGCGCGCCGCCCGGCAAGGGCATAGGCCGATACGAGATGAAGCATCGTCGCGCGGGCGCTGTCCTCCTTGGCGAAGGTCATCGGCACGCCGTCGACGGTCGCGGTTCCCGCGCCGATCTGTCCGGTGCGCAGCAGCGCCGTGACCGGCGCAGGCTGGGAGTCGATCAGCGCAACCGCAGCATCGGCCTGCCCGGTATTGAACAGCTCGCGGGCATAGCGCAGGACGAGCCGCGCCTGCAGCGCATCGCGGTCGCCCGCCGCGACCCGCGAGAGCGCTTCGGGCGAGACGAGCCCGGCATAGAGGGTCAGGGCATCGACCGGCGCCAGATCGCCATAATCCGCCGCACGGATCAGCGGCGGCAGGAAGGGCGTCTCTCCGACGCGTGCGGCGCGAAGGAAATGGCCGCCGCACGGCGCACTGTTCGCGATCAGCCAGGCATCGCGGCGGCGGTCGGTCGTACCGGCGAGCAACGCGTCGAAATCGGCCGCCTGGCATTCATCGAGCCGGTCGAGCGCGACGGCGGCAGCCTCGACCACCAGGTCGGTCCGCGCTTCGGCGACGAGCGCGAGCAGGCGCCGCCGGATCTCGGGCTTCGCCGATGTCCCCGCATCGGCCTTGACGAATTCGAAAGCCACATTGTCCGATTGAACCCACAGACGCACCAATTCAGCCATCTGCGCTGTCGAAAGGCCATAGCGCGGCGCCAGTGCGGCGACCGCGGTATCGCGATTTTTCGCAACCAGCGCGCTTCGAACATCGGCGTCCCATTGCGTCAGCGGCTGTGGTTCGTAGGTCGAATGGAGGCCGGTCATCAGAAAATCGTCGATCTGATCGTTCGACAGACCGAGCCCCGATGGCGCCGCGGCGCCCCCGAGCAGGACTGCCGCCGTCAACGCCATTGCATATCGCTTCATTGCGCCCCTCCCCCGTTCGAGGACAATGTTACACTGTAACATCGGGCACGCAAGCCCTTGCGAAACCTCAATCGAAAACCGACCAGCCGGCGGCATAGGCGAAATGTTCGAGCGCGATCGCACCGACGAGCGACGTGCCCGCCTCGTTGAGCCCCGGCGACCAGACCGCGATCGAGCCCTGTCCCGGCGCGATGCAGAGAATGCCGCCGCCGACCCCGCTCTTTCCGGGCAGGCCGACGCGGAAGGCGAATTCGCCACTATTGTCGTAATGACCGCACAGCATCATGATCGCGTTGATCCGCCGGGCGCGATGCGGCTCGATCAGTTGCTCGCCCGTCAGCGGATCGCGGCCCTCCATGGCCAGAAAGAGCCCGGCCTTAGCAAGCTGGCGGCAATTCATCGCGATCGCGCACTGGCAAAAATAGACGCCGACCGCGTCTTCGACCGGATGGCGGAGGTTGTCGAACGCCTGCATGAAATAGCCGAGGCTGCGGTTGCGCGCGCCGGTCTGCGATTCGGACGAGGCGACCTCCTGATCGATCGCGATGCTGCCGTCGCCGGCGCGGGCGCGGAGGAATTCGAGGATTTCCTCCACCGTCGCATCGCCATCGCGCCCGTCGATCAGCCGGTCGGTGGTCGCGATCGCGCCGGCGTTGATCAACGGATTGCGCGGAATGCCCTGTTCGCTTTCGAGCTGGACGATCGAATTGAACGCGCTTCCCGACGGCTCGCGCCCGACGCTGTCCCAGAGCGAGCTGCCGACGCGCCGCAGCGCGAGCGCCAGCGTGAAGACCTTCGACACCGACTGGATCGAGAAGGGAATGTCGGCGTCGCCCGCGGTATGCATCGTTCCGTCGGGAAGCGCGAGCGCGAAGCCGAACCGGTTGGGATCGACCTTGGCGAGCGCCGGGATATAATCGGCGACCTTCCCCTGCCCGCGCTGCGGCAGGGCGATTTCATAGGCTTCGGCGACGCAGCGGGCGAGATCGGTCATGCGCTTTTCCTAGCAACTTCATTCGCGATTGCATGTATTTTCATTTTTCCGAAAATATTCTATAAAAATGAAATCAACTCACCGACTCGGGAGACGAGACATGGCCGACCATCTGCGATCGAAGGGGCTTTCGAGCGCCGTCTGCTACAAGGACAGCAAGGCGGCGTTCCGCTGGCTGGAAGAGGCGTTCGGGTTCGAACCGGTCTTCGTGCTGCTCGATGCCGACGGCAATCTGGCGCACAGCGAGATGGAATATGGTGCCTCGACGATCATGATCGGCAACGAATGGTCCGACGACCATCGCAGCCCCGCGAACCTCGGCGGCAAGAACACGCAGACGGTGCATGTCCAGCTCGGGACCGGCGAGGATATCGACGCGCACTGCGAAGCGGCGCGCGCGGCCGGAGCCGACGTGATCGCCGAACCCGAAACCCAGTTTTACGGCGACCGCACCTACCGCGCGAAGGACCCCGAGGGGCATATCTGGACCTTCGGCGTCACGGTCGAGGAAAAGACGGCGGACGAGTGGGACGCCGAGGGCGGCTTCACCACGAAGACGCGGCTCGACGATTGAGCGCAGCGGTCGACCGTATCTTCGGCGCGCTCGCGGACCCGGTACGGCGGCGCGCCGTCGAGCTGCTCGGCCAGCGCCCGCGCAGCGCCGGAGAGCTCGCGGGCGAGCTCGGGCTCGCGCCGCCCGCGATGAGCCGGCATCTGCGCGCGCTGAAGGACGGCGGGCTGGTCGAGGACGGACATCCGCATTTCGACGCGCGCGTCCGCATCTATTCGCTGAAGGACGGCGCGACCGACGAGCTGAAGCGCTGGCTTGCCGAGACCGAAGCGCGCTGGGAGTATCAGCTCGCCGCATTCAAGCGCCACGTCGAGGGCGGCGAATGAGCGCAGCGGTGATCGTCGCGCTGCGCGTCGCGGCGACGCCGCAAGCCGCGTTCGCGGTCTTCACCGGTGAAATCGGGCGCTGGTGGAAAAGCCATCCGCTCTTCCCCCTGTCGCCGAAGGGCGACGGGGCGCTGCGCTTCGATCCGGCCGGGCCCGGCGGGCGGCTGGTGACGCGCTTCGACGACGGCGAGGAGTGGGAGATCGGGCCAGTGCATCACTGGCTGCCGGGCGAACGGCTCGCCTTTGGCTGGCGGCTGCCAAGCTTCGCCGCCAGTCAGGCAACCGAAGTCGACGTGCGCTTCGAGGCGGCCGGCGCCGAAACGCGCGTGACGGTCGAGCATCGCGGCTGGGACGCCATCCCGCAGCAGCATGTCGCGCGCCACGGCTTCGAGCTCATGCTGTTCCAGCAAAGGCTGTGCGAACATTGGCGAGGGCTGTTGAAGGAGATGGCCGAGGCGAGCTGAAGGCTTGCTCCCGCCCATCCGCCGCGCCACATCTGGACCATGGTCCTCCCCGCCCCCTTTACCGACTGGTTCGCCGCGCGCGGGTGGCAGCTCAGGCGGCATCAGGCCGATATGCTCGCGGCCGGGCAGCGCGGCGAGAGCGCCCTGCTCGTCGCCGCAACCGGGGCCGGCAAGACACTGTCGGGGTTCCTGCCAACGCTGGTCGATCTTGCCGAACATCCTTTGGACCGGCTCCACACGCTCTATGTGTCGCCGCTGAAAGCGCTGGCGGCGGACGTCGAGCGCAATCTGCTCGGTCCGATCGCCGACATGGGCCTCGACATCAGCGTCGAGAGCCGTAGCGGCGATACTTCGTCCGACAGGAAGGCGCGGCAGCGGAGCCGGCCACCGAACATATTGCTGACGACGCCCGAATCGCTGTCGCTGCTACTCTCCTACCCCGACAGTTTCGCGATGTTCGCGGACCTCAGGACCGTGGTGATCGACGAGATTCATGCCTTTGCCCCGGGCAAGCGCGGCGATCTGCTGAGCCTCGCGATGGCGCGGCTCCAGCAGATCGCGCCGGGCCTTCGCCGTGTCGGCCTGTCGGCGACGATCGCCGATCCGCTGCAATATGCGGCGTGGCTCGCGCCCGACGCCGATGCCGGCAAGGTCACGCTGGTCGAGGGCGAGGCCGGCGCCGAGCCCGACATCCGGATATTGCTGCCCGAAGGCGCGGTGCCATGGGCCGGGCATTCGGGGCGCTATGCGGTGCATCAGGTGATGGAGGTCGTCGCCGCCAACCGCACCACGATCATCTTCTGCAACACGCGCGGGCTCGCCGAGCTGATCTTTCAGGAGCTGTGGAAGGTCAACGACCTGTCGCTGCCCATCGCGATCCATCACGGCAGCCTCGACCGCGAGGCACGCCAGCGCGCCGAGACGGCGATGGCCGAAGGGCGGCTGCGCGCGCTCGTCGCGACGGCGAGCCTCGATCTCGGGCTCGACTGGGGCGACGTCGACTGCGTGATCCAGATGGGTGCGCCCAAGGGATCGTCGCGCCTTCTCCAGCGCATCGGCCGCGCGAACCACCGGCTCGACGAGCCGAGCAAGGCGCTGATCGTGCCCGGCAACCGCTTCGAGTATCTGGAGGCGCGCGCGGCGCTCGACGCGGTCGAGGCCGGCGAGCGCGATGCCGACCGCTTCCGCCCCGGCGCGCTCGACGTGCTGGCACAGCATGTGATGGCGCTCGCCTGTGCCGCACCGTTCGACGAAGCTGGACTGCTCGCCGAGATCCGCAGCGCCGCGCCGTATCGGTGGATTGATGCCGAAACCTTCGCCCGCTTGCTCGGTTTCGTGCGCGACGGCGGCTATGCGCTCAAAAGCTATGACCGCTTCCGCCGTCTTGCCCCCGACGGGCAGGGGCGCTGGCGCATCGCGCATCCGCGGCTTGCGGCGCAGCACCGGCTCAACGCCGGGATCATCGTCGAGGCGCCGATGGCCGACGTGCGCTTCCGGAACGGGAGACGGCTCGGCAAGGTCGAGGAATATTTCGCGAGTACGCTGACGCCGGGCGACACCTTCGCCTTTGCGGGGCTCAGCCTCGAGGTCGAGTCGATCCGCGACACCGACCTGATCGTGCGGGCGACGACGCGCCCCGCCCGCATCCCCAGCTATATGGGGGCGCGCATGGCGCTGACGACGCGGCTCGCCGAGCGGGTGCGCGGCTTCCTCGCCGACCCCGAAAGCTGGCAGCGCTTTCCCGAAGATGTGCGGTTCTGGCTGGAGATGCAGGCGCTCCGTTCGGCGCTGCCCCGCCCCGGCGAACTGCTGGTCGAAACCTTCCCGCACGAGGGCCATCATTATCTCGTCTGCTATCCGTTCGAAGGCTGGAACGCGCACCAGTCGCTCGGCATGCTGATCACCAAGCGGATGGAGCGCGCGGGCATGCAGCCGCTGGGCTTCGTCGCATCTGACTATGCCATCGCGATCTGGTCGCTGCGCCCGGTGACGCGGCCCGAGAGCCTGTTCGATGCCGAGATCCTGTCGGAGGAATTCGTCGAATGGGTCGAATCGTCGCACCTGCTGAAGCGCGCGTTCCGCGAGGTCGCGGTGATCGGCGGGCTGATCGAGCGCCAGCATCCGGGCAAGCGCAAATCGGGCAAGCAGGTGACCTTCTCGACCGACCTGATCTTCGACGTGCTGCGCAAATACGAGCCCGACCATCTGCTGCTCGAAGCCGCATGGGCCGATGCGCGCGAGCGGCTGACCGACGTCGCGCGTCTTGGCGACCTGCTCGACCGCGCGGCAGGAACCATGCTGCACCGGTCGCTCGAGCGGATCAGCCCGCTCGCCATCCCGGTGCTGGTGCTGATCGGGCGCGAGAACGTTGCGGCGGCCGACCTCGACGACGCGCTGCTCGGCGAACTCGCGGATACGCTGGCGGAGGAGGCGATGCGTCCCGATTAGCCTCCCCGATGGAACCGGCGCCGTAACCGGCGTTTCGCTTGCCGCGAACTGCGATGAGGCGTAGATTGGCGCAAAATATACAGAGGAGGGATGCTGCGATGACCCATATCCTGAAGCGGTCGGCCCCGTTGGCGCTGCTGCTCGCAGCACCGCTGCTGACCGGCGCCTCTCAACCTCCTCCTGCCCCTGCTCCCGCCCCGACTGCAGCCGCGCCCGCAACCCCGCCCGCCGACGCGCTCGCTCCGCCGGTCACCGTCACCCCGTTCATCCAGCCGTTCGACCTCGACGCGACGCAGCGCATGTCGGTCAAGGTCATGGTGGGCGAAAAGGGCCCCTTTTCCTTCCTGGTCGATACGGGCGCCGAGCGGACGGTCATCTCACGCGAACTCGCCGAGCGGCTGAATCTCGCCGAAGGCGGCAAGCTGCGCATGGCGACGATCGGCAGCTCGACGCTGGTGCCGAGCTATCGCGTCGCGACGCTGCGCATGTCCGACCTCCACCTCGCGGGCTTCGACGCGCCGGCGCTGTTCGGCCGCCATATCGGCGCGGCGGGGCTGATCGGGGTCGACATGCTGGAGGAGCGGCGCGTCCTCATCGATTTCCGCAAGCAGAGCATGCAGATTCTGGAAACGCGCAAACGCGCGGCACCGATCATCCGCGACGACGATGCGATCGTCGTGACCGCCCGCAATTCGGCGGGGCGCCTGATCCTGTCCGACGCGCGCCTCAACGGCAAGCGCATCGACGTGATCGTCGATACCGGCGCGCAGACGAGTGTCGGCAATCTGGCGCTGCAAAAGCTGGTCGCCGACCGGCGCGCGAACCGTTTTCCTTTCGTCCCGACCGAGCTCGGGGCGGTGACCGGCGAGACGGTTCCGGCAATGCGCACCTCCATCAAGCGCATCGTGATCAACGGGATGGACGTCAACGACCTGTCGGTAAGCTTTGCCGACAGCCAGGCCTTTCGCGCGCTCGGCCTGAACGAGCGGCCGGCGCTACTGCTCGGCATGGACAGCCTTGCGCTGTTCGACCGGGTCGAGATCGATTTTCCGAACAAGCGCGTCGTCTTCGACCTGCCCGACCGCGCCGACCGCGACACGAAGCTGCGCTTCGCCGCAAATCTGGCGGTTCGCGGCAGCTAGGACGCTTGCCGAGCGGAGACCGCGTCGCCATAGCGATGCGGTGACCCGTTCCGCGATCTTCGACTTTGCGGGCCAGCAATTCCATATGCTGGCCGACCGGGCGCTGTTCTGGCCGCGTCATGCGGCGCTGATCGTTGCCGACCTGCACCTCGAAAAGGCAAGCTGGTACGCCGCGCACGGCCAGCCCCTGCCGCCCTATGACAGCCACGACACGCTCGACCGGCTGGCAGCGCTCGCCGCCGAAACCGGCGCGCGCACGATCTGGTGCCTCGGCGACAGCTTTCACGACCGCGATGCTGCGGCCCGGATCGTTCCTGCGGTGGCCGAACGGCTGCAGGGACAGGCCGCGCTCACCCGATTCCTGTGGATTGCAGGCAATCACGACGGCCTTACCGCGGGAGCCTGGGGCGGCGAGGTCGCCGACGAACGCGTCGTCGACGGCATCGTCTTTCGCCACCATAGCCTCGCCCACGAAACGCGCCCCGAAGTGTCGGGGCATTTCCATCCGAAGCTCCGGCTATCGCTGCGCGGACGGCTCGTTTCGCGCCCCTGTTTCGCGGGCGATGCACAGCGGCTCATCCTGCCCGCATTCGGCAGCCTGACGGGCGGGCTGGCATGCGAAGACCCTGTGATCGGTGAAAATTTTCCGGGTCCGTACCATGCGATGCTCGTCGCGCGCGGACGCGTGCTCGCGGTGCCGTGCGCGAATGACGCTACGGCAAGCCGCAAGGCCGCCGCGCGCTGACGCAAGGTGGGGCGCGCCCGGTGGGCGATTCCTGTGACCAAAAAGCCTCACCCCCTGAAAAATGATGCAAAAACGGCGCAAACGAGCGCCCCCCGCTTTCGCGGCGGAGCAATTTCGATATGTTCGGCAGGCAACAAAAATAATGAAATGTTGAGAGGAGTGCCCACCATGAAATCATCTTCCCTTCCGGCTGCGCGATTTATGCGCAGCACCGCGCTTGGCGTATCGCTCGCCATCGCAACGATCGCGGTTCCGGCCTTTGCACAGGATGCGGCCGACACCGACACCGCCGACGACGGCGGCAACAGCGAAATCGTCGTCACCGCCCAGGGCCGCGCGCAGCGGCTGGCCGACGTTCCGGTCGCAATCTCGGCCGTCAGTTCCGAAACGCTGCAGAACAGCGGCGCGAACGACATCCGCCAGCTGAACCAGGTCGCCCCGTCGCTGCTCGTCTCCTCGACCGGTTCGGAAGCAAACGGCTCGGCGCGTATCCGCGGCATCGGTACGGTCGGCGACAACCCCGGCCTCGAAAGCTCGGTCCCGGTCTTCATCGACGGCGTCTATCGCTCGCGTTCGGGGATCGGCCTCAACGAACTCGGCGAACTCGACCGCATCGAGGTTCAGCGCGGCCCGCAGGGCACGCTCGGCGGCCGCAACTCGTCGGCGGGCCTCATCAGCATCTATTCGAAAAAGCCCGACTTCACCTTCGGCGCCACCGGCGAAATCACCTATGGCAATTATGATTACTGGCGCCTCGGCGGCAGCGTCACCGGCCCGATCAGCGACACGCTGGCCGCGCGCCTCGACGGCGTCTGGGTGAAGCGCGACGGCTTCCTGCGCGACACGGTCAACGGCCGCGACGTCAACAACCGCGACCGCTATTTCCTGCGCGGCCAGTTGTTGTTCGAGCCGACGGACGCGCTGTCGGTCCGCCTGATCGCCGACTATACCTACCGCGACGAGGAATGCTGCGGCGCAACCTATGTCAGCGCGGGGGTCAATCCGTATATCGGCAACCTCAACAATCCGAGCACGGTCGGCGTCGCGCCGACCGCGACGACGAACAACATCGTCAACGTGCTTCGCGATCTCGGCCAGCCGCTCGCGGCGTTCAACCAGGGCTATGATCGCAACATCTCGGTCAGCCCCGGTCGCAGCTTCGCCGGCCAGACCAAGGACTACGGCTTCTCGGGCCAGATCGACTATGATCTGGGCGGCGCGAAGCTGACCTCGATCACCGCCTATCGCGAATATCGCTCGGGCCAGGCCGGCGACGTCGACTATAACACGGTCGACATCCTCTATCGCGCGCCGAGCGACGACAGCTATCGCCAGTTCCACACCTTCACCCAGGAACTGCGCCTGCAGGGCGAAGCCTTCGACGGCAAGCTCGACTGGCTCGTCGGCGGCTTCTACGCCAACGAAAAGCTGCGCGTGCGCGACAACCTCCGCTTCGGGACGCAGTACGGCCGCTTCGCGACCTGCCGCATCATCTCGGGCGGCGGCCTTGCCGGCCTCTATTCGCCGACCAATCCGTCGTGCGTCCTGCCCGGCGTCGGTCCGGCGACGATCGCGGGTGCCAGCGGCGCATCGGGACCGGATATCGTTGCGGCCTTTACCGCGCTCGACGGGCTCAGCGACAAGGGTAGCATCGACGACCAGTACGCCCAGAACGGGAAGAACTGGGCGCTGTTCACGCACAACATCTTCCACATCACCGACAAGCTCGATTTCACCTTCGGCCTGCGGTACACCAACGACAAGAAGAAGTTCGCCGCGACCTTCACCAACGACAACACGGTCTGCACCACGGTGCAGGGTCTGGTCCTCGACGATCTGTCGAGCACCAACGCGACCGCGCGCGCGCTGGCCGGCGGCCTGATCGGCCTCGCCTGCCAGGGCAACTCGACCGCCGAACTGAACAACGTCTCGATCAACGACAAGCGGAGCGAGGACGAGTTCACCGGCACGGCGATCCTGTCGTACAAGCCCGTCGACGACCTGATGGTCTATGCGAGCTATTCGCGCGGCTACAAGGCGGGCGGCTTCAACCTCGATCGCTCGGCGCTGAAGTCACCGATCCTGCCGTTCGCGGCAACCCCGGGCGGCGCGCAGGCGCTGGTCGGCAACCTGCAGTTCGATCCGGAAACGGTGAACAGCTACGAACTCGGCGCCAAATATGCAACGGGTCCGTTCAGCCTCGGCCTCACCCTGTTCCGTTCGGACTTCTCGAGCTTCCAGCTGAATACGTTCAACGGCACGGTCTTCCTCGTGCAGAATGTCAACGGCTGTTCGAGCAGCCTTGGCGGGGGCGACCGCGACCAGAGCAAGTTCACGGGCGCGCCGAATTATAATGCGGCGGCGGCGACCACGGGCGCCTGCCCGTCGGGCGACGTCGGCTACGGCGTCCGGTCGGAAGGCTTCGAACTCGAAGCCTCGCTGGTTCCGGCACCGAGCTTCCGCATGACCGCGGGCCTGACCTATGCGAACACCAAATATCGCGGTCAGCTGGTCGGCAACAAGTCGGGCGCTCCGCTCGATCAGGCGCTCCGTCTGCTTCCCGGCAACAACCTGTCGAACGCGCCCGAACTGGTCGCGACCGGCAGCGTGGCCTGGACGCCCGACATCGGCAGCAGCGGCCTGACCGGCCTCGTCTATATCGATGGCCGCATGACCAGCGATTACAACACCGGTTCGGACCTGTTCCCGCAGAAGGGACAGGACGGCTACGCGATCTTCAACGCACGCGTCGGCGTCCGCGGTCCCGACGAGAAATGGGGCATCGAGTTCTGGGCGCAGAACCTGTTCAACAAGCAGTATGCCCAGGTCGCGTTCAACTCGCCGTTCCAGGAAGGCGGCACCTCGACGACCACCGCCTTCGCCGATCCGCAATATCCGGGCGGCCGCCAGCTCTTCTCGCAGTTCCTTGCCGAACCGCGGACCTATGGCGTGACGCTGCGCGGCAAGTTCTGATCGCGCAATCAGGGTAAAGGGGCCGCCCGCTCGCTTCGGCGAGCGGGCGGTTTCTTTTTGGCTGTTATCTGGCCCGCGCGGCCTGATGCGCGATATCGGTCATCAGCTTGCGGAACAGCACGGCGCCCGCGGTCCCCGAGGATTTGAGCGCACGCTCGCAGTCGAGCAGGCGCGTCATCAGCCGCGCTACGCGGACCGAATCCCAGATATGAAGCTGCGCGGTCACCGCGTCGCGTTCCTTCCAGAACACCCCGCTGCTCTTCGCCGCAACGACGGTCGCGGGATGCGCGCCGGCATCGACCTCGGCGCGAAGGCGGGCGAGCTGCATCGCACGGATGCCAAGCGCGCGGATGATACGAATCTCGGCGACCCCGACGGCGGCCGCCGTGCCCAGCATCTCGGGAAGCTCGCGCACCTTGCCGCCCAATGCGACGTTGATGCACTCGCTGACATCTTCCTCGTGCGTGGCTGCGCCAAGCGCGGCAATATCCCCCGCGGTGACCTGACGCTGACGGTCCGGGGCCGCGTCGAGATAGAGCGCGATCTTCTCGATCTCGCGGCGCATCAGCGCCTGATCGCCCGAAACGAGGTCGACGAGCAATTGCGCCTCGGCATTGCCGAGCCGTAGCCCCTGTTCCTGCGCTGCACCCATTGCGATTCCGACGAGCGCGCGGCGATCGGGCTGGTAGCAGATCGCGGCGACCGCATGGTTCGAGCCTTCGACGAGCTTCACCAGCTTCGATTTGGCGGTGATCGACGCACCGCTGGCGATCACCGGATTGATCGCAGTATCAGCCGCGAGCAACGCCTCGACCGCGGCAAGGCTGTCATCGCCGCTGCCCGATATTTCGAGCCGGATCACGCGCGCGGGCGAGAAAAGCGACATCGACGCGGCCTCGGCGGCGAGCAGCGACGGATCCTGCGACACTTGCGATCCGGTCAGGTCGAGCCGCTCGGCATCCTTGCCCCCCAGACCGATCAGATGGCTGGCCACGGCCTCCATCGTCGCTTCGTCGGGGCCGGTCAGAAGGGTGAAACGAACCGCGGGATCGAGGCGCGTCTGGCGTTCGAGTTCGTTCGGCTTGACGCTCTTCATTGCCCGGCGGGTGCGGGCGCGTCGGCCGTGCGTCCGCCGCCACGGTCGGCGAAGACCGCAAGCCGCGTCACGATCTGGTCGGCAACCGCCGAAGCCAGCCGTTCGAGCGCCGAGGATTCGGCGGCAATCGTCGCATATTCGCTGCCGACGACGTCGATCCCCGCATCGGAAAAGGCGGTCGCGTCGAGCAAGACCTCGCCCGTGCCGGCATCGACGAGCTGATAGCGTGCGCGCAGCGTCCGCCGTTCGCGCGTCACGGCATCGTCGGCGCGAACGCCGAAGCCGGTGATCGAATCCTCGAGCCGGACGTCAAGGCGAAGCCGGTTGCCTGCCCCCTGCCCGCCCTGCGTCGCCTGCAGACGGTCGCGTAGCGCATTGCGGACAAGGAAGCCCGAATGTCCTTCGATCGGCGCGACGTCGACGTCGGCGAGCACCTGCGCCACTGCGCCCTTGCTGCCGTTCGCATAAAGCGGGCGCAGCCCGCAGCCGCCCAGAGTGAGCGAGGCTGCGACGAGGGCGGAGACGAGAAGGCTGCGCATCAGGGTACGATATTGACCAGACGGTCGGGGACCACAATCACCTTTTTGGGTGCGGCGCCCGCGAGCAGCTCGACGATGCGCGGGCGCGCAAGCGCGGCAGCTTCGGTTGCATCCTTGTCGAGGCCCTTGGCGATCGTCATCGTATCGCGAAGCTTACCCGCCATCTGGATCGCGATTGTCACCTCGTCATCGACGAGCAGTGCCGGATCGGCGACGGGCCATGCGGCGTCGGCGACCATCGCGGTCGTGCGCTGGCTTTCCGGCAGCGCCGCCCACGCCTCTTCGGCGAGGTGCGGCATCATCGGCGCGACGAGCAGGATCAGGGTGCGGCACGCCTCGGCACGGGTGGCCGAGGGCGTCGCCTTCTCGATCTCGTTCGCGAGCGCGTGGATCTTGGCCACCGCCTTGTTGAAGCCCAGCGCCTCGATGTCGCCGGCGACGCCGGCGATCGTCTGGTGCAGCTTTCGCGCGAGGCCCTTGTCCTCGCCGCCGTCGCCGATGTTTTCGGTGTCGCCGAACAGGCGCCACAGCCGCTGGACGAAGCGCCACGCGCCTTCGATGCCGGCTTCGCTCCACGGCAGGTCGCGCTCGGGCGGACTGTCTGAGAGCATGAACCAGCGCGCGGCGTCGGCGCCGTATTGGTCGAGGATGGCGTCGGGATCGACGACATTCTTCTTCGACTTCGACATCTTGATCACGCGGCCGATATCGACCGGCGCGCTGTCGGCTTCGAGCGTCGCACCCTCGGCGGTACGCAAAATCTCGTCGGGAGTGAAGAAGAGCGGCGGCAGGCCTTCGCCCTGCGCACGGCTGTAGGTCTCGTGCGTCACCATGCCCTGCGTGAACAGGCTGGCGAACGGCTCCCTGATGTCGATCATCCCGAGCCTGTTCAGCGCCCGCGTCCAGAAGCGCGCGTAGAGCAGGTGGAGGATCGCATGCTCGATGCCGCCGATATACTGGTCGACGGGCAGCCAGCGGCGGATGACATCGGCATCGAACGGCTTGTCCGACGGCGCCGACGCGAAGCGCAGGAAATACCACGACGAATCGACGAAGGTGTCGAGCGTGTCGGTCTCGCGCACCGCCGCGCCGCCGCAGGTCGGGCAGGCGACATGCTTCCACGTCGGATGGCGGTCGAGCGGATTGCCGGGAACCGAGAAATCGGCGTCCTCGGGCAGCACGACGGGAAGCTGGCTCTTCGGCACCGGCAGCAGACCGCAGGCGTCGCAATGGATGAAGGGGATCGGGGTGCCCCAATAGCGCTGGCGCGAGACGCCCCAGTCGCGCAGGCGCCATACTGTCGTGCCCTTGCCCCAGCCCTCATGTTCGGCGCGCGCGATAACGGCGGCCTTCGCCTCGTCGATCGTCATGCCGTCAAGGAAGTGGCTGTTCACCAGCTTGCCGGGACCGGTATAGGCCTCGGTGCCGGTGAAGTGCTGCTCGGTCTCGTCGCCGTCGGCGATGACGCGATAGACAGGCAGCTCGTATTTGTGGGCGAAATCGAGGTCGCGCTGGTCGTGCGCGGGGCAGCCGAAGATCGCGCCGGTGCCATAGTCCATCAGCACATAATTCACGACCCAGACGGGCAGGTGCCAGTTCGGGTCGAGCGGGTGCTCGACGGCAATGCCGGTGTCGAACCCCATCTTCTCGGCCGTATCGATCTGTTCGGCGGCGGTGCCCTGACGGCGGCATTCCTCGATGAACGCCGCGAGTTCGGGCGAATCCTTGGAGAGCTTCTCGGCCAGCGGATGGTCGGGCGAAATCGCCGCGAAGCTCGCACCGAACAGTGTATCGGGGCGCGTCGTGAAGACGTCGAAACCCGGAGCGCCGCCAGCGAGCTTGAAGCTGAACTCCAGCCCCTGCGACTTGCCGATCCAGTTTTCCTGCATCAGCCGCACCTTGTCGGGCCATTTGTCGAGGCTATCCAGCCCCTCAAGCAGCTCGTCGGCGAAATCGGTAATCTTCAGGAACCACTGCGACAGCTTCTTCTTCTCGACCAGCGCGCCCGAACGCCAGCCGCGACCGTCGATCACCTGCTCGTTCGCGAGCACGGTCATGTCGACAGGGTCCCAGTTGACGTAGCTTTCCTTGCGCGTGACGAGGCCGTGCGCGAACAGGTCGAGGAACAGCGCCTGCTCCTGTCCGTAATAGTCGGGTTCGCACGTCGCGAGTTCGCGGCTCCAGTCGATCGCAAGGCCAAGGCGCTTCAGCTGGCCTCGCATCGCGGCGATATTGTCGCGCGTCCAGCCGCCGGGGTGGACGCCCTTTTCCATCGCCGCGTTTTCCGCGGGCATGCCGAACGCGTCCCAGCCCATCGGGTGGAGCACGTCGTGGCCGGTCATCCGCTTGAAGCGCGCAAGCACGTCGCCCATCGCATAGTTGCGGACGTGGCCCATGTGGATGCGCCCCGAGGGATAGGGGAACATCTCGAGGATATAGGCTTTCGGCTTGTCGGCCGCGTCGGTGGTCACGAAGCTGTTCGCGGCCTCCCAGGCGGCCTGCCATCGGGCATCGGCGGCCAAGGCGCCAAAGCGCGTTTCGCGGGTCATTCGTTGCTTACCCCGTTAGTCTGTATGGGCGGGCGCGAACCGCACGCGCCGGATTAGCCGTCGATGGCGCTGCGGCGCAGGTCGCGGGCGCGGGTGAGGATGATTTCCTCGAGCTTCTGGACCGTCGCCGCCTGCACGGGTGCGTCGACCCAGCTGCCGCCCTGCGCGACCTGGCGCGACGCCGCGACGCGAAGCGCATCGGCCCGAAGGTCGCGGTCGAGGATCGACACGGTGACCTTCATCCGCTCGCCGGGGTTCGCCGGATTGGCGTACCAGTCGGTGATGATGACGCCGCCCGAGCTGTCGGCCTGAAGCAGCGGCATGAACGACAGCGCATCGAGCGAGGCGCGCCACAGATAGGAGTTCACGCCGATCGTCGTCACCTGCGATGCCGCAAGGTCGGCTTTCGGCTTTTCCTTGCCGGCGCAGGCCGAGAGGCCGAGCGCCGCGACGCCGAGCAGTGCCAGCGTGGCCGAACGCGAGGCAAGGAGGGTAAGCTTGGACATGCCGAACACCTTATCTTTCAAAGCGCCGCAAAAGGCCGCGCTGCCGGAAATTTCCAGCGTCTCTATCGCCCTTGCCGCCGTCCGGCAAGCGCGGCAATTCGCTCTTTCCTGCCGTTCATCGTGGGGCAAGCTTCGGGGCGCACTGTGGTGTTCGCGCAACAACTTCGGCGAAAAGCCGGAGAGGCGCGATATTATGATCGGGAATCACTGGAATTATCCCCGCCGGAGTCTTATCTGACGACTCGATAGGGGTTTGGAGTCGCAGACATGGCGCGGATGCCGCGACATCTTTGGAAAGCAGCACTGTTCGCCGGCGCGGCGATTACGGTTGCGCTTCCGCCTGCGCTCGCCGCGATGACGCGTACCAGCAGCGCAAACGAAACGTCGATTTCCGAAACCCTGCTCGGCCAGTTCACGCCCGCATCGGGCGATGCGCGGCTGATCGCGCGCTACAAGAATATTCCGGTCGAGGGACGCGACGGCTTTGCCTTTACCCCGGCCGCGATCGACACGGGCCGCAAGAATCGCGCGATCACCGTCGTGATTCGCGCCCGCGACGAAGCTTCGAGCGCAGCCCGCACCAGCGGGCTGGCCGCAGGCCGCGTCAACGCACCGATCGCGATCGCGCCGGTCGCCTATGATCTGGGCGCTTCGCTCGGCTTCCAGAAGTTCGTGACGCCCGCCCTGCCGCGCGGGATCGACCTGCGCAATCTGCCGGTCGCGAAGGCGCCCGAGCAGGCCGAGAAGAAATCGCGCTTTGCAACGCGTGTTATCAATCGCCCGAGCGACCCCGCCGGTGCGACCGATCGCGTGACGTCGCCCGGCGACGACCAGAATGTCGATGTCGTCAGCAGCTATCGCCTGACCAAGAACCTCGATGTCACGGCCGGGGTGCGGTATCGCACCGACGACCGCGCCCAGCCGCTGACCGATTCGCGTCGCGACAGCCAGGCGGTCTATGTCGGAACCGCCTTCCGCTTCTGACGCGTCCGGCGCCTCGCCGCCTTTTCTTCCCACGCATCGATAGCCGCCCAGCCGGTATGAAGGTCATTCGTTCGCTTCAGCTGACGCGCGCGCGCGGAAGTCATGCCGCCGAGCGCGATCGGCGCTGCACCGGCGAGCCGCGCAAGCCGCAACCACGCCCTCGGCCCGAGGACCGGCGCTCCCGGATGCGAACGCGTCGCGTGGAGCGGTGAAATGAAGGCGCCGTGCGCCCCGGCGCGCCGCGTTGCGCGCGCTTCGCAGGGATGATGGACGGGCAGGGTGACGAACAGGCCAAGGCGATGCGCCTGCGCGGCCTGTTTGACGGCGTGATGCCGCAGATGGACGCCATCGGCGCCCCAGCGTTTCGCCAGCGCCGGCGAAGCCGCGAGCAAAAGCGTCAGATTCCGGACCCGCGCGGTGCGCGCGAGACGGCGCAGCAGGCGCCAGCGCGCACCGGCTGTCAGACTGTCGTGGCGCAGCACGATACCGCTGCCCGGGGGCAGGATTGCGGCGAGTTCGGTCATCGGGACGGCCAGACGCTCGTCGCTGAACAGCCAAATTTCGGGGAGAGGGTGGCGCCGGACCATCGTGCTTTCTATAGGCACGCCGCGGGCGCACGCAACGCGCCCTTCAAGGGATCGATTATGAGCGACGCGGCAGACCGATTGGCCGAGGTGAAGGCGAATATCGCGGAGGCGGCGAAACGCGCGCAGCGCAAGGCGGACCAGACCTGTCTTATCGCGGTATCGAAAACGCACGAGGCAGACACGATCCGCCCGCTGATCGCCGCCGGCCAGCGTCATTTCGGCGAGAACCGGGTACAGGAAGCCGCGGCCAAATGGCCCGGACTGCGAACGGAGGCCGGCGACATCACGCTCCACCTCATCGGGCAGTTGCAGTCGAACAAGGCCGAGGAAGCGGTGGCGCTGTTCGACGCGATCCATTCGGTCGATCGCCCGTCGCTCGTCGAGGCACTGGCAAAGGCCTGTACGAAAGCAGGCAGGCAGCCGCAGCTGTTCGTGCAGGTCAATGTCGGCGACGAGGAACAGAAGGGCGGCTGCGCGGTCGCCGACCTGCCCGCGCTGCTCGCCGAAGCCGCCGGGGCAGGCCTGACCATCGAAGGACTGATGGCGATCCCGCCCGCCGAGGTCGAACCCGCGCCCTATTTCGCGCTGCTCGACGAACTCGCCGAACGGCACGGCCTGCCGCTGCGCTCGATGGGAATGAGCGGCGACTATGAAACCGCTGTGATGCTGGGCGCGACGCATATACGCGTGGGGACCGCGCTTTTCGGTGCGCGTTAATCCGAAAGGGCTGGAATCGACCGATTGCGGACATCGCATGGAGCTAGGGTTAAGCCGCGAGGCTTCAAATTAACGTGGCAGCAGCTCCGGCCGATACAAGCGGAGCAATCCCAGCGTAGAAGAACGGGATGCTGTCCTCGGGACCATTTACAGTTCGACCGCGCACCTTGGACATTATACAAACGCCAACCTCGGCGGCCCCCTCTCCAATAACAAGAACAAAGGGGTTATCCTCATCTCCGCGCAGATATCGCCCACCGAACGAGCGACGAGCAACTTCGAAAACGTACGCCGATGTTAAAAAATGAAGATCATCCGGAAGGGGCGCCTCCTGGCGGTGGAAGTCCTCCAGCACTCGATCTACCAGTTCAAGCGAGGCCTCACTGTAGTCCAGCTTGCTTCCGTCAATCGGCGACCCGACAGCGGAGAACGCATTTACAAAGTCAGCTGCCTGCCATTGCATACCTTCCTCGATGGTAGCCGGCATACCTTCAGGTATTTCGCCCTTTCGATTTCGATCGGTTGGTTGCGCTGCCGAGACATGTTGGGCTGAACCGCCTTTTGCGCCAAAAAGCCTTTTGAAGATGCCGACCACTATTTCGTCCTCCGAGGCGTAGCTTGCATGAGCTATCTGCGTCGTCAATGTCCGCTCACCACCCCTAAGCCGCCGCGCTTCTATTGATACTCCACCGTCACCGGGATCCGGCCGCGATAATCGCCGCCGCTGGCGCCCGCGACCTGGAGCCGGCCGCCGAACCGGAACTGCAGGCGGCCGTCGGGGCCGAGGCGGGGAGCGGCC
>Ga0209257_1002321_pt1 | contig 19216 bp, 16 predicted proteins | sample AraplaCvi_mCL_r2_FD_184277 | JGI IMG/M metagenome (GOLD analysis project Ga0209257, IMG submission 184277) | Arabidopsis root microbial communities from North Carolina, USA - plate scrape MF_Cvi_mCL_r2 (SPAdes) (version 2) | ecosystem: Host-associated > Plants > Roots > Endosphere | place: USA...
CATGGCGTTTCGTCCCCTGGGAGATCGCGTCCTCGTCAAGCGCGTCGAGGAAGAGGAAAAGACCAAGGGCGGGATCATCATCCCCGACACCGCGAAGGAAAAGCCGCAGGAAGGCGAAGTGATCGCCGTCGGCCCCGGCGCCCGCGACGAATCCGGCAAGGTCCAGCCGCTGGACGTCAAGGTCGGCGACCGCATCCTGTTCGGCAAGTGGTCCGGCAGCGAGGTCAAGCTCGAGGGCAAGGACCTGCTGATCATGAAGGAAAGCGACATCCTGGGCGTGCTCGAGAGCGACTCGGTGGCCAAGGCCGCCTAAGCCCCTCGACAGCACCTCCAGACCTTAGAATTCAGAGAAGGACAGCAACATGGCTGCCAAAGACGTCTATTTCGCCTCCGACGCGCGCGACCGCATGCTGCGCGGCGTCAACACCCTCGCCAACGCGGTGAAGGTGACCCTGGGCCCCAAGGGCCGCAACGTGGTCATCGAGAAGTCCTTCGGCGCTCCGCGCTCGACCAAGGACGGCGTGTCGGTCGCCAAGGAAATCGAACTCTCCGACAAGTTCGAGAACCTGGGCGCCCAGCTGATCCGCGAAGTCGCCTCCAAGACCAACGACAAGGCCGGTGACGGCACCACGACCGCCACGGTCCTGGCCCAGGCCATCGTCGTCGAAGGCCTGAAGTCGGTCGCGGCCGGCATGAACCCGATGGACCTGAAGCGCGGCGTCGACAAGGCGGTCGCCAAGGTCATCGAAGAGATCAAGAACTCGGCCAAGAAGGTCACCACCAACGCCGAGATCGCCCAGGTCGGCACCATCTCGGCCAACGGCGACACCGAAGTGGGCGAGATGATCGCGCGCGCGATGGAAAAGGTCGGCAACGAGGGTGTCATCACCGTCGAGGAAGCCAAGACCGCCGAGACCGAACTCGACGTCGTCGAAGGCATGCAATTCGACCGCGGCTACCTTTCGCCCTACTTCATCACCAACGCCGAGAAGATGGAGGCCGACCTCGAAGAGCCGATCATCCTGCTCTTCGAAAAGAAGCTCTCCTCGCTGCAGCCCCTGCTGCCGGTGCTGGAAGCGGTGGTCCAGTCGGGCCGTCCGCTGCTGATCATCGCGGAAGACGTCGAAGGCGAAGCCCTGGCCACCCTGGTGGTCAACAAGCTGCGCGGCGGCCTCCGCGTCGCGGCCGTCAAGGCTCCGGGCTTCGGCGACCGCCGTAAGGCCATGCTGGAAGACATCGCCATCCTGACGGGCGGCCAGCTGATCTCCGAGGACCTGGGCATCAAGCTCGAGAGCGTCACGCTCGACATGCTGGGCAAGGCCAAGAAGGTCACCATCACCAAGGACGACACCACGATCGTGGACGGTTCGGGCGACAAGGCCGACATCGAAGGCCGCATCTCCCAGATCAAGAAGCAGATCGAGGACACGACCTCGGACTACGACAAGGAAAAGCTGCAAGAGCGTCTGGCCAAGCTGGCCGGCGGCGTTGCGGTGGTCCGCGTCGGCGGTTCGACCGAAGTCGAGGTGAAGGAAAAGAAGGACCGCGTCGACGACGCCCTGAACGCGACCCGCGCGGCCGTGGAAGAAGGCATCGTCCCAGGCGGCGGCGTCGCCCTGCTGAAGGCCAGCCGCGCGCTGGAAGGCTTCAAGGGTGACAACGACGACCAGGAAGCCGGCGTGGCCATCGTTCGCCGCGCCCTGCAGGCTCCGATCCGCCAGATCGCCGAGAATGCCGGCGTGGAAGGCTCGATCGTGGTCGGCAAGGTGCTCGAGAACAGCTCGCCCACCTTCGGCTTCAACGCCCAGACCGAAGAATACGTGGACCTGGTGCAAGCCGGCGTGATCGACCCCGCGAAGGTCGTCCGCACCGCGCTGCAGGACGCCGCCTCGGTGGCCGGCCTGCTGATCACCACGGAAGCGGCCATCGTCGAAGCCCCCAAGAAGGGCGGCGGCGGCGCCGGCGGCATGCCGGGCGGCGGCATGGGCGGCATGGGCGACATGGACTTCTAGTCCAGGCGTCCAACGTCAGAGAATGGAGGGCGGGATCGAAAGGTCCCGCCCTTTTTTTACCTCCCGCGCGAAGCGGCGGGAGGTGGGCGCCGCCCTATCGCCGATCGTCCCTGAGCGCCAGGCCGCCGATCCAGCTGGCGATGCCGGTGACGATGGCCGCCAGCACGCCGGGGATCAGGCCGTTCACGCTGAAGCCGCCCAGCAGCATGGCCACCAGGCCGATCATCGCGGCGTTCACCACCAGCAGGAACAGGCCCAGGGTCAGGACCGTCAGCGGCAGGGTCAGGATGAACACGATCGGCCGCACCAGGGCGTTGACCACCCCCAGCAGCACCGCGGCCATGATCAGGCTGCCGGTGTTGGAGACATGGACGCCCGGCACGATGGCCGAGGCGACCCACAGGCCCAGGGCGGCGAACACCGCCCGGACGAGGAACTTGGCCAGCATCTGAACCTCTCCGCGATCCGTAATCACCAGCCTAGCTTGCGCCGCGGCGCCGCGGAAAGGGCGGCTCGCGTAACAAGCTTCGCCGAAACAAGGGTCCGTTCATGATTCCCGGTCACATTGGTGCGACAGGCTGCCGCACCGGGGACGCAGCGGCCTCGCCAATGGGGATTGTGCGCACGTGATCGCGAGGGCCTGGAGCCTGCTGGATGAGCGTCTGGACGCGGTGGCCGCCACCGCGCGCCAGGTGTTCGCGGTCCGCATGGCCGTGGGCTGCGGCGTCGCCCTGCTAACCGGCTTCATATTTGGCGCCGCCTGGGGCGGCGCCTGGTTCGCGGCCTTCGCGGCCGCCGAAGTCTGCACCCGGATCGTCACGCGCCCGGTGGGCGGCCGCCTCGCCATGAATCGCCGCCAGCGGATCGTCTACGTGGGCGCGACATTCGCATCCAGCCTCGTCTGGTCGGCTCTGGCGTTCCTGTACTGGACCGCCGGAGAGGAAGCCTATCGCCTCGGGGCCATGGCGATCCTCGGGGGCATTCTGGTCCATGCCCAGGGCTTCTCCTTCCGCTCGCCCCCGGCTCTGGCGGTCCTGGGGGCGGTTCCGGCCATGCTATGGTTCGCCCTGCCCACGGGTTTCGGCCAGTATTCCGGCACGCCGCTGGTCGCGCTGGTGATCGGCTTGGCCATGCTGCTCTGCTACGTGGCCGCCAGCGCCCGGGCCAACATGCGCGCCGCCGCCGCGCTCGCCGAGGCCCAGCACACCGCCGAGGCGGCCAACGAGGCCAAGTCGGCCTTCCTCGCCATGATGAGCCATGAGCTGCGCACGCCGATGAACGGCGTCCTGGGCATGGCCCGCGCGCTGCAGCGCACCCCCCTCGACAGCCGGCAGCAGGGCTACGTCAACACGATCCTGCGCTCGGGCGACGGCCTGATGGCCATCCTCAACGACGTGCTCGACATCTCGAAGATCGAAGCCGGGCGCATGGACCTGGAGGTCGGCGCGTTCGACCTGAAGGCCCTGGGCGACCAGGCCGTGGAGCTGTGGTCCGAGATCGCCCGCTCCAAGAACCTGGCCCTGACCTGCGAGGCCGGCCCCCATCTGCCGGCCCTGGTGCTCGGCGACGAGACCCGGGTCCGCCAGATCGTGCTGAACCTGATCTCCAACGCCCTGAAGTTCACCGAAACCGGCGCGATCAGCCTGAAGCTGGACGCCGCGCCCGCCGCCGATGGCGACGGCGGCGTGCAGATCGTGGTCGCCGACACCGGCATCGGCATGACGATCGACCAGCAGGCGGCCCTCTTCCGCCCCTACGCCCAGGCCGACGCCTCCACCGCGCGCAAGTTCGGCGGCACCGGGCTGGGCCTGGCCATCTGCCGCAAACTGGCCTCGATGATGGGCGGCGAGATCGGGGTCGAGAGCGAACCCGGCCGCGGCTCGTCGTTCCGCGTCTGGCTGCCCTTGCCGGAGGCCGAGGCCTCCCTGACCGAGGCGGCCGAGCCCGAGACCCTGCCGACGCTGCGGATCCTGGTGGCCGACGACAATCCCATCAACCAGGCGGTCGCCCGCGCCATCCTCGAGGCGGCCGGCGCCGACATCGAGGTGGTGGCCGACGGCGCCCAGGCGCTCGAGCGACTGCGGGTCGAGGCCTTCGACCTGGTGCTGATGGACGTGCACATGCCGATCATGGACGGGATCGAGGCCGTGGGCCGGATCCGCGACGGCCAGGTCGGCCGCGCCGACATCCCCGTGATGGCCCTGACCGCCGACGCCATGCCGGGTGAGGAGAACCGCCTGAAGGCCCTGGGCTTCGACGCCCTGCAGCACAAGCCGGTCCAGCCCGCGGCCCTGATCGCCGCCATCGCCGAGGTGCTGGGAACCCGGCCGCCCCGCGAGAGGGGCGAAAAGGGCGACGAAGCGGCGGCCTGATGCTGCGGTCATCCCACGGTCGCGCAGCGATCCGGGGGACCCAAGCGGCGCTTGCCGTGGATCAGAGCTCGGCTTGGGTCCCCCGGTTCAGCCTGCGGCTGGCCGTGGGATGACGTCTGTTGATCAGGCCTGCGCGGCCTCCAGGATCGGAATCGTCTGCGACAGGCGGCCGCCGACGCGGATCGGCTCGATGCGCCGGGCCAGGCCGGTGGCCAGGTCGGTCTCCACATAGACGCCGCAGACGGTGGCCGGGCCTTCGGCGGGTTTGTAGCGGCCGCCGGCAATGCGGGTGGTGAACCGGCGCAGCGGCTCTTCCTTCTGGTTGCCGATGACGCTGTCGTAGTCGGCGCAGGCGCCGGCGTCGGTCTGGTAGGCGGTGCCGCCGGGCAGGATCTGGGCGTCGGCGGTGGGCACGTGGGTGTGGGTGCCGATGACCAGGCTCGCGCGGCCGTCGCAGAAATGGCCCATGGCCATCTTCTCCGAGGTGGCCTCGGCGTGCATGTCGACCACCACCGCATCGGCGACCATGCCCAGCGGCGCGGACTCCAGCGCCTTGTCCACGGCGGCGAAGGGGTCGTCCAGCGCGTCCATGTGCACCCGGCCCAGCACGTTCACGACCAGGATCCGTCGGCCGCCCTCGGTCTCGAACAGGTTGGCGCCGCGCCCCGGCACGTCCGAGAACGCCGAATAGTTCGCCGGCCGGATCAGGCGGGGCTCGCGGACGATGTAGGTCAGCGCCTCCTTCTGGTCCCACGAGTGGTTGCCCAAGGTCAGGCAGTCGGCGCCGGCGTGGAACAGCTCACGCGCGGTGTTCTCGGTGATCCCGAAGCCGGCGGCGGCGTTCTCGGCGTTGACGATGACGAACTCGAGGCCCAGCGCGCGCCGCAAGCCGGGAAGGTGCTCGGCCAGACCTTCACGGCCCGAGCGGCCGACCACATCTCCGAAAAAAGCAAATCTCATCAGCGGTCCTTACCCGAACTCGAGGTACTCCGTCTCGGTCAGGATGGCGTCGAGGCGCTGGTCGTGCGGCTCCATCGGGATTTCCGGCAGCTCCTGGCCGGCATAGGCCAGCCCCACCACCAGAACGGTCTTCATCCGGCGAAGGTTCGCCAGCGTGCGGTCGTAGTGGCCGCCGCCCTGGCCCAGCCGCCCGCCGCGGCGGTCGAAGGCCAGCAGCGGGGCGAAGACCACGTCCGGCAGCACTGGCTCGGCCTCCAGGCCCGGCGCGGGGATGCCCAGGGCGTCGGGGACCAGCGCCTGACCCGGCGTGTGGCGGCGGAACACCAGGGCGCCGTCCCGCGACTGGGCGACCGGCAGCGCCACGCCGTCGGCGGGCAACCGCGCGCGCAGCGGCGTCGGATCCATCTCGGACCCGGCGGGATGGTAGAGCCCGAAGACCTGCGCGCCGGGCCGCGCGCCCAGGGGCCACAGCGCCGCGGCGCGCTCGCCCGCGTCGGGGATCTCGCCCGCCAGTCGGCGGCGAAGGCTGCGCAGCTGGGCGCGCAGGGCCTGCTTGTCGGAAACGGACGTCACGCGCCTTCATAGCGCAAGACGAGTGGCGGCGCCGCGAGAGCCGTGAAGGACTGTTTCATTCCCTCGACCTGGATAGACCAGGTGGGCGCCGTGTGCCCGGGACCAGGATCCCGGCCAGGGACAGCTCCCTATGAGTGAATTAAGGTCGCTGGAATATGTCGCCTTCGACGAGAGCCGCAGCAGGACCCGCCGTCGGCTAACGTAGGCGCTCCGCCCCCCACTCTCAAGCGCGGCCGACGCGCGCAGAGCCTTATTCGGGCTTGGGAAGACGGCCCGGCCGCCTTACATCGGGCGACTTGAGCACCGAAGCCCTCATTCCCGAACAGAGTCTGGCCCGCCAGGCCAACGAGATCGCCCGCGACCTGACGCGGGCCGATCCCAAGGTCTATTGGCTGGACCTGTCGGTGACCGCCGCCGTCACCTGGCTCAGCCTGCTCATCGCGACCACCAGCGCCTCGCCAGGCTGGGCCGTGGCCGCGGGCGTGGTCTGCATCCTCAGCCTCTACCGGGGCATCAGCTTCATCCACGAGCTGACCCACCTGCGGCGCGACGACGTGCCGGGGTTCCACTTCGCCTGGAACGTCCTGATCGGCGTGCCCTTCCTGACCCCGTCCCTGCTGTACGAGGGCGTGCACATCCTGCACCACGCCAAGGACCGCTACGGCACCGCCCGCGACCCCGAATACCACCCGCTGGCGCGCCGCCCCCCGCACGAGCTGGCGGTGTTCCTGGGGATAGCCCTGCTGGCCCCCGTCGGCACGGTGCTGCGCTTCGCCGTCCTGGCCCCGCTCAGCTTCTTGTTCCCGCCCTTCCGCCGGTTCGTGGTCGCCAGGACCTCGGGCATGGTCATCAACCCCGGCTTCTCGCGCGAGGACTTCGACCGCGCCCGCAGCGCCCCCTGGCTCGCCCAGGAGATCGCCTCGTGGCTCTGGAGCTGGACCCTGATCGGGCTGGCGATCGCGGGGATCCTCCCCTGGCGGGCCCTGGCCATCGCGGCGGTGATCTTCGCGTGCATGACCTTCCTGAACCAGCTCCGCACCGCCGTGGCCCATTACTGGGAAAACGACGGCGAGCAGATGGCGGTGCTGGACCAGTTCCGCGACACCGTGAACGTGCCGCCGCCGGCGCTCCTGCCCTTCCTCTGGGCGCCCGTGGGCCTGCGCTACCACGCCCTGCACCACCTCATGCCGCGCCTGCCCTACCACAACCTGGGCGTCGCCCACCGCCGCCTGGTCGCGGCCCTGCCCGCCGACCACGTCTACCGCGAGGTGGAGCAGTCCGAGCTGTTCCCGGCCCTGGGTCGCCTGCTGGGGCGGATGCGGAAATCCCTCCCCTAGGAAGGGACCCTAAGCCGTCCCCTCGGCCGCCAGCTTCTCGATCTTCGCCGCCGCGCTCTCCAGCGCGGTGACCGCGCGGCTCTCGACGCGAGTCCGGTCGGCCTGCAGCCGGCCCACCTCGACCTGCAGCGCCGCCAAGCGGTTGCGGATGTCCAGCAGCTCGTCGGCCAGCAGGAGGCCGCCCATCAGGAACAGCCGGGTGTCGCCCAGCTGGCCCATGTCCTGGCTGATCTGCCGCACCTGCTTGTCGAACAGCTTGGCCAGCTCCTGGAGGTGCTGCTCCTGCCCGTCCTCGCAGCCCACCGCATAGGGCCGGCCGTTCACCTCGACGTTGATCTGGGCCATCTGCCTAGGCCTCCATGGCTTGGCCGTTCAGGGCCGCCTTGATTTCCTGGATCGCGCGGCCGAGGGCGGCCGACGCCTGGGCGCCCGCCTCCTCCAGCTCGCGTTCGCGGGCGCGGGCCGCGTCGAGCTCGGCGGCCAGGTTCGATCGGTCCTGGTCGAACAGGCCGCCCGCATCGGCGCTGGCGTCCTTCAGCCGTTTGGACAGCCGCTGCTCCAGCACGTGCAGCGCGTTCTCCAGCCGCTTGGCCGCCAGGTCCAGGGCGCTCTCGCTGCCGCTCATGCGATCCTCCGAAGCCGTCGGGCTATCTATACCGACTCGAAGTGAGTCTCGCGAAATCCAGGGCCATTTCTTGACCCTAAGCCCCCCGCGTGCGAGGCCGCCGCGCAATTCCTCGCCAGAAGAGACTCATCCCGACGATGCCTTCGCCTACCAAGCTCATGGCCGACGCCATCCGCGTCCTTTCGATGGACGCGGTCGAACAGGCCAATTCCGGGCACCCCGGCATGCCCATGGGCATGGCCGACGTGGCGACGGTGCTGTGGACCAAGTTCCTCAAGTATGACGCCGCTGAGACCTCCTGGGCCGATCGCGACCGGTTCGTGCTCTCGGCGGGCCACGGCTCGATGCTGCTCTACAGCCTGCTGCACCTCACCGGGGTGAAGGGCGTGCCGATGCAGAGCCTGCGCGACTTCCGCAAGCTGGGCTCCAACACCCCGGGCCACCCGGAGTACGGCCACACGCCGGGCGTCGAGACCACCACCGGCCCGCTGGGCCAGGGCCTGGCCACCGCCGTCGGTATGGCCATGGCCGAGCGCAAGCTGGCCGCCCGCTTCGGCGCCGGCCTGGTCGACCACCGCACCTGGGTGGTGGCCGGCGACGGCTGCCTGATGGAGGGGATCAGCCACGAGGCGATCAGCCTGGCCGGCCGGTTGAAGCTGGCCAAGCTCACCGTCCTCTGGGACGACAACGACATCACGATCGACGGCCACGTCGGCCTCTCGGACGCCACCGACCAGATCGCCCGCTTCAAGGCCGCCGGCTGGGCCACCAAGCGGATCGACGGCCACGACGAGAAGGACATCAAGAAGGCCCTGGCCTGGGCGCTGAAGCAGGACCGACCCTCGCTGATCGCCTGCAAGACCATCATCGGCAACGGCTCGCCCACCTTCGCCGGCACCCATGACGTGCACGGCAAGGCGCTGGGCAAGGACGAGGTCGCCAAGACCCGCGAGGCCCTCGGCTGGCCGCACGAAGCCTTCACCGTCCCGGACGAAGCGCTGAAGCCCTGGCGCAAGGCCGGCAAGCGCGGCGCCAAGGACCGCAAGGCATGGGAAGTCCGCCTGGCCGCCTCGCCGCAGAAGGCCGACTTCGAGCGCGCCATGGCCGGCGAGCTGCCCGCCCACGCCTTCGAGCGCCTGGACGCCTTCATCGCCGAGGCCGCGGCCGCCCGGCCCGCCGCCGCCACCCGCCAGCACTCCGGCGCGGTGCTGGAGAAGATCTTCGGCGAGATCCCCGAGCTGGTCGGCGGCTCGGCCGACCTCACCGGCTCGAACAACACCTACGTCAAGAACACCCCGATCTTCGACGCCCCCGACTACGCCGGCCGCTACGTGAACTACGGCGTGCGCGAGTTCGGCATGGCCGCGGCCATGAACGGCCTGGCCCTGCACGGCGGGGTGATCCCGTACGGCGGCACCTTCCTGGTGTTCAGCGACTACGCCCGGCCCGCCATCCGCCTGGCGGCGCTGATGGGCATCCGCGTGGTGCACGTGGGCACCCACGACTCCATCGGCCTCGGAGAGGACGGCCCGACCCACCAGCCGGTGGAGCACCTGGCTTCCCTGCGCGCCATGCCCAACCTCCAGGTCTTCCGCCCAGCCGACGCGGTGGAGACCGCCGAATGCTGGAAGCTGGCGCTCGGAAGCAAGGCCGCGCCCTCGGTCATGGCGCTCAGCCGCCAGAAGACGGCCGGCGTCCGCGGCGACGCGGGCGAGAACCAGTCGGCGCGCGGCGCCTACCAGCTCGCCGGCGCCGGCCATCCCGCCCAGGTGACCATCTTCGCCACGGGCACCGAGGTCGCCGTCGCCATGGCCGCCCGCGGCATCCTGGAGGAAGAGGGCATCGGCGCCCGCGTGGTCTCCGTCCCCTGCTTCGAACTCTTCGAGGCCCAGCCGCTCGACTACCAGGAAGCCCTGATCGGCGAGACCCCGGTGCGGGTGGCGGTGGAAGCCGGCGTCCGCCAGGGCTGGGACCGCTTCATCGGGACCGACGGCGCCTTCGTGGGCATGACCGGCTTCGGCGCCAGCGGCACGGACAAGGCCCTCTACGAACACTTCGGCATCACGCCCGAAGGCGTCGCCGCCGCGGCGAAGGCGAAGCTGTAAGAACCTGCTCCTCCCACGTCGCGAAGACGACGGGGGAGGTGGATCGGCGCGGCACGCGCCGAGACGGAGGGAGCGCAAGGCCTCAAGCTCGGTAGATGAGGCCTTACGCCCCCTCCACCGCTTCGCGGTCCCCCTCCCCCGCACTCTTCGGAGCGGGGAGGAGCGGGTCCGCCATGACGAACTGACTTGTTGGAGGAACTCATGCGCCTCGGCACCCCGCTCTCCCCCACCGCGATCCGGGTCATGCTCCTGGGGTCGGGCGAGCTCGGCAAGGAAGTTGTCATCGAGCTGCAGCGCCTCGGCTGCGAGGTCATCGCCGTCGACCGCTACGCCGACGCCCCCGCCCAGCAGGTGGCGCACCGGGCCCACGTGATCGCCATGACCGACGCCAAGGCCCTCCGCGCCCTCGTGGAACAGGAGCGCCCGCACCTGATCGTCCCGGAGATCGAGGCGATCGCCACCGACGAGTTGGCCCGCATCGAGGCCGACGGGCTGGCCACAGTGATCCCCACCGCCCGCGCCGCCCAGCTCACCATGAACCGCGAGGGCATCCGCCGCCTCGCCGCCGAGGAGCTGGGCCTGCCCACCAGCGCCTACGCCTTCGCCTCCACCGAGGCCGAGCTGGCCAAGGCGGCCGGCGAGACCACCGGCTACCCCTGCTTCGTGAAGCCGGTGATGAGCTCGTCCGGCAAGGGCCAGTCCTATGTCGAGCGCGCCGACCAGATCCCCGACGCCTGGCGCTACGCCCTGGAGGGCGGCCGCGTCGAGCAGCCCCGCGTGATCGTCGAGGGCCGCGTGGACTTCGACTTCGAGATCACCCAGCTGACCGTCCGCTCCCTGCGCGACGGCCACGTCGAGACCAGCTTCTGCGCCCCGATCGGCCACCGCCAGGTGAAGGGCGACTATGTGGAGAGCTGGCAGCCCCAGGCGATGACGCCGGCGGCGCTCGACAAGTCCCGCGAGATCGCCCGCGCGGTCACCGATGCGCTCGGCGGCCTCGGCCTCTTCGGCGTCGAGCTGTTCGTGAAGGGCGACGAGGTCTGGTTCTCCGAGGTCAGCCCGCGCCCGCACGACACCGGCCTCGTCACCCTGGCCACGCAAGCTCAGAGCGAGTTCGCCCTGCACGCCCGCGCCATCCTGGGCCTGCCCACCGACGTGACCCTGCGCGAGCCGGGCGCCAGCGCGGTGATCTACGGCGGCATGGACGCCAGGGGCGTCGCCTTCGAAGGCGTCGCCGACGCCCTCAGCGTCCCCGGTACCGACCTGCGCCTGTTCGGCAAACCCGAGAGCTTCGAGCGCCGCCGCATGGGCGTCGCCCTCGCCCGCGCCGCCGACGTCGAACACGCCCGAACCCACGCCCGCGACGCCGCCGCCAGGGTGACGCCCCGCCTTCCCTGATTGGGGAAGACTCGCCTAGCAGCGCCACCTCAGCGTGGCGACGAGACCATCAATCTGCCAGTCGAGATCCAGCGTTCCCCCCAGTTGGCCCGCTAGCCGCTTGATGAGGCGCGAGCCAAATCCCGCACGCTCCGGGGGCGAGACCGCGGGACCGCCGCTCTCCCGCCAGGTGAGCGTGACCTGGCGCCCCTCCGCCACGAGCCACGAGACGTTCAAGCGGCCCTCGGCGATCGACAACGCTCCGTGCTTCATCGCATTGGTAGTCATCTCGTGCATGATCATGCCGAGCGGTTGCACATGCTCCGCGAGCAAGGTGACGTTCGGACCGCTGAGTGTGAATTGCGCGCTCGAAGCGCAGGCAGAGACCTCGTCGCGGACGAGATCGTCCAGCACCCCGCCTTCCCAGTTTGTCCGCGACAACGAGCCTTGCGCCCTGGCCATGGCATCGACCCGGCCGATCACCTCTTCGCGGTAAAGCGCCGGATCGGCGGCGTCCGTGAGACGGACCACCGACTGAACCATGGCCAGTGCGTTGCGCGCCCGGTGATCGACCTCGCGCATGAGCAGGTTGCGCGCGTCTTCGGCCTGCTTCCACGCGCTGATGTTCACGATGACCCCCAGGAACCGTGCAGGACGTCCGTCGGGGCCCAACTGGACGCGCCCGCTCGCTTCCACCCAAAGATCGGTCCCGTCGGCCTGCAGCACGCGATAAGAATGGCGATAGGCGCCGCCAGTGGCGAACGCCTCGGAAATGGCTGCCAGCAGCCCGGCGCGATCTTCCGGTTTGACCAACCCTACGACCTCGCCCGATGGAAACCCCGCCCGGCACCGGTCGCGATCGAGAGCGAAGAAGTCCGCGAACCGATCGTCCGCCGTGAAGACATCGTTCGGGACATCCCAGACCCAGGTGCCCACCGTGGCGCCTGCATCCAATGCGAGCTCGATGCGCTCGGCGGCCGCCAGCAGCGCCCGTTGCGCCTCGTACCCCGTCGTCACGTCCTGGTATGAGCAGACCGCCACCGGTTGCCCGTTCGGCCCGGTCACCCGCGAGGCATTGAACTCCAGGATTACCAGCCGCCCATCGCCGCGCCTGTAGCGCAGCAGTTCGCGCACGATGACCTCGCCGTCGAGCACGGCGCGAGCGAGGGGGTATTCCCGCGCCTCATAGGGCGTGCCGTCCTCGTGCACGCCGCCGTAGAGCACATAATCGCGGGATCCCGAGACCGGGATCACTGGATGGCCCAGGATCTCCTCGGCCTTGTTGTTGTACCAGAGGAACTTGCCGCTTGGGACCTCGGCGACCACCACGGCGACCTGCATTTGGTCGAGGATATCCAGCCAGGTGTCACTGTCGTGGGCCAGCCCGGCGGTCGAAGTCCGTTGTTCGTCTTGCAGCGGGCCCTTTTGCATTTCCCGCCTCCCAGGATCAGGGAGGAGGCCGTTCCGCTCCCTGTCAAGCGCTGCGCCTCGCCAATCGACAACAAGAGGCGGATTTTTATCGCGAAATCGCTCGCCGCGCGCACCGCCTCCACCTTCTTTCCCGCACTGGATGTGGGCGACCCGGGGGCGATCCTCGGCGGACGTTGGCGGATGTCCGTTTAAATGCGCCGCGACATCCGCCGTCTTGCAGACCCGCGCCGCTACGTCAGCCTCGCGCTCTCTCCGAGAGGGCAAGGGGTTGACTTCACCGGCCTCGCCTTGAAGAACCCGGCCACACGAAAATTCTGAAGGAGCCCGCCCCATGACGGTTCGCGTCGCCATCAACGGTTTCGGTCGCATCGGCCGCCTGGTCCTGCGTTCGATCGTCGAACATGGCCGCCGCGACATCGAGGTCGTCGCGATCAACGACCTGGGGCCGGTCGAGACCAACGCCCACCTGCTGCGCTACGACAGCGTGCACGGCCGCTTCCCGGCCGAGGTGAAGGTGGTCGGCGACACCATCGAGATCGCCGGCTACGCCCCGATCAAGGTGACCGCCGAGCGCGACCCGGCGAAGCTGCCGCACAAGGACCTGGGCGTCGATATCGCGCTCGAGTGCACCGGCATCTTCACCGCCAAGGACAAGGCCGCCGCCCACCTGGAAGCCGGCGCCAAGCGCGTGATCATCTCGGCCCCCGGCGACGGCGTCGACAAGACCATCGTCTACGGCGTGAACCACGCGTCCCTGACCAAGGACGACCTGATCATCTCCAACGCGTCGTGCACCACCAACTGCCTCGCGCCGGTGGCCCACGTGCTGCAGGAGCTGTGCGGCATCGAGCGTGGCTACATGACCACGATCCACTCCTACACGGGCGACCAGCCGACGCTGGACACCCTGCACAAGGACCTCTACCGCGCCCGCGCCGCCGCCATGTCGATGATCCCGACCTCGACAGGCGCCGCCAAGGCCCTGGGCCTGGTGATCCCGGCCCTGGCCGGCAAGCTAGACGGCTCGTCGATCCGCGTGCCGACCCCGAACGTCTCGGTGGTCGACCTGAACTTCGTGCCCAGCAAGAAGGTCACCGTCGCCGAGATCAACGAGGCGATGAAGGCCGCGGCCGACGGCGCGCTGAAGGGCGTGCTGGCGGTGACCCAGGAGCCGCTGGTCTCCATGGACTTCAACCACAACCCCGCCTCGTCCACCGTGGCCCTGCCGCAGACCCAGATCGTCGACGGCGGCCTCGGCCGCGTCCTCAGCTGGTACGACAACGAGTGGGGCTTCTCGACCCGCATGGCCGACACGGCCATCGCCATGGCCAAGCTGATCTAAAGTTCGCGTGCGCTGGGCCGGCGATACGCACCCTTCTCCCCTTGCGGGAGAAGGTGGCCGCAGCAGGCGGTCGGATGAGGCGTCGCACCGCGACGCCCCTTATGACCGCCCCTCGCCGCACCGCGCGCCGCGCGACCCCTCATCCGTCAGGCTTCGCCTGACACCTTCTCCCGCAAGGGGAGAAGGGCCAGCCCTGGCCGGATCATGACCTTCAAGACCCTCGACGACGCGGATCTCTCCGGCAAGCGCGCCCTCGTCCGCGTGGATTTCAACGTGCCCATGGCCGACGGGCAGGTCTCTGACGACACCCGCCTGCGCGCGGCGCTGCCGACCATCGAGAAGCTTCGCACCGGCGGCGCGAAGACCATCCTGCTGGCCCACTTCGATCGGCCGAAGGGCAAGCGCGTCCCGGAGATGAGCCTGAAGCCGGTGGTCGGGCCTCTGTCGAAGCTGCTCGGCGCGACCGTGGCCTTCGCCGACGACTGCGTGGGCGACGACGCGGCCAAGGCCGTGGCGGCGATGAAGGACGGCGACGTCCTGCTGCTGGAGAACGTCCGCTATCACGCCGGCGAAGAGAAGAACGACGCCGACTTCGCCACGGCCCTGGCGGCCAACGGCGACCTCTACGTCAACGACGCCTTCTCCGCCGCCCATCGGGCGCACGCCTCCACCGAAGGCCTGGCCCGCCTGCTGCCCGCCTACGCCGGCGAGCAGATGCGCAAGGAGCTGGAGGCGCTGGACGCCGCCCTGGGCAAGCCGAAGCGGCCGGTCATGGGCATCGTCGGCGGGGCCAAGGTGTCCACCAAGCTGGACCTGCTGAACAACCTGGTCGGCAAGCTGGACTACCTGGCCATCGGCGGCGGCATGGCCAACACCTTCCGCTTCGCCCAGGGCTACGAGATCGGCGCCTCGCTCTGCGAGAAGGAGATGGCCGACACCGCCCGCGAGATCCTGAAGAAGGCTGAGGCCGCCGGCTGCCACGTGATCCTGCCCACCGACGTCGTCGTGGCGAAGGACCTGGCCCCCAACGCCCCGAACCGCGTCGCCGAACTGGCGGGCCCGAACGGGGTGGCCGCCGACGAGAAGGTCTTCGACATCGGGCCCAACACGCTGAAGCAGGTCGTGGACGCCATGTCCGAGGCCAAGACCCTGATTTGGAACGGCCCGTTCGGCGTCTTCGAGGTGGAACCGTTCGACAAGGCCACGGTTGAAGCAGCAAAGCACGCCGCTCAGCTCGCCAAGTCCGGCAGGTTGGTGGCCGTCGCGGGTGGCGGTGATACTGTGGCGGCCCTGAATGCAGCCCGCGTCTCGCAGGACTTCACGTTCGTATCGACTGCGGGCGGCGCGTTTCTTGAATGGATGGAAGGGAAGGAGTTGCCCGGCGTCGCGGCGCTCTCCCAATGAGACAGGTGGGGACCTGAAGTTATGGCCAGGATTACGCTTCGACAGCTTTTGGATCACGCGGCCGAGCACGGCTACGGCGTGCCCGCGTTCAACATCAACAACATGGAACAGGCGCTGGCGATCATGGAGGCCGCGGAGGCCACCGACTCGCCGGTGATCATGCAGGCGTCGCGCGGCGCCCGGTCGTATGCGAACGACATCGTGCTGAAGCACCTTATCGACGCCATGGCCGAGATGTACCCGCACATCCCGATCTGCATGCACCAGGACCACGGGAACAACGAAGCCACCTGCGCCACGGCGATCCAGTACGGCTTCACCTCGGTGATGATGGACGGCTCGCTGAACGCCGACGGCAAGACGCCGGCCGACTACGACTACAACGTGAAGGTCACCCGCAACGTCGTCGACATGGCCCACTGGGTGGGCGCATCGGTCGAGGGCGAGCTGGGCGTGCTGGGCAGCCTCGAGACCGGCATGGGCGAGAAGGAAGACGGTCACGGCTTCGAGGGCACGCTGGGCCACGACCAGCTGCTGACCGATCCGGACCAGGCGGTGGAATTCGTGAAGGCCACCGAGGTCGACGCCCTGGCCATCGCCATGGGCACCAGCCACGGCGCCTACAAGTTCACGCGCAAGCCGGACGGCGACGTCCTGGCCATGAACGTGATCGAGGAGATCCACCGGCGCCTGCCCAACACCCACCTGGTGATGCACGGCTCCAGCTCGGTGCCTCAGGATCTTCAGGACCTGATCAACCAGTACGGCGGCGAGATGCCCCAGACCTGGGGCGTGCCGGTGGAAGAGATCCAGCGCGGCATCAAGCACGGCGTGCGCAAGATCAACATCGACACCGACAACCGCATGGCCATCACCGCCGCGATCCGGAAGGTCTTCGTGGAGAAGCCGGGCGAGTTCGACCCGCGCGGCTACCTGAAGCCCGCCAAGGAAGCCATGCGCAAGGTCTGCGTCCAGCGCTTCGAGGAGTTCGGCACGGCCGGCCACGCCTCCAAGATCACGCCGATCCCGCTGTCGGCCATGGCCAAGCGCTACGCCGCCGGGGAACTGGCGCCGAAGATGGGAATTTCCCTGAGAGCGGCCGAGTAGGCGTTCCGCCCTCGCGGGCCCCTACGCGCGGCGGCAGCGCCGCGCGGCCGCCGAGGCATTGGGGAAGCGCATGGATCTCGCAGCTCTGAACCAGATCGCCGAGCGCATGGTGACGCCGGGCAAGGGCCTCCTCGCGGCCGACGAGAGCCAGGGCACGATCCAGAAGCGCTTCGATGCGATCGCGGCCGAGTGCACCGAGGCGAGCCGGCGCGACTACCGCGAACTCCTCTTCCGCACGACCGAAGCGATGCGGACCTGCATCTCGGGCGTGATCCTGTTCGAGGAGACGCTCTATCAGGACGCCGCCGACGGGACGCCGCTGGTGAAGCTGGTCGAGGCGGCCGGCGCCGTGCCGGGGATCAAGGTCGACAAGGGAACCAGGCCGCTGGCCGGCTTCCCGGGCGAGACCATCACCGAAGGCCTGGACGGTCTCTCGGCGCGCCTCGCGAAGGACTACGAGCGCGGCGCCCGCTTCGCCAAGTGGCGGGGCGTCATCGACATTGCCGATGGCATTCCCACGGCCGGCGCGGTGAAGGCCAACGCCCACGCGCTGGCCCGCTACGCCGCCGCCTGCCAGGCGGCGCAGATCGTGCCGATCGTCGAGCCCGAGGTGCTCATGGACGGCGCCCACGACATCGCCCGCTGCGACGACGTCACCCGCTACGTCCTGAAGGTGGTGTTCGAAGAGCTGTTCGAGCAGCGGGTCGCGCTCGAAGGGATGGTGCTGAAGCCGAACATGGTCGTCTGCGGCAAGAAGTGCGGGTCACAGACCTCCGTCGACGAGGTCGCGCACCGCACGATCGGCGTCCTCAAGGCCTCGGCGCCCGCCGCGGTGCCGGGCATCGCCTTCCTCTCCGGCGGCCAGTCGGACGAGGAGGCCACCGCCCACCTCGACGCCATGAACCGCATCGGCGGCGTCCCGTGGAAGCTGACCTTCTCCTACGGCCGCGCCCTGCAGGCCGCGCCGCTCAAGGCGTGGTCGGGCAAGCGCGAGAACCTCGCCGCCGCCCAGCGCGCCTTCGCCCACCGCGCCCGGATGAACAGCCTGGCCAGCCTCGGCCAGTGGGAGGGCGCGCTCGAACGGGCCGCCTGACGCTCAGGCCAGATCCCGCGGCGTGGCGTCGAAGGCGCGGCGGAAGGCGCGATAGAAGGTCGAGAGGTCGTTGAAGCCGCAGGCGAAGGCGACCTCCAGCACCGTGCGGTTGGCCGGCGTCGCGAGTAGCGTCCGCGCCTCGGCGAGCCGGCGCCGCGTCAGGGCCTCCGAGAAGGTGAGGCCAGTGGGCTCCATGGCCAGGTGCAGCGAGCGCACCGATATCCCCAGCCCCGCCGCGGCCTCGGTCGGGCCGAACGCCAAGTCCGCGAAGCCGCGGTCGATCGCCTGCAGCACACGCTGCGCCCGGGCGGCGCGCAGGGCGGCGCGGTCGGGCTCCAGCGGCGCGGCGCCATCCTCCGCCACCACCGCGCAGAGCCGGCCGAGCGCCCCTCCGACGCCGGCCGCGGCCGCCGGGCTGAGCCCGCCGACCGGCACGGCCGCCAGCCACGCGTCCACCAGCGCGCCCAGCGGCGAGCCCGCCGTGGTCGCCACGCCCTTCGCGAGCCGGTCGCGACCGCTGTTCGTCAGCGTCGCCTCGACCAGCCATTTCGGCAGCAGGTAGAGGCTGAAGGCCAATGGCCCGGCCTCGCGGGCGAAGAACGGCGCATCGGCGTCGCCCAGCAGGCAGTCGCCCGGCTCGAGCCAGTGCTCCTCGCCCGCCACCTCGAGGAACGAGCGCGCCTCGCCCGCCTGCCGCAGCAGGAAATAGCAGCCGGTCTGGGCGATCTCGGTGTCGCGCCGGTTCCGCTCGATCTGGTGCGCGGTGGCCGAATAGTGGACGTAGAGGGCCTCGCCCAGGGCCCCGTTGCGGGTGCGCACCCGGAACCGCGGGGCCTCGGGATCGAGGATCGGCGTCGCAGCGCAGACCAGGCCGCGCAGCATGGCGCGGTAGTAGTCGGCCCGTTCGCGTTCGGGGGCCAGATCGGTGTCGAACTGGCCGAGCGGCGCCGGCGGCACGCCCGCCACGCCAAGACCGAAGGCTTCCCCGACGCCGGGCGCCTTTTGCCACATGTCCTCAGCCCCAAGCTGACGCCACGACCTGAGCGTGCAGCAGCGCCTGCCGGGTGTCCATACCGGTCAACTGTTGCGCGAAACGCCACACTGCGCTGCGTCCCGCGCCAGGACGGTCGTCGCCGCGTGCGTCTAGCCTCGCGGCGAAAACAGCAATGGAGCGAACCATGCGGACCCTGCTTGCGGCCCTCTCGCTGGCCGCCGCCACGACCACTGTCGCCACCGCCCCGGCCGAGGCCTCCGTCATCCTGGACACCGGCGTCGAGCTGCCGTTCGACGTGGGGCCCGCCGTCGGGACCACGCAATGGCTCGCCGTCGGCTTCGAGGTCACGCGGCCGACCGTGGTGACCGATGTGGAGACCTATCTCTTCACCTTCGGCGGCGATGCCCAGCTCACCTTCGTACTGCGGGATGACGACGCGGGCCCGGGCGACGAGTTGTACTCCGGCGTGGTCGGCGCGTCCGAG
>Ga0209257_1002323_pt1 | contig 19194 bp, 19 predicted proteins | sample AraplaCvi_mCL_r2_FD_184277 | JGI IMG/M metagenome (GOLD analysis project Ga0209257, IMG submission 184277) | Arabidopsis root microbial communities from North Carolina, USA - plate scrape MF_Cvi_mCL_r2 (SPAdes) (version 2) | ecosystem: Host-associated > Plants > Roots > Endosphere | place: USA...
CACGGCGGCGATGGTGACGAACAGCGGCGTGGAGTACGACAGCGAGATCGCCTGCGAGATCGGCAGGTGGCCGATGGCCCAGAACGCGCACAGCATCGAGGCCAGCCCGATCAGGCTGCGCACGAAATAGCGCGGCAGCTGCCGGGTGCGGAACGGCGAGCTGCCCGGGCGCAGCAGGAACGGCAGCAGTGCGAGCAGGCCGAATGCGTTGCGGAAGAACGCCACTTCCTGGGTGGGCACGTGGCCGGACGCGTAGCGGATCGCGATCGCCATCAGCCCGAAGGCCATCGTGCTGCCAAGCATCAGCAGCGCCGCACGCATCGGCGTCGGCGCGGGCAGGGCGAGCGGTGGGGTCACCACTGCGCGCCGATCAGGCGCGGCTCCGGTTCGATCGGCACGCCGAACTTTTCCAGCACCGACGCGGAGATGCGCCGCGCCAGCGCCAGCAGCTCGGCGCCACTGGCCGAACCGTGGTTGACCAGCACCAGCGCATGCTGCGCGGAGACGCCCGCATCGCCTTCACGGAACCCCTTCCAACCGCAGGCCTCGATCATCCACCCGGCCGACATCTTGCGCCGGTCGTCGCGATCGGCCGGATACACCGGCAGATCGGGGAACTGCTGCAGCAGTACCTCCACCTGTTCCAGCGGCAGCACCGGATTCTTGAAGAAGCTGCCGGCATTGCCCAGCACATCCGGATCCGGCAGCTTGCGCCGGCGGATCGCGATGACCGCATTGGCAACGTCGGCGGCCACCGGCAGTTCCACGCCCATGGCCTGCATTTCCTCGGCGATGCCGGCGTAGCCCAGGCGCAGGTCGTGCAGCAATGGCAGGCGCAGTTCTACCGAGGTGATCAGGTAGCGATCCGGCTCGCGCTTGAACACGCTGTCCCGGTAGCCGAACGCGCAGGCTTCGTTGTCCAGGCGGACCCACTGGTTGGTGGCACGGTCCCACGCATCCACGGCCTGGATGAACTCATCGACCTGCACGCCATAGGCACCGATGTTCTGGATCGGCGAGGCCCCGACGGTGCCGGGAATGAGCGCCAGGTTTTCCAGGCCCGACAGGCCGTTCTGCAACGACCACATCACCAGCCCATGCCAGTTCACACCGGCACCGGCGCGCACCACCGTGTGGTCTGCGCGATGTTCCAGTTCCTCGATGATGCGGTTGGCGAACACCAGCACCGTGCCGGGCACGTTGTCGGCCAGCAGCACGTTGCTGCCACTGCCCAGGACCAGCAGCGGTGTGCCGGCGACCTGGGGCAGGGCGAGCACCTCGGGCAGCAGGGACGGCTCGTGCAGTTCCAGCAGCTGTTCAGCGCTGGCGTCGACGTGGAAGGTGTTGAGCGCCTTCAGCGAGGCGTTTTCGGTCAGCGACCAGGCAGGCATTGCAGTACTCATAAGGGGGCCACGGCGCCGCGGCTGGGGGCTTCGCGACGACGGCGGATGGCCTCGACGCAGTCATGCACCAGCGCCGGGCCCTGGAAGATCAGGCCGCTGTAGCACTGCACCAGGGCAGCGCCGGCGGCCATCTTGGCCACCGCATCGGCACCGGACTGGATGCCGCCGACGCCGATCAGCGGCATGGATTCGGGCAGGCGCGCGCGCAGGCGGCGCAGCACCAGGGTGGATTGGCCGAGCAGCGGCGCACCGGACAGGCCGCCGGCTTCGCTGGCCCGTGGGTCGCCCGCGACCGCGCTGCGGTCGATGGTGGTGTTGGTGGCGATCACGCCGTCGACCTGCAGTTCACCCAGCACGCGCGCGGCGGCGTCGATGTCGCGGTCGCTCAGGTCCGGCGCGACCTTGACCAGCATCGGCACGCGCTTTCCATGCTGCGCCGCCAACGCTTCCTGGCTGTCGCGCAGCTGCGAGACCAGCTGGCGCAAGGCGGTTTCCTCCTGCAGCTCGCGCAGGCCAGCGGTATTGGGCGAGGAGATGTTGACGGTGATGTAATCAGCCAGCGGGTACACCTTCTGCAGGCAATGCTGGTAATCGTCGAACGCCTGCTCGTTGGGGGTGTCCTTGTTCTTGCCGATGTTGATGCCGAGCAGGCCATTGCGGCGCTGCGCCCGCTCGACGTTGCGCACCAGCGCATCCACGCCCAGGTTGTTGAAGCCCATGCGATTGATGATGGCCTGGTGGGCCGGCAGGCGGAACAGGCGCGGCTTCGGATTGCCTTGCTGGGCACGCGGGGTGATGGTGCCGATTTCCACGAAACCGAAGCCCAGCGCGAACAGCGCATCGATGTGCTCGCCGTTCTTGTCCAGGCCGGCGGCCAGACCGACCGGGTTCGGGAAGCGCAGCCCCAGGGCGGTGGTCGGCAACGGGGCAGGGCGGCGCGCCAGCAGCGGCGTGGTGCCGGAACGGTAGGCGAGTTCCAGCGCACTCAGGCCCAGGCCGTGGGCGCGTTCGGCGTCCAGGGAAAACAGGAAGGGTCGGGCAAGCGAGTACATGGCGTCCAGTCAGTCCAGCGTGCCGACGAAGGCACGGGTGTGATATTCGAAAGCGATCCTGCCGTCCACCGCATGCGCGTCGAACAGCTGCTGCAGCGCCTCCAGCATCGGCGCATGGCGGGGATGGCCCGGTGGCGGCGCATACGACGACGACAGCAGGCGGCCGCGCAGGCCCTCGGCGTCCATGTACTGCGTGTTGGGGAACTGCGCGACACCGCGCAGCCCGCTGCCGAACCACGCACGCATGGTGTCGTCGTCCTGGTAGCGCTCGGCGACCTCGGTGTAGTCGGTGCCGAACTCCAGCAGCAACTGCTCGTAGCCCACCAGGAACGGCGAGGCATCGAGCAGGCGCGAGTTCCAGAACACCAGCGCCAGGCCGCCCGGCTGCAGGATCCGCGCCCATTCGCGGCGCACTGCGGTGGTGTCGAACCAGTGGAAGGCCTGCGCCGCGCTGACCAGGCCGACGCTGTCGTCGGCCAGCGTGGTGGCCTCAGCGGTGCCGTCCACCAGCTTCAGGCGCAGGTACTCCTGGCCCAGCAGCGCTTCGGCGGCCTCACGCATCGGCGCATTGGGCTCCACCGCGATGACCGGGTGGCCACTGGCCAGGAACAGCCGGGTGGAAATGCCGGTGCCGGCGCCGATGTCGGCCACCAGCGTTCCGGTGGACACGCCGATTTCGCGATGCAGCCAATCCAGCAGCGCCGGGGGGTAATCGGGCCGGTAGCGTACGTAATCGGCTACGCGGTTGCTGAAACGTCCGGTGGGGTCCGAACCGCTCATGGGCACCTCACGACTGCAGGGAAACGAACCAGGCCAGGCCACCGAAGAACATCACGATGGCCAGCAGCGCAAGCAGGCTGCCGATCACCACCACCCAGCCCATGATCAGGCCGGCCAGTGCCAGTCCATCGCCTTCCAGTTCCAGCGGGCGACGGCGGATCTCGGCGCGGGCCATGTGCCCGGTAATGATGGCCACGACGCTGCCCAGGAACGGCAGGGCGGTCCAGCCCAGGATCCCGGCGATCAGGCTGATCAGCGCCATCGGGCTGGTTTGACGGGGCGGAAGGCTCATGTGGCTCCTGGGGACGGGGGAGGACAGGTGAATGATAGGGCCAGTGCCGGGTTTATCCCATCAAGACCTGGCCGCCGTCGACATTCAAAGTGTGGCCGGTGATCCAGCGTGCCAGCGGCGAGCACAGGAACAGGGCCGCGTCGGCGACCTCCTGCGGCTGCCCGAAGCGCCCGAACGGGATCTTGGCCAGGGTGCCGTGGTAGAGCGCGGGATCGTCGCTGCGGCGGCGTGCCCACAGGCCGTCCTCGAATTCGATCGAGCCCGGGGCAATGGCGTTGACCCGGATCCGGTGCGGGGCCAGGGCCAGCGCCTGCGAGGTGGTGTAGTGCATCAGCGCGGCCTTGGCCGCACCGTAGGGTGCCGCGCCCGGGCGCGGCTGCTGCGCGGCGATGGAGGCCAGGTTGAGGATGCAGGCATCGGCGGACTGCTGCAGCCAGGGCAGGGCCAGCCGCGAGGCCCGCACCGCCGCCATCAGGTCCACGCCCAGGCTGGCCTCCCAGCCGGCCTCGTCGTCGGACATGCCATAGCCGGTGGCATTGTTGACCAGGACGTCGATGCCGCCCAGCGCCTCGGCGGCACCGGCCAGCCAGCGGCCGATGTCGTCCACCCGCGCGAGGTCGGCGACCTCGGTATGCACGGCAAGCCCGAGCGCGGCAGCGTCATCACGCAATGCCGCCAGCCCGGTTTCGCCGCGGGCGCACACCGAGACCGCAGCGCCAGCGCCGGCAAAGGCCAGCGCCATGGCGCGGCCGATGCCCTTGCTGCCGCCGGCGACCAGCACCCGGTGACCCAAAAAGTCCAGGACGCGGCGGCCATCGGCCGTCTCCGGTAGGTGCCGACCGTTGGCCGGCACGCTCTGGCTCGCGCCCGTCACAGGTCGAACTTGATGCCCTGGGCCAGCGGCAGCGAGTCGGAATAGTTGATCGTGTTGGTCTGGCGGCGCATGTAGACCTTCCATGCGTCCGAACCGGACTCGCGGCCACCGCCGGTATCCTTCTCACCACCGAACGCGCCACCGATCTCCGCACCGGAGGTGCCGATGTTGACGTTGGCGATGCCGCAGTCCGAACCGGCCGCCGACAGGAAGCGCTCGGCCGCCTTCAGGTTCTGGGTGAAGATTGACGAGGACAGGCCCTGCGGAACGCCGTTCTGCATGTCGATGGCTTCGTCCAGGGTGCTGTACTTCATCACGTACAGGATCGGGGCGAAGGTTTCGTGCTGCACCACTTCATCGCTGTTCTTCAGCCCGGTCACGATGGCCGGCAGCACGAAGTTGCCAGCGCGGTCGATGCGCGTGCCGCCGGTTTCGACGGTGCCGCCGCTGGCCTTTGCCTTCTCGATGGAGGCCAGGAACTGCTGCACGGCGCCGTCGCTGTTGAGCGGGCCCATCAGGTTGGCCGGGTCGGTCGGGTCGCCGATCTTGCCTTCGACCTGCTTGTAGGCCTTGATCAGCGTGGTGAGCACGTCGTCATGGATCGATTCGTGCACGATCAGGCGGCGCGTGGTGGTGCAGCGCTGGCCGGCGGTGCCGACCGCACCGAACACGATGCCGGGGATGGCCAGCTTCAGGTCGGCGGTCTCGTCGAGGATGATCGCGTTGTTGCCGCCCAGTTCCAGCAGGCAGCGGCCGAGGCGGTGCGCCACCTTTTCCGCGACCGTGCGGCCGACCTGGGTCGAACCGGTGAAGCTGATCAGCGGCACACGCTTGTCGGCCACCATCTTTTCCGACAGCGCGGTGCCGGCATCGTTGATCAGGAAGAAGATGTCCGGGAAGCCGGCGCCGCGCAGCGCGTCGTTGCAGATCTTCATCGAGGCGATCGCGGTCAGCGGCGTCTTGTTGGACGGCTTCCACAGGCACACGTCACCGCAGATCGCGGCCAGGAACGAATTCCATGCCCACACCGCGACCGGGAAGTTGAACGCACTGATGATGCCGACCAGGCCCAGCGGCTGGTACTGCTCGTACATGCGGTGGCCGGGGCGTTCCGAATGCATGGTGTAGCCGTACAGCATGCGGCTCTGGCCCACGGCGAAGTCGGCGATGTCGATCATTTCCTGCACTTCGCCGTCGCCTTCCGGCTTGCTCTTGCCCATTTCCAGCGCGACCAGCGAACCCAGCGCATCCTTGTGCGCGCGCAGTGCTTCGCCGCACAGGCGCACGGCTTCGCCGCGGCGCGGGGCCGGGGTGGTGCGCCACACCTTGAAGGCTTCCTGGGCGCGGGCGACGATGGTCTCGTAGTCGGCGTCGGTGGTGGCGTACACCTGGGCGATGGCCTCACCGGTGGTCGGATTGACCGGGGTGATCACGCCGGCGTCGGTGGCCTTGGACCACTCCCCGTTGCCGAGATAGGTGCCAGCGTTGGTCGCGTCGAGGCCAAGCGCCTTGAGCAGGTCAGAGGACATGCAAACTCCTGTTGCGAATCAAAAAGGGCGCAGCCGCTGGCAGGGTGGGGGGCGGCATGCAGAACGACGATTCTAACCCGTCGCCGTCCGCCGGTACCGACCCACGCCCGGCACCCGCCGCGGTTGCGCCTCATCTGCCGGATCGCCTTCCCGGTAGCGCCCGACCGTTGGTCGGGCCACCCAACCCGGTAGAATGGCCGCCATTGTTCGCCCCCAGGAATCTGAATGAACGTTACCGTTGCAGAAGGCGTCGTCGTTGGGAACCGTCTCCCGTTCGTGCTGTTCGGCGGCCTGAATGTGCTCGAAGACCTCGATTCGACCCTGCATGCGGCCGAGCACTTCACCACGGTGACCCAAAAGCTGGGCATTCCGTACGTGTTCAAGGCCTCGTTCGACAAGGCCAACCGCTCCTCGATCAAATCCTTCCGTGGCGTCGGCCTGGACGAAGGGCTGCGCATCTTCGAAGAGGTCAAGCGCCGCTTCGGCATTCCGGTGATCACCGACGTGCATGAAGTGGCGCAGGCCGCACCGGTCGCCGAAGTGGTCGACGTGCTGCAGATTCCGGCATTCCTGGCCCGCCAGACGGACCTGGTGGTGGCCATCGCCGAAACCGGCCGTGCGGTCAACATCAAGAAGCCGCAGTTCCTGAGCCCCACGCAGATCAAGCACATCGTGTCCAAGATCCGCGAAGCCGGCAACGAGAACATCATCCTGTGCGAGCGCGGTTCGCAGTTCGGCTACGACAACCTGGTCGTGGACATGCTGGGCTTCCGCGAAATGATCGAATCCACCGGCGGCCTGCCGGCGATCTTCGACGTCACCCACAGCCTGCAGCGCCGCGACGCCGGCAGCGAAGCCTCCGGCGGCCGCCGCCGCCAGGTGGCCGAACTGGCCCGCTCAGGCATGGCGCTGGGCCTGGCCGGCCTGTTCCTGGAAGCGCACCGCGACCCCGACCACGCCCGCTGCGATGGCCCGAGCGCCTTGCCGCTGAGCGCGCTGGAACCGTTCCTGGCCCAGATCAAGGCCGTGGACGAGCTGGTCAAGGGCTTTGCGGAGCTGGATATCCGCTGAGTCTGCCCACCTTGCGGCGGGATCGGCCTTGGTCCCGTCGCTGAATGTGGGTATCCTTCACAGCTGCCCGCATGCAATGTGCGGGCGGCCAGCGGCAAAGGCAGCATGCCTCCACCGCACATCGGCCCCGTAGCTCAGCTGGATAGAGCGTCCCCCTCCTAAGGGGAAGGTCGCCCGTTCGAATCGGGCCGGGGTCACCAAAATCAAGCGGTTAGCTGATGAAGGCGGCTTGGATTTGAACTGAAATAGTTGGCACCGCCGGTTTTCGTGGTCTGGCCAAGGCGCCGGTGCGTCGCATACGCACGAATGTGCTCTATCGATCGTTCTCTGTTGTTCAATGACCTGAACACCTGGTTGCGCTGGAAGGGGATGTCGTTGTCCGTGAAGTCATTGATATTCGGTGGGGCCGCGAGTCCGATTTGGCCCGCGTCGCGGCATCATCCTGGATTACCTCGACGAACTCCTTTTGTTGAGGATCTGATTGGTGATTTCCTTACCTCGGCGCAGTTGGGCGCCATCCAAGCCAGAAGAGACGGCGCGTAGGTACGACGCCGCACGCGGACTTGAATTCGTGCGGACGTATGCTTCCGCGTATGCATAGGACATCGCCGGATCTTTCGGGGCGATTGAGCCATACTTATAAACGTCGCTCAGTTGGACGTATGCCTCGGTGTGCCCAGAGCTTGCAGCGGCCTCAAGAAATCTGACCGTATTCTCTTTGTACTCCCGAATCAGATCCGTATCGAAGGCGTACTTCTCGTCTTCAAAAATTCTGGCTGCATAGACTGAGTAATCGAGCTGAGCTTTGACACTTCCATTCTCAGCGGCATAGGTAATCGCCTTGAATATTTCTTCTCGGCTTAATGGCTTGAGTGCAAGATCCTTGCAGAGGCCTTCGGATGCCAGCGGAATGTGCCCGCTTCCTGCTTCGCGGTCGATCTGGCAACGCATATTGATGGCGACGAGCTCATATGCCGATTCGGCATCGGCCTGCGCTGCTGCAGGGGCGAGGTGCTTCTGGGGTAAGCTCGCCGTAGGTGGGGATTGAAAACGCGTTGCTTCGTTGGAAGATGGAGCGCTTTGAGCGTTAGCCGAAGATTGGTTGACCCCAGCAGTCGGGGAATTCGCTTCATTCGTGATCAGTAATAAGCCTGAAACGCCAAGCGCAGCCGCGGCGAGGGAGGCCAGAACAGTCGTGTTGGGTTTCATCCTGTACCCTTTGCTAATCCAGGCGCAAACGAAAGCTGAATGGGACCATGAAGTTACGTTGTTCCGCCGGATTGTCAATAACGCGGCAGCTGCGTGCGACCAGCCGCCAGCACGGCAGTGAGGCAAAAGGTCGTGCTCGGTGCGCACATGGGATGGCGGACAATGGTGAGGTGGCGGCGTGAGCTTTCGGTGCTTCCAGCCGAATGGCAGCCGCGTTGTTGAATTGCTTGGCTATCGCGGGTGCAATCGATGTTTACCTTGACCGCTTCAGTTTTTGAGCCTGCACCGGGGCTTTTCCGGAGCTACTACTCTTGTGCGGGGCCGGATGAAAATTACTGTCGTGCAATGAACCTGACGGTTCTCCTGCTCATTTCAGAACTCGACCACGAACTGTTGGAGGAAGTGGCCCGGTTGCTCGACACGATGGATGATCAGGGGCGCCAGGCGTCGGACACCGGGCAGGCGAACTGGGGCCACAACGTCGTCGCGATCTGGCTTGATCCGCCAGTAGCCAAGCCAGGGTTTGCTTGCTTTACTAATGAAATCTACCCCGATCTCGATGTAGGCGGAGAACCTGCGCAGTTTTCCCGCGCGCAACTCTCTACCATCTTGGATCATTGGGGATACTTCCTGGCGGAGGTTGCTGTGCATGGCATGCACGCAATGTCTGGAAGGAAGCTCGAGGTCGCATTCAACGACGATGTCGATCGCTGGTGAAGGGTCCTTGATCGCGAGGTTGTTGGCGCGAGATCTTGAGCGACTGACTGGGCAATTTTCGATAGCGGCGATCGAATCGGCCAAACCGTGGTTGGCCACTGCTCTACTCCTGGTTGTTGCCTCAAAGTTCTTCGGACGCCTGATTTGCGACGGCGTCCGTCACACGCGAGGCCAAGCGCTTCCGGCGTGAGGCGAAACCCCTGCGCTGTATAGGCGGGTTGTCGCCCTCCCAAGCCGAAGATCGCCCGTTCGAATCGGGCCGGGGTCACCATCGAAGGTTCCACCATCGAAAACACGCCGTGCACACCTTCCTCGCCGCAGTTTGACGGCCAAGCTGCCACCTTTGCTGCAACACCACCGTTGCAGGAACCACTCCATGGCACTTGTCGCCACCTCCCTTGAATTCCCGTGGCAGCCAACGGCGCAGGTGCCAGCACCGGAGCCCGAGCCTGCCGCGCCGGAGCCGCCGGTAGAGGCACCACCACCGTCCGAGCCGCCGGTGACGGAGCCGCCCGGTGAGGTTCCGCCGGAGCGTGATCCGCAACCGGAGCGTCCGCCGATCGAGGCACCGGTGCCACCGAACCCGCGCTGACATGACTAAAGCGATGCCGCACACAGTGCGGCTTTTCTTTGTTCGTTCCCTTCGCCTCGCGAGATGTGACGACGTTGTCTGCGCCTAAAACACGTCGCGAAAACATCGCGTTTCCACGGTCAACACATCGCTTAACGCTGTCGTTGGAAGGTCACGCCGACTTCATTGCAACTGCGGAAAAGTGGATTCACCCCGACACGGGTCACCACAGAATTTTTCCCAGGAGTAGAAATCAGTGAGCACCGAATCCAAGACCGCGCACACCCTCAACGACCTCATCGAAATCGCCCGTGATGGTCAGGACTTCTACACCGAAGCCGCTTCCAAGGTGAAGGATGCCGAGCTGTCGCAGCTGTTCACCCGCATTGCTGGCGTCAAGCAGCAGATCGTCTCTTCGCTGAGCAGCACGGTGGCCGCCACCGGTGCCAAGCCGGCTGAGCACGGCACCATGGTCGGCTCAATGCAGCAGTTCTACGGCAAGGTCCGCGCCACCTTGGGCGACACGCAGTACGGCTATGTTGCCGAGCTGGAGGAATCCGAGGATCGCCTGCTGAAGGCATTCCGCGACGCCCTCACCGACAACGACACCCCGCCGGCCGCCCGCGCTGAAGTCACCCGCCTGCTGCCGCAGGTGGAAGAGACCCATAACGTGATGCGCAACCGCAAGCACGCCATGAAGTCGTAATGGCTCCGGCGGCGCCAGCCGCCTTGCCATAATGCAGGCGCCCCGGTTCAGCCGGGGCGTCTGCGTTTGCGGAAAGGTGGGTCCAGACCCCGCCGTACGGCCACCCCGGATATGGTGCATACTCGAACACACGTACCGCTGGGATTGCTCATGGAACACATGCGTTGGCTCACGCTTCGCCTCGGCAACAACCAGTCCATTGGACCCCAGGTGTTGTTGAACCTGTGGTCGAACGCATGCGAGACGAACCAGTCCTCGGTCACCCGTGACATGCAGGGTGGGCGTTCCACCGCCTATGCGCTGCATGCACCTACCTCATTGGCGTATCCCAAGCGGGCAGAGCTGCGCATGCGCAAGCTGCTGGAAGAAGCCGGCTATACCTTCACCATGGGCTCCCTGGCCGACCGCCCGGCACCTCAGCCGGTTCGTTTCCGCTGAGCTGGATCGACCACGCGTAGGCACAGCGTTTACCGGGCAATCGGCAACACGCGCCGCATGATGCGTACCGGCACGCCGGTGCGATGGGTCTGCCGCTCCAGCGGCTCCCACCCCAGCCGTGCATACAGTCCCCCATCGTCGTGCTCGGTCTGCAGGAACACTTCGCGCACGCCATAGCCGCGCGCTTTCTGCATGAGGGTTTCGATCATCGCGCTGGCCAGGTCGCGGCCCCGGTGTTGCGGGGTGACGAACACACCGCCCAGCCAATGCAGCCGTTCAGGATGCTCGGTCCGCTCGTGGAATTTCAGCTGCGCGGCGGCGATGGGTACGTCGTTCTGCATGGCCATCAGCAGCATTGGCAGCTCGTTGTCGTGCAGGAACACCTCGAGGCGCTGCTGTTCGTCATCGTAGGTGTGCCCTGGAACACGCGCACCCCAGGTATCGAAATACCAGCGGGCAACGGTCGGCAGCAGGTGCGGAGCCTGGCTCAGCGTGAGGTATGTCATCGAGTACTCCCTGTACAGAACGTCGGTACGTCCGGCGCGACACCCTTCTTATACCACCCACCCCTCGGCCCCTTGCCGTGACGCGTTGCAGGTTTCTGCAACCGCGCGCAGACTTGCGCGCATGTCTTCACCTGCTTTCAACGTTCGCCAGTATGGGCGCGATTCCAGCGTCGATCGCCACGCGTTCGCGCAGTGGGTGCTGCCGGTGCGCGGTGAACTGGCATTCGAGCTGGAAGGGCGGGGCGCACGGCTGGATCTGCTGCAGGGGGCCTTCGTCGCGCCACTGGCGGGGCACGCCCAGGCCGCCGGCGATGACGATCGTTTCCTGATCGTCGACTGTCCGGCCGACATGTTCGATGACGACACCCTTGAGCGCCTTCAACGACGGCCCGTATTGGCGCTTCCAGCCCAGGTGCGGCGGATGGCGCAGCGGGTGGGCACGGTACCGGACGAATGTGTCGAGGCCGACGTGGTGGCGCTGGAGCTGCCTGTGCTGCTGGAGGCGTTTTCTCTGGCCGGCAGCGCCACCCGCCTGCAGGCAGTGTGCGCGCGCATCGAGGCGGCCCCCGGGCAGGCGTGGCCGGTTGAGCGCATTGCCAACGAGGTAGGGGTCAGTACCAGTCGCGTGCATGCGTTGTTCCAGCGGGCGTTCGGGCTCAGTCCGCAGGGCTGGCTGAGCGGCAGCAGGCTGCGCTGGGCGCGCGCACGGCTGGTCGATAGCGACGCGCCCATCGCGTCCATCGCCCAGCACGCCGGTTACTCCGAACAGAGCGCGCTGACCCGTGCGCTGCGACGCGAATGGGGCATGACACCGGCCGACTACCGACGCCGCCACCGGTCCGCGCAGTAGCCTGGGTCAAGATCGACGGTGGCTTCCCACCTACACTGGCGCGGACTTTCCTTTGCCGGGTGCAGGGCGTAGATGAATCGTTCGATGGGCGTGGGCATCGCCAACGGCATTGCCGCCGGCGCGCTGTGGGGCGTGGTGTTCCTGGCGCCGGCGGTGTTGAGCCAGTTCAGCCCGGTGCAGCTGTCGGCCGGGCGCTACCTGGTCTATGGCCTGATTGCCGTGGTGTTGCTGGCGCCGCGCTGGCGCGAACTGCACCAGCGCATCGGCGCGCCGGAATGGCGCGGACTGCTGTGGCTGAGCCTGGCCGGCAACCTGGTGTATTTCGTGCTGCTGGCCAAGGCCGTGCAGTGGGCCGGTGGGGCGGCCGCCTCGCTGATCGTGGGGCTGATCCCGGTGGTGGTGACCGTGGTCGGCGCACGCGAACAGGGCGCGGTGCCGTTGCGCCAGCTGGCGCCCGCGCTGGGCCTGTGCCTGCTCGGGGTGGCGCTGGTCGGCTATGAGGCGCTGCAGTCCGAGCATGCGCAGGGGTCGACCCAGCAACGCCTGCTGGGCCTGCTGTGCGCAGTCGGCGCGCTGTTCTCCTGGGCGCTGTACTCGATCGGCAACAGCCGCTGGCTGGCGCGACGTCCGGACCTGTCCGGGCACGACTGGTCGCTGTTGACCGGGGTCACCACCGGTGCACTGGCACTGCTGCTGGTGCCCAGTGCGTTCGTGCTGTCCAGCACGGTGCACGCCGCCGGGGCGTGGATGTGGTTCTGGGTCGTCAGCGCCGGCGTGGCGGTAGTGGCGTCGGTGGTCGGCAACGCCTGCTGGAACCGCGCCAGCCGCAGCCTGCCGTTGACCATGACCGGGCAGATGATCGTGTTCGAAACCCTGTTCGCGCTGTTGTACGGCTTCGCTTGGCAGCAGCGCTGGCCCACCCAGATGGAAATCGTGGCCATCGTCTGCCTGGTGTCGGGGGTGCTGCTGTGCGCCCACGCCCACCGTCCTCCGCGCGCGGTGGCCCAGCACGTCGGCTGACTGTCGGCTCCGGCACGTTGGTCACATCCGCAACCTTTTTTGCCGACGATGCGGGCCGTTCGCGGTGAATGCCGTTTTGCGGTGCAGCACTTGACAAGCGTATGGCTGGCGTAGTTTTCTTGGCCCATGGTCCTTGCCGCCGCCACCGTCCCGCTTCGCACCACCGCCGTCAACGGCGGCAGTGCCCGTGCGCGCCTGGCCCTCGGTACCACCACCATTACCACCGCCACCACTCGCCTGGTGCGGCCCGTCGTCTTCGCGTAATTTCCGAAAACAACGGCCCCGCACCAGACCAGGTTGCGGGGAATCTCCTTCAGCCTGGATGTCGCGGGGCCTCGAATCGAGGTCAGCATGTCCCACGTTGCCGCTTCACCCGACGCCGCTCCCTCCGACGCCGCCGCAGCGGCAGGCGCGTCCTCCGCCCTGCGTGCCGCTACGGCGACCGTGGTGCACAAGTTCGGGGGTACCTCGGTCGCCGATGCCGACCGCTACCGCCATGTAGCGCAGCTGCTGCTGGCCCGCGACGAGGCGGTGCAGGTCACCGTGGTGTCGGCGATGAAGGGGGTGACCGATGCGTTGATCGCCCTGGCCGGCGCGGCCGCGGACAACGCGCCGCAGTGGCGCGAGGACTGGCATGCACTGCGTGCGCGCCATCGCGGTGCGGCGGTGTCGTTGCTTGGCGAGCATGCCGGCGACACGGTGGAATGGCTGGACGCACGTTTCGACCAGCTGGCCGAAGTGCTGGCGGCGCTGGCGGTGATCGGCGAACTGCCGGCCGAAGTGCTGGACCGCGTGCAGGGTTTGGGCGAAGTGTATTCGGCGCACCTGCTCGGCCACTACCTGCGCAGCCGGGGCGAAGCGTGCGCGGTGCTGGATGCGCGCGATGTGCTGGTGGTCGATCGCGGCGAACTCGGGGTGGACGTGGACTGGGTGCAGAGCGCGCAGCGCCTCGCCAGCTGGCGCGAGGCGAATGCCGCCGCGCGGGTGGTTGCAACCGGATTCGTCGCGCGCGACCGGCGCGGTCGCGTGACCACGCTCGGGCGCAACGGCAGCGACTACTCCGGGGCGATCTTCGCCGCGCTGTTCGACGCCGACGAATTGCACATCTGGACCGATGTGGACGGGGTGCTTTCGGCCGATCCGCGGGTGGTGCCCGAAGCGGTACAGCTGGAGGCGCTGAGCTATGACGAGGCCTGCGAGCTGGCCTATTTCGGCGCCAAGGTGGTGCATCCGCAGACGATGTCGCCGGCCATCGAACGTGGCCTGCCGATCATCATCCGCAATACCTTCCATCCCGATCATCCCGGCACCCGCATCACCGCCGAGCGCACCGCGTCGGGTCCGATCAAGGGGCTCACGCTCAGCGCCGAACTGGCCCTGCTGAATCTGGAAGGTACCGGACTGATCGGCGTGCCGGGCACGGCCGAGCGCGTGTTCGCGGCGCTGCGCAACGCGCATGTGTCGGTGGTGATGATTTCGCAGGGCTCGTCCGAACACTCGATCTGCTGCGTGGTGCGCCAGGCCGAAGCCGGGCGTGCGCGCGATGCCCTGCTGCAGGCCTTCGCACATGAACTCGGCCTGGGCCAGGTGCAGCGGGTGCAGCTCACCGACAACGTCAGTGTGCTGGCCGCAGTGGGCGACGGCATGGCCGGGCAGCCCGGGGTGGCCGCGCGCCTGTTCGAATCGCTCGGGCGCGCGCAGGTGAACATCCTGGCGATCGCACAGGGCTCGTCCGAGCGCAACATCTCGGTGGCGGTGGACAGCCGCCATGCGACCAAGGCGCTGCGTGCCGCGCATGCCGGCTTCTGGCTGTCGCCGCAGACCTTCTCGGTCGGCGTGATCGGCCCGGGCAACGTCGGCGCCGCGCTGCTGGACCAGTTGCTGGCCGCGCAGCCGACCTTGCTGACCCGCGCCAATGTCGACCTGCGGCTGCGCGCGGTGGCGTCGCGCAGCCGCATGCACCTGGACGCGCGCGGGGTGGCGGGCGACTGGCGCGCTGCGCTGGCCGGCGGCGCGCAGGCAACCGACCTGGATGCGTTCACCGACCACCTGCTGTCGGCACACCTGCCGCACGCGCTGATCATCGACTGCAGCGGCAGTGCCGAGGTCGCCGACCGCTATGCCGCGTGGCTGCAGGCCGGCATCCACGTCGTCACGCCGAACAAGCAGGCAGGGGCCGGCCCGTTGCCGCGCTACCACGCCATCCGCGAGGCCGCGGCAGGCAGCGGTGCGCGCTTCCGCTACGAGGCCACGGTGGGCGCCGGCCTGCCGGTGATCACCACGCTGCGCGACCTGGTCGACACCGGCGACGAAATCCTGGCCATCGACGGCATCTTCTCCGGCACGCTGGCCTGGCTGTTCAACAAATACGACGGCCAGGTGCCGTTCTCCGAACTGGTCACACAGGCGCGTGGCATGGGCTACACCGAGCCGGACCCGCGTGACGACCTGTCCGGGGTGGACGTGGCCCGCAAGCTGGTGATCCTGGCCCGCGAAGCCGGACGCGAGCTGAGCCTGGACCAGGTCACGGTGGAAAGCCTGGTGCCCGAAGCGCTGCGCGACAGCAGCGTGGAGGGGTTCATGGCGGGACTGGATACGGTGGATGCCGCGTTTGCCGAGCGCCTGGAACAGGCGCGTGCGCGTGGTGCCGTGCTGCGCTACGTGGCGCGTCTGTCGGCCGATGCGGCCCAGGTCGGCCTGGTCGAACTGCCGGCCGACCACGCCTTCGCCAACCTGCGGCTGACCGACAACGTGGTGCAGTTCACCACGCGCCGTTACTGCGACAACCCGCTGGTGGTGCAGGGCCCCGGCGCGGGCCCGGAAGTCACCGCGGCGGGTGTGTTCGCCGATGTGTTGCGGGTGGCCGCCGGCGAAGGAGCGCGCCTGTGAGCGAGGCAGCAGGACCGATGCAGGCACGTGCGTTTTCACCGGCGTCGGTGGGCAATGTCGCGGTGGGGTTCGACATTCTTGGTCACGTCATCGCCGGGGTCGGCGATACGGTCACGGTGCGGCGCACTGCGGCGCCAGGGGTCCGTATCCTGGCCATCCGCGGCACCACGGTGGACCTGCCACGGGCAGCGTCGGACAACACCGCAGGCGCGGCGCTGCTGGCGATGGCAGACGCATTGGCGCTGCCGTTCGGATTCGAACTGGAGATCGACAAGGGTATCGCGCTCGGCTCGGGCATGGGCGGTTCGGCGGCGTCGTGCGTGGCCGCGCTGGTAGCGGCGAATGCGCTGCTGGATACGCCGCTGCCGCGCGAGGCCCTGTATCCGTTTGCGCTGGCGGGCGAGGCGGTGGCCAGCGGCGGCCGGCATGGCGACAACCTGGGGCCGATGCTGCTGGGTGGGCTGGTGCTGAGCACGGCGGAGCAGCTGGTGTCGATTCCGGTGCCGGCGCACTGGCACAGCCTGCTGGTGCATCCCGACGCGGTGCTGGAAACGCGCCGCGCGCGTGCCGCGCTGCAGGGCAGCTACGCGTTGTCGGAGTTCGTCCAACAGAGCGCGAACCTGGCGCTGGTGCTCAGTGGCTGCTTCCGGGGCGATGCGGGACTGGTCCGCGACGGGCTGCGCGATGTACTGGTCGAACCCCGCCGGGCCGGGCTGATCGTGGGCTTTTCCGCGGTGCGCGAGGCGGCCCTGCAGGCGGGCGCGCTCGGTGCCAGCATCTCCGGTGCCGGGCCGAGCGTGTTTGCCTGGTTCGACAGTGAAGCGGCCGCGCGGGCCGCGCAGCCGGCGGTGCAGCACGCCTTCGCCGAAGCGGGCTTCGACAGCCAGGCCTGGGTATCGCCCTTGAATGCACCCGGCGCGCAGCTGCTGTAAGCGCCGATGCCCTCCCTTTTCCCTTCAGGACCCGACATGCATTTCGTTTCGACCCGACACGCGGCACCGCCCGCCACGCTCAGCGCTGCGATAGCCGCGGGGCTCGCGCCCGACGGCGGGCTGTACGTTCCCGAGCATCGCCCGCAGGCACGGCAGTGGCAGTGGCAGGGGCAGGGGCAGGGGCAGGGCAGCCTCGTCGCCGACGCCGCGGCAGTGCTGGCACCGTTCTTTGCCGGGGATGCGCTCGCGTCGCACCTGCCGGCCCTGTGCGAACAGGCGTTCGACTTCCCTGCGCCGCTGCGGGCGTTGTCCACTCCGGGCGACCATGTGCTGGAGCTCTTCCATGGACCCACCGCGGCGTTCAAGGACTTCGGCGCGCGCTTCCTGGCGGCGAGCCTGGCCCGGTTGCAGGGCGGAAGTGATCGCCCGTTGACCATCGTGGTGGCCACCTCGGGCGACACCGGTGCGGCGGTCGCGGCGGCCTTCCATCGGCAGCCCGGCATCCGGGTGGTGGTGCTGTACCCGGATGGTCGGGTATCGCCGCGCCAGGCGCACCAGCTGGGCTGCTTCGGCGACAACATCCACGCGCTGCGGGTGGCCGGGTCGTTCGACGACTGCCAGGCGATGGTCAAGCAGGCGCTCGGCGACCGTGAGCTGCAGGCACGGGTGCCGCTGAGTTCGGCCAACAGCATCAGCCTGGGCAGGTGGCTGCCGCAGATGAGTTACTACGCGCATGCGGCGCTGACCCACCACGCTGCCCATGGGCGGCATTTGAACCTGGTGATCCCGACCGGCAACCTGGGCAATGCGATGGCGGCCGTGCTGGCGCGGGCGATGGGCCTGCCGATCGGGCAGATCGCGCTGGCGACCAATGCCAATGACGTGCTGCCGCGTTTCTTCCAGGGCGAGGCGTACCGGCCCCGACACAGCGTGGCGACGCTGGCCAATGCCATGGATGTGGGCGCGCCCAGCAACTTCGAACGGCTGCGCTGGTTGCATGCGGACGACGATGATGCGCTGCGCGCCGGTTTCCGCACGGCGGCGGTCGACGATGCGGCGATCCGCGAACTGATCACGCGCCGCCATGCGGCCGCAGGCGAGCTGTTCTGCCCGCACACGGCGACGGCGGTGAAGCTGCTCGAACAGCTGCGCGGTGAGGGCGTGCAGGGTGACTGGGCAGTGGCGGCGACGGCGCACCCGGCGAAGTTCGAATCGGTGGTGGAGCCGCTGATCGGCCAAGCCATCGAGGTGCCCCCGGCGCTGGCGGCCTTGCTGGAACGGCCCGCGCATGCCGAACCGTGCCCGCCGCATTACGCCGCGCTGCGCGAATTCCTGCTGGCATAGAACCGTGGTGCCGGGCTCTGCCCGGCAATACGCCACTCCTCAAACCCCGCAAAGCTCCCGCAAGGCGGCTTCGTCGAGGATCTCGACGGTGTTCAGGTGGGGCAGGGCGATCAGGCCCTGCTGGCGCAGCTTGGTGAAGGTGCGGCTGACCGTTTCCATGGTCAGGCCGAGGTGGTCGGCGATGTCGCTGCGGCCCATCGGCAGGGTCACGCGCATGCTGGGGTCGCCGAGCCGAGCTTCACGTGCGGCCAGGCGCAACAGGAAGTCGGCGAGCTTTTCGGCCGGTTGCAGCCGGCCCAGCGCGAGGGCGGCGTCGGCGGCGTCGTCCAGGGCCTGGCAGGCGCGCTGCAGCAGCTTGCGCTCCAGGTGCGGGTACCGCGCGCGCAGGTCTTTCATCTGCGGCAGGGCGACGCGGCAGACCCGGCTGTCGGCAATGGCTTCGATGTCATGTCGGTGGTGGTCGCTGCCGGTCAGGCCCAGGTAGTCGCCGGGCAGGACGAAACCGCTGATCTGGCGGCGTCCGTCGGCGAGGGTACGGACCAGGCGCAGGGCGCCGGCGGTCAAGGTATAGACATGTTGGCGGGGTTCGCCGGCACGGGCCAGGGTGGCGCCCAGCGGCAGCGGCTGGGAGACGGTCACCCGCTCCAGCGCCTGCACTTCATGGGGCGACAGGGCCGAGCAGACGGCCAGGTGGCGCACGGAGCAATGCAGGCAGTCGCGCAGGGTGGAGCAGCCCGGGGCGGGTTCGTCTGCGGCGGCAACGGCGGTTCCGGGGTGGGGCCGGGTCATGTCGAACCAGGAAGCGGGGCCTGCCCATGATACGTCATGCGGCGGTTGGCCCGGCTGCGGCTAGAATATGCAGCTCGCTCTTCCCCCAAGTTCCCCCGCAGGAGTCCCGCAAGTGATCAAGCCCCGTACGCCGCCCGGCATCATGGAATTGCTGCCGCGCGAGCAGATCGCGTTCCAGCGCATGCTGGACGTCATCCGCCGCAATTACGAGCGGTTCGGGTT
>Ga0209257_1002324_pt1 | contig 19185 bp, 18 predicted proteins | sample AraplaCvi_mCL_r2_FD_184277 | JGI IMG/M metagenome (GOLD analysis project Ga0209257, IMG submission 184277) | Arabidopsis root microbial communities from North Carolina, USA - plate scrape MF_Cvi_mCL_r2 (SPAdes) (version 2) | ecosystem: Host-associated > Plants > Roots > Endosphere | place: USA...
CGATCTCCACCCGCATGCTGCAGGAACTCGGCGCCTCGACCGTGATCGGCCCGCTGCTCGTCGGCCTCGACAAGTCCGTGCAGATCACATCGATGGGCGCCAAGGACAGCGATATCGTCAATATGGCCGCTATCGCGGCCTTCGCTTCTGAAAAATAGTGCTCAACAACATAAGACAATCATGCTCCGCAGACAAACGAAGCTGGACATCTAAAAACAAGATTGACTTATTTGTATTTAGTTGCCATTTTTCGTATGCGGACATGAGCATCTAAGGAACATTCTACCCGGAAGTTTGCCATACGGCAGGCGGGAGGAACCGGAGGATATCAGTGATGAAAACTAGATCTTCCCGTTTGCGAAAACGGGAGCAGAGAAGACATGCGCTAGAGGCTTACCTGTTCTTGCTGCCTTGGTTCGGTGGCATGTTACTTTTCACAGCTGGCCCGCTGCTCGCTTCCTTGTATCTGTCGTTCACAAACTTCGACCTTTTACAGGCACCCACTTGGGTAGGTCTCGAAAACTATATCGATCTCTTCACATTGGATCCGCGCTACCTTCATGCACTGAGGGTAACCTTCACCTATGTGTTGATTGGAGTGCCATTCAACCTCGCCTTTGCTTTGCTCATCGCCGTCCTGATGAATCAGAAAGTAAAGGCGCTCGGCCTTTTCCGATCGATTTACTATTTGCCCTCCCTTCTGGGCGGGAGTGTCGCCGTGGCCGTGATGTGGCGACAGCTTTTCGGCCGGGAAGGCGCAATCAACGACCTGGTCGGGCTATTCGGCGTAGACTCTGAGAACTGGATCTCCAATCCCCGTTACGCACTGTACACGCTCATTCTTTTGCACGTTTGGCAGTTTGGCTCGGCCATGGTGATCTTTCTTGCCGGCCTGCAGCAGATCCCAAAAGAAATGTATGAGGCTGCAGAAGTAGATGGCGCGAACGCATTCCAGAAGTTCTTGAATGTCACGTTACCCCTTCTCACGCCCGTGATTTTCTTCAATCTCGTGTTGGGAATTATCAATTCATTCCAGGCGTTCACCTCCGCCTACATCGTCAGCGGCGGCAGCGGCGGGCCGGCCGACTCCACCCTTTTCTACACGCTCTACCTCTATCAGGAGGGATTCATGAATTTCCGCATGGGTTACGCTTCGGCCATGGGATGGATCTTGCTGCTCATCATCGGCGCGTTCACGGCCCTCAATTTCGTCGCCTCCAGCAAATGGGTTTTCTACGGGGATAAGGACGAATGACTCTGGTGAGGGAAAATCAGGACGTTCGGGCAACGCGAACGCAGGCAAAAATGGTCAATCCATCGCGTCTGATGACCTACGCTGTACTGATCGCCGGCGTGACGTTGATGGTCTATCCACTTCTGTGGATGGTCTTGGGATCGTTTCGTTCGGATCAGGAAATCTTTTCGAATTCACTGGCGTTGCCCAAGACGCTGGACTTCAGCAATTACGCGCAAGGGTGGGTCGCCACGACCCCCTCCTTCACGCGCTATTTCCTCAACTCGATCATCATCTGCTTAGGCTCCGTCATCGGCAACGTACTTGCATGCTCCCTGACGGCTTTCGCCTTCGCTCGGCTTGAGTTTCCGCTCAAGCGGATACTGTTCGGGCTGATGCTTCTGACGCTGATGTTGCCCTCGCACGTCCTGCTCATCCCGCAATACATTCTTTTTGTGAACCTCGACTGGGTCAACACCTACCTGCCATTGATCGTCCCGAAGTTCATGGCGACCGACGCTTTCTTTATCTTCCTCATGGTGCAGTTCATCCGCAAGATTCCGAAGGAGTTGGACGAGGCTGCCCGGGTCGATGGCTGCAGCACGTTCAGGATCTTCGCAAGCATTATCTTTCCCCTGATGCAGCCTGCGATCATCACCACGACGATCTTCACCTTCATATGGACATACAACGATTTCTTTTCGCAGCTGATCTACCTGACGTCGCCGGAAATACTGACCGTGCCGGTCGGGCTGAGATCGTTGGTGGATTCGTCTGGGGGATCCTACGGCCAGTTGCTGGCAATGTCCGTGCTCAGCATGGTCCCCGTCTTCGTCGTGTTCCTTTTCTTTCAGCGCCGTCTCGTCGAGGGGATCAGCACATCCGGCTTGAAAGGATGATCTCGCCCCAAGCCTACAGGTAAATCAAATTCCAAAGGGAGGAATGGAAATGCAGTCAAATCATCATGATCTATTGTCGATCAGCAGGCGCCAGTTGCTCGCGGCCGGAGGGGCCGCGGCTGCTTATGCGGCTCTTCGCCCATCCGGAGCCATGGCTGCGGGAGAAACGATACGCTTCGGGATTTTCGGTAACGCGGAGAAACTCGCCATACGCGGCAAGGCCATCGCTCGGTATGCGGAGCTCAACCCGCAATTGAAGATTGTTTACGAAGGTGTGCCGAGCGACAGCTGGCCGGATAAGATTGCCGCCATGGTGGCGGGCGGCAACGCGCCCGACGTGATTACGATGGGCTACGACGAGTTCGATCAATACGCCAAACGCGGCGCGATCGCGCCGCTTGAAGAGTACGTTCCTTCCGTTCTTCGCGCGAATTTGTTCGACGACGCCGTTCTGAGGCTCGGCTACAAGGGCGGCAAGCTGATGGGTGTGCCGATTGCCGTGAGTATCCAGGCCCTTTGCTACAACAAATCGGCCCTGGAACGTCTCAAGATGGGTACGCCTCCCGAAAAGATGAACTACAAGGAGTTCGCCAAGTTCTGCACCGAAATCCATAAGGCGAACGGAAAGCTGTACGGCAGCCACGACATGGCGTCCCGCGTCGAAGACTTCCAGATGTACCTCATTGCTCAGGGCAAGCAGATGTACAACGGGGAAATGCTCGGCGTCACGGCTGACGACGTAGCTGAATGGCTCGACATCTGGGACCAGATGCGGAAGACCGGTGCCGCTGTTCCTGCCGACGTGCAGGCACAATTCACTGGCAACGAGTGGCCTAACTCGCCAATGGTTCGCGGTACCGCCGTCTTTGCCCGAATCTCATCACAGGATCTGGCCGGCGGCTATCAGGCCCTGACGAAGGATGAACTCAACCTGATGACGCCCGTCTGGGTGAGCGATACCACGGGGCCGGGCTATTATCCGCGCCCGACAAGCTGCCTTTCGCTGAACGCTAAGAGCGCCAACAAGGCCGCGGCTGTGAAGCTGATCGACTGGTTCGTCAGCGATCCGGAATCCGCCAAGATACTCGGATTGGTCAGCGGTCCCCCCGCTTCTCGTCCGGCCCTGGAAACGGTTCTCGCGATCAAGGACCTGACGCCGGTCGATCAAAAGGTATTGAAATACAGTCAGGTCGCTCTCGCGAAGGCGAACAAGGAGCCGCAGACGCACCGCGCGCAACGCGCAATCAACGACCTGATGCGCCGGACGAACGAAAGCGTAGGTTTCGGTTCTTCCAATGTTAAGGACGCCGCACAGAGCTTCATTGCTCAGGCGACCGCAGTTCTCAAGCGAGCGTGACGCGATATCGACCTGGCTCCGTGTCCGCCAGGAGGCGGAGCCAGGTAAATGCTTTGTTTGCGTCGTGCCGATCCATCGGCGAATGAGGAGATAAAATGCTGAACGTGGCGGAAAGTAAGAACAGATGGTGGAGCCAGCCATTTTCTAACATCCAGACCAATATCCAGGAAATCGACGCGACGATGGACGTCGAGAAAACCCTCGATTTCATCGAAGCGCAGGGAGCCGATACCTGGCTTTTAAACGTGGGTGGCATAGAGTCGTTTTATCCGACAGATCTTCCTTTTCAGACAAGGGTCTCATTCCTCTCGGACCGGCCTTCTGGTGATCTGATCGGCGATGCATGTGACGCTGCGAGCGGGCGCAATGTCCGAGTTCTCGCGAGAATGGATTTCTCGAAGGTCTCATCCCGCATCGCCGCCGAGCACCCGGAATGGCTCTTCGTATCGCCAAGCGGTAAGCATCAGATCTACAACACTCTTTATAGCACGTGTCCCTGTGGCGACTATTACCAGGATCGCTCGCTGGACATCATCGACGACGTTCTTGCCCGCTATCCGGTTAAGGGCTTCTTTATCAACTGGTTCAGGTTCTCCGAAGCCGACTACAGCCGCGTCTATCACGGCGTGTGCCATTGCAAGAAGTGCGAGACGGCATTCGCCTGTTTTGCTGAGGACGTTGCGCTTCCGGATGGCCCGCAACACCCCAACTACCCGATCTGGTTGCGTTTTGCGGCGAAGACCATTCAGGATCTGGTCGATAAGATCGCCAAGCACATCTCGGAAAAGTATGAGGATGTCGGCTTGATCATGAGCCGGGAGTCGCCCATCATCTACTACGAGGCCAATAACGCCTTCGGCCGCGAATTATGGCATCACGCGACATCCGAATCCGTCAGCGTTTACCGTACAGGTATGCCGGATTCGACGGTGATGGTGAACTCGACATGCTTCGTCGACATGCCCTACCGAATGGCGGGAGAACAACCGGAGCACTTCGCCCAGTATCTCCTTCAGGCGATCGCCAGGGGCGGAAACCCTTCGACCTACCTGATGGGAGCACCGGGGCGGATTCCCTACCCAAATCTGCCGATTGCCAGCAATATTCAACAGTTTTTCCAACGCAACCGGGAAATCTACAGCGGCTACCTTCCCAGTTCACAGATAGCTGTTGTGAGGCCCGATCTGTTGCGAAAGGCCGATCCTGACTACGGTGACTCCGTGTCGGAATATCACGGGATCTACACATCTCTGAAGGAGAGGCATATTCCCTTCGACGTGATCGGAGCGGAATTGATCGCGCGGATGGCGCGGTCCGGCAATCTTGCCCGATACGACGTTCTGATATTGCCGGATATTCACGACGTCGGACCCGCCGCCGCGTCATGTCTTGACGATTTCGTCCGGGCCGGAGGGCATGTCGTCTTGACCGGAAATGCCGGTGTGACGAGAGATGGAGAGGTCGAAATGACCACCTCTCCGGCCGTCATGCGCGCCGATGGGCCGAAATCAGGACTGTCGCTCTGGGCTACCTATGTCGCGGAAGCGGCTCAGCAGAAGACGCGCGAGTTCATCTACGAAGGGCACATCGTGCCCGTTTACGGCAGCTATGCGCGTTACGTGTGGAAGCCGCAGGCGACATCGATTGGCCGCGTGCTGCCTCAAGCTCCTTATGGGCCGCCGGAAAAATGCTACGGACATGTCAGCAGCGAGGACCCGGGCGCCGTTCGTTTGTCGAGTGACAAAGGTTCGGTGGTCCAGTTCCCATGGGCGGTCGGCCGCACATACCACGAGTTCGGAACCGGATCGGTCAGGGATTATTTTCTCCGCACGGTTGGAGACATCATCGACCCAGACATCTCCGCCGAATTGCCGGAGCAAGTAGAGATGATCGTCGGCCGCGCCACAACCGGCACAGTCATCCACGTCATCAATCAATCCGGCGCGCGACGGAAATCGTTCGGGCCACACATCCCGATTTCCAGCGGCAAAATCAGGGTGCGCAACGGAGGAGGCAACCCTGTTCTGCTGAATTCGGGACAGAGCGTGAAGACCGAGGTCGACGGTGGGCACCTTGTGATCGAGCTGCCTCCGTTGGAGTTGTTCGAGGCAGTTTATCTGCCCGACGCCCGGTCCTAACTCAGCGCTGCATATTCAGGATAAACCATGGCAAATCTCGAAATCAAGAATGCGGAAAAGTACTACGGCAGCTTCCACGCATTGAAGGACATCAACATCGCGATCGAAGATGGCGAGTTTGTCGTTCTCGTCGGGCCGTCCGGATGCGGGAAGTCTACGCTTCTCAGAATGATTGCCGGCCTCGAGGAGATAAGCGACGGCGATGTCTACATCGGCGGGCGCGTCGTCAGCGACCTTCCCGCAAAGGCTCGAGACATTGCCATGGTTTTCCAGAACTATGCGCTCTATCCGCATATGACCGTTGAGAAAAACATGGGGTTTTCTCTGAAGCTGCGGAAGATGTCGAAGGCCGATATCGACGTTCGCATTCGCCACGCGGCCGAAATCCTCGGCTTGACGGCGCTGCTTGGGCGATATCCAAGGCAGCTTTCCGGCGGTCAACGCCAACGCGTCGCGATGGGACGAGCAATCGTCAGAAACCCCGCCGTTTTTCTGTTTGACGAGCCGCTGTCCAACCTCGATGCGAAGCTTCGTGTCCAGATGCGCGGGGAAATCAAGCAACTTCACCAGCGGCTCAAAACGACAACGGTCTATGTGACCCACGATCAAATCGAGGCGATGACCATGGCAGACCGCATCGTCGTGCTACGCGACGGCGTCGTCGAGCAGGTGGGTACCCCGCTCGAGCTTTACGACAATCCGGCCAATCAGTTCGTTGCAGGGTTCATGGGAAGCCCGGCGATGAACTTCATTCCCGGCACGTTCACGAATGAAGGTTTCCGCACGGGTGACGGGATTTTGCTTCCCTCCACCCGCCATGCCGAGAACACGACAACCTACGGGGTGCGCCCGGAACACCTCAAGATCGATCCGACAGGCGTTCCATTCAACGTCTCGATCGTGGAACCCATGGGGTCCGAGACCCAGGTGATGGGCAAGATAGGGTCCAACGACGTGACCGCGCTCTTCCGAGAGCGCGTCCGGATCGCACCGGGTGAGACGATCACGATTTCGCCGATTGCAGCCAACGTGCACCTATTCAATGCTTCCGGCGTCCGCCACGCCTGAAGCCGGTCGGACCGGAGACATGTGAGCAAAGGCGCTCGCCACTGAGAGAGGTTGTCAAAAATAGGATGACGCCGACCGCCGAGGAGGATCGTCGGGAGGCGTCTAAAGCAGATCGCGATTTATGAGATTCATGATTCTCAAATCATAGGATGTGTGATTCCCTTGGCGTTGAAGGGAGAGCACGATGGGCAAATCACATCCGATTGCGTTGCGTAGTCGTGTTATTGCGTATGTCGAAGAAGGTCACGGTCATCGGGAGGCGGCTCGCCATTTCCGGGTGTCTCCGCGTTTCGTGAACACCCTGGTGATCCTGAAGCGAGAGACTGGCTCGCTTGCGCCACGGCGGCAAGGCCATGCCGGTGGCGGCAAGCTGAATGCGCATGGCGACTGGGTGCGCGCACGGTTGGCCGAGAACGGCGAATTGACGCTGGACGAGCTGTGCGTCGAGCTGGCCGGACGCGGCGTCATCGTGCATCGCTCCAATGTCGGCCGTCTTCTCCATCGGCTCGGGCTGAGCCATAAAAAAAGCCTGCGGGCAAGCGAGCATCGGCGTCCGGAGATCGCACGGGCGCGTGAACTGTGGATCGGCCGGCGTCGGCGGTTCTTCAACAAGGCCTTGGCGCGGCTGATCTTTATCGATGAGACATCGACTAATATGAAGCTGACCAAGCGCTCGGGGTGGTCATCGAAAGGTCGGCGCTACCGTAACCACGCCCCCCTTCGGTTCATGGAAATCCCAAACCTTCATTGCCGGGTTGCGATCGCATGACATGGTCGCGCCGTGGATTGTCAACGCCCCGATAAACGGCCGCATCTTCGAGACGTGGATCGAAACGGAGCTCGCCCCGACGCTGTCGCCAGGCGACGTCGTCATTCTCGACAATGTCGGATTTCACAAGAGCGAACGGGCCGAAGAACTGGTCAAGGCGCGCGGCGCCTGGCTCCTGTTCCTGCCGCCCTATTCACCCGATCTCAATCCGATCGAAATGGCCTTCTCCAAGCTGAAGACACTTCTGCGAAAGCGCGCCGCCCGCAGCTTCGACGCCATTGCCCAGGCCCTCGGCGACATCTGCAACCTCTTCTCCGTCACAGAATGCCGAAACTACTTCAAGGCTGGCGGATATGAGGCTGATTAAACGCGATTTGCTTTAGCGGGCAGTTTCGCGGCAACGGAAAATGAGCTCGGCGCCGCGAAAAGCCCGGCAAAAGGAGCGTTTCTGCTGGTGATCAATCCCCCGCTCCTCTCAAAATTCTACGAGGACGATATGGAGGTGTGGATCTCGCACTACCTGGAAGCCGCCGGCGGCGCCGTTGGTCGATATCCCGGTATGAACGCGTCATTGACCGAAACGGAGCGAAAGACTGACGGCCTCCCTGTTCCAGATGGCCTGCTTCGGGAGTTTGAAAAGATCGGACCGAAATGCGGCGTTCCATTCGACCTGATACCAATCAATACGAAGACAGACACGGGTACGATATGAGCGGCGGCGATCTGATGATCGCCGCCGCTCCATGAAATATCAGCAAAGCTGCGATTTGCCGCGGTCAGTGAGTTTCGAACTCCCCGGCGGATGGGGAGGAAGCCAGCAAGGACTTAGTATACTCGTGCTGCGGGTTGTTAAAGATTTCCTCGGTTGATCCAGCCTCGACAAACTGTCCGCGGTTCATCACCGCAACCTTGTGGGCAACAAGCCGAACAAGCGGAAGATCGTGGGAGATGAAGATGTAAGCCAGTCCACGGCGCTCTTGCAGGCTCATCAATACCTTGATCACCTGCGCTTGAACGGAGACATCCAAGGCGGAGACCGGCTCGTCGAGGATCAAAATTTTCGGCTCGAGTGCGAGTGCGCGTGCAATCGCGACACGCTGGCGTTGGCCACCAGACATCTGATTTGGATAGTAGCTTATAAAGTGTTTTGGCAAGTTTACTTCCGCCAAAAGCGCTTCGATCCTTTCACGCCTCGCAGATTTCTCAACCACGCCAGGATGGACCTCCCATGGCTCCGAGATTAACTGCGCAACATTGCGACGGGGATGCAGCGAAGCGTAGGGATCTTGGAAAACCATCTGCAAAAATCGACGCTGCCGCTGCATCTCGGCATGCGTGAGCGTCAACAGGTCTTTGCCCTGGTAGAGGACCGCACCACTGTCGGCCTCAACCAGCCTTAGGAGAGTTCTGGCCAACGTCGACTTTCCGGAGCCTGATTCTCCCACGACCGCCAGACATTCGCCGGGCTGAAGAGAAAAGCTGATATCGTCAACCGCCACGATTGAACCTGGCTTCCCACCTCGCCCCCCAAACGTCTTCCGCAGGCTGTGGACGTCCAGGAGCGGAGCGACTTTGTTCAACTCAACATTGGTCATCCCGTAACTCCTAATTGGTCACAACAATTGATGGGCTGGAATGGCCGGGAGCCTCGCCGCCAGAGGAAGCGTCCGTAACGAAAGCTTCCGGGATTGGCTCCAGATCGCGCCACGAGCGAACCCGGGCGGGGTGCGCCGCGAGGAGGGCTTTCGTATAGGGATGTTTCGGAAAACGGAAAACTTCCTCAGTTGGACCTTCTTCCACGATCTGCCCAGCATACATAACGACAATTCGCGTTGAGACCATTCTGGCGACCGCAAGATCGTGTGTCACGAAAATGAGACCCATGCCCGTTTCCGATTGAAGGGTCTTAATCAAGCGGAGGATGCCCGCTTGCACGGTTACATCGAGTGCTGTCGTCGGCTCATCCGCTATGAGGATTTTAGGCTTCATGCCTATGGCCATCGCGATGCAGATACGCTGACGCATGCCTCCTGAAAACTGATGCGGGTAGTTGTGATAACGTTCGGCAGCCCGCCGTATCCCCACTTGCTCCATTATCTCAATAGCGCGCGCCTTGGATGCCGAATGCGACATCCCTAACCGGACCATGAAGATTTCGCTCAACTGCGAGCCAATCGAATAGACCGGGTTCAAACCGTCAAGTGCGTCTTGAAATACCATGCCGATGCCTAGGCCCCGGATATCGCGCAGATCTTTTTCGGGTTTGCCGACGATTTCAGTACCGCCGAATTTGATACTGCCACGGACGATGCCAGGTGCGTCTACCAGCCCTAGGAGGGATCTGCCCAGGACGGTTTTGCCCGAGCCACTCGCGCCAACGACTGCGATCGCATCACCCATGTCCATTGCGAGATTGACGCCGCGTACGGCATCTACCTTTCCGAAACCGCTCTCGAATGTGATTTTAAGGTCGGAGATCTCAAGAAGCTTACTCATGCTTTCACAATCTCCTTCTTCTTTTTCGCCCGGAAGAACAGAGTGCTTTGTGCAGGATCCTCAACAGCTCTCAGCCAGTTGGACAGGATGTTTGCCGCCAGCGCGGTCAGCACGATCACGATACCGGGGAATACGGCGACGAACCAGGTTGACTTCAGGTAGGCTCGGCCGTCAGCGACCATCATACCCCAATCAACGTCGGGGCGCTGCAAACCGATACCCAAAAACGTCAGGCTTGCCGCGGACAGTATCACTGCTGAGACTTCAAGCATGGCCAGTGTGCGAATGGTCGGGAATACCAATGGTGCGATGTCGCGAGTGATGATCCGCCAATTCGATGCACCGATTGCCTTCGATACCTCCACAAACATGCGTTCCCGCACTTCCATTGTTTGAGTGCGGCTTGTTCGCAGATAAACGGGAATGCGGGTTATCCCAAGCACGATAATGAGGTTGAAGATACTAGGCTGCAGAATGAAAAGCACTACGAGCGCCATCAGCAGCGACGGAACAGTATGGATAATGTCAGCGAGTCGCAGCAGGATATTGTCGACCCAACCACCAAAATAACCGGAGATCACCCCGATCGTGTAGCCGATTGCCGCAGAAATGCTGACTGCAAAGATCGCAATCAATACGGACGTACGCGCACCGACAATCAACTGTAGCATGATCGGACGGCCAAGGCTGTCCGCACCAAGAAAAAACGCAAAACCTTTATCCAGTCGGAACGGCGCGTAGAACCTCATGGCGATCGTTTGATGATTTGCTTGATCAACAACCAACGGCGCAACGACAAACGCCAGGATGACAACGAATATCAACCAGCATGCCGAAGCCACGGCCAGGGGCGAAGAAGTAAACATCTGCCACTTAGGAGAAGCTCTCCAACGGCGGATTCTGGTATTGGCGATAGTGGGGGTGGACTGCACGACGTTTCTCCGCTCAATTCAGTCTGATACGCGGATCGACAATCGAGCAAATGATGTCGATAAGCAGGTTCAATAGGATAATCGACACGCCAACAACGACGACGCTCGCCTCGAGGACCGGATAGTCGCGATTGAGAATTGCGCCAACGATCAATCGCCCGATCCCTGGGAAGGCAAACACGACACTGACGATAACAGCACCGTTGACCATTCCTGCGGCGATATCGCCGGCGACAGAAATGATCGGAAGAGCCGCGTTTCTGAGGGCATGCCTGTATACTACACGTCGAGCGCTGAAGCCCCTTGCCCGAGCGTTGCGAACATAACCTGACGAGAGAACGTCGATCATTGCGCCACGGACAACTTGGGTCAGAACCCCGATGGGTCCGATGCTGACGGTCGCGACCGGAAGAACCCAAGAAAGCCAGTTATTGCTACCTGATGTTGGCAGAACTCGCAGCTGCACCGCAAAGATCAAGATGCCAACAAGCGCGAACCAGAAATGTGGCATGCTGCTCGTCATCAGTGAAAGAATAGTGATCGTTCGGTCGACAGTCCTGAAACGGTAAACAGCAGCAAGCGAGCCGAGTAGAAGAGCGACCAAAACTGAAATGGTCATTGCGATTGACGCCAGAAGGAGCGTCATCGGCATTTCGCTGAGCGCGGCTTCCATCGCCGGCCGCTGTTGCCAGATAGAAGTCCCGAAGTCACCCTGTGCAACGTTCAGGAGGAAAATGCCGAACTGCTGCACCAAGGGCTTATCAAGGCCGTAGGCTTTGTTGAATGCCTCGATCTGCGCCGGTTCAGCACCCTCCGGAAAAAAAAGATCGATCGGAGAGCCCGTCAGCCGCGACATGAAGAACACCACCACGACCACGCCGAGCAGTGTGATGAACCCGGACAGCAGCCGCCGGCCAAGATAAGTATGCATGATTTACTCCTCCAATGCAGGAGCCTCGCGGCTCCTGCAAAGTCAATTTAAGGCTAGTCCTTCAGGCGCACATCGGCGATCCTGATTTCCAGTCCGGAAAGCGGATTGGCCTTGTATTCGACCCCTTCTGCAAGCATGATCAACCGGATTTGCTCTGCAAGTCCAATAAATCCTGCTTCCTTGTAGAGGATCTCCGACGCCTTACGATAGAGTTCCGCACGCTTGTCGCCGGCCGCAACTTCAGCCTCCGCGATGAGTTTATCGATTTCGGGATTGCAGATTGCCGAGTTGATGCCCTTGCAGGTGATGTACTTCGGGAAGCTGAAACTTGCGTCGCCTGAAGTGTTGTCATGTGAAATCATCTGAAGCGTTGCCGGCTGCTCTGGCGGGAACGGCTGACGAAGGAATTCGCGCCAGGCCGTGTTTTCCATGCTTCTGATATTCACTTTCAGACCGACTTCTTTCAGGTTTTGAGCGATTGCCTGAACCAGTTCGCCGCCATCGGGAAGAATGTCAGGCCGCGTAATGATATCAATCGGGGTCTCGACAGGGTGACCATCAGCCTTGGCAGCTGCGATCAATTCCTTTGCCTTCGCAGGGTTGTATTTCATCGCGGATTTGGCATCATAATCAGGAAGGTATGCGTTCACCTGAGGTCCGAGCATCTGATAGTAAGGCGCTCCAGTGACGCCCAAAATCGCAGGTACGATCGTGTCGCGGTCCACCGCATATGACAGAGCCTGCCTCACGCGAGGATCCTTGAAGGGTTCCTTGAACGTCATCGGGCGCATAACGAAGATGCGATTGTCTTTGAAAGTCACGGTCCGGCCGTCATCGGTGGCGTCCTGCGCCTGAATGCTCAGTGCGATCTGTGCTTCGCCGGTTTCCACCATGCTGGCGCGGACGGTTGCCTCTTTGCGAACGATATAGGTTACGTCCTTGATCTGAGGCGCAGTCCCCCAGTACCCGTCAAACCGGGTCAATTTGACGGAATCACCCTGTTTTCTGCTTACAAATTTATAAGGACCGGTACCAACGGCATTGAGGACTTTCGCTGCCTTCGTTTGGCTTGCAAGATCACCTATATCAACATACGAAAGTCGCAGCGGTAGGATTGGATCAACAACCGTGGTTGTGACCTTAAGCGTCAGGTCGTCAACTGCTTCTGCCTTAACGGGATCCGGTATCTGACCGCTGTTAAGGCAAGCGAGCCCCGCATAGCTCGGTCCGCCTTGCGTGCGCATAATGTTGGCTGCTGCAGCGGCAGCATTGAAATCCGTGCCGTCGTGGAATTTCACACCTTTTTTGAGTTTGAATTCCCATTCTTTATCGCTTACCTGCTTCCAGGAATCGGCGAGAAGCGGCTCAATTTTACCGCTTACCGGGCTCACATGGGTGAGTGATTCAAAAATGTTGCCTCGAACGACGTTCGCATTTTGAGCCGGCTGCGTATCGCATGGATCAAGTGAATCCAACTCAACCGCAAGCACAACCGTTATGGCTTTGTTCGACGTTGCCGCGGATGCCGGCACTGCCGTCATCATTGTAGCCAAACCAGCCATGCCGATCATCGACGAAATAATTCCGCGCTTCATTACATCCTCCCTTGAGTTGCGGAGCCACCAAAGTGGCCATGATATGGGGCCTGCGTTTCACGCCTTCGGAGTGAAGACATCTTTCTGCGAAAGAGCATTCAAAAGCGGACGACCTTCGCGATATCGAGCAATGTTGTCCAAGATCATATTGATGGAGCGCCGCCGCTTATCCGGCAGGCCTGGTGTCATGTGCGGCGTCAAGAGAACGTTCGTTTGATCCCACAAGGGAGAATCGGCTGGCAGCGGCTCTTTCGTGAAGACATCAAGACCTGCGCCTGCGATCTCTCCGCTCTCTAGTGCTGCTATTAGCGCAAGCTCGTCGATAACGGGACCGCGCGCCATGTTGATGATGTACGAAGAACTCTTCATCTTCGCGAACTGAGCAGCAGAAAACATGTGATAAGTCACGTCAGTCAGCTGCGTTGCCAGCATGATAACGTCCGACTGCTCAATGAGCTGGTCAATCGAGTCTCCACGCTCAGAGCACAACATCATGTCGACGTTAGCGGGCTCCTCGATGACACTCCTATTGTATGCGATGACCCGCATTTGAAAGGCCTTGCCGAGTGCTGCCATCTCAATACCAGTCTGGCCGTACCCAACGATCCCAAGCGTTTTACCCGCCAAGCCTAGTCTATTTTCGTAGCCTGGAATTGCACGCCATGCATGCTCAGCCTGCTTCGCGATGAGCTGCTTGGCATCATATGTAAGCGCAAGTGCGAAATAAAAGGCATGTTGCGCCAGAGCCGCAGCCGACCTGCCCGCTGATCCCGTTACAGCCAGGCCCTTCTCGAAAACCTCTGGTCGGGCGGATTTAGTGAGGCCTGAATGGTCGCAGTGGACCCATTTCAAGTTTGGCGCAGAAATAAATCGATCGTCGAGATCTCCTGCGATAATTGCCACGTCCGCATCCTGAAGAGCGACGGAAATGGCGTCCATGTCGGTTGGTGCGCAATGTACAAAACGCGCCGGCGCCACTGCTGCACTGAGTTCGGCTAGTTCTTCCGGATTATAAGGAACGGTCGCAAGGACAGACCGCATCTCCCGGCCCTTCAACGTGATCGCTTCTGCCACCGATTGGTTCATTCCGTTTACCTCCGAGCACGCATGGCAAGACCGCACAGGTCTCAACATCTCGACCATACCTGTTGAACAAAAAAATGCAAGTAGAAACAAGTTGAATTCTAGCTAATGGCCGATAGCGCGTTGAATTTAATATGTTTTGCGAGAAATCGGCGATTTCATGGGGAGCGCCGAGACACAACAAATTGCGCCCGAACTGGGATGTTGTCTACCGAAAAGGACGAGCCGGCGGTTACGGCCGACTCGTGCTGAATTTCTTCAATTAGCGTCTTAGCGGTGGGCGCTGTCGTCAAAAGCGCCTTATCAAGCGTCAGGTCTCGGACTTGGTCAACCGAAGTCGCGCCTGACGCTGCAGACGTGTCTGGAAGTAGACGCATTCTGAAGCAGTATCCTGCTCATATGCCCGACCATCGTCTGCAGGCATGTCGCCGACGTTACGTCTGCTCGGATACTTCACAACCTCATCTTCAACGAGCTCTACACCGAGACCTGGCGCAGTTGGCACCGGAAGATACCCGTCAACGGCTTTGAGGACCGGCGTCACAACTTCATACCGTCCCGGCCAGTCGATCTCGACGCGCTCTAGCATGAGCGCATTTGGAATTGTCGCCATCACGTGAAGAGCTGCGAATTCGGCCACTGGTCCGAGAGATCCAGAATGTGGGGCTACGCTGATATAGTGGGCTTCCGCCATGGCAGCAATCTTTCGCATCTGCGTGATTCCGCCAGCGCGACCAGTGTCCGGCTGAATGACGTCCACTAACTCTCGCTCAATATACGGGCGGGATCCCCATATGTTACTCACTCTCTCACCGGCCGCGAGAGGGATGTTGACGGCGTCGCGAACCCTCTGAAGGGCATCAAGGTTTTCGGGAGCCACCGGATCTTCCAAAAAGAGCAGCCCCAGTGGCTCCAATTCACGGCCAACAGTAATCGCGTCCTGCGCCGTCATCCAAGACGGACCATGAGCATCAACCATGACGTCAACTTTAGGACCAACCGCTTCTCGTACCGCTGCCACTTTTTCGAACTCTACTGCGCCAGTGAATCCGACTTTGACGGCGCTATAGCCTCGATCGAGGAGCTCCAGTGCCCGATCAGGCGTTTTTGCGTGCCCATAGACCCTGATTTTGTCCCGAAAGCGGCCACCGAGGAGGTTCCAGATGGGCTGATTTAATGCCTTACCCTTGATATCCCAAAGGGCCATCTCAATTCCGGTCAAAGCTCCCCCGCCAACTGTGCCAAGCATGCCGTGCCCCATCGAACCGACAAAAAGCCGATGCCAGAGTCGATCGATATCCCTTGGATCCTCCCCGATGAGGATATTGCGATAATCGAGAACTGCCGTTTCAACCACGCGAGGCCAACCAGAACATTCACCCAGTCCCGAGATGCCCTCATCTGTCTCAATCTTGACGAACAGCCAATTGCGCGAGCCACGAAAATCTGCCTCGCCTGCAGCACCAGTCGGCGACGCGCCTGGCAGACCCGGGCGAGCACCGACTTGCATCAGGTAAGTTTTCACATCTGTGATTTTCACGACACGTATCCCTTCCAGCGTCCACATTCAAAATTTTTTTGGCACAGTGAGTGCCATGCTAGGTCTGGGCCGCATCATCGTAGACGGGAGAATCTGCGAGCGCTTGCAATGCGAACCGCCTCGTCAAACCTAGACTATTCCTCCTCGCCTCATAGCAGCAGGTAATACAGCTATTGACAGGAGTCAACAGGATTAGGCATATTTAAGGCATGCTTAGGCCGGCTTGAGGCTTGACGCGAGCAGTTCTCCTGTAGCACGTGGCTTGAAGTTGTGAAAGTTTGTAGATTGTCGTATATCAAGGATGGACTACGATTGTTTGCCTCATTTTAATGAGAGCATCGAAGAGATGCCATCGCGATGGCTGGCTAGGATGAAACAAATGACTGATACCGGTGTGCAGTATTCCGGGCGTGACGGAACGACGCCAGACAGGCTAAGCGATGTTGTTTACGACGGGATTGTGGGCCTAATTGCGCGCGGGGATCTGATTATAAACAGCAGACTTCCGTCAGAAACAGATCTCTCGTCGAGGTTCGCGGTATCTCGGACTGTTGTCCGCGAGGCTCTTGGCAGGTTGCGAGAGGACGGTGTTATTGTATCGCGACAGGGGTCAGGCTCTTACGTGACCAGACAGCCGGACATGGCGGTGCTACGCTTCTCGCAAGTGGGATCGCTAGCTGACGTCCAGCGCTGCTTCGAATTTCGCGCAGGCCACGAAGCCGCTGCAGCTGCACTGGCGGCTGAAAGATGGCAGGAAGAAGACCTGCAGCGACTTCGAGATTCATTAGAGCTTCTGGAGAAATGTCTTAAGAACGGAACGGTAGGGATTGAGGAGGACAGGCGCTTTCACGAGGCCGTAGCACAGGCAACACGTAACCAATACTATATTTCAATTCAGGTTTCGATGGCATCCCATATTGCGATGGGGATGAATATCACACGTCAGTTGAGCCTCATGCGCACTCCTGAGCGTCTTCGGGCCGTTCAACTTGAACACGATGCGATTTTCGAAGCCATTAGTCAGCGTGATCAAAGCGGAGCAGGTGCTGCGATGCAACGCCACATCCTCAATGCGCGCCAAAGGATGTTCGAAGGAGTTTAATCGGGTGTCAGGCGAAGAAAATCAAACTGATGTATCTCGTGCATCAGAAGGCGTAATTGCGTCTCTATACTCGGACAAAGTTGTCGCAATTCTTGGGGGTTCTGGAAGGGTCGGTGCGAAGCTTCGCGTGGCTTTGGAGGGAAAAGTCCGGGCCATTCGCGTGCTGGATCTTGTCAGCCCTTCTTCACTCCAGGCTAACGAAAGTTGGTCATCGGTGGATATTTGCGACTTGGACTCGACCGAGAGTGCCCTTCGAGGTGTGGACGCGATCGTGCATCTCGCTGGCTTCCCCGGTGAACGCTCTATCGATGACATCGTTCGTGTCAACGTCTTGGGAACGCATAACGTTTATGAAGCGGCAAGGCGGCTGGGGATCAAGAGAGTAGTTCTTGGATCCAGCAACCATGTCACAGGCTTTTTCGCCCGGGATCGACGTGTCTCTCCGGCTGGCGCGATGCGACCCGATAGCTTTTATGGTCTCGGCAAGTGCTGGAACGAGTTAGAAGCCGGTTTGTATTTCCAGAAACACGGCATAGAGAGCTTCATAATCAGGATTGCAAATGCCTCTATGGAACCGGACGACAGCCGAAGCGATGAGCGCAGCCGGGCGACATGGGTGAGCCCACGTGATCTGGCTCAATTAGTCTTGCTAGGCCTCGAGAAGCCTGAGGTTGATTGCGTTACCGTTTATGGTGTCTCTCAAGGCCCCTTTACTTGGTGGGATAACTCCGTCGCTGAAGAGTTCGGTTACCAACCCGTCGATCGAGGGATGGATCACTCAAAACCAACATTTCCAGTTTCCACACCAGGGGAAACACAGCACATATCCGACCATTTTCAAGGTGGGCGATTTTGCGCGATGGGCCATGACGGCGTTCTTCGAGTGCTCCGTACAGACGCGTCTTAGACGCTGCTGTCTTATGGATGATCGGAAGAAAACAACTATCGATTTCTATTCCTTAAACTGAGGCCAAAAGTGCAAACAATCAAATGCGGACCGTTCGAAGCCACATTTGATGCGGCATTCGGAGGTCGTGTGACTAGCCTGAGGCATCGCGCCTATGGCGACATACTAGTCCCTCTTGTTGAGGAATGTTCCGACGATTTGGATTGGCCCAAATCCGGGGCTTTTCCACTATTTCCCTACCACGGTCGATTGAGAGGCGCCGAGTTAGGCTCGAGTGGACAGGTGTTCCGACTGCGAGGAAATCCTCATCGTCAGGGCGACGCGATGCACGGCCCTTCACAGCGAAGATCTTGGACGATCGAACAAAGATCTTACAGCAGTCTCTTGTTGAGCATAGACTACCAAGCTGATGACGAGTGGCCGTTCAGCTTCAAAGCGTCCCAGTTTTTCTCAATCAGCGATCAACGTCTGGACGTGTCCCTATCTCTTTCAAATACGTCCGACCGGCCAGCTCCGGGTGGCATCGGCTGGCACCCCTATTTCACGGTCGGGGCAGGTGTTGAGGTCCGCTGCGATGCAAAGCAGGTCTGGACAGTCCCTGCGGCCGGAGCCGAACTAGCTCCTTTTGCTGAGGCTCGGGACGATCCTTCATTAGGAAGTAATCCACAAAGCCGGCACCTGTCGAACTGGTCGAGAGCAACATTTACGACACCCGCTGGGCGCGTATCCCTACTTAGAAGATCGGCACTCGAGTTCTTAGTGCTTCACCGTACTGGGTCATATTTATGTTTGGAGCCGGTATCGCATCTTAGCGGCGCACCATCGCTCTCCGCTGATCTTCGGTCTGAAGCCGGCTTCACAGACTTGGCGCCCGGGCAAATGAAGAGCGGAAAGTTATCCATTCTGGTTGGGCGTTGATCTTTCAGGGCAACGCTTGGAACAATTCGATCAAAAGGATTCGACGCATGGCCTCAAATTTCTCGACCAATCTCGGCGGAGATCCTACATCCCATACGCCTCGAGTCATCTCCGTTCGGGTGATCCCGGTGGCCGGGCAAGACAGCATGCTGCTCAATCTCAGCGGTGCGCACGGACCATTCTTCACCCGCAACGTGGCAATCGTTGAAGACGATT
>Ga0209257_1002327_pt1 | contig 19162 bp, 16 predicted proteins | sample AraplaCvi_mCL_r2_FD_184277 | JGI IMG/M metagenome (GOLD analysis project Ga0209257, IMG submission 184277) | Arabidopsis root microbial communities from North Carolina, USA - plate scrape MF_Cvi_mCL_r2 (SPAdes) (version 2) | ecosystem: Host-associated > Plants > Roots > Endosphere | place: USA...
CCGGCATGTATTCCCGCAGCAGCGAACCCGTCCGATTCGAGCGCGATTGCGCCGTCGTCATGGTGCCCCAGGGCGAACAGGTCACCTTGCCAGCCGGCAGCGTGGGTTACATCACGCAGGGCCTGGGCGGCAGCTACACCGTGTTCGTCGAAGGCAACCTGTTCCGCGTGGCCGGCCGCGATGCCGATGCCATCGGCAAGGAAGTGCCCGAGCCCCTGGAACTCCCCGAAGGCGCCGACGACGACGCCGTCGAGCAGATGGTGTGGCGCCAGCTGCGCACCTGCTTCGACCCGGAGATACCGATCAACGTCGTCGACCTGGGCCTGGTGTACGAGGCGAGCGTCCAGCCGCATCCGGAAAACCCCGGCCAGCGCCGCGTGGAAGTCCGCATGACCCTGACCGCGCCGGCCTGCGGCATGGGCGACATCCTGGTCGCCGACGTGCGCGACAAGCTGGAGATGATCCCGACCGTCGTCGACGCCGACGTCGAGCTGGTCTTCGACCCGCCGTGGAACCGGACGATGATGTCCGAGGCTGCGCGGCTCGAAACGGGCATGTTCTAAGCTCTTTTCACACCGCCTTCATGCTGCAACGCAAAGCGCCCCGCACCGCGGGGCGTTTGCATTTGTGTTGTCCACCGGTCGCACTCTTCACATCGCGACCGCTGAACAGAGACACCGTCCGCAGTTGCCCATTTTGCATTAACAGTCCCTTCGACGAACGGTGGGGCGTTTGTTACATCTCGCGTTGAGTTCAGACGCGGTCCGGTTTCTGCCGGAGGGCGTACCCCATCCGGTACCGGGCCGGACAGGGGGGAAGTCCCGGCAGCTGCGCAGGCAGGGTCGCGGAACAGGGGGCGGGCAACCGCCGAGACCCCGGATTGCGTGATGTCGGGCTGTCGCAGGTTCTGCGGCACCGGGGATGTCAGCTGGAAGCACGGTCGACCGCCTCGATGCGGCGGCCGAAAACAGGGCCGGTCGCACGGCGCACTCGCGCGCCGGTAGTCCGCGCCTTCCATCACGCAGTCCCAACTTCGGGGGTTCCACCAGATGTCGAGCAATGACCGTCGTGGTTTCCGCGCACACGCGCTTTCGATCGCCACCGCCATCGCCCTGTCGTCCGCGCTCTCCGCGCCGGCGCTCGCGCAGCAGGCCCGCGTCAACCTGTCGGGGCTGGATGCCCAGGCCGGGACGGACCGCTTCATCGTGAAATACAAGGACGGCAGCGCGCAGCGCGCCAATGCCGCCACGTTGCAGAGTTCCCTCAGCACCGCGGCGAAGACCGCGGGCGTCGGCAAGGCGCTGGGCGTGCATCACGTACGCCATGTCGCCACCGGCGCCGAGGTCGTACGCGCCGATCGCAAGCTCGACCGCGTCGAAGCCGAATCGCTGATGCGACAGATCGCAAGCGACCCGAACGTGGAATACGTCGAGGTCGACAAGCTCAACCGCGCCTACCTCACGCCGAACGACACGCGTTATTCCGAGCAGTGGGGCTATTCGGGCACCTACGGCATCAAGGCCAACCAGGCCTGGGACGTGACCAACGGCGCGGGCTCGGTCGTCGCCGTGCTCGATACCGGCATCACCAGCCACAGCGACCTGTCGGCGAACGTGCTGCCCGGTTACGACTTCATCATCGACACCACGGTCTCCAACGACGGCAACGGCCGCGACAGCGACCCGAGCGATCCGGGCGACTGGGTCAGCGCGAACCAATGCGGCGGCACGCATGCCGCACAGCCGTCGAGCTGGCACGGCACGCACGTGGCAGGCACGATCGCGGCGGTGACCAACAACGCCAAGGGCGTGGCCGGCGTGGCGTACGGCGCGAAGATCGTGCCCGTGCGCGTGCTGGGCACCTGCGGCGGTTACGACTCCGACATCGCCGACGCGATCATCTGGGCGTCCGGCGGCACCGTCAGCGGCGTTCCGGCGAACGCGAATCCGGCCGAGGTCATCAACCTCAGCCTCGGCGGCAGCGGCGCCTGCGGCACCACCACGCAGACCGCGATCAACGGCGCCGTTTCGCGCGGCACCACGCTGGTCATCGCGGCGGGCAACGACAACACCAACGTGTCCAACGCCTCGCCGGCGAACTGCAACAACGTCATCGCGGTGGCGTCGATCACCAGCACCGGTGCGCGTTCGAGCTTCTCCAACTACGGTTCGCTGATCGACATCGCCGCGCCGGGTTCGAACATCCTCTCCACGCTCAACAGCGGTTCGACCACGCCGGGCGCCGAAACCTACGCGTCCTACAACGGCACCTCGATGGCGACGCCGCACGTGGCGGGCGTGGTCGCGCTGCTGCAGGCGGCGGCGACGACGCCGAAGACGCCCGCGCAGGTGGAAGCGATCATCAAGGCGAACGTGACGGCCTTCCCGTCGACGCCGTCGCAGACGATCGGTCCGGGCATCCTCAACGCGAAGGCGGTGGTCGATGCGGCCAACGGCACCACGCCGCCGCCGACCGGCACGCTCACCAACGGCACGCCGGTGACGGGTCTGTCGGGCAGCGCGGGCACCGAACTTCGCTACACCCTGGTCGTGCCGGCCGGCGCCACCGGCCTGAAGTTCGTCACCACCGGAGGCAGTGGCGATGCCGACCTGTTCGTGAAGTTCGGCAGCGCGCCGACCACGACCAGCTACGACTGCAAGTCCGAAGGCAGCACCAATGCCGAGACCTGCAACATCGCCACCGCGCAGGCGGGCACGTACCACGTTCTGGTGCGCGGTTACTCGACGTTCTCGGGCCTGAGCCTCACCGGCAGCTACAACACCGGCGGTGGCGGCACGCAGACCTACAGCAACGCGACCGACTACACGATCAGCGACAACGCCACGGTCGACAGCCCGATCACGGTCTCCGGCCGCACCGGCAACGCGCCGACCAACGCGTCGGTCACCGTCGCCATCGTGCACACCTACCAGGGCGACCTGAAGGTGGACCTCGTCGCGCCGGACGGCAGCCTCTACAACATCCACAACCGCACCGGCGGCAGCGCGGACAACGTCAACAAGACGGCCACGTTCAACCTGTCGAGCGAACCGCTCAACGGCACGTGGAAGCTGCGCGTGAACGACAACGCGGCCGGCGACACCGGCTACATCAACAGCTGGTCGGTGACGTTCTGATCCGTTCCGTCGGCTGATTGGCTTTTCCAGCTGTGCGACACACCCGCTCCCGATTCCGGGAGCGGGCTCTACCGCTTCGTCCCGATGAAGCGAAAAAACATCAACGCAGGAGACGCATCCATGAACCGCAACGCTTCGCTACGCGCACGGCTGTTGATCGCGGCCGGCGCATTCCTCGTATCGGGCGCGGCCTTCGCCGCGCAACCGTTGTTCCTCGGTCCCGCGCAGGTGCAGGCGAAATCGGTATCGGCCGACACCGCCGGCAAGCTCGCCGCGCGACCGGCCACCGCATCGCTGCGCGCGCTGCGTGCCGATGCCAGCGTGGTGAACGCACAGAACGCGGAAATCGGCCTGGACCTGGGCCTCGATAACGTCACCGCCGTGCTCGAGAAGGCGACCGCCAACACCGACGGCAGCCTGACCTGGATCGGCCACGTCCGCGAAACCAGCAAGGCACGCACCATGACCGCGCGCGAAGTGCGCCATGACGAAAACAATTCGGTGATCCTGGTCCGCCACGGGCAGGGCGTCACCGGCAACGTGCGCGTGAACGGCCAGCTGTACCGCATCCGTCCACTGCCCGATGGCAGCCATGCGGTGATCGAAGTCAACGAAAGCGCGATGCCGCCGGATCATCCGGCCGCGTTCCGCGATCTTCCGCAGATCAACATGGCCGCGCCGTCGGGAATGATGACCGCGCAGGCGATCGATCCCGGCGCGACCGCGACCATCCGCGTGCTCGTCGTCGCGACCAACGCCGCCGTCACCGCATACGGCGGCGACATGCAGGCGCTGGCGCAACTCGCCGTTGCCGAATCGAACCAGGGCTATGTGAACTCCAATGTCGGCATCAACATGGAGCTGGCGGGCTATACCGCCGTTACCTATAGCGAACTGGGCATGAGCACCGACCTGTCGCGCTTCCGCGGCACGAGCGATGGCTACATGGACACCATCCACGCGCTGCGCGACAGCACCGCCGCCGACGTCGCGGTGCTGATCGGCAACGACAGCTCCGCATGCGGACTGGCCTCGGGCATCGGTTCCACCGCGACTACGGCGTTCGCCACGGCGTACTGGGATTGCGCGACGGGGTATTACTCCTTCGCGCATGAAATCGGCCACCTGCAATCGGCACGCCACGATCCGGCGACGGATCCGAGCACTTCGCCGTACGCATACGGCCACGGCTATCGCGCACCGAACAACGCCTGGCGCACGATCATGGCCTACGACTGCACCAGCGGCTGCCCGCGCCTGAACTACTGGTCCAATCCCGACGTGACCTACCAGGGCGTCGCGATGGGTACCGCCGCCACCAGCCACAACCAGCGCGTGCTGGTGAACACCAAGGCGACGGTCGCAGCGTTCCGCGGCGGAAGCACCGGCGGCGGCACGCAGACCTACAGCAACGCCACCGACTACACGATCAGCGACAACGCCACCGTCGACAGCCCGATCACCGTCTCGGGCCGCACGGGCAACGCGCCGACGAACGCGTCGATCAACGTCAACATCGTCCACACGTATCGAGGCGACCTGAAGGTCGATCTGGTCGCGCCGGATGGCACGCTCTACAACATCAGCAACCGCGCCGGCGGCAGCGCCGACAACCTCGTGGGCACCTACACGAAGAACCTGTCCAGCGAGGCGCTCAACGGCGTCTGGAAGCTGCGCGTGAACGACAACGCCGCAGGCGACACCGGCTACATCAACAGCTGGTCGATCACGTTCTGACGCCGTCGTTCCATCACCTTTGACAGCTCCTCTCCCGCTTGCGGGAGAGGAGTTGGGGTGAGGGCGGGGCGTAAAGGTCGCCCTTCTGTTTGGTAGCGGCGCGAAGATCCTGCCGGTGCGCGTGCCTGGACATTGCGGCGCGTACGACTCCGATGTGGCGGACGGCGCGCGCGGGGACGCGGGTCGCCTGCGGCAACGGTCGATCATGTTCCAGGCGATATGCGCGGGCCGGTCCCGCCGGCCCGCGCTGCGCGAAACGCCGGTGCTTCAGGCGTTTGCGTCAGGCGTTAGGCTCGAAACGGTTGGCATCGACGTTCTTGCGAACCTTCATCGGGTCCCAGATGCGGCCGTTCATCGCGATGTAAACGCCCGGCGGAAGCGACTGCACGGCGCCGACGGCGCAACCGACGTTGAACTCGGCATCCGAACCGCGGAAGCGCGCCGGGCTCAGCGCGCCGGTGAGGACGATGGTCTTGTCGGTGAGGCTCGAGAGCACCTTGGCTGTTTCGACCATCGTGTCGGTGCCGTGGGTCAGCAATACGTGCTTCGCGGGCTGCGCGGCGATGGTGGCGCGGATCAGCTCGCGGTCCTCGGCGGTGATGTGCAGCGAATCCTTGCGCAGGATCGGAATCACGTTGAACCGGAACGCCACCCCCAGCTCGCGCAGGATGCCGCCGATCTGGGGCTCGCCGATCTGGTAATCCGACTTGTCGTCGAAGTAGATCTTGTCGATCGTGCCGCCGGTGGTGACGATGCAGAGCTGGTCCATCGAAGTGCACGCGCTGGGAATTGCGAGATTGTAGCCCGGGTAAGCGAAGCGCACCCGGGGGAAACGACGCGTCACGGCCCAATCCCGGGTGCGCTCCGCTTACCCGGGCTACGACGCTACAGGGCTACGCGCGCTTCTTCGCGAACCGGGCGCGCAGGCCCGGCAGGCTCGCGGCGAACACGATCACCAGCGCCAGCACGACCTCGGCCAGCGCGAAGCCGCGCTCGGCGGGGCGCGACCAGGCCACCATCACGCCGTGGCTGAACCACGCGAGCGCCAGCACGCCGGCCCAGAACGAGGCGACCCGCACGCCGCGAAGCACGCCCATGGCCAGCGCGAGCGGCGGCGCGGCAAAGACCAGCAGTTCCGCGATGGGCGAGGGATGCGGCCCGAACCAGCCGATGAACAACGCGGCCAGCGCCAGCAGCGCGATCACCAGGACATGCCGGGCGTTCATGCCGACACCTTCGCGACCAGCGCCGCCAGCCGGCGGCCGAGTGCGCGCGCCAGCTGCGCCTCCTCGTCGGTCGGCTGCGGATCGTCCGCGTTGCCGGCCACGTGCGAGGCGCCGTAGGGCGTGCCGCCGCTGCGCGTGGTGCTCAACGCGGGCTCGGTGTAGGGAATGCCCATCAGCACGCAGCCGTGATGCAGCAGCGGCACCATCATCGTCAGCAGGGTCGATTCCTGGCCGCCGTGCATCGTCGCGGTGGAGGTGAACACCGCCGCCGGCTTGCCGACCAGCGTGCCGCTGGTCCATTCGCCGACCAGTCCATCGAGCCAGTACTTCACCGGCGCGGCCATGTTGCCGAAGCGCGTCGGGCTGCCCAGTGCAAGGCCCGCGCACTCGACCAGGTCGCGCGCTTCGACGTAGGGCGCGCCGTCCTCGGGCACCGGCGGCGCCGCGGCCTGCGTCACGGCGGCCACGGGCGGCACGGTGCGGATGCGTGCTGACACGCCTTCGACCTCGCCGATGCCGCGCGCGATCTGCCGCGCCAACCGCGCCACCGAACCGCCGCGGCTGTAATAGAGCACGAGGATTTCGGGCATTGGGTACTCCTGGGCTGGAGGGGAAGGATAGTGCGAGCTTCGCCCTCACCCCAAGCCCTCCAGCTCACTCGATGGGAGATGGCCTCATCGCTGACTCCGCACCGCAGTCTCATCGGTTACCCTCCGCCGGATGGAGCCGCTTGATTCCCTGTACCGCTGGAGCGAACGCATGCGCGACCGCGCACGCGTCGGCACGTTCTTCCGATTCCTGGCGCGGCGCTTCCTCGAGGACAACCTGTTCCAGGCGGCCGGCGCGCTGGCCTACACGACGGTGTTCGCGCTGGTGCCGCTGTCGATGGTGGTCTTCGGCGTGCTGTCGGCCTTCCCGGTGTTCGGCGAATGGAGCGACCGCCTCAGCGACTACATCTTCTCCAACTTCGTGCCCAGCGCGGCGCGTTCGGTGGAGGCCTACCTCAAGCAGTTCTCGGCCAACGCCGGCCAGCTCACCGCCGCCGGCGTGATCGCGCTGGTGGTGTCGCTGCTGATCACCCTCAACGGAGTGGAATCGGCCTTCAACCGCATCTGGCGCGTGGAGTCGGCGCGGCCGCGCATTGGCCGTTTCCTCGTCTACTGGACGGTGCTGACGCTCGGCGCGCTGATGGCGGCCGCGAGCCTCGCCCTGTCGGCGAAGTTCTTCGCGATGTCGATGTTCGAAACGCAGGCGGGCCGGACCTTGCAGACGCTGATGCTGCGCCTGTCGCCGATGACGCTGGAGTTCCTCGCGTTCGCGGCCATCTACCGCGTCGTTCCGCATCGCACGATCCACTGGCGCCATGCCTTCGCCGGTGCTGCGCTGGCGGCGGTGCTGTTCGAGATCGTGAAGTGGGGCATCGGCCTGTACCTTGGCAACTTCAATTCGTATTCGAGGATCTACGGCACGCTCGCCTTCGTGCCGATCTTCCTGCTGTGGATCTACCTGAGCTGGGTGGCGATCCTGCTGGGCGCCTCGCTGGCGTCGTCGATGTCCGAGTTCCGCTACCAGCCGGTCGGCATGCGCCTGCCGCTGGGCTTCGAGATGTACGGCCTGCTGCGCCTGCTCGCGCGTTTCAACGAGTCGCGAAAGCTCGGACGCGGGCTGCACAGCGACGAGATCGAGACGATGGAGCCCATGCTCACCGATGCGCTGGTGCAGCAGATGCTCGCGCAGTTGCACACCATCAACGTCGTGCGCCGCGCCGAAACAGGCGAATGGCTGCTGACGCGCGACCTGGACGAACTGTCGCTGGGCGAGCTGTACGAAGCCTGCCAGCTGCGCATTCCGGTTTGCGAAGCGGTGCTGCCGTGCCGCGACGATTCGCTCGGCCGCTCGGCCATCGCCGCACTCGACGAACTGCGTCTTCCCCTGCGCGAGCTGCTCAAGCGGCGCGTGTCCTCCATCCAAGCCGACGAGGTCTGACCATGTCCAGCCGCGCGACCACGCGTTCCCTTCTTGTCGCCGCGTTCGTCGCGGGGGCGCTGCTCGCCGGCTGCCAGCAGAAGAAGCCCGCCGACACCGACCTCGCCGCGCCGACGACGCCCTCCGACACCGGCGCGCTCACGCTGCCGCAGACGGCCGACCATCCGCTCAGCGAAGGCGGCGTGGAAGTGCCCAAACTCGTCATCGCCACCGTCGACGGGAAGCAGTACGACCTCGCCGCGCGCCGCGGCAAGTGGGTCGTGGTGAATTTCTGGGCGACCTGGTGCAAGCCGTGCCTGAAGGAAATGCCGGAGCTGTCCGCGCTGGATGCGATGCGCGAACACATCGAGGTGATCGGCCTGGCGTACGAGGACATCAGCGCCGACGACATGAAGGTGTTTTTGAAGCTGCATCCGGTCGTGTACCCGATCGCCGTCGTCGACACGTTCAACCCGCCGGCCGATTTCGCCACGCCGCGCGGTCTGCCGATGACCTACCTGATCTCGCCCGACGGCAAGATCGCGGACAAGTTCCTCGGCCCGGTGACGGCGAAGGACATCGAATCGGCAATCGCCAAGGCCGGCGGTCCGCAAACGGCGCCGCAGTCGTGAGCGCCGCGCGCTTCGTCGTGAGCGGCAAGGTGCAGGGCGTGTTCTTCCGCGCCTCCGCGCGCGATCGCGCACAGGCACTGGGCCTGCGGGGTTTCGCGAAGAATCTGCCCGACGGTCGCGTCGAAGTGCTGGCCGCTGGGGATGATGCGGCGATCGACGAACTCGCCGCATGGCTGCGCGAAGGCCCGCCGATGGCGCGCGTTGACGACCTGGAGCGCCTTCCCGCGCGGGACGAGGAAGTGGGCGAAGGTTTCCACGCGCTCTGAAACGCACATGTTTTCACAATGTTGAACGCGATTCGTTCGACTTTGTGACGCGTCCTTTCACGATCCCTGCTGGACACTGACTCGCGACGACCAGGACCGGTCGCCACGGATCGAGGGATCGCTCCATGGATGAGGCCTTTGGGCCGCGCGACTGCGCGCGATGGAAGCAGCGTCATCGTCTTGCCCGCGGTATCGGCACGGCCCTGGCATCGGCCGGGTTCGCCCGCGTCTTCCTTCCCGGCACGTTGCTGTTGACCTGCACGCCAGCATTGGCTATCGGGCCTGGACCGGTCGCGGGGCCGATCAACGTTTCCAGCGGTACCCAGGAAGTCGTCGGCGGCACCGACGTCACGTCCACCAGTACGAACCCCGGCGCGAACGTCACTGGCGGCACGTTGACCATCAACGGCAACCTCGGCTCGTCGCCCGGCGCCGTGCGCTTCGTCACCGCGAGCGGGAACGGGCTCCAGGCCAGTGGCACCGGCGTGATCCAGGCGGTGAGCGGACTGGCCGTGACGACCACGAGCGGGCACGCGATCCTCGCCAATACCGGCGGCTACATCGTCCTGGGATCGGGGAACCTGGTAGGCAGCGGACTTGGCGGCGGACTGATCGCGCTCGGCGGCCGCATCGATGCGTCGAGCACGGCCTACTTCAACAACAACGCGTCGACGACGAACGGGCAGGGCGCCATCGCCGACAGCGGCGGCGTCATCAACCTGCTCGGCAACGTCAGCATCAATACGGCTGCGAGCCTGGCCATCGGACTCGGTGCCGGAACGAACAGCGCGATCAACGTCAGCGGCCCCACCAGCGTGCGGCTCCGTGGCAACAACGCGATGGGCATCTACCTGCACGACGGCGGACAGGTGGACCTGCCGGCCGGATTCGTCATCGACCACGACGGCACGGGCAGCGTCGGCGTCACGGTCGACAACACGACCGCCTCGCTTGCAAGCGGGCTCACACTCAACTTCAACACCTCGCCGGCATCGGTGAGCACCGGCGCGAATTCCAGCCTCGGCGTCGTCGCGGCGAACAACGCCAATGCGACGTTCGAGAACCTCACCATCTCGGGGGCAGGCGTCGGCGGTGGTGTGTGGGCGATTTCCGGCGGGACTGCTGCCGGCACGAGTACGAGCGCGGATGCGACGGTCACGCTCAACGGATCGAACGTCATCACGCTCGGCGACGTCTACGTAAGCTCGACCGAGACGCACTATCCGGCGTATCGCATCCTGACCAGTTCCACGCTCGCCAGCGCCAGCGCTTCGATCGGACCTTCATTCAGCAGCACCTTCGGCACGCCGCACGCGGCGCTGCGCGCCAGTACCGGGGTCCGCGGCGGCACTACGGACGCGCAGGCGCTCATCACCAGCAATGGCACGACCATCAAGGTACCCACCATCAACGGCATCGGCGCGTACGCGGGCCAGAACGGCGCGGGCGACAGTCGCATCGTGCTGAACAACAACACTGTCACAACGACCGGTTCGCAGTCGCGTGGCCTGATGGCCATCTCCAACGGCACGATCACCGCGAACAACACGACGGTGAACACCTCCGGCGGCAGCGCCGCATTGCGCCTGGAAACCTTCACCGCACCGGGCACGATCAACCTCAGCGGCAGCACCGTGCGCGCGACGGGCGCGACGACGCGCGGCATTTCCTCCACCGCGCTCGGCTCGGCCAACATCAATACCGTGACGATGAGCGGCGGCACGCTTTCCAGCGAACTGGGCAACACCATCGTCGCCGACGGCCTGTTCGACATGTCGATGTCCAACGCCGCCAGCGTGGGCGCAGGTTCGGGTTACCTGCTGTACGCCGTGGCGCGCACGTCCGGCACGCAGACGCGGTTGAACCTCGCTGCCACCGGCGCGAGCCGCCTGACCGGAAGCGCGTACGCCGATACCGGCGCGGAACTGGATATCGACCTGTCCGACCGAACGCAATGGGCGGGCGCGGCGTATCGCGTCACCAACGCGTCGATCGATGCGAGCAGCCAGTGGACGGTCACCGCCGATTCGCTGCTCACCAATAACCTCATCAACCACGGCGTGGTGGCGTTCGCGCCGCCGGTGGGCGGCAATTTCAAGGTGCTGTCCACGCGCAACTACATCGCCGGCAGCGGGACGGTGGCGATGAACACCTACCTTGGCGGCGACGGCTCGCCCTCGGACGTGCTGATGATCGATGGCGGATCGGCCACCGGCAGCGCCGGTGTGTCGATCGCCAATGCGGGCGGTCCCGGTGAACTCACGCCTGGCGATGGCATCCTCGTGGTCGATGCGATCAACGACGGTGTCACGAACGCGGATTCGTTCGCGCTCGCCTCGCTCGTCCTTGCCGGTGCCTACGAATACACGTTGCAGCGTGGCAGCCGCGATGGATCGAGCCCGTCCAACTGGTACCTGCGCTCCTCGCTGGATTGCACGCTCGATCCGTCCAATCCCGCGTGCGACCAGCCCGTTCCACCGCCGCCGCCCGATCCCACGCCGCCGGACCCCGATCCGCCGCCGCCCGATCCGCCGGACCCGCCGCCGACGCCGCCGGATCCTCCGGAACCGCCGACACCGCCCACGCCGCCGGATCCACCGACCCCGCCGACACCGACGCCGCCCGATCCGCCGACACCGCTGCCGCCGCCGGTTCCCAACTATCGCGCGGAGGTTTCGTTGTACGCCGCGTTGCCGGCGATGGCCCTGCGAATGGGCTGGGCCACGCTGGGCAACCTGCACGAGCGCGTGGGCGAGGAGGAGCAGCTGCGCGATCGCGACGACCTGCAATCGCGCACCTCGTTCAACGGCGCGTGGGTGCGTGTGATCGGCGAGGACGGCAACGTCGAAGGCGACCGCCGCGGCATCCTCGGCTCCGGTCCGAAGTACGACTACGACGTGCTCGCGTTGCAGGCGGGCACCGATGTCTATCGCGAGCAGCACGACGACGGACATCGAGACCACGCCGGGTTGTATCTGGGCGAAGGTCGCATCAAGAGCGAGGTCACGCACTACAACCGAATCCGCGTGGGCAAGGACAAGGTCGATGCGACGTCGCTGGGCGGCTACTGGACGCACTTCTGGCCGGAAGGCGGCTATCTGGATGCGGTGGTGCAGGGCACCTGGAGCGACCTGGAATCGCATTCCAACCGCGGCCTGCGGCTGACGTCCGACACGTTCGGCTGGGCCGTCTCGCTGGAAGGCGGCTGGCCGTTCCATCGCGAGGAACGCCTGCTCGAGCCGCAGTTCCAGATCGTCTACCAGCGCGTGGACGATTTCGAAGGCGACGACACCATCGCGCAGGTGCGCTTCCGCGATGCCGAATCGCTGGCGGCGCGACTGGGCGTGCGCTGGGCGAAGGACTGGCAGCTCGATCCCACGGCCGACGGCGCGCCGCGCCTGATGACCGGCTGGCTGCGCGCGAACGTCTGGCACGAGTTCAAGGGCGAACCGTTGACGTTGTTCTCCGCGGGCGATGTCGACCTTCCGTTCCTGGCCGACATCTCGGGAACGTGGTGGCAGTTGAACGCCGGTGCGACGCGACAGATCGGGCGCAACACGTCGGTGTACGCGAACCTGGGTTACCAGCGCAGTTTCGGTGGCAGCCGCTTCGATGCGTGGGACGGGAAGGTCGGGTTCCGCTGGAACTGGTGAGGCGCGTCAGTCCTCGTCGGGCACGATCGGTTCGATCACCGTGTAGCGTTCCCGCTTGAGCTTGCCCTGGAGCGGCTGGAATTCCAGGCAGTGCTCGGGCACGCGCTTGTCGGGAATGCGCGAGAGCAGGTCCCGGATCAGCGCGAGACGCCCGCGCCGCTGGTCGTTGAACTCCACCAGCGTCCATGGCGCGTGTTCGGTGTGCGTGGCCTTGAGCATCGCCTCGCGCGCTTTCGTGTAATCGCCGTAGCGTTCGCGCGAGGCGACGTCGATGGGCGAGAGCTTCCAGCGCTTGAGCGGATCCTGTGCGCGTTCGGCGAAACGCTCTTCCTGCTTGGCCTGGTCGCAGCACAGCCAGTACTTGAACAGCAGGATGCCGTCATCGACCAGCAGTTGTTCGAACACCGGCGCCTGCCGCAGGAACGTGCGCACCTGTTCGGCGTTGGCGTAGCCCATCACCTGTTCGACGCCGGCGCGGTTGTACCAGCTGCGGTCGAACAGCGCGATCTCGCCCGCCCCGGGGAGGTGCGGCACGTATCGCTGGAAATACCATTGCCCCTGTTCGCGGTCGGCCGGCTTGGGCAGCGCGACGATGCGGCACTGGCGCGGGTTGAGGTGTTCGGCGATGGCGTCGATGGCGCCGCCCTTGCCGGCGGTGTCGCGCCCTTCGAACAGCACCACCAGCCGCTTGCCGGTATCGCTGAGCCAGCGCGCCATCTCGACCAGTTCGATCTGTAGCGGTTTCAGCTCGGCCTCGTATTCCTTGCGCTTGAGCTTGGCCATCACGTCGTGCTCCGGCGGGTGCGCGCGCGCGAACCGGCGCTCGCCCTGGGTTTGCCTGCGTTGCCACGCTTCATGCCGGCCATGCTGCGCGCGACTTCCAGCAACGCGCCCTGCTGGCGCGTGTCGAGCGCGCGATACGCGGCGAGCAGGTCGTGTTCGCCCTGCGTGCGGGCCGGATCGAGCGTGCTGGCCAGTTCCGACAGCAATGCGCCCGCGGGGACGCCGAACGCGCGCGCGAGGGCGTCGAGCTGTTCGCGCCCGGGGAGCTTTTCGCCGCGAAGCCAGGCGCTTACCGTCGCCGCGCCCGCGCGCGGAATCGCGGTGGCGATGTCCGCGGCGCTCATGCCGCTGGCCTTGGCGAGCAACCGCAACGTGGTGTCCAGCGACATGTTCACTCCGCCTCGATGATCGAAAGAACGACTACGACGGTGACGCAGCGAAGGTTACGCGCGCGTCAGCGCTCGCGCAGGCGCGGGCGCAGCGTCGCCAGGTTGCACGGCTTGGTGCGCGAATCCAGTTGCGAGCGGATGATCTTCTCCCACGCCGTGCGGCAGGCGGAGGTCGAACCCGGCAGCGCGAACACGAACGTGCCGTTCGCCAGTCCGGCGAACGCGCGCGACTGCAGCGTCGAGGTGCCGATTTCCTCCAGGCTCACCGCGCGGAACAGCTCGCCGAACCCGTCCATCTGCTTGTCCAGCAGCGGCAGCAGGGCTTCCGGCGTGGAATCGCGGCCGGTGAAGCCGGTGCCGCCGGTGACCAGCACTCCATCCACGCCTTCATCGGCGATCCAGCGCGACACCACGGCGCGCAACTGGTAGCGGTCGTCCTTCAGCAACGCGCGTTCCGCGAGGCGATGGCCTGCGTCGGTGAGCGACTGCACGAGGTAGTCGCCGGAGCTGTCCTCGGCGAGGGTCCGCGTATCGGACACGGTGAGCACGCACAGATTCAGCGGAATCAGGTCGGCGGTGGCGGTCATGGGGGCAGGGTACTCCTAGGCGATGGGGGAACGCGCGGCGGCGGAATGCGCCATGGCGTACACGGCGTCGGTGAAATCACGGGCGAAACCGGCCATGTCGAAAAGACCGCCGTCGCGACGACGCTGCGCCAGCGCCGCACGCAGATCGCGAAGCTTCGCCGGATCGCGGCCGAGGGCGACGGCGCGCGCGATGAAGGCCTCGTCGCTGTCGACGTTCATTTCGTCCAGGGCCAGATGATGATTCAGGCTGCCTGCCACGCGCGCGGCGAATGTGTCGCCGGGGCGCGTCAGCACGGGACAGCCGGCCCACAACGCGTCCGAGGCGGTGGTGTGGGCGTTGTAGGGTTCGGTGTCGAGGAACAGGTCGGCGTGCTGCAGGCGCGCCATGTACGCGGCATGCGGCTGCTTGGGCATGAACACCAGGCGCTCAGGATCCACTCCGCCCGCCTGTGCGGCAGTGCGAAGCCGCGCATCGGCGTTGCCGGGCCCGGACAGCAGCCACAGCACGCCGCCGGGCACGTCGCGCAACGCCGCGAACGCGCGCGCCATGCTGCGCGGATTGAGCTTGTAGCTGTTGTTGAAGCAGCAGAACACGATCGCGTCGTCGGGCAGTTCGCATTCGGCGCGCGACGGCGGCGGCGGGATCACGCGCGTGGTATCCGACGGCTGGAAGCAGCGTGGCAGGCGCACGACGCGCTCGCTGTAGTCGGGCTCGATCGATTCCGGCAGCACGAATGCATCGGCCAGCACGAAGTCGATCCACGGCGCGCCCGACGTTCCCGGATACGCGAGCCAGTTCACCTGCGCGTTCGCCGGACGCATCGCCAGAACTTCCGGCGTGCCGCCGCCGCCCCAGCCACGCAGGTCGAACAGGACGTCGATGGCGGCATCGCGGATGCGCTGCGCGACGCGTGCGTGCGGTTGCTGCGCGACGTCGTGCAGCGTATGTGCGGCGGCTTGGAGGCGCGCGCGGATCGGGCTGCGATCGTCCGGGTTCAATGCGAACAGATGGACATCTAACGCGCCCAGTTCGCGCAGCTGTTCGAACAGTGCGGCCGTGAGCAATCCGGTCGGATGCGCGCCGAATCCGTTGGACAGGAACCCCACGCGCAGGCGCTCGTGCATGCGCGGCGGCGCGGGCGGCATCGGACGGATCTGGCGCGCGAGCATGCCGGCGCGAAGACGCGCGCAACGCAGTTGTTCGGCGGAGCTGGCGTCCTCGCTGAGGAAGGCGAAGGGTTCTACCGATGCAATGCCGCCGCTTACGGCCCTGCGCACCTGCATGGCGAGCGTGTCGAGATCGCGCCAGTCGCACAGCTTGCGTCGCCAGGCGAGCAGGTAGGCGGCGATCTGCGGTTCCTGGGGGGCGAGCGAATAGGCGCGCGCGTAGGAGTCGGAAGCGGCCTCGGCTTCGCCGACGTCTTCCAGCACGTGCGCGAGCCACACGGCGATGCCGGGATGGTCCGGTGCGTTGTTCGCCGCGGCGCGAAGGCTGGCGACGGCGTCCTCGCGGCGGCCGAGCATCCACTGCGCGCGGCCGAGGCGAGCGAGCGCTTCGGGGTGTCCGGGGCGCAACGCAAGTGCGCGTCGCGCGGCGGATTCGCCTGCGAGCGCATCGCCGCTATCGAGTTCGTGTTCTGCCAGCAGGATCCACGCGAAGCCGTCGCCTGGATTGCGTTCCAGTGCGCGGCGCAACTCGATGCGCGGATCGGCGGGTTGGTTCATGCCGCAGGCTGCGTGAAGGACAGCGAATACCACTGCGTGTCCGCTTCCTCCCAGCCTGCATTGCGATACAGGGCGCGGGCGGTGGCGTTGTCGCGCGTGGTTTCCAGCACGATTCCGACGGCGCCGTCGTTGCGTGCGAAGTCCGCTGCGGCGTCGAGCAGTGCGCGTCCCGCGCCGCTGCGTCGTGCGTCCGCATCGACGTAGAGATCGTTGAGGACCCACAGGCGTCCGGTGCGCACGGACGAGAACATCGGATAGAGCTGGGTGAAACCGATGGCGCGATGGCCGTCGGTGGCGAGCAGGATCACGGATTCGCTCGCGCCCATGCGCGCATGGAGAAACTCGCGAGCGCGTGCTTCGTCGGACGGTTGGTCGTAGAAGCGACGGTAGGCATCGAACAGCGGCACTACGGCGTCGAGGTCGTGCAGCGTGGCGCGCTTGATCGCGAGGGGCATGGGGCGTGTCCGTGCTCGGGGTTTCGCGATTGTAGCCGTGACGGAATCCTTCTCCCGCTCAGGGTGGATCTCAGGATTCCTGGGTCAACCGCGCCAGCTCGTCCGCCTGGTGCTCGTGCTGCAACCTCGCCACCAGCTCATCCATGTCGCCCTGGATCACGTTCGGCAGGTCGTACAGCGTGAGGCCCTCGACGCGGTGGTCGGTGATGCGGCCCTGCGGGAAGTTGTAGGTACGGATGCGCTGGCTGCGATCGCCGCTGCCGACCTGCAGCTTGCGCATCGACGCCTGCGCGGCAGCCGCCTTCGCCGCCGCGGCTTCGGCCAGCATCGCGGTCAGGCGCTTCATCGCCTTGTCGCGGTTGGCGTGCTGGCTGCGTTCGGTCTGGCTTTCGACCACCAGCCCGCTGGGAACGTGGGTGATGCGGATCGCCGACTCGGTCTTGTTGACGTGCTGGCCGCCCGCGCCGCTGGAGCGGAACGTGTCGACCTTCAGGTCGGCGGGATTGATCTCGATCTGCTGGTCGCCATCGGCTTCCAGCGGAATGATCGCCACCGTCGCGGCGGACGTGTGGATGCGGCCCTGCGATTCGGTTTCCGGTACGCGCTGCACACGATGCGTACCCGATTCGAACTTCAGCCGCGAATACGCGCCACGGCCTTCCACGCGCGCGATGACTTCCTTGAAGCCGCCGTGCTCGCCGGGACTGTTGGATTCGATCTCGACCTTCCAACCCTGGCGTTCCGCATAGCGCGCGTACATGCGGAACAGGTCGCCGGCGAAGATCGCCGCCTCGTCGCCGCCGGTGCCGGCGCGCACTTCGAGATACAGGTCGCCTTCGTCGCGCGGATCCTTCGGGATCAGGTGCGCGAGCAGTTCGGCGTCCAGGCGTTCCAGCCGTTCCTGCGCGGCAGCGATCTCGTCCTGCGCGAGCTCGGCCAGTTCGGGGTCCTCGCGCATCGCCTGTGCTGCAGCGAGGTCGTCCTTCGCCCGCGCTTCGGCCTTCAGCGCGCTGGCGACCGGTTCGAGCTGGGCGAATTCGCGGGAGAAACGGCGAAAGCGGTCCGCATCGCCGATGACGCCCGGATCGGAAAGCAGGCGTTCGAGTTCGTCGCGGCGTTCGGCTAGGGCTTCGAGTTTGCGGCGCAGGCTGGGCGTCATGGGGCGGGGAACCGGTATGGAGGAGCGGGAAGCGGACGAGGCGAGTCGACGTGGACGTCGCTAGGCCTCGGGCTTGCCGTTTCCTTCCGCAGCGTTCCCGTTGCGATCCACTTCGCCTTCGGCAAACAGCTTCTCTGCCGCACGTGCGAGTTCCGCGTTGCCGGTAAGCGCGGCTTCGCGCAACGCGATCGTCGGCGCATGCAACAGCCGGTTGGTCAATGTGTGCGCGAGGAAATTCAGCACCTCGGCCGGATCCTGCCCGGCGGCGAGCTGCTGCTGCGCGCGCGCCAATACGTCGGCCTTCGCGGCTTCGCCATGTGCGCGCAAACGCTTGAGCGGTTCGGTACGCGTGCTGGCGACCATCGTTTCGGTGAAGCGCGCGACCTGCAGTTCGACGATCGCCTCGGCTTCCGTCGCGGCTTCGCGGCGACTGCGGCGGTTGTCTTCGATGGCGCGCTCGAGGTCGTCGACCGTATAGAGGAAGACGTCCTTCAGCTCGGCCACGTCGGCGGCGATGTCGCGCGGCACGGCGAGGTCGAGCAGCAGCATCGGCCGGTGCTTGCGCGTGGCGAGCGCGGCGGCGACCTGCGGGCGCTGGAGGATGGGATCGCGGCTGGCGGTGGCGGAGATCACCACGTCGGCTTCGCCGAGGTGTTTGTCGATCTCGCTCAGCGGCAGCGCGAAACCGCCGTGGCGGCTCGCCAGTTCCTGCGCGTGCGCGAGCGTGCGGTTGGCGACCAGCAGCCGCTTGGCGCGCGCCTGCACGAGGTGGCGCGCGGCCAGTTCGATGGTTTCGCCGGCGCCGACCAGCAGCACGGTGGACTCTTCCAGGCGCGCGAAGGATTCCTGCGCCAGGCGCACCGCAGCGGAGGCGACGGACACCGGGTTCGCGCCGATGCGCGTGTCGGTGCGGGCGCGCTTGGCGGTGGTGAAGGCGTGTTGGAACAGGCGATCGAGCTGGCTGCCCAGCGTGCCGGCGTGGCGCGCGGTCGCCCAGGCGTCCTTCACCTGGCCGAGGATCTGCGGTTCGCCGAGCACCAGCGAATCCAGGCCCGTCGCGACGCGGAACAGGTGGCGGACCGCATCGGCGTCGCGATGGCGGTAGAGGTAGGCGTGCAGATCGCCGATGTCGTCGGGATGCGTGGCCAGCCAGTCGGCGAGCGCCTGGCCGTCGTCGTGGGATACGGCGTAGAGCTCGGTCCGGTTGCAGGTGGAGAGCAGGGCGACTTCCTGCACCTGCGGCAGCGTCTTCAGGGCGTCCAGGGCGGCCGGCACCGTGGCGGCCGAAAACGCCACGCGTTCGCGCAGGCTGACCGGCGCGGTCTGGTGGTTGATGCCTAGTACGAACAAACTCATTGACGCCGGACCTTCGTTCAGGTGCTTGCGATAAGCTGCTGGCTACCCGGAGGCCGACATTCTACCGGCCCCATCCCGTCCCGGCTTCCTTC
>Ga0209257_1002328_pt1 | contig 19160 bp, 15 predicted proteins | sample AraplaCvi_mCL_r2_FD_184277 | JGI IMG/M metagenome (GOLD analysis project Ga0209257, IMG submission 184277) | Arabidopsis root microbial communities from North Carolina, USA - plate scrape MF_Cvi_mCL_r2 (SPAdes) (version 2) | ecosystem: Host-associated > Plants > Roots > Endosphere | place: USA...
CTACGGCGGCGGCGGCGGTTACGGCGGCGGCGGTCGTGATCGCGGCGGCTTCGGCGGCGGCGGCGGTGATCGGCCGCGCGGCGTGGTCGCGGGCTCCGGCTCCGGCCAGGTGAAGTGGTTCAACCCCACCAAGGGCTTCGGCTTCATCAAGCCCTCGGACGGCGGACAGGACATCTTCGTTCACATCTCGGCGGTCGAACAGGCGGGTCTCTCCGGCCTGAACGAAGGCCAGACGGTGAACTTCGACCTCGAACAGGACCGTCGCAGCGGCAAGACCTCCGCGACCAACCTGAAGGTCACCGGCTAAAGATACCTTCGGCGGGCCCGCCCTCGGGGCGGGCCCCCGATCCGGGGCCGAGCTGAACTTGCCGGCCTCCAACGCGTTGAAGGCGCTCGTTTCGAGGGAATCCTCGTGGAGCGTTGTGAATGCGTGCCTTTTTGAGCCTCGCCGTCTGTAGCGCGGTCGCCCTTCCGGGCGCCGCGTGGGCGCAGGACGTGCGGACCTCGCCTGCCCCTTCGCAGCCGCCCGCTCCGACGACGGTCACCCCCGTGGATGTGACCCCCGCGCCCACGCTCGCGCCGCTCCCCACCGTGCAGCCGACCGTGGAGGCGCCGCCTCCAGTGAGCGCCGCGCCCCCGCCGCCGCCGGTCGACAATGTCGCCGTCCCGACTCCGCCCACCGGCCCCACCACCGTCGCTCCGGTGATCACGCCGAAGGGCGAGGGCAATGGGGTGGGCGGCAAGGTCGGCGCCATCGCCGGCGGCGTGGCGGGCGGCGTCGCGGGCGCCGCGGTCGCCGGGCCGGTCGGCAAGTTCGCCGGCAGCTTCCTCGGCAAGAAGATCGCCGGCGGCCTCCTGGGCGACAAGGACAAGGTCCCCGAGGTCACCGTGGCCGAGGTCCCGCCTTCGGCCGACGCCGCCGCTAAGCCCGCCGCCGCCGAAGCCGCGCCGCCGCCCCGGAAGAAGGACGACGCCCCGAAATCGCCGTCGAAGCTCTAGCGCTGCACCGGCGACAGCCGCGCGGCGCCCTCGCCCGGCAGCTTGGCCACATAGGGGCCGAAGCGGACGTCCGGGCGCATGTAATCCGTGGAGACATACTGCGCGCCCGAGGCGAAGGCCGCGGCCTGGCGGCTGGTATCGTTGGCGCGGGCCTCCCGGGTGTCGGCGTCGGCGCGCGTGCGCACCATCAGCCCCGCCTTGATGGCCGCGGCGATCCGCGCCGCCAGTTCCTTGGGCTCGTTCAGGGTGATGTAGCCGGCGGCGGGCGAGCCCTCGTCGATGTTCACGAAGGCCACGCGGCCCTCCAGCACCTTGCGGGCGCCGCGATAGCGGGCGGCCTGGTCCGGCGGGCAATCCAGGGCGAACATCACCCGGCCGCGGGCGGCCTTGAGCGTGGGCCAGCCGCCGGCGGCGACCGCCTCGCGAAGGGTGGGCCGCTTGCCCTGAACCTGGTCGGGGGTGATCAGCTCGGCCTCCGGGAAGACGGCGCGGATCTCGGCGTCGATCTGGTCCATGGCCCGGGCGTCGAACACCGGGGCCTTGATGGCGCCGGGCAGCGCGATCCCGCCCTCCTTCAGGTTCATGATCACCAGCAGCGGCACGTGGTCGGGATGGGCCTTGGACCAGGCGCGGATGTCCTTCAAGCAGCCCACGAACAGGGGGCAGACCGAGCGGTAGTCCACCGAGGGCTCGTGCAGCACCTTCAGCCCCGGCTGCTTCAGCGGCGCGAAGTCGTAGGGGACCGCGTCCTTGCCGGCCATCTTGAAGCCCAGCGGCGCGGCGTAGGCGCCGGTGTCCGGATCGTAGGCGACGTCGATCTCGAGCTGACGGGCGCCGGCGTCCAGCTGCTGCGCCAGCGGCGGGTGGCTGTAGTCGAGGCCGTCGGCTTCGCGGGGACTGGCCCCGCGGATCATCGCCATCTCGTTCGGCGCGATGGCCATCTTGTAGCTGTTGTGGGTGCCGATGACCTGGATGGCGTTCATTGGCAGGGCGTCGACGGCGGCGCGCGTGCAGCCCGGCTCGCCCGACGGCTTCTCCAAGTCGCACGCGGCGGAGACGGAAGCGGCGGCGAGCAGGGCGGCGATCATGCGGAGGTCCTAGTGAGTCCCGGCGACACTAGCGTGACCATTCACCTCCAGGGAATGCGCTCCGGCTCGGCCGGGAACCGTCCTGCGATCAACGGCGGCAGACGATCGACGAGGCCCGGCGGGAAGACCCGGTCCGGGGTCGCCTGGAGGTCGGGTACCGTCCACCAGCGGATCTCGTCGATCAGGTCGTGTTCCAGCGCGGTCCAGGCGTCGCGAACGGGATCGCCGCCCTCGCAGCGGGCGATGAAGTAGCACTCCTTGAACAGCATCGGCTCGGGCATCTTCATGACGCCCTCGCGCACCCAGACCACCGGGCCCAGCACGAAGTCCCGGATGCCGGTCTCCTCGCGGATCTCGCGGGCGGCCGCCTGGACATAGGTCTCGCCCGGCTCGACCCCGCCGCCCACGGTGAACCAGGCGCCCGGCCCGTCGCGCGCCGCCGGCAGGCGGCCCTTCATCAGCAGGATGCGGTCCAGGGCGTCGAACAGCAGGACCCGCGCGGTCGGCCGCTCCGGCTGGGTCGGACCCGGCGTTTCCGTCGTGCTCACTGCGTCGCCATCCAAGACTCGGGCCCCCGCCCATCCTAGCGGCGCCGTCGCCCCTGTCGCGAGGCCCCCTGAACACTTCATCTTAAGGCGACCGCCGCCACGGTGCCGGCGAGGGGAACGCCTTGCCATCCACACACCGGTTCCTGGGTTTCGGCTTTGCCGCCGCCGATCTGCTGATCGAGGTGCGGGCGGACGGGTGCGTGAGCTTCGCGCTCGGCGCCGGCGAGGCGGTGCTGGGTGTCGCCGACCGCGCGCTCATGGACCGATCCTGGCAAAGCCTGTTCGATCCCGAAGACCACCCGATGGTCGAGGCCCTGTTCGGCGGCTTGGACGACGGCGCGCGCGCCGGCCCGGTGGTCGTGCGCGTGGCGGACAAGCCGGACGGCCACGCCAGCCTCACCGCCATCCGCCTGGCGCAGAACGACGGCGCGATCTCGTGCGCCCTGTCGCGGGCCAGCGGCCGAGGCGCCTCCGGCCTGCAGAGCCGCGAGACCTTCGAGGCGCGCGCCAATGAGTTGCTGGCCGGAGCCTCCCAGGAACTGGAGCTGGCCTTCGTCGAGCTGGCCGGCCTCTCGGGCTCCCACGCCGCCGCGAGGCACCCCGCGCGCCTCGACGCCATGCTGGCCGGCGTGCTCCGCGCCCAGGCCTACCGCGGCGAGGCCGCCACCGCCGTCGGCCCGGACCGCTACGCGCTGATCCGGGGCCGCGACGAGCCCACCGACGCGATCGCCCAGCGGATCGTGCGGGTCCTGGCGAACGCCGGCGTGGACACGGCGACCGCCACCTCCGCCGCCATCCCGATGACCGGCGTGGACGGCGGCAAGCCGACCGTGCAGGCGCTGCGCTACGCCCTGAACCTGGTGCTGAAGGACGGCCTCTCGGGCGTTCTGCCCCGCGACCTGTCGCAGGCGCTGGACGAGGCGATGCACGCGACGCTCAGCAACGCCGGCGCCCTGGGCGCGGCCATCCAGCACCGCCGCTTCACCCTCGCCTACCAGCCGGTGGTGTCGCTCCACAGCGGCGCCCTGCACCACCACGAGGTCCTGGTCCGCTTCGGCTCGGAGGGCAGCCCCTTCCCGACCATCCGCATGGCCGAGGAGATGGATCTCATCGAACCCTTGGACGCGGCGATCCTGGAGGAGACCCTCGCCGCCCTGGAGCGTGATCCGGCGCTGGTGCTGGCGGTCAACGTCTCCGGCCGCAGCCTGATGCGCGAGAGCTACGTCAACCGGGCGCTGGAGCTGCTGAAGGCGCGGCCCTGGGCGCAGGGCCGGCTGATGTTCGAGCTCACCGAGAGCGCCGCGGTCGAGGACCTGGCTCTGGCCGATCGCCACCTGCAGGCGCTGCGCGCCGCGGGCTGCGAGGTGTGCCTCGACGACTTCGGCGCCGGCGCGGCGTCGCTGGCCTATCTCCAGCAGCTCACCCTCGACTTGGTGAAGATCGACGGCCGCTACATCCGCGACCTGGCCCACGGCGGCCGCGAGGCCACCTTCGTGAAGCACCTGGTCAACATGTGCGCCGAGCTGAACGTCCGCACCCTGGCCGAAATGGTCGAGACGCCGGCCGCCGAGGACGCCGTCCGCCGGGCCGGCGTCCACTACGCCCAGGGCTGGCTCTACGGCCGCGCCAGCGAGGAGCCGGCCGGCGACGCCACGGTCGGCGCCCGCGGCCGGGCCCGCGCCGGCGCCCTTGCGATCCGCACCAAGCTGGACCGCTGACATCCTCCACGAGGAAGAGGCTCACGACTTCTTGAGGCGCGCCCGGGAAAATTCCCGGCGTAGGGTTTTTCGGTAAGGGCGGCGTCGGCTGGCTCTGTACCGGTCCGCGACCGCTCGTAACCGCGCGCAAGGGCGCCACGAACTCCCGCAAGGCGGGGCGCTCTCGGCGCCTTCGGTGATGGGAGAACGCGACCATGGCAATCCGAGATACGGGGTCGGTTCGAGCGCTCGCGCTCGTCGGCCCCACGAGCGCCGGCAAGACGGCCCTTATGGAAGCCCTGCTGGAAGCCGCGACCGGTCAGGCGGTGCGCCCCGGCGAGGTGGGTGACTCGAGCCCCGAGGCCAAGGCCCGCGGCCATTCCGTCGAACTGAACCTCGCCGGCTTCGACTTCATGGGCGACCGCTACGTGGTCGTCGATTGCCCCGGATCCCTCGAATTCTGCTGCGAGATCGACAAGGCGCTGCCCGCCGTCGACCTCGCCATCGTCGTGGCCGAGCCCGAACCGGCCAAGGCCGTTCTGCTCCAGCCCACCTTGCGCGAACTCGAAAGGCTGGGCGTCCCCCACGCCCTCTTCATCAACAAGATGGACCAGGCCCGCGGCTCGCTGGCCGAGCTGCTGGAGGCCCTGGCGCCCGTGTCGTCGGCGCCGTTGGTGGCGCGCCAGATCCCCACCTGGAGCGGCGACAAGGTCAGCGGCTACATCGACCTCGCCCTCGAGCGCTGCTTCGTCTACCAGCCCGGCAAACCCAGCCAGCTCGTCGATATCCCCGCCGACCTGCAGCAGGAGGAGGCCGACGCCCGCTTCCACATGTTGGAGCAGATCGCCGACTTCGACGACGAACTGCTGGAACAGCTGCTCTCGGACGTCCAGCCCAGCCGCGACGCGGTGTTCGGCGACCTGGTTCGCGAGCTGAACGACGGCCTGATCGTGCCGGTGTTCTTCGGCTCGGCCCAGAACGGCTTCGGCATCCGCCGGCTGCTGAAGGCGTTGCGGCACGAGGCCCCGCCGACGGCGAAGGCCGCCGAACGGCTGGGGATCACCAGCGGCGCCTATGTGCTGAAAACCGCCTACGCGGGCCAGTCGGGCAAGCTCGCCTATGCGCGGGTGTTCGGCGAGAAGCTGGCGGACGGGACCGACTTCGTCATGGCCGACGGCAGCAAGAGCCGCGCCGGCGGCCTGTCCCAGGTGCAGGGCTCGGCGCTGAAGAAGATCTCCGAGGCCCCCGTGGGCGACATCTGCGCCATCGGCAAGGTGGAGCAGGCGATGGCCGGCCAGGTTCTGTCCACCACCGGCGAACCGCAGACGGCGAAGGCCGCGGCCGGGCCCCGGCGGCCGCTGTTCGCGGTGGCCCTGATGGCCAAGAACCGCAACGACGACGTCCGACTGTCCGGCGCCCTCGGCAAGCTGGTGGAGGAGGACCCCGGCCTCTCGCTGACCCACGACGCCGAGCAGCGTCAGGTGCTGCTGTCGGGCCAGGGCGAGGGCCATGTGCGGCTGGCGCTGGAGCGGCTGAAGCGTCGCTATGGCGTCGAGATCGACACGGTCCAGCCCAAGACGCCCTACCGCGAGACCATCGGGCGCGGCGCCACCCAACGGGCGCGGCACAAGAAGCAGTCCGGCGGCCACGGCCAGTTCGCCGACGTGACCATCGAGGTGAAGCCCCTGCCCCGCGGGTCCGGCTTCGTCTTCCAGTCCAAGGTGGTCGGCGGCGCGGTGCCGAGGCAGTGGATTCCCGCCGTCGAGACCGGCGTGCGCGACGGCCTGTTGAAAGGGCCGCTGGGCTTCCCCGTCACCGACCTGGAGGTCACCCTCACCGACGGCATGACCCACGCGGTCGACAGCTCGGAAATGGCGTTCCGCACCGCCGGCCGGCTGGCCATCGAGGAAGCGCTGAAGGCGGTGGGCACCACCCTGCTGGAGCCGATCGAGAAGCTGACGGTCTACTCGCCGTCGAACAGCGCCAGCCATGTGACCTCGGCCCTCACCGCCCGGCGGGGCCAGATCCTGGGGCTCACGCCGCGGGAAGACTGGCGCGGCTGGGAGCGGATCGAGGCCTACCTGCCGCAGAGCGAACGCCAGGACCTCATCGCCGAACTCCGAGGCCTGACCCAGGGCCTGGGCGCCTTCGAAGCCGACTTCGACCACATGAGCGAACTCCACGGCCGCCTGGCCGAGGAGGCGACCCAGGGCGCGCGCGGGGCGCAGGCTTAGCTCCCTTCCTTTCCCGCGTAGCGGGAGAGGGGGACCGCGTCCCGCAGAGGGCGTGGTGGAGAGGGCAGGCCTCAGGCTGGGCCGATCGACCGGTTGCTCGATGACTCAGTGGAGGGGGGCTTGCCCTCTCCACCATCCGCTCTTCGGCCGATGGTCCCCCTCTCCCACTTCGTGGGAAAGGAAGGGCGCGGTAGGTAGCCCCATGCCCATGCGACTCGCCCTCACCGCCCTCCTCGTCCGCGACTACGACGAGGCGATCGACTTCTATGTCGGCAAGGCCGGCTTCGACCTGGTCGAGGACACCGACATGGGCGGAGGCAAGCGCTGGGTGATCGTGCGGCCGCGCGGCTCGCAAGGCGGCCTGCTGCTGGCCAAGGCCGTGGGCGACCAGGCGCGCGCCGTCGGCGACCAGGGCGGCGGCCGGGTGTTCCTGTTCCTGGAGACCGATGACTTCGCCACCGACTACGCCCGGATGAGCGCGGCCGGCGTCAGATTCCTGGAGGAACCCCGCCACGAGCCCTACGGGACCGTGGCGGTGTTCGAGGATCTCTACGGGACCCGGTTCGACCTCATTCAGCGGGCTGAGGCTGCTGCTGCGCCGCGATGATCGCGCCGTCGATCTCGTTGGCGCGCTGGGCCGCCGGACGGCCCGAGTGGAGCGCCACATAGCGCTCGAAGTTCGGCCGCTTCTCGATGGTGCCGAAGCCCATGCCCCACCCCAGGTGCGCCGACAGATAGAGATCGGCCGCCGTGAAGCGGTCGCCGGCCAGGTGGTCGCGGCCGTCCAGCGCCCCTTCGATGGCGTCCAGCACATGGTCCATGCAGCCGAAGCCCAGCATGGCTTGGCGCTCGGGCGGCGTTTCCCAACCCATGGCCTTGACGCCGACCGCCTGCTCGACCGGGCCGGCGGCGAAGAACAGCCAGCGGTAGTAGGGGCCACGCTCCTTGCTGCCCTGCGGCGGGGCAAGGCCGGCCTGCGGGAAGGCGTCGGCGAGGTAGGCGCAGATCGCGCCGCATTCGGTCACCACCGTGTCGCCATGTTTGATCGCAGGCACCTTCCCCATCGGGTTGATCGACAGATAGGCGGGGGCCTTCATGGTCGAGGCGTAGTCGAGGATTTCCGTGTCGTAAGGCTGGCCCACCTCCTCCAGCATCCAGCGGATGATCCGGCCGCGCGACATCGGGTTCGTGTAGAAAGTCAGGTCGGTCATGGGGGGCTCCTTCGGTTCGGACGCCCATTAAGCGCCCTGACTGCTGACAGGGGAATGTCAGCAGTGTGGCGTCACGTCGGCTGAAGGCGGCGCGCGGCCTCGCGGCGCAGGTAGAGCTCCGCCAGCATCAGATTGGGGATCCACGAGATCCACGCCGTGAGCCGGTAGATCTCCACGAAGTCCATCCCGGCCATGGCGCCGACGGGCAGGTAGAGCCGCAGGGTCACGGCGGCGAAGGTGAGCGCGAACGAGCGAATCATCCAGCGGCGATGTTCGTCGAACCGCCGCGCCCGCGCCGTGAGCCAAGCCTGGCTGGTCACATAGATCCAGGTCACCGCCAGGATGCCGAAGCCCCAACCCGCGATGGGGCCGGCCGTCGTACCGAACGCCAGCCCCAGGCCCGCGAACCCGCCGACGATGCAGCCGGTCGCGTAGATGCGGCCCAGCCACCGGTGCAGCGGCTTGCGGCGGCGGACAGCCGGCAGGAACTGGAAGCCGCCGACGAGCAGGGCCGTGGCCGCGCCGCCCGCGTGCACGGCCAGCCAGGGCCGCGCGAACAGGTTGGCCATCACCTCGGGCCCCAATGGCCCGATCTGCGGAACGTAGCGGTATGAGAAGATCGCCACGCCGACGCTGAGGAAGGCGACGAGGCTCCACAGGCCCATGGAAAGTCTGGCGCTCATCGAAACCCGGCTCCTGCGCTGATGTCGCTGGAGTGGCGCCGGGCGGCGGCCCGCGCCAAGGGGGCTCTCCGCGAACGGCGCCGTGGCTGCGCGAACGGATGCCGCAAAATCGCAAGGCGTGGCAGACTCGCCGCGAACGAGTCTGCCCGCGAGCGCCATGCCCGAGTCTGCCGCCCCGCCCTGGATCCGCCGTCTGGCGGCCGACCTTGCGCTGTGGACGGCCATCGGCGTGGTGATGGCCTTCCTGGGGCCGTTCCAGACCGCCAACCGGCCGTTGGAGGGACGGTTCGTCTACTGGCTCATCTGCATGATCGGCGGCGGCCTGATCGGCACGGCCATCGACGAGCCCCTGCGGCGACGCGTCGGCCACTTCTGGCTCCGGCTATTCGCCGCCAGCCTGTTGATGACCCCGCCGGTGACGATCCTGGTCGGGTTGGTGAACCATTTCATGGTCGGCATGCGGCTGGGCTGGGACAACCTGGCCACGCCGATCTTCCAGGTGTTCATCGTCTGCCTGGCCACCATGTGCCTGCGCCAGCTCGCCTGGGCGCAGGCGGTCGACCGCGCGCCCGAGACGGCGTCCGACGGCGACCCCACCGAGGCCTTCCGCCAGCGGCTGTCGGCCAAGCGCCGGGCCGCCGAGCTGTTCGCCGTCGAGGCCGAGGACCACTACCTGCGGGTCCACACCGACGCCGGCGAGGAGCTGATTACCGCCCGCTTCGGGGACGCCCTGAAGGAGCTGGGGACCGCACCCGGCTTCCGGACCCACCGGTCGTGGTGGGTGGCGGCGAACGCCATCGACGACGTGAAGTGGCTGCGCGGCCGGGGCGAGGCGAAGCTGAAGTGCGGCCTCGTGGTCCCCATCAGCCGCAGCAACGCCGCCCCGCTGAAGGCGGCGGGCTGGTTCTGAACAAGACCCCGCTCGGAGCGGGGCGCTGCTACAGCCGCGACGTCGTGATTCGGGTGTCAGCCCGCCGCCAGGCCTCGCCGAACTCGCCGCCGACCTGCTGCATCTCCGCGGTCTTGCCCTGGGCCTTCAGCGCGATGGCCAGCCCCATCAGCGCCCAGCCGTCGCGGCGGTAGTGGTGCAGGCTCTCGCGGTAGACCGCTTCGGCCTCCGCCGGCTTGCCGGCTTCCAGCAGCGCCGCGCCCAGCAGGTGAGCCACGGGACGGTGCCAGTACGCCGGCTCGGTGTAGGGCAGCGCCCGCTCCAGCGTCTGGGCCTTGCGGAAGTGCTCGATCGCGCCGGGCAGGTCGCCGGACTTGCGCGCGATCTCGCCGTCCACGCTGGCCAGGGCCACCGGGATCATCGCCTCGGCGGGCACGCCGAACGCCTCGTAGCGGTCGAACTTGGCCTTCTGCAGCGCCGCCAGCTTGGTCCGGGCGGCCGTCGCGGCGGCGAGGTTGCCGGTGTTCGCGTGGGCGAAGGCCTGTGCGTACAGCCACATGGCGTTGTCCAGCGTCAGCATCTTGTCAGGGGCCGGCTCGGCCAGGACCTCGCGGTACTTCCCGAACCGCAGCAGCGTCACGATCGGCGTGAAATTGTAGAGCTCCGCCACCGACAGCTGCTTCGACAGGTTCGGCGCGTCCACCGCCTTCACCAGGCGGCGGGAGGCGGCGATGGCGGCTTCGTAGCGGCCCTCCATCTCGGCCGAGGTCCACAGGAAGTGGATGTTGTGGCCGTAGTAGCCGGCCGGATAGAAGCCCTGCGCCTTGCAGGCCGCGATGTAGTTCTCATCCACCAGGGCGGCGGCCTCGTTGGCGGCCGCGGCGTCGGCATAGCGGCCCACGCGGTAGTAGATGTGGCTGGGCATGTGCACCACGTGGCCGGCGCCGGGCATCAGCTTCAGCAGTCGGTCCGCCGCAGCCTCGGCCCGCTCGGGCGTGGTCGAGGCCTCCACGGCGTGGATGTAGAGGTGCAGCGCGCCGGGATGGTCGGGCGACCGGGCGATCACCTTCTCCAGCGTGGCGACGATCTCGCCCCCGTGACCCTTGGGCGTCTTGCCGTCGGCCTGCCAGTAGTCCCAGGGCTGGGTGTCCATCATCGACTCCGCCCAGAAGGTCTGGGCGTCCAGGTCGTCGGGATACTTCGCGGCCAGGTCGCCCATGGCGGCGGCGAAGGCGGCGTTCAGGGCCGCCCGGTCAGCGCCCTTCTTCTCGGCGTAGCGCTTGCCGAGCGCGGCGATCCAGGCCTGTTCGCGTTCGCTGACCTTCGGCGCGGCCGCCTGGGCGTTCTTCAGCGCCTGCCAGGCGGCCGGGACCGCGTCGTCCGGCATCGGCAGGTTGATGTTCGAGCCCAGGGCGTAGGCGACGCCCCACCAGCACATGGCGCAATTGGGATCCAGCCGGGCGGCCTCGCGAAACGAGCGGATCGCCTCGGCGTGGTTGAAGCCGAAGACCAGGTTGATCCCCTGGTCGAAGAACGCCTGCGCCTCCGGCGTGGCCGTCACCTTCATCTTGTGGGCGCCCAGGTCCTTGAACACCGGCGCGCCCGGCTTGTCCGCCTGGCCGGCATAGATCGACGGCATGGGCGGCAGGCCCATGCTCATGCCGGTCATCTTGGACATGTCGTGCTGTTGGGCGTTGGCCCCGCCCGCCCACAGGACCGCCGCAGCGGCCAAAAGCGCCGTACGCAACATCATCCGTATCCCTCCCCAGGGTGTCGTTGGCGGGAGGGTGGCGCCGAACGCCACAAAGCGCGAGTCCGGCGTAACGGAGTTACGTTTGCAAGCCGCCGAGGAAGTCCAGCAGGGCGGCGTTGAACGCCTCGGGCTGGTCGATGTTGGCGGCGTGGCCCGCCCCTTCGATCACCACCTTCTTCGCGCCGGGGATCTTGGCGGCCATGTAATCGCTGGCCGCCAGGAACGGCGCATCCTCAGACCCCACCACCACCAGCGACGGGACCTTGATGTGCGGCAGGGAGGTGATCACGCCGGCGTCGCGCTGGGTGAGCATGCCGCGGGCGGCGAGCGCCAGGCCCCTGGCGCTGGTGTGCTGGGCGTAGCGGCGCTCGGCGCTGCCGGTCTCCAGCAGCGTCAGCCCCTCGGTCTCGTAGCGTTCGGCGGTCTTCAGCGCGCTGCGGTTCCAGCCCTGGCGCGCCTCGTCGTTCTTGTACCCCGGCCCGGTGTCGATGATCAGCAGGGCCTCGACCCGCTCGGGGTGCGCGCGGTGGAACGCCAGCGACATGTAGCCGCCCAGCGAGAGCCCGCCGACGATGGCGGTCTTCGCCCCCGCCTCGTCCAGCAACGCCGCCATGTCCGCGACCGTGGCGGCTTCCGAATAGCGCGCCGGATCGTCGGGGCTGCCCGACCGGCCGTGGCCGCGCATGTCCCAGGTGACCAGCCGATGGTTCTTGCTGAGCGCCTCCACCTGCCCCGCCCACATCTGCGAGGTCGCCGAATAGCCGTGCGACAGCAGGAGGGTCGGCCCCTGCCCGTGGACCTCGTAGTAGAGGCCCACCCCATCGCTGCGCTTCAGAGTCGGCATCAGGCCGCCTCGGCCTTGGCCCGTTCCACCGCCCGCATGATCCCGTCCGCGACGGCGTCGAACAGCGCCGGCGGGAAATCGTGGCCCATGCCCTCGATGACGACGAGTTCGGCCCCTGGGATGTTCGCGGCGGTATCCTGACCGCCCGTCAGCGGCACCAGCGGATCGTCCGCCCCGTGGATCACGACCGTCGGCGCCTTGATGGTCGCCAGCTTCGGCCGCCGGTCGGGCGAGGCCGCCGCGGCCGCATACTGCCGCTGGAAGCCGGCCGGGCTGTAGCTGCGGTTGAAGTCGTTGCGAATGCGCAGTCGCGTCTCCTCCGCGTGCGGCGGATAGGCCGGCGAGCCCACGACGAAGGCGCCCTTCACCGCGTGGTCGAGGTAGCCTTCGAAGTCCGTCAGCGGGTCGGGCCCGCGGTCGTTCAGCACCGCCATGGCCGCGGGCGACGCTGGCGGCAGCTCGCGGTTGCCGGTGGTCGACATGATCGAGGTGAGCGACAGCGTCCGCTCCGGATAGTCTGCGGCCACCAGCTGGGCCAGCATCCCGCCCAGGGACGCGCCGACGATGTGCGCCCGCTCGATCCCCAGCGCATCCAGCAGGCCCACGGCGTCCGCCGCCATGTCGTCCAGTACATAGGCCACATCGGGCTTGCGGCCCTCCGCCAGCGCCTTGAACAGGGCCGGAAAGTCCGGGAGGCCGGCCTCGTCCAGCTTGGTCGACAGGCCGATGTCGCGGTTGTCGAAGCGGATCACCCGCAGGCCGCGCGCCGCCAGGGTGTCGACGAACGCGCTGGGCCAGCGGGTCATCTGGGCGCCCAGGCCCATGATCAGCAGCAGCGGTTCCCCACTCGCCGGTCCAGCGACCTCATATTCGAGTTCGATCCCATTGGCCTTGGCGCGCGCCATTGCATCCTCCCACGGTTCGTTGGGAGCATCGAAGGCTGTTTAGGGCGCCTTGTCGAGCGCGCCGCGACGTCAGGCCTGCGTGGCCACCCACTCGTGCACGTGGCGCTCCAGCACCGTCAGCGGCATGGCGCCCGAGAGCAGGACCGCGTCGTGGTAGGCCTTGAGGTCGAACTTCGGCCCCAGCTTGGCCTTGGCGTCCTCCCGGACCTTGGCCCAGACAGTGTGGCCGACCTTGTAGCTGTTGGCCTGGCCCGGCGAGGAGAAGTAGCGCTCGACCTCGCGCTGGGCGCGGCTCTCCGTGTTGCCGATGGTGTCGACCATGTACTGGGTCGCCTTGGCCCGGCCCCAGCGCTTGTAGTGGATGCCGGTGTCGGTCACGAGGCGCGCGGCGCGGAACAGCAGCGATTGCAGGTAGCCGGCCTGCCCCAGCGGGTCGCCCTCGTACGCGCCCATCTCGTCGGCCAGTTGCTCGGCGTAGAGCGCCCAGCCTTCCGAGAAGGCTGAGAAGCCGAAGCCGGCCCGGCGCAGCATCGGGATGCGGCTGCTTTCCTGGGCGAGCGCGATCTGCAGGTGGTGGCCGGGGATCGTCTCGTGGACCGCCAGGGTCTTGAGGTTGTAGCGCGGCCAGTCGCTGGTCTCTTTGAGGTTGATGTAGAAGGCTGCCGGCCGCGAGCCGTCCAGGGCCGCCGACTGGTAGTAGCCGTTGGCCGCGCCGTCCTGGATGAACGCCGGCACCCGGCGGACCTCCACCTTGGCCTTGGGCAGGCTCGAAAACACCCGCGGCAGCAGGGCGTAGAGGTCGTTCACGTCCTTGTTGAGGTCGGCCAGCATCTCGCCGCGGCCGGCGTCGGTGGCCGGATAGACCTGCTTGGGATCCTCGTTCAGCTTGGCCAGCCGCTGGCTGATCGTGCCCTGGGTCATGCCTTGGGCCTTCAGGATCGTGTCCAGCCGCGCCGAGATCTCGGCCACCTGGGTCAGGCCCAGCTGGTGCACCTCTTCCGGCGAGTAGTTGGTGGTGGTCGAGGCCTTCACCGCGTCGGCGTAGTACGCGTCGCCGCCCGGCAGCGCCCAGACGCCGGTGTCGGGCTTGGCCTTGGCGCGCACCGCCTGCATGGCGGCGATCTGGCGGTCCAGCGCCGGATAGACCTCGGCCTCGACGATCTTCTGCGCCCGGGCGGCCCAGTCACCGTCCAGCTTGGCGGCGGCGGCCTTCTTGGCCAGGGAAGTCGTGAGGATCACCTTGTCCGCCGGCTGGTCGCGCAGCGCTTTCATCTGGCCCAGCGACAGGTCGCAGACGAAGTCGGGCGGGATCACGCCGGCGGCCACGTCGGCCTTCTGGCGCGCCACGTCGTTGTCCATGGCCTTGGCGAAGGCGGAGAGACGGCTCAGGTACGCCTGCGCGTCGTCGGCGACCACGACCTTGTGCTGGCTGTCCAGGAAGTCGGGGACGTTGGCATAGGCCCCGCCCCGCTGGCTGATGACATAGGGGCTGAAGTTCCCGCCCACGTCGCCGAACTTGTACTTGTCGCCGTTCCGCACCGCCTGCTCGTTGGCGTAGAGCACCACGTCCAGGTCCACCTTGGGGCCGGCCGAGAGCTGCGAGCGATCGATCGCCTTCAGCTCCTTGACCCAGGTCCGGGCGCGCTCCAGGCGCTTGGCCTTGCCCGCCGCGGAGTTGTCGTCGAGCTGGCCCTTCAGGGCGGCGCGGGCGCCCTTGTCGAGACCCAGCGAGGTGGCGAACCGCGGGCTGTCGTCCACGGTCTGCTCGAACATCCTGTCGAGCTGGGCGCGCAGCCTTGCGTCTTCCGACGATTGGGCGAGCGCGGGCGCGGCCGTAGCCAGGGCGGCCCCGGCGGTGGTGACGAGGAAGCTGCGGCGATCGATCTGGTTCATCTGTTCCCTAAGCCTTCTGCGCGGCGGTCCAGCGGTCGACCACGCCCTCGACCACGGTCAGGGGCATGGCGCCGCCGAGCAGCACGGCGTCGTGGTATTGGCGGATGTCGAAGCGGGGCCCGAGCGCCTTCTGCGCCTTCCCGCGCAGGCGCAGCCACGTGAGCTTGCCCACCATGTAGGCGCAGGCCTGGCCCGGGCGGATGCAGTAGCGCTCGATCTCGGTGGTGGCCGACGAAGCCGGGCTGCCGTCGATCGAGGTCATGGTCTCGATGGCCTTCTCGCGGCTCCAGCGCATGGAATGCAGGCCGGTGTCGACTACCAGCCGCGCGGCGCGGAACAGCGAGGCCTGGATCTGGCCCAGTTCGCCCAGCGGGTCGTCCTTGTACTCGCCAATCTCCAGGGCGACCTGCTCGGCGTAGAGCGCCCAGCCCTCGGCGAAGGCCGGGAAGCCCGCCATCTTGCGCAGCATTGGCAGGTCGGCCTCCTGCTGCAGCGAGCGCTGCAGGTGATGGCCCGGGATCGCCTCGTGGTAGGTGAGCGTCTTCAGCGTCCACGAGGGGTTCTCGGCGCTGTCCCGCAGGTTGATCCAGTAGATGCCCGGCCGCGAGCCATCCAGGGCGGGACGGTTGTAGTAGCCGCCCGGCGCCCCGGCCTCGATGAACTTGGGCACCCGGCGGATCTCGACATTGGCCTTGGGCACGGTCCCGAACATGGCCGGCAGGCGCGGCCGGATCTCGGCCACCATGCCGTTCAGGTCGGCGATCAGCTTCTCCTTGGCCTCGTCGGTGTCGGCGTAGAGATACTTCGGGTCCTTGAAGAGCGCGGCGATCCGCTCGCCCACCGTCCCCTTGGTCAGGCCCTGTTTCGCCAGGATCACTTCGGCGCGGGCGTTCAGCTCCTTCGCCGTCTCGAGGCCCATCTGGTGGACCTCCTTCGGCGTCAGGGTCGTGGTGGTGAAACTTCGCAGCGCGTCGCGGTAATAGGCCTCGCCGTCCGGCAGCTTCCAGACGCCCGCGTCGCGGTTGGCCTTCGGCTGCAGCTCCTGAAGCAGGGCGATCTGGCGGTCCAGCGCCGGATAGACGTGCGAGGCGATGACCTTCTCGGCCTGCCCGGCCCAGTCGCCCTCGACGCCCTTGGCCTTGGCGCGGCTGGTGAGCTGGGTGGTCAGCGGCGAGGTCGCTGGCGCCGAGTTGCGGAGCCCCTGCATCTGGTGCAGCGCCCGCTCCAGGATGAAGGTCGGCGGGATCACGCCCTGGCCCACGTCGTGGCGGACGCGGGCGACCTCCTCGTCCATCACCGTCCCGAAAGCCGAGAGGCGGGCGAGATAGGCGTCGCAGTCGGCCTTGGTCTCGATGGCGTGCTGCGAGCCCAAGAAGTCCGGGATGTCCTGATAGGCGCCGGTGAGCTGCGACAGCACATAGGGCTGGCCGGCCCCCTCGTAGCCATAGGCATAGCGCTTGCCGGACGCCGCATCGCCTTCCAGCGTGAACCGCACCGCGTCGTAGTTCGGTTGCTCGGCCGGGCTCAGCCTCGACCGGTCCACGGTCTTCAGTTCGGCTAGGTGGCGCACGGTGCGCGCCTTGGACTCCGCCAGGTTCTGCAGCGAGGCGCTGTCCAGCTTCGACTTCGCGGCCGCGCGCGGGCCCTTGTCCAGGCCCAGCCGGGTCACCGCCTCCGGCGAGTCCGCCAGATTGTCCTCGAAAAACCGGTCGAAGATCGCGCGGAGCCTGGCGTCTTCAGGCGTCGCGGCCTGCGCGGCCATAGGCGTCAGCGCAGCGGCGGCAGTCGTAGCGAGGAAGGCGCGGCGGTCGATGGCGTTCAACTCAGCACTCCAAAACAACACCTGTCATCCCGGACGGCCGGCAGGCCGATCCGGGACCCAGGGGCGGCGCGCTGCCCATCTGGGTCCCGGCTCTCCGCTGCGCTGCGGCCGGCATGACAGTCATGGACTAGCTCTTGGCCCTCGCGATGTACTGGTCGACGACGTTCTCCAGGGCGGTCAGCGGCATCGAGCCGGATAGCAGGATCGCGTCGTGGAACTTGCGCGGGTCGAACTTCGCCCCCAGCGCCTTTCGGGCCTTGTCGCGCAGGCGCAGGATGGTGACCTTGCCGACCATGTAGCTGCAGGCCTGGCCCGGCCAGACCGAGTAGCGCTCGATCTCCTGGGCGGCCAGCGGCTCGGGGTCGCCCTCGATGGCCCGCATCTCGGCGATGGCCTTCTCGCGGCTCCAACGCAGGTTGTGCAGGCCGCTGTCGGTGACCAGCCGCGCCGAGCGCAGCAGGGCGTCGTGGATGTAGCCCAGCTCGTTCAGCGGCTCGCCCTTGTAGACGCCCATCTCCTGGACGACCTGTTCGGAATACAGCGCCCAGCCCTCGGCGTAGGCGCCGAAGCCCATCACGCGGCGGATCATCGGCAGGTCGGCCTCGCGCTGCAGGGTGATCTGCATGTGATGGCCCGGGATGCCCTCGTGATAGGTCGTGGTCGGCAGGAACCAGTAGGGGCTCTCGGCCGTGTCGCGCAGGTTCAGCCAGTAGACGCCGGGCCGCGATCCATCGAGGCTGGCGCCTTCGTAGTGGGTGGACGCCCCGCCCTCGGTGGCCGGCGGGATGCGGCGGATCTCCAGCGGGGCCTTGGGCAGCGTGCCGAACTGCTCCGGCAGGCGCTTCTGCATCGTCTGAACGACCTTGTTCAGGTCGGCGATGATCTCGGCCTTGCCGGCGTCGGTGTTGGGATAGACGCCCTTCTTGCTCTCGTAGAGGGCGATGTAGCGCTCGCCCACCGTGCCCTTGGTGAAGCCCAGTTCCTTGAACAGAACGTCGGCGCGGGCCGACAGCTCGGCGGTGACGTCGCGGCCCATCTTGTGGACCTCGGCCGGACTGATCTTGCTGGTGGTCTGGGCGTAGAGGACCTGGGCGTAATAAGCCTCGCCGTCGGGCAGCCGCCAGCAGCCGGCCTCGTGCACGGCCTTGGGCTTCAGGCTCTCCAGCAGCGCCATCTGCCGGTCCAGCGCCGGGATCACCTTGCCCTCGTAGGCGGCAGTGGCCTGGGCCTGCCAGTCGCCGGCGATGCCCTTGGCCTTGGCCCGGTTGGCCAGCGAGGTGACCAGGGTCGATTTGTCTGCCGGCGCCCGCAGCACCTTCATGCCCGCGAGCGCGCCGGTCAGGGCGAAGTCCGGCGGGACCACGCCCAGGCCGACGTCGTGGCGCACCCGCTCGACCTCGGCGTCCATCATGGTGGCGAAGGCTTCCAGGCGAGCGAGATAGGCCTGGGCGTCCTCGCGGGTCTCAATGGTGTGCTGGCTGTCGAGGAAGTCGGGGACCTCCTGCCAGGCGCCGCAGATCTGGGCCAGGACGTAGGGGCTGCCCGACCCGGCGGCGCCGTATTTGAAACGCCTATTGCCGTCCTCGGTGGTCTGCAGCTCGAACAGCAGGGTGTCGTAGTTCACCGCGGCCATGCCGCTGAGCCTGCTGCGGTCGATGGCTTTCAGGCGGCGGAGCTGGTCGGAGTTGAGCGCCTTGCGCTTCTCGACGCCCGCCAGCGAGCCGTCGTGCAGCCGAGCCTTGGCGGCCGCACGCTCGCCCTTGTCGAGGCCCAGCGAGGTGACCAGCTCGGGGTTCTCGTCGAGGGTTTCGCGGAAGACGTCGTCCAGGAACTTGGCGAGCTGGGCGTCAGCGCCGGCGGGCTGGGCGGTGGACCGGGTCGCCGCCATCGTGGCCAGCGCGCCTGCGGCGATCATCAGCTGCCGACGGTTCTGCACGAACGCGCCTCCCAGTTACCGATTATGTGACACGCAGGCTTAGTGGTCGCGGTATGGACCCGGCAAGCCCGCCGGGGACGGATTGGCGCATTAATTCCCGGTAATGCGGAACAACCTGCCCTTCCGCCCTAGCGAAGGGCGGTCGGATCGGTTGATATGACCCCGCTCGCAAGCAAGGATTCCATCACGATGTTACGCGTTTCGCGGCATGGGCTGGCCGCCGTCCTCTCGCTCACCCTCGCGACCGGCGCTTCGGCGGCCCCGAAGTCTTCCCACGCCGAGCGGACGGTGCACGACATCCGCGAGAGCGCCGGCTTTCGGGCCGCCATGCAGACCCTCGACCGCGAGCACGACCGCATCGTCGAGGACACCATCACCCTGACCGAGATCCCCGCCCCGCCGTTCAAGGAGCAGAAGCGGGCCGAGGCCTACATGGCCATGCTGAAGGCCCTGGGCCTGACCGACGTGGAGATGGACGCCGAGGGCAACGTCATGGGCCTGCGCCGCGGAACCGGACCGGCCGGCGCGCCGCTGGTGGTGATGGCCGCCCACCTGGACACCGTCTTCCCGGAAGGCACCAACGTGAACGTCCGCCGCGAGGGGACCAAGCTGCTGGCGCCGGGGGTCGGCGACGACACCCACTCCCTGGCCGTGCTAC
>Ga0209257_1002330_pt1 | contig 19148 bp, 16 predicted proteins | sample AraplaCvi_mCL_r2_FD_184277 | JGI IMG/M metagenome (GOLD analysis project Ga0209257, IMG submission 184277) | Arabidopsis root microbial communities from North Carolina, USA - plate scrape MF_Cvi_mCL_r2 (SPAdes) (version 2) | ecosystem: Host-associated > Plants > Roots > Endosphere | place: USA...
GCTTTACATTGCGCTCTATGCGCTCGGCATCGTTTTCTTCTGCTTCTTCTACGTCGCGGTCGTCTTCAATCCCGAAGAAACCGCCGACAATCTGAAGCGCCAGAACGGGTTCATTCCGGGCATCCGCCCCGGCAAGAACACTGCCGCCTATCTCGATTTCGTGCTGACGCGCATCACGGTGATCGGTGCGGCGTACCTCGCGGCGATCTGTCTTATCCCCGAATATTTCATCGCGGGGTCGGGGCTTCCGTTCCAGCTCGGCGGTACCAGCCTGCTGATCATCGTGAACGTCACGATCGACACGATCAGCCAGATCCAGAGCCACATGCTCGCGCATCAATATGGCGACCTTATCAAGAAGGCCAAATTGAAAGGCGGCGTTGCGCGGCGCTAAGGCGCCCGCTACGGCAACTGCGCAACGGCAGAGGCAACAGGGGCTTCCATGACGCTGAACATCATTTTGCTTGGTCCGCCGGGAGCGGGCAAGGGTACGCAGGCTTCACGGCTCGAAAGCGAGCATGGCATGGTCCAGCTCTCGACCGGCGACATGTTGCGCGCCGCGGTCAAGGCGGGGACGCCGATCGGCCTCCAGGCGAAAGCGGTGATGGACGCGGGCGAGCTTGTCTCGGACGAAATCGTCTCGGGCCTGATCGGCGAGCGGCTCGACGAGCTTGGCGGCGACACCTCGGTGATTTTCGACGGCTATCCGCGCACCGCCGCGCAGGCCGATGCGCTCGACCAGATTCTGTCGACACGCGGCCGCAAACTCGACCATGTCATCGAACTGGTGGTCGAGGAGGATGCGCTCGTCGACCGCATCACCGGCCGCTTCAGCTGCGCCAAATGCGGCGAGGGCTATCACGACCGCTACAAGCTGCCCAAGGTCGCCGACACGTGCGACGTCTGCGGTAGCCACGAGTTCAAGCGCCGTCCTGACGACAATGAGGAAACGGTGCGTACGCGCATGGCGGAGTATCGTGCCAAGACCGCACCGATCCTGCCGATCTACAAGGCGCGCGGGATCGTCAGCAAGGTCGACGGCATGGCTGACATCGATCACGTTAATAGCGCGATCGAGGCCATTCTCGGCAGCTAGCCAGCCCTTCCGCTGCCGTCTATGAAGACGGCAAAGGGGATGGGTATGCAAATCGGATCATGTTTCGCCGCTGCGCTGGTTTCGGGCGCCGCGCTCGTTGCCGCGCCGGCGCAGGCGAAGGTCATCGACCAGAGCGACATCGGCTTCACCGTCGCGCATACCGCGCAGGTCGCGGCATCGCCCGAAGATGTATGGAAGATGCTCCGTCTCCCCGACAAATGGTGGTCGAAGGAGCATAGCTGGTCGGGCGATGCGGCGAACTTCTGGCTCGATTCGCAGGCCGGAGGCTGCTTTTGCGAGAAATTGCCCGGTGAGGCTGGCGGTGCGATGGGCAGCGTCCAGCACGCGCGGATCATCTTCGCCAAGCCGAACGAGATGATGCGCCTGTCGGGCGCTTTCGGCCCGCTGCAGGGCGAGGCGGTCACCGGTACGCTGACGATCCAGATCAAGCCGACTGCGACGGGCAGCGCGATCCGCTTCGACTATGTCGTCGGCGGCTATATGCGCTTCAAGGCTGCCGACGTTGCGCCCGCGGTCGACAAGGTCCTCGGCGAACAGCTGGTCGGGCTCGCAAAGGCGCTTGGCGGTTCGCTGCCGGTGGCGACTGGCGACGACGGTGTAAAGGAAGTGCCCGGAAAGGAAGACTCCGGCCTCGATGCGGCCGTCGCCGACTTGCCCAAGGATGAAGGCGAAGACTAGGCCTCGGGCTTTCCGCGCAATTTTGCGAGCGCGGCAAACGGCCCGGCCTGCTCTTCGCTGAGCACGCCATTTTCCGCAAGAATGCGGTCCGCATCGGGATGGCGCGGGAAGGGATCGAGCGCGAGCGACAGCGTCTGCACCGCGACTTCGCCGATGTCGACGCGCTCGTTTTCGAGCGGCAGGATATCGCAGTCAGCGTCGCTGATCTCGATTTCCTCGTCCTCGCTCGCCGCAGGTTCGGCATCGCGCAGAAAACGCAGATCGAAGGGCTCGTTCAGCCTGGCACGAACCGGCAGGTCGGTTGCGGCGCAGCTTTGCACAAGATCGGCCTCGATCATTCCCTTGGCGGCGATTCCGCCCGCGACGGTGCGCACGTCGGCGGTGACGACGAGGCGATCGAGTGCCACCAGGCCCAGCCGTACCGCAATCGCGGCGCGTGCAGCCTCGTCGGCATCGAGCGCGACGGTCCGCCCCTGCGCTGCTTCAGCCAAAGTGACGGGACGGGAAAACTCGGATGCGGTCATGCGCGTTCATCCGGCAACCGGTCGGCAATAACCAGTGCCTCGACAGATGTAGCGGAAAGACCGGCACGCAGCGAGGCGACCCCGGCCATGACATGCGCAAGCCCTGCCTCGGGTGCGTCCTTGCCGCGCCAGAGATTTCGGACGAGCGCGGCCTTCAGCTCTTCGGACCCGTCAGGGGCGCGATAGGCGCCAAGCCGGCCGCCGAGCGCGCCAACCATCCTGCCGATCTGTTTGCCGACGACCATGTCACCGAAACCGATCTGGCGCATCTGCCCGTCCATGTCGTCGACGAACAACTCGGTCAGCCGCACGCCGGCAACCGCCTGCGCGGGATCTTCGTCGATCCGGTGTAGAACAAGCGCAAGGATCAGGCTGATCATGTCGAAACGCCCGTCGAGTGTGTCGGGAACGCCGCCTTCGCTATACCAGTGCGGCGCGCGAGCGGTTGCGATCACGGCGTTCCAGAGCGGCCGCTGTGCTTCGCGCGGATCGGGTTCGGAGCCAAAGAGTTTGCGGAACGAAGAAAACATGCCGATTCGCTTAGGCCGAATCAGGCTGGCGGAAAAGAGGCCTGAGTCAGCTTGGCGCAAGCTTTGCCGCGGCATAAGCCGCTTGTGTGCGCCCTCTGCTTGCGGTTAAGAGGCGCGATTGCCAGCGACCGGGCAAAGCGGCGCAACGGAGACCTATTGATGCCGACCCAGAACCTCAAGCTTCCTGCCCGTCCGGTGCGACTGATCGTTGCCGGACTGGCGCTTGCGCTGACCGCCAGCGGTTGCGCACAGCTGAAAGGGCGCCAGGGCTATGTGGTCGATCCCGTGCTGACCGAAGCGGTCACGCCGGGCGTCGACAATCGCGAATCGGTCGAAAAAACGCTCGGCCGCCCGACCTTTGTCGGCCAGTTCAGCGACAATGAATATTATTATGTGGCGCGCGAGACGCGGCAGCTTGCTTTCGCCAAGCCGCATCCGGTCGCGCAGCAGGTTCTGCGCGTACGGTTCGACCCTGCCGGCAACGTCGTCGCAGTCGACAAGACCGGGCTGGAGCTTGTCAGCAAGATCAGCCCCGAAGGCGACAAGACGCCGACGCTCGGCCGTCACCGCAGCTTCTTCGAGGATATCTTCGGCAATATCGGGGCCGTCGGCGCGCCGGGTGCCGGAGCTCCGTCGGGACAATAAGCCTGCGTTTTCCAGGATAAAGGAAGCGGCGGCGCCAACGGGGCGGCCGCCACTTTTCTTTTATTGTGCGATACCGCCGGCCGCGAGCACTGCCAGAGTTACCAGATCGGACGCCGGCGAGGCCATCGTCGCGACCTGCACCGGCTTTTCCATCCCCACCAGCATCGGACCGATGACGGCGCCGCCGCCCAGTTCGCGCAGAAGCTTTGCCGACAGGTTCGCCGACTGCAGCCCCGGCATGACGAGGACGTTTGCCGGACCCGACAGGCGGCAGAAGGGGTAGTTCTTCATCAGGCGCGGGTTGAGCGCGACGTCGGGAGCCATCTCGCCTTCATATTCGAAGCCCGGATTGCGCTCGTCGAGGATGCACACGGCGTCGCGGATATTGCCCAGCCATTCGCCCGACGGATTGCCGAAGGTCGAATAGGACAGGAAGGCGACGCGCGGTTCGTGGCCCATTCGGCGCGCGACCTGTGCCGTGCGCTCGGCGATGTCGGCCAGCATTTCGGCCGAAGGCCGCTCGTTCACCGTCGTGTCCGACATGAAGATCGTGTGATGCTGCCCGACGAGGACATGGATACCGAATGGCGTCTTGCCTTCGGCATGGTCGATCACCCGCCGCACCTCGCGCATCGACTGCGAATAGGTGCGCGTCGTACCGGTGATCATCGCGTCGGCGAGGCCGAGCTTCAGCAGCAGCGACCCGAAGATGTTGCGGTCGCGATTGACCATGCGTTCGACGTCGCGGCGCAGATAGCCGCGGCGCTGGAGCCGCTCGTAGAGAATCTCGACCATCTCGGGCACGTGCGGCGAATTGACGCTGTTGTGGACCTCGAAGCTTTCGGCGTCGGGAACCCCCATCGCGCGCAATTTGTCGTGCAGCCCCTCGCGCCCGACGAGGACCGGAATGCCGTAGCCGCCGTCACGGAACTGGATCGCGGCGCGCAGCACCACTTCTTCCTCGCCCTCGGCAAAGACGACGCGCTTGGGATTGGCGCGCGCCGCTTCATAGGCGAGCGTCAGGACCGAAGTGGTCGGGTTGAGCCGGGCGCGGAGGCGGTTGCGATATTCCTCCAGGTCCGCGATCGGCTGCTGCGCGACGCCGGTGTCCATCGCCGCTTTCGCGACCGCGGCGGGGACGATTTCCATCAGCCGCGGATCGAAGGGCGAGGGGATGATATACTCGGGGCCGAAGCTCGATGCGCGGCCGCCATAGGCCGCCGCGACTTCCTCGGGCACCTGCTGGCGCGCAAGGTCGGCGATCGCATAGGCTGCGGCGATCTTCATCTCCTCGTTGATCGCGGTTGCGCGCACGTCGAGCGCGCCGCGGAAGATGAAGGGGAAACAGAGGACGTTGTTGACCTGGTTCGGGTAGTCCGAGCGCCCGGTCGCAATGATCGCGTCGGGGCGAGCGGCGCGCGCATCCGGCGGGGAAATTTCGGGATCGGGGTTCGCCATCGCGAAAATGATCGGCGCAGGCGCCATGTCCTTGACCATCTCGGGCTTCAGCGCGCCTGCGGCCGAGAGGCCGAGGAACACGTCGGCGCCGATCAGCGCCTCGGTCAGGTCGCGCGCCTCGGTCGGCACCGCGTGCGCCGACTTCCACTGGTCCATACCCTCGGTACGGCCTTGATAGATGGTCCCCTTGCGGTCGCACATGATGACGTTTTCGTGCCGCACGCCCATCGCCTTGATCAGCGCGGTGCAGGCGATCGCCGCCGCCCCCGCGCCATTGACGACGACTTTCACCGTCGACAGGTCGCGCCCGGTCAGGTGGCAGGCGTTGATCAGCCCGGCGGCGGTGATGATCGCGGTGCCATGCTGGTCGTCATGGAACACCGGGATGTTCATCTTCTCTTTCAGCGCGGCCTCGATGATGAAGCAGTTCGGTGCGGCGATATCCTCGAGGTTGATGCCGCCGAAGCTCGGCTCGAGCAATTCGACCGCTTCGATGAAACGCTGCGGATCTTCGGTCGCGACTTCGAGGTCGATCGAATCGACGTCGGCGAAGCGCTTGAACAGGACGGCCTTGCCCTCCATCACCGGCTTGGAGGCAAGCGCGCCGAGGTTCCCGAGGCCAAGGATCGCCGTGCCGTTCGAGATGACCGCGACGAGGTTGCCCTTGGCGGTATAGTCATAGGCCGTGGCGGGATCTTCGGCGATCGCCTTCACCGGCACCGCGACGCCGGGCGAGTAAGCAAGGCTCAGGTCGCGCTGCGTCGCCATCGGCTTCGAGGCGACGATCTCGATTTTGCCGGGCCGGCCGTATGAATGGTAGAGCAGCGCCTCGCGGTCCGAAAACTGCACCTTGCTATCGCTGGCCATAATGATCCCCTTTATTGATTCCAGACCGCGCGCCCAGTTCCCAATCCCCTAGCGTCACTCGGGCCGATTGTAACCGCCAATGTTTCAGTCCTGTGCCTTGCCTTGCCGCGACCATCGACTAAGCAGGGTCCGATGTCCGCAACCGCCCGCACCGCCGCCAACAGCAACGCCGCGCCCGCCGCCCCGGTGGCGACGACTCCGATGATGGCGCAATATTGGGCGCTCAAGGCGAAAGCCGGCGATTGCCTGCTTTTCTACCGGATGGGCGATTTCTTCGAACTCTTTTTCGACGATGCCAAGGCGGCGGCGTCGACGCTGGATATCGCGCTGACCTCGCGCGGCGAGCATGGCGGCGAACCGGTGCCGATGTGCGGGGTTCCGGCGCATTCGGCCGAATCCTACCTCGCTCGCCTGATCCGGGCCGGGCATCGGGTCGCGATCGCCGAACAGGTCGAAACGCCTGCCGAGGCGAAGGCGCGCGGCGGGTCGAAGGCGCTCGTCGCGCGCAATATCGTCCGTTTCGTTACAGCGGGAACGCTGACCGAGGAGGCTTTGCTCGAAGGCCGCAGCGCGAACCGCCTCGCCGCGCTCGCGCAGGTCGGCAGCGAGGGCGACGTTGCGATCGCCGCAGCCGATATTTCGACCGGACGCTTTGAGGTCGTTGCGGTGCGTCCCGAACAGGTCGATGCCGAACTTGCGCGACTCGCGCCGTCCGAGCTGCTGGTCAGCGAAAATGCCGACGACGTGCCTGAATGGGTCGCGCGCCAGCTGGTCCGCAGGCCGCAGTCCGATTTTTCGAGCACGGCGGCGCAACAGCGTCTCGAGAACTTCTTCGGCGTCCGGACGCTGGACGGCTTCGGCCAGTTCGGCCGCGGCGAACTGGCGGCAATGGGCGCGGTGGTCGCCTATCTCGACCATGTCGCGACCGGCCAGCCGATCTTTCTCCAGCCGCCGGTGCGTCATCAGGCGTCGGGCCGGATGGCGATCGACGCTGCGACGCGCGAGAGTCTCGAACTCGTCCGCACGATGGCAGGTGCACGCGAGGGTAGCCTGCTTGGCACGATCGACCGCACCGTCACCGCCGCCGGCGCGCGCTTGCTCGCCGACGATCTTGCAAGCCCGCTCACCGACAAGGCGTCGATCCTCGACCGGCTCGATCTCGTCGATGGCTTGGCGCGCGATGCGCTGTGGCGCGGCGATCTCCGCGCTGCACTGCGCGCACTCCCCGACGCCGGGCGTGCCCTCGGCCGCCTCGTCGCAGGCCGTGGCGGCCCGCGCGACCTCGCCCAGCTGCGCGATGCGCTCGGCGGTGCTCGCCTGCTCCGCGAACGTCTCGCGCGCCGTCCCGACCTGCCGCCTTTGCTCGCGCGCCTGCTCCCCGGCCTCGACGGCCATGGCGCGCTCGTCGACGAGCTGACTCGCGCGCTGATCGAGACACCGCCGGTCGACGCTGCGCAAGGCGGTTATGTCGCCGAAGGCTATGACCATGCGCTCGATGCGCTGCGCGAGACCGCGCGCGACGGGCGCAAGGCGATCGCGTCGCTCGAGGCGCAATATCGCGACCGTACCGGCATCACCTCTTTGAAGATCCGCCACAATGGCGTCCTCGGCTACCATGTCGAGGTTCCCGCGAAGCACGCCGACGCGCTGATGGCCCCCGAATCGGGCTTCACGCATCGCCAGACGCTTGCGGGCGTCGTACGTTTCAATTCGTCGGACCTGCACGAGGCGGCCGGTCGCGTCACGCAGGCGGGCGTCCACGCGATCGCCGCCGAGGCCGCGCATCTCGAAGCGCTGACCGACGCGGCGGTCGCGCGCCGCGAAGCGATCGCCGCGAGCTGTGACGTGCTATCACGCATCGACGTCGCCGCGGCGCTTGCCGACCATGCGATGAGCCACAACTGGTGCCGCCCCGATCTGGCCGACACCCCGTGCCTCGACGTGACCGGTGGCCGCCATCCGGTCGTCGAGGCCGCGCTGGCGAAATCGGGCGAACGCTTCGTCCCCAACGACGTATCGCTGTCGGAGGCCGACCGGCTCTGGCTCGTCACCGGCCCGAACATGGGCGGTAAATCGACCTTCCTCCGCCAGAATGCGCTGATCGTCGTGCTCGCGCAGGCGGGGGGCTTCGTCCCCGCCGCCTCGGCGAAGCTCGGGCTCGTCGACCGGCTGTTCAGCCGCGTCGGCGCCAGCGACAATCTCGCGCGCGGGCGCTCGACCTTCATGGTCGAAATGGTCGAGACCGCCGCGATCCTCGCGCAGGCGACCCCGCAAAGCTTCGTTATTCTCGACGAGGTCGGGCGGGGCACCTCGACTTACGACGGGCTCGCGCTCGCCTGGTCGGTGGTCGAGGCGGTGCACGAGGTCAACAAGTGCCGCTGTCTCTTCGCGACCCACTATCACGAACTCACGCGACTCGCCGAAACGCTGAACGCGCTGTCGCTCCACCATGTCCGGGCGCGCGAATGGCAGGGCGATCTGGTGCTGCTCCACGAAGTCGCCGAGGGCCCCGCCGACCGGAGCTACGGCCTCGCCGTCGCGCGCCTTGCGGGCGTGCCCGCGGGGGTCGTCAAGCGCGCCGAGGCGGTGCTGGCGAAACTCGAGGCCGGGCGCGAGAAAACCGGAGGCCTCGCAGCGGGTCTCGACGATCTGCCGCTCTTCGCTGCGACGCTCGCCGAAGCGCCTGCCGCCGTGAAGGATGCGCTTCGCGAGGCACTCGGCGCGATCGACCCCGATGCGCTCGCGCCGCGCGAAGCGCTCGACGCGCTCTACCGGCTCAAGCAGATACTGGTCGGCGAGACATGAGCGACCTCTTCGACAATCTCGAAGACCGCCGCGCGATCATCGACCGCCGCGTGCTGTCGGGGCGGCTCGACGAGATCGCCGAAGAGACGGGCGACACCGGCAAGCGCCGTCGCGCGATGGTCGATCTGCTCAAGGGCGCCCTCGAAACCGGGCGTGCGGAGATCGACCGCCGCCTGCTCGAACACCCCTCGTCGGGACGAATCGCGGCGAATGCGACGGCCTTTCTGATCGACCAGATCGTCCGGCTCAGCCACGACTTCACGATAGGGCATCTTTATCCGTCGGGAAACCGCTCGGCAGGCGAGCGCATCACGCTGATCGCGGTCGGCGGCTATGGCCGCGGCGAGATGGCGCCGTTCAGCGACATCGACATCGGCTTTCTGACCCCGTTCAAGCAGACGAGCTGGACCGAACAGGTGATCGAGGCGCAGCTCTATACTTTGTGGGATCTGGGGCTGAAGGTCGGCCATTCGTCGCGCTCGATCGACGAGATGATCCGCGCTGCGAAGGAGGATCTGACGATCCGCACCGCGCTTCTGGAGGCGCGCTTCATCTGGGGTGACCGCGATCTCTACGATCAGGCGGCGGCGCGTTTCGACGCCGAGGTGGTCGCGGGCAACGCGCGTGTTTTCGTGGCCGAAAAACTCGCCGAGCGCGATGAGCGCCACAAGCGGATGGGCGATTCGCGGTACGTCGTCGAACCCAATGTGAAGGAAGGAAAGGGCGGTCTTCGCGATCTCCACACGCTCTTCTGGATCGGCAAGTTCATCCATCGCGTCCGCACTGTCCCCGAACTCGTCGACGCAGGACTGCTCACCAGCCGCGAACTCCGCCAGTTCGAGCGTGCGGAGAATTTCCTGCTCGCCGTCCGCTGCCACCTCCATATCCTCGCGGGGCGTGCCGAGGATCGCCTGACCTTCGATTTCCAGCGCGAAATCGCGCAGCGCATGCATTTCGCCGAACGGCCGGGCAAGAGTGCGGTCGAGCGATTCATGCAGCTCTATTTCCTGCACGCAAAGGCCGTCGGCGACGTCACCGGCACCTTCCTCGCGCATCTCGACGACCAGATGGCAGCACGCGGTCGCCGTTTTCTGCCGACGCTGCGTCGCAGGCCGGGCAAACTCAACGGTTTCGTCCTTGATCGCGGCCGTCTTGCGCTGCCGTCGGACGATTTCTTCGAGACGGATCCGGTCCGGCTGGTCGAGATTTTCGCGCTCGCCGACAAGCACGGCCTCGAAATCCATCCGCAGGCGATGCGGCAGGCGCGCCACGATGCGAAGCTGATCGAGACGCAGGGCATTCGCCGCAAGCCGCGCGCGAACGAGCTTTTTCTTGATGTGCTGACCAGCCCGCGCGATCCGGAAACCGTACTGCGCTGGATGAACGAGGCGGGGGTGTTCGGCCGCTTCGTACCCGATTTCGGCCGCGTCGTCGCGCAGATGCAGTTCGACATGTATCATCATTATACGGTCGACGAGCACACGATCCGTGCGATCGGGCTCCTTTCGGACATCGAGCAGAACCGGCTCCAAGGCGATCATCCGCTGTCCACGACGATCATGGGGCAAATCCATTCGCGCCGTGTCATCTATGTCGCGGTGCTGCTTCACGACATCGCCAAGGGGCGCGGCGGCGATCACAGCGTGCTCGGCGCCGAACTGGCGCTGCGCGTCTGTCCGCGGCTGGGGCTCAGCGAGGCCGAGACCGAGACGGTGTCGTGGCTTGTCCGTTATCATCTGCTGATGTCGGCGACCGCGTTCAAGCGCGACCTTGCCGACTTCAAGACGATCCTCGACTTCGCGCAGGTCGTCCAGAGCCCCGAGCGTTTACGTCTGCTTCTTGTGCTCACCGTCGTCGATATCCGCGCGGTCGGCCCGGGCGTGTGGAACAGCTGGAAGCGCCAGCTGCTCACCGAACTGTTCGACGCCGCCGAGGAGGTGCTCCGCCTCGGCCACAAGCAGCGCGGGCGAGAGGCACGGATCGAGGCGAAGAAAGAGGCGGTCGCAGGGCTGCTCGCGATGGACGACAAGGCGTTTGCGAAGCTCATCAAGCGTTTGCCCGAAAGCTACTGGATCGCCGAACCGGTCGAGGTGATCGCGGCGAATCTGCGCCATATCCGCGAGGCGGGCGATGCCCCGCTCCATATCGCCGCGGTGCCCGATCAGGATCGCGGCGCGACGCTCGTCATGGTGCTCGCGGCCGACCATCCGGGGCTCTTCTATCGCATGGCGGGGGGTATCCATCTTGCCGGCGGCAATATCATCGACGCGCGTATCCACACGACGCGCGACGGGCTCGCGCTCGACAATTTCCTCGTCCAGGATCCGCTCGGCCGGCCCTTTGCCGAAAGCGGCCAGATCGCACGGCTGACTCGGGCGATCGAGGATGCGCTTGCCAACCGGCAGAAACTGCTTCCGAAACTCGAAGCGCGCGCCCTGCCGCGTACCCGCGCCGAAGCGTTTCGCGTCGCGCCCAACGTCTTCATCGACAACAAGGCGTCCAATCGGTTCACCGTGGTCGAGGTCAATGCACAGGATCGCCCCGCGCTCCTCAACCAGCTCGCCTATGCGCTCTTCCAGTCGAAGGTGACGGTGCACAGCGCGCATGTCGCCACCTACGGCGAACGCGCGGTCGATACCTTCTATGTGACCGACCTGATCGGCGACAAGATCGACAGCGCGGCGCGGGTGAAGGGGTTGGAGAAGCGCCTGCTCGAGGCGGCGGGCAGCCGCAGCGAGGAAGCCGTGGCGGCTTAGGCTGTCATCGCCGCCGCCGCCGCCAACAGTCCCGCATTGAAGCGCTGGCTGAGCGCGGCATCGGGGATCGCGTTGAAGGCATGGATCGCGCCAGCGTAGCTGTGCAGGTCGACGGGCACGCCGGCCGCAACCAGCCGCCGCGCATAGTCGAGATTCTCGTCGAAGAAGAGGTCGAGGCTGCCCGTCGCGATATAGGCGGAGGGCAGGTTCGACAGGTCGTCGGCGAGGCTCGGCGAGAACCAGCCGCGCCGAGCGTCCTCCGCCCGGTAATCGCCCTGTAGCGCCTTCCAGCCGAACCGGTTGCTTTCGCGCGTCCAGATAAACTCGCCCGTTCGGGGATTCGCATAGGGGCAGGCATCGCTTCCGGTGCGATGGTCGAGCATCGGGTAGGTCAGCATCTGTCCGGCGATCGCCGGGCCGCCAAGATCGCGCGCCATGATGGCGAGTGCTGCGGCAAGTCCGCCGCCCGCGCTCTCGCCCGCGACGACGATCTTGCCCGCGTCGAAACCGAGCGTCGAGGCTTGCCCGGCAAGCCAGACCATTGCCGAATGGCAATCTTCCTGCGGGGCGGGAAATGGATGCTCGGGGGCAAGACGATACTCGACCGAGACGACCGGTACGCCGGTGGCGGCCGCCAGGGTGGCCGGCACTGCCGGCGTCTGCCTTACCGACCCCATCACCATGCCACCGCCATGAATATGGAGGATCGCGCCGGTGCCCGGGCGGGCTTCCGCCGGACGAAACAGGAAGACCGCGATCGCCGGTCCACCGTGGACCGAGGGAATTTCGACCTCTTCGGGCGAGATGACCGGCGGCGGCAGGATGGCGTAGGCCTGCGCCGCGCGGGCCCGGATGTCGGCGATGGGCGCAGAGGCAAGATCGACGCGCGGAAACAGGTCGATGATCGGCGCGATCTCGCGATCGACGAGGTGACGTGTATCCACTGGCCGGTTCTCCCTATCCGCGGAGCATCGCTCCCGCCTTCGCCGCAGTAGCGACCACCTTGTCGGAAATCGCCTTCAGCTCGGCGTCGGTAAAGCTCTTGTCGAGCGGTTGCAGCTCGATTTCCACGGCCAGGCTTACCTGCCCCTCGGGCACGCCCTGTCCGGCGAAGCGGTCGAACAGGCGCGCGTCGACGATCGCCGTCTTGTCGGCACCGCGGATCGCGCGGACCAGGTCGCCTGCGGCAAGGCTTTCGGGCGCGAGGAAGGCGAAGTCGCGGCGCACGGGTTGCAGCGCGGGCGGCGTGAAGGCGGCGCGCGCCGGACCGCTCGCGCGCTTCGCCGGGATCGCGTCGAAGAAGATCTGCACCGCCATTGCGGGTCCGTCGACATCGAAATGCTTCGTCAGTGCCGGATGCAGCGCGCCGAATTCGGCTAGCACCGCCTTCGGGCCCAGGCGCAGCGTCGCCGACTGGCCGGGATGCCAGATGCCGGCCTCGGCGACCGCTTCCATCACCTGCAGCCGATCTGCAGGCGCACCCGCGGCGTCGAGCAACGCGAGCGCGGCGGCTTTCGCATCGAAGGCGTCGAATGGCACGGGCTTGCCCGCCTGCCAACCGCGCGGCGCCTTCGCGCCGGCCATCAGAACGCACAGCGTCGGATGCTCGGTCGTGCCGATGTAGCGGCGACCGATCTCGAACAGCCGGATGCTGTCGGCGCCGCGGTTCCGGTTGCGCGCGGCCGCCGCGAGCAGGCCGGGAAGCAACGACGGGCGCATGACCTTCAGGTCCTCGCTGATCGGATTGGCGAGACTCCAGGTGCCGCCACCGAAAGGCGCGGCCTCGCGCTCGCTGATGAACGACCAGGTCACCGCTTCGTGGAAGCCCGCGGCGGCGGCGCTACGGCGCAGGCGGCGCTCGACGAGCTGTCCCGCGGTGGCTGTCGGTTTCGCGACACCATCGGTTCGCGGCAGCGGTGCAGAGGTGATCGCGTCGAAGCCGGTGATCCGAGTGACTTCCTCGACGATATCGGGCGCGGCGTCGACGTCGCGGCGCCAGCTCGGCACCGCAATGCGCCACGGGTTGCCCTCGGTCACGCCGAAGCCCAGCGCCTCGAGGATCGCGCGCTGCCTTGCCGGCTCGATCGCAATGCCGCCGAGCGTCGCCGACAGCGACGGGTCATAATCGACGATCTTATCTGCGGCGGGCGGCGTTCCGGCGCGAGTCATCGTCGACGGGGTGCCGCCGCAGATGTCGAGAACATATTGTGTAACGATCGCGGTCCCCTCGTCGAGGAAGGCCGGATCGACACCGCGCTCGAAACGGCTGCGCGCGTCGCTGGTCAGCGCAAGCGCCTGACCCGTCAGCGCGATGCGCTCGGGGGTGAACCAGGCGATCTCGATCAGGACGTCGGTCGTTTCCTCGCTGCAACCCGAATGCTCGCCGCCCATGATACCGGCGATGTCGTGGACTTCGCGCTCGTCGGCGATCACGGTCATCGCGTCGGTCAGCGCATATTCCTTGCCATTGAGGGCGACGGCGGTCTCGCCGTCCTTCGCCCGCCGCGCAGCGAGCGCGCCGTGAAGCTTGGCGCGATCATAGATATGGCTCGGGCGGCCGAGGTCGAACATCACATAATTGCTGATGTCGACAAGGGCCGAGATCGAGCGCTGACCGATGGCCTCAAGGCGGCGGCGCATCCACTCGGGCGTCGCGACGCGATTGTCGACGCCCGCTATGGTGCGGCCATAGAAGGCGGGGCAGGCTTCGGGATCGTCAGTCCGGATTTCGGTTGCCGGCGCGCCGGTGCCTTCGACTGCGGGCACGGTCAGCGGCTTCAGCGTGCCGAGCCCGGCGGCGGCGAGATCGCGCGCGATGCCGCGCACGCCCATGCAGTCCTGACGGTTCGGAGTGATCGAAATGTCGATCACCGGATCGCCTGCGCCCGAATAATCGGCGAAGGGGATGCCGACCGGCGCGTCGGCGGGCAGCTCGATGATCCCGTCATGATCGTCGCCGAGCTCGAGTTCGCGCGTCGAGCACATCATGCCGTTCGATTCGACACCGCGCACTGCTGCGACCTTCAGCTCCATGCCGTTCGCCGGCACGACGGCACCGGGCAGCCCGAGCACGCCGACGAGGCCCGCGCGCGCATTTGGGGCGCCGCAGACGACGGTCAGCGGGACGCCGTCGCCGCTATCGACGGTCAGCACCTGCAGCTTGTCGGCCTGCGGGTGCTTTTCGGCGGTCAGCACCTTGGCAACGCGGAAGCCCGCGAGCTTTTCGGCCGGATTTTCGACGCCTTCGACCTCGTGGCCGATGCGGTTGAGCGTCGCGACGACATCGGCGACCGAATAGTCGCCATCCAGATGTTCGCGGAGCCAGTCGAGGGTGATCTTCACGCCGAAATTCCCCCGCTGAGCGTCGGGACCGACAGCGCGTTGAAGCCATAATGCGCGAGCCAGCGCAGGTCGCCGTCGAAGAAGGCGCGAAGATCGTCCATGCCATATTTCAGCATGGCGAGCCGGTCGACGCCGACACCGAAGGCGAAGCCTTGCCAGACATCGGGATCGAGACCGCAGTTGGCGATCACGCGCCGGTTGACCATGCCGCTGCCGAGGAGTTCCATCCACGCATGGCCTTCGTCGTCGCCGTTCCCGCCCACGATCCGGCGGCCCTTTTCCTGCTTGTAGCCGACATCGACCTCCGCCGAGGGCTCAGTGAAGGGGAAATAGCTCGGGCGCAGGCGGAGCACGATGTCGTCGCGCTCGAAATAGGCCTTGAGGAAGGTTTCGAGCGTCCACTTGAGGTGCCCCATATGGATGCCACGGTCGATGACGAGTCCCTCGACCTGATGAAACATCGGAGTGTGCGTCGCATCGCTGTCGCTGCGATAGACGCGGCCGGGTGCGATGATGCGGATCGGCGGTTCCTCGCTCATCATCGTCCGGATCTGCACCGGCGAGGTGTGCGTGCGCAGCAGCATCGCGCGGCCCTCGGCGTCCTTGTCCGGAAAATAGAAAGTATCGTGCATTGCGCGCGCCGGATGCGTTTCGGGAATGTTCAGCGCGGTGAAATTGCGCCAGTCGTCCTCGATCTCGGGACCCGTGGCGACAGCGAAGCCCATGTCGGCGAAGATTTCGGCGAGTTCGTCCATGACCTGGCTCACCGGATGGACGCTGCCCCCGGGCGCATCGGCGGCGGGGAGGGTCATGTCGAGCTTTTCGCTGGCAAGCTTCGCGTCGAGTGCGGCGCCTTCGAGCGCGGCCTTGCGTGTCGTGATCGCCTCGGTAACGGCTTCGCGCAGCGCGTGAATCTTCGGCCCTTCGGCCTGCCGCTCCTCGGGGCTCATCCCGCCCAGCGTCTTCAGCAGGCCGGTCACGCTGCCCGCCTTGCCGAGCGCAGCGACGCGCAGCGTCTCGATCGCGTCGAGATCGGCTGCGGCCTCGATATCGCCCACCAGCTTTGCCTGCAGGGCCTGTGTATCGCTCATCGTCGTTCGTCCTGTTCCGGCGGCGCTGCCGCTGCCGGCCTGCGTTTCCTGTCTGTCTGGAGACGGCGGCTGCCCGCGCGTCCGTCGCCCGCCGCTTGCACCGAACGCGCGATGCAATCAAGTCTGTTGGCCGGAAAGCGGGCCTAACCGGCGGGTTTGTGGAGACCCTGAACGGCTTCGCCGGCCGCTGCGGCACGTGCCTGCGCGGCGCTGCCGAGGATCGGCTTCGGCCGCGCGGCATAGGCGCGCGGGCTCATCCCCATGAAGCGCTGGAAGTCGCGGGTAAACTGCGCCTGGTCGTAATATTGATAATCCAGCGTCTCGATCCAGCTCATCGACGGATCGAGCATGAAGCGCGCGAGGCTGCGCAGGAAGCGCTGGCGGCGGATCAGCAGCTTCGGCGGAAAGCCGAAGGCGCGGCGCGACAGGCGCTCGACCGAGCGTTCGGAAAGCTCCAGCTTTTCGGCAAGTTCGGCGACGCTGGTCAGCTCGTCGTCGACGAGCGCGGCATGCGCGGCAAGAATCGTCGGATCGTCGCGCTGAGCGCCGACGAGCAGGCGGGTGAAATGGTCGTCGAGCATCTGCGCCGCTGCCTCGATGTCATTTGCTTGGCGCAGCCGGTCGGCGAGCGGCGCGAGGGGCGCGAAAGCGGGGTGGTTCGCGCCGTCAACGAAACGGTCGGCAAAGTCCTCGGCGGGAAGCGCGAAAAACTTGGCCCAGCCCGCAGGCAAAATCCCGATTCCCCACGCACGCATATTGCCCGCGGCAAAATAGGTCGCCTTGCTCGTCGGCCCCGTGACGACGAAGTGCGGCGCCGGTTCGGGCTTCGCTCCCCCGACGCCGGCGAATGACGAATCGCCATCGATGAAACGCAGATTCGCCCATTCCGGGTGTAAATAGTCCTCGACACGCGTGCCCGGCGGCGTCTCGACTTCGGTCAGGTAGATGATGCTGCAATAGGGGCGGAGAGCCGCGGAAACGGGGAAGAAACGCGTCGCCACGCGTGTCCCGGATTCGGGTCCGCTTGCAGATTCTCCCACGGTCATGAGAGCATTCCATGCGGAGCCTCGCACAAAAAAACAACAGCCTAGGCAGTAATTTTGTCGGGTTTTTACAATTTTTGCGCGTCCGGCGACGGCATATGTCGCGCCATAGGGACACTTCCACCGGCCGTAAGCTTTCTGCGACCCACGGCTATCCGGTTCGGAGGGAGGGGGGCGATGGTTTTCGAATGAAGCCATTGTCGGAACGGCGCGAAGGGAAACCTTCGCGCCGTTCCTGTTTCTGCCGACACGAAAAAGGGCGGCCCCGTCGGGACCGCCCTTTTGCTTTTGCGATAGCCGTAAAGCTTAGGCTGCCTTGGGCAGCGCCGCCTTTGCCTGCGCGATGATCGTGGTGAACACGCCACCTTCGTTCATCGCGAGGTCGGCCATGACCTTCCGGTCCAGCTCGATCCCCGCCAGCTTCACGCCGTGCATGAACTGCGAATAGGTCAGACCTTCAGCGCGGACCGCGGCGTTGATGCGCTGGATCCACAGGGCGCGGAAGCTCCGCTTCTTAACCTTGCGATCGCGATAGGCATACTGGCCGGCCTTTTCGACGGCCTGCTTGGCGACGCGGATCGTATTCTTGCGACGGCCATAATAGCCCTTCGCCTGTTCCAATACGCGCTTGTGCTTGGCGCGCGTGGTAACGCCGCGTTTGATGCGTGACATGTCTGGCGCTCCTTACTTCAGGCCATAGGGCGCCCAGAGGCGCACATGGGCCGCGTCCGAATCGCTGAGCACGCTGGTGCCGCGGTTGGTGCGGATATACTTCGAATTGTGCGAAATCAGGCGGTGGCGCTTGCCGGCGACGCCGTGCTTCACCTTGCCCGAGGCGGTGAATTTGAAGCGTTTCTTCACACCGCTCTTGGTCTTCATCTTGGGCATTTTGGTCTCCTTTTGAAGTCCGTTTGTGTATCGGCCTGGCAGCCCTTTCAGCCAGCCGGTACAATCGGAAGCGGCGCGCCTAGACGGATTCGTACGGAAATGCAAGCGATTCGGGGGCTAAAAACTTGCCCCGTCGACCTTCCGGATCCGGAGTGCGTCCAGGTCGGCATCGGGCACGCAGCGCAGATTCACTGCCGCCATTTTCGATCCGTCGGGGCCAGTGCCGGTCGAGAAGCCCTGACAGCCGCATTCGCTGCAGAATTGATGGTCGATATTATGCTTGTTGAACTTGTACGATTCCAGCTTGTCCGTGCCGGCCGTCAACCGGAACCGGTCGGCCGGAACGAAGGCGAGGAGGAAGCCCTTGCGCCGGCAATGCGAGCAGTTGCAACTCATCGCCTCGGTCGGGATATCGCCCTCGACCGTATAGGTTACCGCGCCGCAGTGGCAGCTGCCGTCAAAAGCCATGGCGATTCCTTCCTTCAGACACGGAGGTTGTGTGTCCCCCTGTCGACTGCCAGCGCAATGACGGCGCCCGCCGCATAACAGACTATATCCCCGACGCTGAAGGATGTTCCGAACAGCACGCGCGCGAATCCCTGATTTGCAAGGCCGACGAGGTCCAGCAGCTCCATGGCTTGGCCGATCTCGACGAGCAGGCCGATGAGGAAGGCGATGATCGCCGCGGATATCGGGCGCAAGGTGGTGGCCGCGCGAAGCGACAGATAGACCAGTATCACCGCGAGCAGGTCGCCCAGATAGGGACGGATGAACCGGTCGCGAACCCACAGCGCGATCGCGATCTCGATCAGCAGAAGAAGGGCGGCCGCGCGTGCGTAGCCGGGTCGCCAGATCAGGGCAGGCATGGACCTCCCGATCGCTCAGCCATGATCGTGATGGCAGGCGAGGCCCTCGATCACATCCTCGAGCCGTGCCGGATCGCCGAGCGCGATGACATGCCCGCTGCTGTCGGCGTTGAGCGGGTCGCCGTTCCAGTCGCACATCGTCCCGCCCGCGCCTTCGACGACGGGTACCAGCGCCGCGAAATCGTGGAGCTTCAGCCCTGCCTCGACGACAAGATCGATATGGCCGCTGCTCAGCAGCCCGTAATTGTAGCAGTCGCCGCCGAAAACCATGCGCTTGTGCGAGGTCTTCGCCGCGAGCGCCATGAAATGCTCGCCGTCATGGTCGCTGAAATATTGCGGGCCGGTCGTCGCGAGCACCGCGTCGGACAGGTTGCGGCAGGCCCGCGTCGCTACGGGCTTCCCGTTGAATAGTGTCGGCTGTCCCATCGCGCCGACCCAGCGCTCGCCCGCGACGGGCTGGTCGATGATCCCGATCAGCGGCCAGCCGTCCTGCAGCAGCGCAATGAGCGTGCCGAAGATGGGGCGGCCCGCCATGAAG
>Ga0209257_1002334_pt1 | contig 19098 bp, 13 predicted proteins | sample AraplaCvi_mCL_r2_FD_184277 | JGI IMG/M metagenome (GOLD analysis project Ga0209257, IMG submission 184277) | Arabidopsis root microbial communities from North Carolina, USA - plate scrape MF_Cvi_mCL_r2 (SPAdes) (version 2) | ecosystem: Host-associated > Plants > Roots > Endosphere | place: USA...
GTGGAGAGCACGCGGTCCTATTTTACGCAATATGTCAGCGGCCGCGGCATCGTGCCGGCGGTGCGTATCGGGCGGCAGCCATACGGCATTCTTCCCGCAACCGTGTATGGCCGCATGCGCTGGCTGTCCCAGGATGCACACGCGACCTTCGCGCCAAGCGCGGGCATGCCGGCCTATCTACGCCAACTGCTGCCGCTCCTGCGCAAGGTAGACGCCGAATGGACTGATCTGGCCAAGCAGGTGTCACATGTCGGCAAGGCGGGCGACGCGCACCAGATCCTGCTCGACATCATGGGGCTGAATTCCGGCGCGGTGGAATACACACAGCGCTTCGCGAAGTCCGCGCAGCAGGTGTTCAACGAGGCCAATCTCGGCGGCTTCGGCGAGCTCTTGGGCGCGCTGGTGCTCGCCGGCCTCGACCAGGCGAGTACCGACCTCCTCGCCCAGCTCGGCTATAGCGGCGACAAGCCCGCGATCATGGAGAAATACTATCTCGGCAAGTTCAATGCCCTGAGCGGCCCATTGATCGACGATAGGCCGCTGTCGGAGACCGATCCGATCCGCGCCTATACCGCCTCGGGCAAGAACTACATCCAATGGCTCATCGACGCTGCGCACAGCTCGATGGACGATCTGAGGCTACAGAAGGGCTTTGCCAATAACAAGGCACCGAACGCCCTCCTCTATTTGATGCTGCGCCATGCGCTGGAGATGGGCGCGCATGATGCGAGCCTGCGCCTCTATCGCGACCACGGGCTGATGACGGCGGCAGAGATCAACCAGCTCAAGAACGAGCCGGTCTTCATCCATGTCACGCCCAGCGCTCCGGTGAGCGAGAGCCGCTATGCGCCCCTCTACCGCACCGCGCCGGCCATCACCAAGAGCCCCACCTTGTTGATGGGCAATTACATTGCCGCCTCCATCGGGCTCTTGTTCGCCACACGCTACCTGAACGACCAGGTCCGCGCGCTGGACGTCCTGAAGGATACGCCGACCGCGCGGCTGGAGCGGGTTTTCGCCGAGCATATCGATTGCTGCACCTACCGGTTGGATGCCTGGATGCAGGGCTATCTGCATGTCCAGCTGACGCAGATGCGTGGGATCACTGACGGCAGCAACGCGGCGCCGAAGCTGGGGCTGCATCTGGGCGCCTATGCCTGGTTGGAGAATGTGCGGCCGGAGAACAAGGTGATGACGCCGGTGCACCTGCGCGGCGAGATCGACAAGGCGTTGAACCCGCCCGGCGCTCCGCCGCTGACATACGACAGCACGAATGAAGGCTATGTCCACGCGCCGTCGCTCAACCACGCGGTGGCGGCGGCGATCCTGCGCAACGGCTACATCTCCAACGCCAATCCGAAAAATCCGGACATGATGGCGGTCAACTTGTCATCGGATCGCGTGCGCACCGGGCTTTCGCTGCTGGAGGGTATCCGCGGGGGGCAGAATCTGAGCGCCCTGCTCGGCTACCAATTCGAGCGCGGCCTGCATGACAGCAACTCGGTTGCCGAGATCGACCAATACATCTTCGACCTCCGCAAGGCATTCCCGCTGGTCGCGGATCGGCTGAAATCGACCAAGAGCGATCCAGACACGCCGATCGAAGCGGTGGCGGCGAGCAATGTCGTCGATGGCATGGCCCTCGCCGCGCGTGTAAAGACTTCCGGCACGAACTTCTCGAGCCTCCTGCCCGGCGCAAGCCAGAAGGCGCTCGACGTGATCGGGGCGCAGGCTGCGCTGCTGCTCGCGAGCTATGATGCGGTGGCCGATCTGGCGCTGGCGGAAGGCGTCTACCAGGCGGTGATGGGCAATTACGACCGCGTCGCGAGCACGCTCGATTCCTACAGCAAGGGCCACTTCCCGCCCGACCCCGACGTCGTGAAGACGCCGCGCAACGGACTGGCGCTGACGCACCGCGTCGGCCTGCAGCTCGAAAGCGGGCGTGATCCTAACACCTCGCCGGTGCCAGGCCTGGCCATGACTCCGCGTGCGATGGCCGAGCCGGCGCTGAACGCCTGGGCGGCGGCGATGCTCCCCTCGCTGGAGCGGATCGGTTGTGTCGCGACCTATGTCGATGCGGCGGGCGCGGCGATCCCCCTCGAGGTGACACTGCGCGATCTGAAGCTGCAGCCGCTCGACCTGATCCAAATCGTGCCCGACGATGCGCGCCAGGACATGACCGAGCTGAACGACCGGATCGTCAGCCATGTCGTGGAGAGCGCGCCGCTGCGCCCTGATGGGGGGGTAACGATCGCCCATATGGCAAAGTTCGCGGCCGACATCTCGATCTTTGAGGCCCTGCCACTGCTCCGCGCGCTGCGCCGACTGGTACTCCTGTCACGGCCGCTGCGCGCCGCCGATTGCGCGCTGAGCGGTGAGGCGGATTCGCATTTCGACGACGACGTTTCCATCGATCCGCAGCGCGTGACGCTCGCCCGCGATGCGTTGCAGGCGTTGCGCAACGATTGCGGCGCCTTAGCCGCGGCATTGGCGGGGCCGCTGGCCGATCCGGTGGCCAACAGGGCGGCAATCGTCGCCGGCGCTGATGCGACGATGGACCAAGCCGTGGACCTCTTCCGGCGCGGGTCGCAATTCAGCCTGCCGCACAGCGGATGGGGATTCGCCTTCGCCTGGCGGTGCGGCGTGTTCACCACGCTGTTAGACAAGATCGCCAAACGCACCGCGCAATGGCAGGACAATCTTGCCGCATTCGACGACTTGATCGCCAAATACGACGCCTTGCCCGCGGGCGCGGACGACAAGGTGCGGTTCGAGATCCTGCGCCGCGCCGAGAGCGAGGTCGCGACCGCGAAGACCGATCCGCTGCCCACCAGTGCGGACGATTTCCGCGCCACGCTGCTTGGCCTGCGCTCGACTTTTGCGGCCCGGCGGCAGAGCTTCCTCGACCTCCTGTCGACTACACGGAGCAAGGCGAGCGACCTGCTCGGCGATGCGCGAGTCCTGCTGCCGGTTGCAGATATTGATCCGACGCCGCTCACCCTCGACGACGAAGAGACGGCGACGATCGTCTTCGTCCAGGAGACGCAGGCCGTTCTGACCGCGGTGATGGCCGATATTGACAGCCGGCTCGTCGCTTCGCAGGCCGCGCTCGATGCGTCCGCCGCTGCGGCCAATGCGCCAGGCAGCGTGAAGTCTCTGCAAGACGCGGCCACGGCGCTGTTCGGCGAGCATTTCGTCCTTCTCCCCGAATTCGGCCTGAAAACCGCGCAGGCGGCCGAGATTGAGGCCGCACTGGCGGACGGCGCCGATGGCGGACCGCTTCTCTCTTATCTCCAGACCACTGTGGGCCTCGATCTGCCCGTCGATGAATGGTTCACGGGCGCAGCGCGGGTGCGCGAGAAGCTGCGGACCTTCGAGCAGGTCGCAGCGCTCGGCACGGCATTCGGCGCGGCCGAGCCGGTGCTGTCGCCGGCGCAGATCCCTTATCAGCCGAAGGACAGTTGGCTGGCGCTGCAATTCCCCGCCGATTACGCATTCGACAGCCAGCGCCTGCTCTACACCGCACATTACGCCGTTCCGTTCCAGAAATCGGCGCGGCAATGCGGCCTCCTGCTCGACGAATGGAGCGAGGTCGTACCTAAACGCGATGTCACCACCGGCATCACCTTCCATTACGACCGGCCGAACAGCGAGCCGCCCCAGGCCATGCTGCTGGTGACACCCCCGGAATATAGCGGCGCCTGGCAGTGGGCCGATCTGGTGGACGCGCTGAATGACACGCTGGATCGCGCCAAGCGTCGTGCGGTCGAACCGACGCAGGTCGATTCCACCGCCTATGCCCGCTTCCTGCCGGCGACTATCACGGCGGTGACGGTGAACGCGCTGACGATTACGCTCAACCTCGCGCTCAACAATGCAGGCTACAAGCCGGGAGGCAGCTGAATGGCTATCATCACCGAGATCCAGGATCTGCAGCACGCGCTGATCGCACGCGCCTTCCCGACGATTACGCTGTTCAACCGCCTGGAAACCCGTCCGCGGACCGACAATTTCGCCCGCGCCCTCAAGGCCGAGGTGCGCGACGCGCTGTGGATGCTCACCCGGCAATGGCAGATGGGGGAGTTCGAGGGCGATGACGCAGGCTCGCCGATCTTCGCCAAGGTACATCTCGCGCGCACGCAGCTGGAAAAATACAAGGCCGGTGACGGCTCGGTCGAGATGTTCGACGGCGCCGTGCCGTTGGAGGCGAAGGTCGAAAAGCTGACGGTGCCCTTTGCGATGGGCGGGCTCGACGTCTCGCTCGACATCCGGCTCGCGATGGGGCGCTATTGGCTGAAGCTGCTGCGCTCCCTGGGCGATTTAACCGCCCCCTTCGCCGCCGCCTATCCGGTGCACGTGCCCGATCCGGCCAATCCGGCCGACGCACCGATCTGCGCCCATAGCGAAGCCTGGAGCAGTTTCGCCGCGGCGGCGGGCCGCGCGATGGACGGCATGAAGCTCTACCAATATGTCACCGCCGATCCGGCGCACCATGCCTATGATGGCATTGCCGGGCTTGCCGGTCAGGAGGCGCAGGTCGATGCGTTGACCGCGAAGTTCGTCGCGTGGTTCGGGCGGCAATTCTACCAGCCGCAACCCGGCCAGGCAGAGGCCTGGGAACCTGCGCAACTGGAATACCGGTTCGCCTGCTCGGCGCCTGCGGCCGGCGGGGAGAAGGTGTTCACGGCCGATGAATATTACCAAGGTCATCTCGACTGGTACAGTTTCGACATCGATCCCAAGCAGAGTACGCTCGGCGGCGCGCCGCTGCCGCCGGGACCAGCGCTCGTACACGACACGCAGACGCTGCTCCCCTCGCCTGTGAGCTTTCCCGGCATGCCCGACACACGCTGGTGGGCGTTCGAGGACGGCAAGACCAATTTCGGCGACGTGAAGCCGGACACGACCGACATCGGCAAGCTGCTGCTGGTCGAGTTCGCACTGGTCTATGCCAATGATTGGTTCCTGATTCCCTACACGCTGCCGGTAGGCTCGCTCGCCAAGGTCGAGGGGCTAGTGGTAACCAATGTGTTCGGCGAGCGCACCTGGGTCGAGGCGGCGGGACGCGGCAAGGACGACGACTGGCAGCGCTGGGCGATGTTCATCGTCAACACGACAGGCGACAATGGCGAAGCCGCGGATACTTCGCTGCTCGTGCCGCCCTCGGCGATGAACGTTCTGGAAGGCAAGCCGCTCGACGAGGTGCTGCTGATCCGCGACGAGATGGCGAACATGGTATGGGGTATCGAGCGGACAATCCCGCTGCCTTCGGGGCCGACGAAACCGGGCCGCGAGGCCGCGCGTGAGTTGCACGCCTATCTGCAGGCCAAGATTGCGGCCGCGCCGCCGGCACCTCCGCTCTTCGAGACAAACGCTTCGATCACCTATCGGGTAATGACCTCGGTGCCGGAGCAATGGATCCCCTTCGTGCCGGTGCATATGCCGAACGACGTGCGACAGACACGGCTTCAGCGTGCCGCGATGCCGCGCATCCTGGACGGCGATACTGCGCTGCCGGCCAAGGTGCGGCCGCGTACGCGGCTGCTGCGCGAAGGCCTCGACCAATCGCCCTCCGTCGCCTATTTCATCCATGAAGAAGAAGTGCCGCGCGCCGGTATACGCGTGACCCGCAGCTTCCAGCGCGCGCGCTGGACCGATGGATCGGCCTGGACGTGGCTCGGCGCGCGCAAGCAGACCGGCCGCGGCGAAGGCTCCAGCGGACTGGCCTTCGACAGCATCGTCGACGCGCCAAAGCAAAGCTGAGACACCGCGCGCCGACAATGGGATCTGTCATCCGATTGATCGGCCTCCACTGAGTGTTCGAGTGGGTTGGCGGCTAGCCTGCATTGCAGGGGTAGTTGACGCATTTGACGGACAAGAAGCGGTCGAGGCGCGATCCATTTATCGGAACGCCGGCCGGCAAGACGCTTTAGTTCTGTTTCCATGTTGCATTGTCGGGGGTTGACCGACTGGGTACGACCACCTGTATGATCGACGGACTGCTCACGTTTTCCAACGCGCCGAGGATCGCGTCCTTGAGTTCGCCGTATGTATGCGCTTCCCAGCCTTGGCACCCAAAGACATCGGCGAGTTTGCTGTAGTTCCAGCGGTGCAGGATGCACGAGTTGCGGAACGGCGTGTCGGTTCGAAAGACCGATGCATCGGCAAGCCACTGCTCGACGCCATAGACCCCGTTGTCGACGACGAAGATGATCGGATTCAGTCCGAAACGGGTTTGCGTGGAGAGGCATTGAGCGGTCATCTGGAAGCCACCGTCTCCCGAAAAAACCATCACCCTCTGGGACGCTTCCTTCGCCAGAGACACACCGGTGGCAGCCGGCCCGATGTAACCTATGGCCGAATAGGAGGATTGGACGATGAAGCCCCGGGGAGCGGCGATCTTAAGCAGCATGCTTCCGAAATAGTTCAGGCTTGCGTCGCTTCCGACGATCGTGTTTCCGTCGATGTAGTAACGGACAAGATCGTAGAAGCCCTGATAGGTGATCTCCTCCGTCAGATTGCCAAAGGTTGGCTCCGGGCGGATTTCCTGCGGCAGATCCCGGCGCGGGCAGATCAAGTTCTTCTCAAGCAAGCCATCGAGCAGATCAACCAGTGAAACCTGCGCGTTGAACACCGTGCCGTACTTGAACGTATCGAATGAAGCAAATGCAGTTTTTCCTAAATCGATGGGCCAGCCGAGATCGTTGATGTCTGTCAGCCAGACGCCGAGCGCCAGGACGAAATCGGAGTTTTTCATCAGTTCCTGAACTGATGCAGACGAGGATTGCCCGTCGAACACGCCAGCGAACTGCGCGTCCTCTTCAGACAGTATCGCCTTGTTCAACAGCTCGGTAACATAGGGGATCTGCAACTGCCGGATCAGCTTTTCCGCCTTGTCGCGAAGCCCGAACCGGTCGATCTCAACCCCGATCCAGAGCAGCGGATTAATCGCCTGCTGCAATCTTTCGCCGATCTGCCCGATCGTCTGGGCCAGGCTGTCCGGGTCGGACAAGACAGGTGCAGCACTCAAGGCATTGGAAGGACGCTGACATTCCAGGTCCACCATATCCTCAAGCAGCTCGATATAAACGGGACGTCGCTCCGTGATGCACTGAGTCAGCGCATAATCGATCAGCATGGGCGCCAGATGGGGGCTGTCGATACGCACTGCGGCGGCCGTTACGTATTCGAAGACTTGCAGATCCGTTTCGCGTCCACTTATGAAGTGGTGGGAACTGTAGCCGGTCTGCTCGAAGGTGAGCGTCTTCTTGATGCTGGGCGCCCCGTTGATGAGAACGACCGGCACACGCTCCACGAAAGAGCCGGCGATGGCATTGGTCGCACAAAGCGCGCCCGCGGAATAGGTGACGCAAAGCGCACCAATCCCCTTGAGCCGCGCATATCCGTCGGCAGCATAGCCGGCGTTCAGCTCGTTGACCTCTTCGATCACCTGAATGTCGCTCTTCTCGACATAGCTGGTCACCCATTCGATCGAATAGTCTCCGGCGATGGAGAACAGGTGCCGCAGACCCAATTCGTGGAGTCTATCGACCAGATACTGCCCGACCGTGTATTTCCCGTTCATGGCCCAAATGCTCCCTTTGTCCGAAAGATGAAAGCTAGAATTGGCGCGCATTGCCGAAGAGACGCGGCATGTAGATGTCGAAAATTGCCGGGCACTTCCGTTCCGGATACTGTTCGAGCATGAACCGCTTGAAGTCTTCGTTCACCAGCCCCTTCCCGGCGGCGTCCATGGCGACGGTCAGGTATTCGATGTTTCGTGCAACCTCGTTCCTGTCTGCCGGAACGCCATGTCCGGCCAGAAACACGTCGTAGTCGCTAAACAGCATCCCCTGCAGAACCTGGGCCCAATGGTTCATGCTTTGCGTCAGATAGAGATGAGTGCCGCTGTAGATCAGGTCCTGTGCGATGAAGACGCCAAGGTCGGGAAGCGCGATGGTAAGAAGAAAATCGATTTCGGTATCCACGACCTCATCGAAGACATATCTGACCCCGTCGATGATTTCTTCGCCGGCGCACACCGCTTGTCCGGGAATGACGACGGTATCGGGCGCAAGATTGCCCATTTTCCAATGATCAAGTCTTGAGTCCTCGCCGTGCTCCTTCAGGAATTCGATGGTCTCGGCAAGAGCATAAATAGAAATGTCGTCGAATGCGGCGCCCAGGCCGAACCAGTGGTCTGGATGCCTGTGCGACAGATAGATCCGATCGATGGGCTTGCCGATGCCGTCGGCATATTCCCTGAACTTCAGCGCGTAAGGGACCAGAAACTGCCCATCGACGAGAACGAGTTTGTTCTCGCTTTCGATGATGTGCGTCGCGTTGGCGATATTGTCATCGGTAAACGAGGAGATGAACGTGTGAAGCCGCACACCGCCTATTCGCCGCGTGATGATGATGGGATCGGGCAGTTGCGCTACCATGAAGGTTTTCCTCTCTCGAAAATCATCGGGGGCGGCCATCATGCGGGTGGCAGCCGTGAGGGCGGGTGCCCGCAGCAAAGCGATCGCCTGTCCGCCATCACCGGCGGACGGCGGCAAACGTCGCGAGCTTGTCTTCCAATGTCTTCAGCGCGCTGCGGGCGACGTCATATGCGCTGTCGCGTCCTGTCTCAGGCTCATCCTCGCCGGGCCGCCAGAAGCGTCGGCGCGTCATCCGCATCGAGCTGTCGAAGGGTGGGATCGCGTTGAAGACCTCCACCAGGTAGGGGCCAGTATAAACCGGCTCGATCTCGCCCAGCATGATGTCCCAGGGGATCCAGCTATCGGTCACGGCGCCGCGGTCCGGCGCCGAAATGTGGATGTAGTTGAGCTGGCCCTTGCGTGTGGCCCGCTCGACATTGTTCCTGAAAATCGCCGGGCCTCGACTTTCCATTACGACTTGCGCCGTGTCGATCGTCACCCCGCACATCGGAATGTTGTAGGTGTCCAGGAAATCGAGTGCGTCCGAGACCATGGTCGCGCCTGGCGTTTCCCAGTTCTTGACCGGCTCGATGGCGAGTTTTACCTTTTTTTCATGTGCATATTCCGCCAGTTCCTTGAAGGGGGAGCTGGCCGCCGCGTAACGGGGCTTCATCCAGTCCTGCAGCGCATCGCTCCAGATCCCGTCACCGGAATCGGTCAGCGGAAAGACCCCGTAGGGATAGAGGAAGGGACCCGACATGATCGCCCCCTCCCCGCCGAGCACAGCGGTGATATCGACGCGCGACTTGAGATAGGCTATCGCCTGTCCGCGCTGTTCCTCGTAAGGCGAGGTGGGATCGAACGTCCTTGTCGTGCCGACATTGGTCGTAAATTTCGCATGCCGGAAACCTGCATGATCGAACGCCTTTTTCAGGCGAACATAGCTCGCGACCTCGTCGCGGTGATCGACCATGGCCGGCCCGGTGGCGATGTGCAGGTCGAAACCCGTATAGCCCATCTCGGTGAGAGCCCGCAGATGCCGGACAAGGATCTGGGTATAGGCCTCGTCATCCGGCCTCGCGTCCGCCGTGAACATGAAGAAGCTGAAATATATGTCTCGCTTGAATGGCTTTTGCATCGTCATAGCTCCAGCTGACTCTACGTTTTGAAGAGCGGTTGATCGGCGTGACTGAATTTTCGAATGAGCACGGCTGTCCCATCATCTGTAATTTCGATGCGAACGAATTCGACTGAACGGTCCCGGAACTCAAAACTTAAACGCTATACAACGCTAGAAAGCATCCATAGATTGTGCTGAAAAAGACGGCGATGCCGTCATATCCGCCCTTCAGGATCACCAGCCGAGCAACTCGCGCAAATACGCCCGGCCCATTTTCGCGTATTGCAGCGGATTGGCCTTTGCCGGGTCCTGCTCGGCCTCGACACAGATCCAGCCGGCGAAGTCCGCTGCCGCCAAAGCCTCAAGTATTTCCGGAAAGGTGCGGATCGAGCCGTCACCGGGGACGGTGAATATGCCCCCCTCTATCCCCTGCTCGAAGGACAGTCCCTTCTCATGGATCTCCGCAACAATATCTGCGCGCATATCTTTCAGGTGAACATGCTTGATGCGGTGTGCATAGGTACGGGCAAGCGCGAGCGGATCGGCACCGGCCGCCGCCTGATGTGCGGTATCCAGAAGCATGTTGACGAGGGCAGGATCCGTCTCATCCATGAGCCGGTGGATCGCCTCGGTTTTCATCACCCCGGTTCCCAGGTGCGGGTGGTAGCAGAGCCGGCGATTGCGGGCCTTGGCCTTCTCGCCCGCCTCGTGCAGGCCTTCGAGCAGTCGTTTCCACTGATCCTCCGAGAAGTCCGGGCAATTGGGAAACAGGGCGACGGGAAGCGGGTTGACGGCCCCGCCGAACTCCGAGACGACCAGGTCGGCCCTTCGAGGATCGTCACTGCCGCATTCCATGGCTTCGAGAAAATCGAGTTGAGTATCGACATTGCTCAGCGTGTGCTTCTTCATCGACTTGATGGTGAAATAGGTGCTGACCCATGGTTCGGAAATCCGGAGCCCCCTCAGTTCGAGTGCAGGCCGCAGGACGTCCGGATCGGTCGGATATTTGTGCCCGACGCCACATCCGACATAACCGGCCAGCGCCATTTCGCTCAAAGCCTGTTCGTAGGGGATACCGATATCGATGTTGATGAAATCGTCATTCCACCACAGCGTGGGAATGACGCCCAGCCAGACCTTGTCGGGCGTCAGGCGATGCAGATTTGTTGTCATGACATGATCCCAACATTTTGAAGGTGAACGGAAACGGCGTCGGCTTTGGTGTCGGAAGCCGGAAAGGCCGGAATTTTAGGAGGATAGGCCCATGAGCCGTATCCCGGTGCCTTCGCACCGGCAGGGTGGGCGCCGATCGCCTTCCAGAGCAACCCTTCCACATAGGCATCTGGAGAAACCACGAAGGTCGCATCCGCGGGCTTGGCCCCAAAACGCTGCGTCCAAGCGTAAGGCAACTCGAACCAGGTTCCGGAATACCAGAGCTTGATCAGGGAGCGTGCCACATCGCCCAGCAGTTCACTTCCCAAAATGGTCGCACGCAGCGCCCGGGCACGGGTGCCGTCTCCGGGCGGAGGCAGAGCAGCGAAGGCGGCCAGCAGTGTGTTGGTTGTGTCGCCGCCGACAACCTTATCGAGCGTGCCGAGATAGCGTTCTGCCAAGCCCGTTGCGAGAAGATCGAAGCGGGAAAAGGCTGTCAATTCGACGGAAAGGCCAAGAAATGTCTCGATACGGTCGCTCATGCCGCAGCCTCCGCCCGGTGGGCCGCATATGGATCAGCGGTATTTTTTCCGATCTCGTAGGTCGGGCTGCCGTTCAGACCGGGATGACCCTGCAAAGGATTGCGGATGAGTTCCAGCATCATATTGCGGAACTCGAACATGACAGGCACGGCCTCGAGCAGCAGGCTCGGTTGCCCGTTGTAGGCGCGCGTCAGAAGCGCCAGGAATTCCCCGTAGCGGTGATTGAATGCGACGGTCGCCTCGCGAAGTTCCGAGCCGTCGGAAATCTCCGCCACTTTCAGGTTAGGCTTGATCGGATAAGCGCCGTCCCAGTCGATCTGCAATGGCGGACCGGTCGGGTGGCCGGGCTTGTCACCCTTCAGGTAATACCGCCCTTTGACCAGCTCTTCGAAACGATAATAATGGGCCAGTTCGTGCTCATCATCGTCGTAAATGCCACCACCATCACCTTCACCCTGCTCGATGATGAGCTCAAGGGCGTCGAGGGCGCTTTTCAGGTCGAAGACGGGAAACAGTTCGCCGCCGCCGGAATAATAGTATTCCGAAGTGATCTGGCGTGACCTGTCCCCGGTAAAGATGGTCTGCCCTTCCCGCTTCGCTTTTTCTTCCAGCTCTTTGATGCCCTCCACGATGGCTGCGTAGAACTCGCCGATACTGTAGAAATGCAGGTCCTTGTTGCGCGGATGGCTGCCGAGCACGGTTTTATGCTGCGAAGATTTGCGGTGTATCAACGGACTTTGGGCTTTCAGATGCTCAGGCCGCGCGGCAGGCCGTTCGATTTTCAGAAAGGTCGCCAGCGCCTCCCGCCCGAATGCCTGGATGCCGACCTCGAAATCCGTCTCGCCATCCGGCAGATAAGCTGGATAGCTGGCAACGAAATCCGGTCGTGTGAGGTCCGGCGTGCCGCCAATAGCATTCAAAACATTGGCGGCGATGGTAAGGTGCAGCATCTCTTCAACGACGATCACACGCAGGATCTGTGCTGCATCCTGGTTCACGTTGGGCATGATCGAATAAAGTGCAGTCAGGTAGGGCGGGATCGTCGCGTGTTCGAGCTGCATCGCCCCGTGGAGAAACTCTTTCAGCTCGTCAAGCGTCCTAATGCTGCTGTGCGTGTGCATGCTCAAGCTCCGTAGAATGTAACTTGGATACGGGGGGACTGTACCGGTTTCGCGTGCGTCGGATCCGTCTCTGCGTGTCGCGCACCCGCAGCCGGTTTCTCAGTGTAGATAGTTCAGGATGTCGCGCCCGCTGCGGAAGCACATGGCCGCCAGCGTCAATGTGACATTGGCGGTGCCGATCGTCGGCATGCTGCCACCGCCCACAAGATAGAGGTTTTCATGGTCCCAGCTGCGCTGGTTCTTGTTCACGACCGAATTGGTTTTCGTCGTTCCCATAATATGGGTGCCGGCGAGGTGATTGCCTCCACGGATCGCATAGCCTTGCCCTTCATAGGCCACATAGCCGAAGTCGCTGCGGTCGTAGCTGGTATGATCCTGAGCACCCAGGCGCGCGAAAACGGTACGGGAAAACTGCCGGGCATAGGCAGCGCCTCTCATCGTATATTCCGGTACGGTGAAGGACAGGATGGGCCGCATGTTGCCCAACGCGTCCGTGAACTGCGGATCAAGCGTGATGCGATTGCTTTCGACCGGCATCACTTCAAGCATGACCGCCAACAGAAGCTGACGCGAGACGCGGTCGATCAAGCCTTGCCGCAGATCGCTACCGTGCAGGTTCCGATCGTCCACCAGCTCGAGAAGATCGGAGGTCGGCGCCCCCGTTGCCCAGCCCCAGCCGTCATTGTGGATGTCGATGGCGAAAGCGGCCTGCTTTTCGCGGAAAGGACCGTCTCTCAGATCGACAATGCCGCCCGTCGAGCTGGTGCCGCGCATCGTGCCGCAGATCTGTGGCATCAGCGCCCAGTTCAGGAGATAGGCATGGTCCATGAGGTTGCGCCCGACAAGGCCGCTGGTGCTGCGCAGGCCGGACGAAAGCATCAGGCGTGCCGTTTCGATGGCGCCGGCCGCAAGCACGAAGACCTTGCCCCTCACTGAGATCGTTTCATAAACAGGCGAGCGGGGGTCTTCATAAACCTTCACCTCAAGAGCACTGACTTTTCCGCTGTCGGGATCGATCACCACCTTGGATGCGACGGCCTGCGGCAGTAGCTCGACCAGCGGCTGGCCGCTCTTGCCGTTCATCCGGAAAGCCTTGGCCAGCGTTTTGCCCGAATGGTAACGCGCTTGTACGGGACAAAGCGGCACGCAGTTTGTATTGCCCTGGCAGCGACCGCCCTCTTCCACCTGGTGGGTATTGACCGCACCGACCGGCCTGTAGCCCCTTCCGCCGTCATAGGCCGGATTGGGGATGCCGTTGCGCCCTTGCGGATAAGGCCTGACCTTGAGCGGATAGATCCGACCGTAAAGATCGACGCTTGTGCCATCGATACCGTTGTTGACCTGCTGGTCCAGATAGGACAGCGGCAGGCCGCGCATGGGAAAGACATAGCCGTCGGGAAAGGTCTGTCCCAGATAGCTCTGGTCCTCGACATTGGCGGACACGCCGATTTCCTGCTCGGCCAGGCGATAATCCTCCTCGACCTCTTCGAAGCTCAGGGGCCAGTCCAGCCCCTGCCCGTAATTGGTGCGGGATTTGAAATCGGAACGAAGCATGCGGGGGGTCTTTGCCTCCCAGTGCATGGTCGTTCCGCCGAAAATGCGGGTATATGTAGTGTCACTCACATAAGGGCCGGATTGAACGATATAGGTCGAGCTGTCGGTCTCTCCCGCCTGCAGCTTTCGCAGCTGCGGGCTGCGAGGCATGGCCGCATTCGCATTCACGGGGAATGGCGATTGGTTATCCTTGGCCGCAGCCGAATAGAACGTCGTCAGGAGATCGTCGTAACCGACGAGGCTGCGATTAGCACCGGTTCCCGCCTCCAGGACAAGCACGCGCTTGCCCGCTTCCGCGGCCTGCTTGGCAATGATTGCCCCGGATATACCGGAACCGACGATCACGATATCGTAGTCGCGAGACCCGGCGACCGCCTGGGGGTCCACTCTCAGCGCCGATTCAGATGGGAAAAGCACTTCAATCCTCCATATCTCGAAGAAACGTGGGCGTCGTCAGGTGGCCGTGGCTAATGCTGCGCCCGCGAGGTTTTGAGGATTCTTGCCTTTGGCTTTGCTGCTCCCGCTGCTCACCGTCTTCCGGGCGACGGCGGAGCCGGCTCTGACCGCAGACAAGAAGGAAGCGTAGCTCCACGTCAGGTTACGCACGCTTTTCTCGTAACCCGTGCTTCCATCGAACTGCTCGCTCAGCTCGTAGTGATCGCTGTGATAGACGATGGCACGCAGCATGGCGTCGGAGGACGCGCGCAGCGCTTCCGCAGCATTGGCTGGAGTACTGGCAGCACTGATGGAGAGTCCGCTGAAGAAGGGCTTGGAAAGGTCGTCAAGCGGGATGGTGCCGCCCGCCTCGATGGCATTGGCGAGGCGGTATTGAAACTCCGCGAAGTTGGCCGTGCACAGAGCCCAGGGATGCCCGCCGGTGACTGGCTGAGCGACATCCCCGTCATAATGATCTCCGGGATAACGTCCGAATAGTGGACCAATGCCTTTACCGGCATCAGCGCCGTTAATGGGATAGAAGGTGGAAACCGACGGGTCGGCCCATTGACGCCGCAGGATGGCAGCCGTCGCGAGGACTTTCGTATCCGTTGGCTCGATTGCGCCATAGCAGACGGAACATATGATATCGATGTTCGCGTCATAGCCGGGCTGCGTATCGGCATCGAGGACGCTCACATAGAGTTGCCCGTTCCAGTGGGCGGCAAGCTGACTTTGCAGCCATGCCATCGCATCAGCCACCGCGCTAGGCACAGCAACGCCGATGGAGTTCCTTGAAATTTCCTGGAAAAACCGCAATTGCACGGCTCTCGCAAAGAACGAGTATCCGACATACTCCTCCCACAGGTTGGCAGTCTTGTTCTGATAGGCCTGCAGGAGATATGAAAGATTGGTTTCAATCAGCTGCTTGGCGAGGCTCTGCGTATTGCCGTCAAGCTGGTCGAAGGCAATGAGAAGCGCGATTGACTGAATGGCCGGGCCGTCATTCTGTTCGGACCACGGGCGAATATCGCCGGCAACCGTGAAGCAGGCATGGCCGAGCGTCACCGCGGACGAGTTCTTGGCATTGGTTTGGCAGAGAGCGGCGAAGTTCACGTAATCGACGAGAGCCGGCACGCCTCCCCCTTTGACAGGCGGCAGATCCGCTGACGCGATCTCTATGGCGGTAATTGCGCTGTCCCGCACCCAGTTGAACACGTAGTCCTGATCCACACCTGGTGTATTCGCGGGATAGGACGGTGCGGCGATGACGCAGCCCGGCTTGGAAAAAACGCCCGGGCTTGCAGGATCTTCGATGACATAGCCGCTGCTCGTTACGTTCCGCATCAGCAGCAGCAGGAAGTAACGTGACAGAGCCATCAAATCGGTCTGGGCGAAGGCAGGCATTGGAGTTTTTGCAGGCGCGTCGGCGCCCACTGCCAGACCCAAACCGGCCCGGTTCGTGTTTATCATAGCTGACTCCAAAATCGTTGTGATTAGATCGGCAAGAAAATGCTTTGCTGCCACTCACTGGAGATGCTCTCGCCAAATTGACGCCAGAAATGCATCTCAGCCCGCCCCCTTCTCCCCGGAACTCAACGTCCTGGGAAAACGGAAGGAACCTACACCGCTAAATACTCTCGATTAACCCAAGTATTACGCTAGGAATTGGTCTTTCAGCCGTGATCACGTAAACGCGATCCTGGGCGTAACAAAATACGCCAAGCATGAACTGTCAACGAGACCAGGGAAACAGGTCCGCTTCCAAAACTTGCAGTTGATTTGTAAGATTGACCTCAGGAAGAGGTTTGGCCTGGATATAAAAATCCGGATTACCGCACGAAATACATCATCGCCTGCACGGCCAGTTGAATCCGTTACAATGAGTATTAGAAACCACCATAGACTACTCTTCTGAGCAGTCTATGGAAGTCCAGCATCTTCCTCGCACAGAGGATATAAAATACCACCTCAGCGCGATTTCTTAGCTGATACGTATTTATCTTAAGTTGATTCCCTCTGCAACAAAAAAGTCGGCCGGAAGATTATTTCCTGCGCAGCGCCTGGAAACTCGGCCGAGATGTTTGAGAGGAGCTGTCACAATGCCAGGAAAGGGCTTCGCGCTGGTGCCGAGGAGCCGCAAAGAAAATTGCTCGGATCCCCGCAAACTCAATCGGCTTTCGGTTCTGCTGCCGCTGCTACAGCCGGAGCAACCGGCTTTGGAGGTCCGCTCTGGGCGCTAGCGAACCATGGGCTGCTCACCTTGAAGGGATGAGAACCAGCGACCTGTTATTGCAGGTTCCTGCGCAATAGATTCATTGTGTGAGCCAAGAACTTGGACTGCCTGGAATGACTAATTTGGGGCCGACGCAGAACGCGACCTTTGGGTCCGAAGAACGATTCCGGATGCTCAGCCAGCGCGACCAAGCTCTGAAACTGACCCCGCGTACCTTCGCGTCGATGACTCGGTCCCGGCTGCAGTAAACTCGAAGTGGCCATTCGCGATCGCGCCAACAGTCTCCCTGATGGCGATCAATTTACCCCTGTTCGCATTGCCCCCATTCCCTCGACCATCAGTTTCATGCCAAGCGCGCCGACCACGGCACCGGCCGCGCGATCAATCCACCGCTTGGCCCGCAGGTAGATGGAGCGCGGTCCGTTGGACGACAGAGCAAAAGCGACGATCGCATACCAGGCGAACTCGTTGCAGAAGAGCAGGGGCGGCAGCACAAGAAGCATCCATAGCGGCGGTGAGGCTGGCAGCATTGCGGCGAACATCGACGCATAGAAGATGGCGGTCTTCGGGTTTGCAAGCTGCACCAACAACGCCCGCACAAGCGCCCGCCGGAATGAACCCGCCTGCGCCGTCTCGTCATTGATGATCTCCAGGGGTTCATTCGCGCCCCGCCAGATCTTGATGCCGACCCATAGCAAGTAAGCGCCGCCACCAATACGAAGCGCGATGTCGAGCCAGGCGAGCTGGACGAGCAGCGCAGTCAGTCCGGCCACCGCAATGGCCGCAAAAATGAACCCGCCGACACCCATGCCGATTGCGGCCGCGAGCCCGTCCGTGCGCTCGCCTGAAACGGCGATGCGCGAGACGACGACGAAACTCGGGCCCGGACTCATCGCACCGAGAAGAAACACGCCGAGAATGGAAACGATCGTGGCAATTTCAGACATGGCTTTCTCCGGCGTGTCTCTGAGGTTCTCTGCAGCGACTTGATCGGACGCAACCGACCTAAACCATCCTTCGGTACTATCAGGCAGAAGGTCAATGCTCCTTCAATTTCTGCGCCCCAAAAGCATCGCTTTGTTCGTCCGTTTCCGCTCCTTCAGCCGTTGTCTTAAGCCTCCTCGCCCGGGCCACGAACTTCTAGAAGATCGCCTCCACCCCCCGTTTCCAGCGGCTAGGAGTACAGCCATTAACAGAAATAAACAGGATCACGCGCACTTGAGGCCCGAATTCAATGGTTTCAGCACCTAGGCGCGGCCTTTTCTGCAACATATTTCCGTCTAAGTTGTGGAAATTTGTGCATTGTCGTATACTAAAGGCGGTTCGCGGCCGTTAGCTGATCTCGACGGCGCACGGATAAGGCGCCATCGAGATATGGCTTGTTAGGGTGAGACTTATGAATGATGTCGTCGTGCAGTATCCCGGGCGGGATGGAACAACGCCAGACAGGCTGAGCGACGTCGTTTACGACGGGATCGTCGGCTTGATTGCGCGCGGCGACTTGATCATAAACAGCAGACTCCCTTCAGAAACAGATCTTTCGTCAAGGTTCGCTGTTTCACGCACCGTTGTGCGAGAGGCGCTCGGCAGGTTACGTGAGGATGGGGTGATCGTATCTCGGCAGGGATCTGGTTCCTATGTGACTCGGCAACCCGACGTGGCCGTACTACGTTTTTCTCAAGTTGGATCCCTTGCCGATGTTCAACGCTGCTTTGAATTCAGAGCTGGCCACGAAGCAGCCGCAGCCGCCCTTGCGGCGGAGAGATGGCAGGAAGAGGACCTGCAGCGACTTAAAGATTCGTTAGAGTCGCTGGAGAAATGTCTCAAGAACGGCACTATAGGGATAGAGGAAGACAGGCGTTTCCACGAGGCTGTGGCTCTGGCGACGCGCAACCAATACTATATTTCCATTCAGGTTTCGATGGCATCTCATATCGCGACAGGAATGAATATTACTCGTCAGCTGAGCCTTATGCGGACCCCCGAGCGCCTTCGGGCGGTTCAACTTGAGCACGATGCAATTTTCGAAGCGATTAGCCAGCGCGATCAAAATGGCGCAAGCGCCGCCATGCAACGCCACATCCTCAATGCGCGCCAGAGGATGTTCGAGGGTGTCTAGTTAGTGTCAGCCGAAGGAAATCAAACTGATGCAATCCATGTATCGGAAGGCATTCCTATGCCTCTGTCCGTATCTCATCTCGGCGGTGCGCCTTCGCTACCGATTTCGCAGCGAGTTTCATCGAATTGGCTCCTGGGCAAATCACAAGTGGCGGTTTTTCCATTCTGGTTGGACGATGATCGCGTTCGGCAAGTGATACGATTAATTTGATCGAAAGGGTAACACGCATGGCCTCGAATCTCTCGGACAGTTACGGCGACAGCCGGTTTTCCCATACGCCTCGAGTCATCTCCGTTCGGGTGATCCCGGTGGCCGGGCAAGACAGCATGCTGCTCAATCTCAGCGGTGCGCACGGACCATTCTTCACCCGCAACGTGGCAATCGTTGAAGACGATT
>Ga0209257_1002339_pt1 | contig 19082 bp, 14 predicted proteins | sample AraplaCvi_mCL_r2_FD_184277 | JGI IMG/M metagenome (GOLD analysis project Ga0209257, IMG submission 184277) | Arabidopsis root microbial communities from North Carolina, USA - plate scrape MF_Cvi_mCL_r2 (SPAdes) (version 2) | ecosystem: Host-associated > Plants > Roots > Endosphere | place: USA...
CTCAATATTTCCACGATAGCGAGACGCCATAGGTACGCGGCGAGTTCACCGTCCGGCCGATGATCCCCAGCCCCGTCAGCGTGTCGCTCGACACGGTGTAGATTTCCTTGGAGAGGTTCTTGCCCCACAGCGCGGCCTCCCACTTTCCGTCCGTCGACGACAGCGCGATACGCGCGTCGAACAGCCAATAGGGGTGCTGAACGCTGTAGATGTCGTTCGAAGCGTCCTTATACGCCGTACTCTGGTGCGCGAAATTGCCTTGGATAGCGAGGTTCCAATCGCCGTTGCCGATCGGCGTTTCGTAGCGGGCGAGCCCGTTCCAGGTAAATGCCGGCGCGTTCGAGAAGCGGTTGTCGGTAAAGGCACCGCTGCCGTTGGTGAAGGGCGCCAGCTTCGTATCGAGAAGGCCGATTCCGGACTGCAGCGTAAAGCCGGTGAACGGGCGGAAGCTGATGTCGGCCTCGGCGCCATAGATGCGCGACTTCCCCGGAATATTACCGAGCCTTTGTACCGGAACCGCCAGCGATCCATCGAGAATGAGCGCCTGCACATTCTTGAAATCATAATAGAATGTCGCCGCGTTGATCGTGAAGGCAGGCAGTGGCTGCGACCGTACCCCCACTTCGTAGGCGATCAGCGCTTCGGGATTGAAAGGAAGCAACTGGGCCTGGACGGTCGAAATGCGCGACACGAAGCCGCCGCTCTTCGTGCCTTTGGAGGCACTTGCATAAAGCAGCGTATTGGCGCCGACACGATAATCGAGGCCGAGCTTCCACGACCAGTTCTTGTCGCTGATCGTGGTGTCGGTGAACGAAGAGAAGATGCCGAACGGCGCACAGGGGGCGGTCGCGATCGGACACAGCGGGAAGTCGGTGCCGCCGACATAGTGGCGCTTTTCCCAAGTGTATCGCACGCCCGTGATCAGGTCGAGCTTGTCGCCGAGATGCCATGTGCCGTTTACAAAGCCCGCGGCGGATTTGGTCCGCTGGTCGAACGTGGTTATTCCGGTCTGACCCGGAAAGCCGAACAGCACCAGCGGGAATTCGGTCAGAATATTGTCATTGACCCCGCTCGCCCGATCCCAGGAATAGAAGCCGCCGACGATGACGTCGACCAGATCGGAATCCCGGGCGAGGCGCAATTCCTGCGTGAATTGCTTCACATTGTCGCGCTGGATGAAGTCGAGCTGGTCGCGCGGCGTGGCATCGACATCGATCCGGTAAGCGCGTTTGAAATCGATATAGCCCGTAATCGCGGTCAGCTTCACGTCACCCAGATCGTAGTTCGCCGCGAATGAAAGCGAATGCTCGTTGAGGTTGTAGGGGAGGTCGGCCGACTGATCGATGTGATACGGGTTGTCGTCGCTGTTCGTGAAACCATAGGCATCGGCGCACTGGCTGTTGTCGACCGTGCCGGCCAGCACCGGGGCGCAGAGGACAAAAGGCTGGCCCGGAACGAACGCGCCGAAGAACTCGTATTGCCCCATCTCCGACCGGGCCTGCTGATATTCATATTTCAGGTTGAGATCGAGCCCGTTGCCCGAGTCATAGCCAAGCTGCGCGCGGCCCATCCACACGTGCCGCTCGCCGACATCGCGCTCGCCGATCGCGCCGCCGATCAGCCGCGAACTGGTCCAGAATCCGCGTTCCTGCTGGATCGTCTTGCCACTGAAGCGCGCTGCAAGCCCCTCACCCAGCGGGATGTTGACCATCGCCTCGGCATCGAACGTCTGGAAATTTCCATAGCCCACCGTTGCCGCAGCATCGAAGCTGTCCTTCGGCTTGGCGGAAATGACGTTCATCGCGCCGGCGACCGTGTTGCGGCCGTACAGCGTTCCCTGCGGGCCTTTCACAAGTTCGATGCGCTCGACGTCGAAAAAGTCGGCGTTCATCAGCGCGATCGAGGACAGCGGCACATCGTCGATCGACACGCCCGTTGCGGGGCTGTTCGTCGTGCTGAAATCGTCGAGGCCGACCCCGCGGATCGTCAGCACGGGCGAGACGCCCGGAATGGACTCCCGGACGTCGATATTCGGAATCGACCGCGCGATATCCTTGACCTGCTCGATACGCGCTTCGGCGATATTTTCGGACGAGAGCGCCGAAATGCTGGCGCCGATGTCGATGAGGCGCTGATCGCGGCGGAATGCCGTCACGACGATATCGCCATCAGCCGCCGCGTCCGCACTCGCACCCTGTTCTGATGCCTGCGCATAGACCGGGCCAGCGATGCCTGCGGCCGCCACAATGCAAAAGCCCAGCGCCAACCGGCTCACGGCCGTCCTCGAACCGAAGCTGTCACGCAGCGATGCACGAACCTTGGTCATCTTCATCCCGATCCTCCCCAACCGTCCCACCGCGCCTTTGGCGAGATCATTCGCCAAGCGATTATTGCGGCATTTTTGTAATTTTATTTCGCAAAATGAAGCAGCAATGCATCGGGAGGTCAAATCCCTGAACGACATGGGCGGCATCTGCGATATGGATGGCATGACGGTCGAAAGCTGGTGTTACCGAGAGTCAAAGGTCGACGAAGGCCGGGGCGACCCACGCGGGGAGGGCACGGAAAATATCATGAATACAGGCTATTCAGTAACTCGCAGTTTTCGCTCGATCGGCCCCGAGCGCGTCGAATCCGGTGCCGGAAGCATCGATCGCTTGGCCAAAAGACTGGACGCGGTCGGAGCGAAGCGCGTGTTGATCGCATCATCGAGGAGCGTGTTGGCGAACACCCCGAACGTCCGCCGGGTGGAAGCGCTGGTCGGAGACAGGCTGGTGGAGACCTTCGCCACCTGCCGCGAACACTCGCCCGAAGAGGATGTCGATCAGATGGTGGCTGCGCTCGAGGAGAGCCGGGCCGACGCCGTCGTCTCGATCGGCGGCAGCAGCGTTTTCGATACCGTCAAGGTCGCGACCAGTCGCTTCGCCGACCGGATCGGTGCAGCTCCGGTACCGCAGATAGCCATCCCCACCACCTTGTCCGCCGGCGAATTTTCGCCGGGCGCAGGCTATACATCGGCCGCAACGGGCGAGAAGATGCTGGTCATCGACTATCGCGTCGCGCCCTCCTGCGTTATCCTCGATCCGGCGGCGACCGTCGATACGCCCGAAGCCTTGTGGCTCGGAACCGGCATCAAGGCGCTGGACCATGCGCTCGAAGCCGTGTGGTCGCGACGACCGCATCCCTATGTCGATGCCCTTGCGCTGGAAGCGGTGCGCCTGCTCTTCCACAATCTGCCCGCCACACGCGGCAGCGCCGACCTCGAGCCGCGCGCCGCCTGCCAGCTCGGCGCATGGATGTCGATCGCCGGCGTCGGCGCATCGGGCATGCGTCTCAGCCATTTTCTCGGCCATCAGATCGGCGCGCGGATGCATATTCCGCACGGCGTCACATCGTGCATCCTGCTGCCGGCGGTCATGCGCTATCTGCGCGACGACACGCTGGACGCGCAGGTCCGGATCGCCGCCGCCATGGGCGTCGAAACATCTGGTCGAAAGCGCGAGGCGGTGGCGGACGAGGGCGCCGACCGGCTGGCGAACCTCATCGCCGGTCTGGGCTTGCCGACAACGCTCTCGGCAGCGGGCGGCAAGCCGGAAGATATCGACGCGGTTGCGAATGCAAGCATGCGCGCCGCTGCGGAACTCGGCCTGACCGGCGACCTTCCGGACGGCGCAGAAAGCGTCCGCGCGATCCTGCTATCGGTTTACGAATAAAGCTAAAGCGTCTTTCCGAAATCGATCAGCGTCTGACGCACCATGTCGAGCACCGGATCATTGTCGGTGTCGTCGTGCCAGATCATTTCGACCTGATAATGATCCTGTCCCAACGCCTCGGGCAGACGCAGCGACGCCAGATAGGATTCGCCATTGGTGATCGCCTGCAGGCTGCGCACCGATCCAAGACAGATCAGGTCGGTATTGCGCAGGATGTCGACGGTCATCGACATATGGCCGACGATCGCACCGACCTTTCGCACGACGGCCTTGCGCGCCAGCCAGCGCGAGATGCTCGCGTCCTCGATATTGTCGGTGTCGGCGACGACCATGTGGGGAAAAGCGGTGAAATCGGCCATCGTCATGCGGTCGCGTTCGGATGCTTTCGCCATGACCGGATGATCCTTGCGCAGGATCACGATCATCTCCTCTTCATAGATCGGCTGGCGATGAAAGGGTGGCGCCAGCTTGTCGAATATCCCGAGGGCGAGGTCGGCCTCACCCCGTTCCATCAACTGAAAGATATTCTTCCGGTTGAAGGTCTGCATTCCCACGTAGAGCGGCGGATCCTCGCTTAGCATCAGATTGCGAACCGCGTCGGCCAGCGTCAGGTGGACATGCTCGGGCGCGCTGATCGTCACCGTCCGCCCCTGCGGCTGGCCGTCCTTCTTCTTGAGCGCCCCGACGATGTCGTTCAGATCGGACAGCGCGGCGCGCAACTCCTTGCTGATCTGCAGCGCCTTGGGCGACGGCACCATCGTCTGCCCCTGCCGCACGAGGATCGGATCGCTGAAGGTTTCGCGCAACCGGCGCAGCGCGGTGCTGGTCGCCGACTGGGTCAGGAAAATCTTGAGGCCGGCTTTCGTGACCGAGCGCTCGGTGATCAGCGCATCGAGGATGGGCAGCAGGTTGAGATCGATGCTTCGCAAATAGGAAGGCTTCATGGCCGCTGTTCTCCCACCCCGCCGGTCTCCCATCCATCGGCCGCCGTCCGGCCGACCCTATGGACGAAGCCCCTCTCCGTCCAGAGGCAGCCCCCGTGCTCTGTCGGCGATAAAATCCTGGACAAGCGCGTTGCACGCCGCCGCCATCCGCGTCGGCTGACCATTGAAACCGTGCGGTGCTTCGGGAAACACATGGAGTCGACAATCATTACCGGCCGCGATCAAGCGCCGTTCGAGAAAGAGCGTATCGTCGAGCAGCGGATCGCGTTCCCCGACGCACAGCAGTGTCGGCGGAAGACCGCCAAGGTTGGCGTAGAGCGGCGAAAAACCGGAATCGCGGCGTTCGTCGGGCGACAGCCCTGGAAGCGCGAGGGCGTAGAACCATTCCAGCCAGGAGGTCGAAAGATTGAGAAATTCGCTTCCCCAATTCCGCTGCGATGGCGTCATCGAAAGATCGGTGATTGGATAGCATAAGGCGATGCCGCCGATCGCGTCGAACAGATCGGGCTCGCCGCGAAGCCGGAGAATGCTCGACAGCGCGACATGCCCGCCGGCCGACTCCCCGCCGACACAAACCGGTTCGCCGCGGTGCCTCGACAGGATGGCACGAAGACTGGCGGCGCCGACGTCCAATATCTCGGGCAGCCGATGTTCCGGTGCGAGTGGATAGTCGACGCTGATCACTTTCACGGACGCAGATCGCGCGATTGCGGCCAGATAGGCTTCCTGCTCGTAGAGCGAACCGAGCGCCCAGCCGCCGCCGTGATAATGGACGAAAATTCCTTGTGTCTCGCCGTCGGCGAAGATGCGGGTCGCGACCGTTCGCCCGTCGGCAAGGACGATCTCCTCATTCCGCCCGATCGCGTCGAGCGGCGACCGGATGCTGCCATCGCGGGTGTGGCTGCGCGACCGGCGCAGTGCGATCGGATCGATGCGATCGAGAGGCGGCAGCGTTTGGCCGGCCAGCCTGATACCGTCGTTCACCCGCCGCTGTTCCTCGACGAACGGGAAAAGCGCCGGGTCGATCAATCGTTTCACAGCCCGATGCGGGCGGCCTGCCCGCCATCGACCGGCAGCACTGCCCCGGTGATGAACTTCGCTTCGTCCGATGCCAGGAACAGCGAGGCGTATGCGGTGTCCCAGGCATCGCCCATCTGATTTTTCAAGGGAACCATCGCGTTGCGTTCGGCGCGCAGCTTGTCGGCGTCGATGCCGCGGGCGGCCGTGTGATGGCCGATCGCCATCGGGGTATCGAGCAGCCCCGGCATGATCGCATTCGCACGAATGCCGTATTTCGCGTTCGCCATCGCCAGCGAATGGGTCAGAGCATTCACCCCGGCCTTCGATATCTTGTACGCGATATAGGTCGTCGACACGACCGCCGCGCCCGACGAGATATTGGTGATCACGCCGCTTTTCTGCGCGCGCATGTGCGGAATCACATGCTTGCACGTCAGGTACATGCCCTTCAGATTGACGTCCATGATCCGGTCCCACGCCTCGGCTTCAAGGCGCGTCGCATCATTGTCGCCATGTCCGATTCCGACATTGTTCTGCAGGATGTCGATGCGGCCGTGTCGCTCGATACAGGTTGCCGCAATCCGCTCGCATTCGGCCTCGTCGGTGATGTCGGCGTGGCACACGCTCGACACTCCGCCCTCGGCGGCGATCGTCTCCATCGTTTCGGCCGCCGATGCCTCGTTCCGGTCGACGAGGAGCACTTGCGCGCCGTGCCGCGCGAACAGGATCGCCGTGGCGCGCCCGTTTCCGATCGTCTCGCCGCTGGCCTGTCCGGCGCCGACAACGATCGCGATCTTGCCTTCCAGTCTCATCTGGCCCTCTCCTGAACGGCTTGTCTTTTCGCGATCAGGATAGCCTGTGAGGCTCGGTGCCGTCATCGAACTCACGCATGAGCTGTATCTGCAGGATCGATCACGGTGCGACGGCACTGTCTGATAAGGCGGCGCGCATATTCAGCCAACCCAGGAAGGCATGACATGACAGGCGCGCGACTATCACCCGTAAAGCCCGCCGATCTCGACGAAAGACAACGCCGCTTTCTCGAGCCATTTACGAGCAAGAGCGGCAAATATCCGAACGTGTTCGGGACCTTCGCGCATCATATGGACGTCGTCGACGCGTGGAGCGATTTCGGTCTCTATACGATGCGCGACTCCGGTCTCGACCCGGCGCTGCGCGAAATTGTCGTGCTGCGCGCTGCGCTCAATTCGGAGTGCGCGTATGAATGGCATCACCACCATCACATCGCGCTGCGTGTCGGGCTGACCGAGGAGCAGGTCGGCCAGATCCGCGATCGGCGTCCTATGGCGGACGCGACGCACAATCTGCTGCTCCGCTGCGCCGACGAACTGAGCGAAGCAAAGCGGCTTTCCGATGACACATGGAGCGCGATGACGGGGGCGTTCGGCGTCCGGCAGACGATCGATGTGATTTTCACCGTCGGCGCCTACGCCGCACTCGCGCTGTTCATAAACAGCTGCGGGGTCGAGATCGAGGGTTAGGAAGCGGAAGCGCCGCGTTCCGCCACAAAAACGGCTTTCGCCCGGCTATAGTCCGGCTTGCCGTTGGACAGGCGGAGTTCGTCAGGCGAGAAGATGATGGTCTTCGGAATCTTGTAGCTGGCGACGGCATCGCGCAGAAAGGCGCGCAGCGCTTCATCCGTTGCGGATGCCCCTGCAACCGGCCGGACGACCGCCATGACGACGCTGCCCCATTTTGCATCGGGCATGCCGAACACGAGCGCATCGGCGACATCCCGATGCCGCTTCAGCGCTTCCTCGACCTCCTCGGGAAATATCTTCTCGCCGCCGCTGTTGATGCAGTTGCTGCCGCGCCCGAGAAGATGGATCGTCCCGTCGACTTCGACCGTGCAGAGATCGCCCGGGACGATATAGCGTTCGCCATCGATGATCCGGAAAGCGGCCGCAGTCTTGGCCTCATCCTTGTAATAGCCAAGCGGGATCGTCCCGCCGCGCGCCAGATAACCTGCCTCGCCCGATCCCGGCACAACCTCGCGCCCGTCCTCGGTGAAGACTTTCGTCGAAGGGCCGATCTTGAAGGTTGCTGTTCGGGTTTCGCCCGCTGCGGTCATGATCGAGCTGCCCAACCCCATCGCTTCCGACGACCCGAGCGCGTCGTAAAGCATCGCCTGCGGCAAATGCCGGAGCAGCCCCAGCTTGACCTCGCGGCTCCACATCACCCCCGAAGAACCGATCAGCCGCACCGAGCCGCCGTCGAAGCTCCCTTCGTCCAGCGCCGCAAGCATCGGCTTTGCGAAAGTGTCGCCGACCAGCGAAATTGCGTCGACGCCATGTCGGTCGACCAGCGACCAGAGATGCGCGGCATCGAAGCGGCCGCTGTTATCGCTGAGAACGATGTGTCCGCCGTTGCACAGCGTCGTGATCGCCGCATAAAGCCCCGACGCGTGCATCAGCGGCGAGGCGATGAGCGGCCTCAGATAGGGCTTGGGATCGTCGAGCCGGGCCGCCAGTTCGGCCACCGCCTGCGGAAAGATCCCATCGGTAATGGCACCGCCGAGAAGCCCGACGACCTGGTTTCGATGAGGCCACATCACCGCCTTGGGATAGCCGGTCGTTCCGCCGGTATAGATGAAGATCAGATCGTCCGGCGAGCGCTCGATCGCAAGCGGCGTACCATCGCGGCCCTCGATCAACGCTTCGTAGGCGATGGCGCCGTCCGACGGCAATCCGCCAACCTCGACCAGCGTGATCGACGCGCGCCGTTCGGCCGAAAGCCGCTCTACGGTGTCGGCGAGACGCGCGTCATAGACGAGCAGCCGGCTGTCCGAGTTTTCCAGAATATGGTCGATTTCATGCGCGAGATAGCGGAAATTCGCGTTCACATGGACAAGACGCGCCTTGAAGCACGCTCCCAGCAGTTCGAGATAGGGCGCCCCGTTGAACAGGAGGAAGCACACCTTGTCGCCGGGTTGTAATCCTCGATCCAGCAAGCTGCGTGCGAGAGCATTGGTCCGGCGGTCATAGTCGGTCCAGCTCAGGTCGGCATCGTCGCTCGAAATCGCCGTTTGTGACCCGCGCACGAGCGCCACCGCGTCAAGAATGTCCCCATAATTTAGCGGCATTCCACCCCTTTCTCATGCGAGCCGTTCGGATACCAGCCTATGTGCCCCGCCATCGGTCACGCAGCGCCGATCGACACCCCGGCTTCCCTCCTCCAAGCATAGGATGCGCTTGCCAGCACACGTAATCCATTTCGGAAATAACGCCCATCGGCACGGCTGATTTTGGCCGTTAGCGGTCAGGCAGCTTTCGGGCGCTTTCTTGGGTTACCGGACTGCTTTATGATGTCCGACGGAGTCCGATGGCGTTGAAAAGTACCGCTCTCACGGCTGAAACACGGGTTCGATTCCCGTAGGGGTCACCAACAGGAACATCGCAGGCCGAAAACGGCACCCGTCAGGGGCGTCATCCTCGATTCTGCCGCTTTCAGGGCCGGCAGCGCGAGTACGGCGGCTATGGTCGCACCCCGACTATCCCGAGGCCGGACGTCGCCGCGCTCAGACTGACAATCCCCCATCGACGACGAGCGTGTGCCCGGTCACATAGGACGCGAGCGGGGAAGCAAGAAAGACTGCCGCTCCCGCCATATCGTCGGCCGTACCCATCCGCCGCTGCGGAATTGCGGAGATACGGGCAGCCAGCCGATCGGGATTTTGCGTGGTCGCCTTTGTGAGCTTCGTATCGACAAGTCCCGGCGCGAGGCCGTTGACGCGTATGCCGTCGGCGGCGAAAGCCTGCCCGAGCGTCTTGGTCAGGCTGATCGCCCCCGCTTTCGAGGCGGCATAGGCAGGATTTCCGATGTTTCCGCGAAGGCCCGAAATGGAGCTGACGACGATGATCGAGCCGCCGCTTGTCGACAATTGACCGCGGAACTTGCGCGCACAATGCATCAGGCTGTCCAGATTGACGGCCATCACACGATCCCAGCCTTCGCGCTCGAACTCGCCGCGCTTGTAGACGACCGTCCCCTGACAGAGCACCAGAACATCGAGCTTGCCGAACGGCAAAGCTGCAGCTTCGATCGCTTCGGGGTCGCCGACGTCGACGCAATTGTAGCCGAGCCCGGTCAGGTCGGATCCGTCGGAAGCGTCATAATCGCTGGCCGAAGCCCGCGTTCCCCAGACATGAATCATCGCCCCCCGCGCGCGAAAGCCGTGGGCGATCCCGTTTCCGATCCCGCTCGAACCGCCGACGACGAGCACATTCCTTCCCTGAAAATCGGTGTCATCCCTCATCCGGTCCGTCCTCAAGCCATACTGAAATGAATGGGCAGACGCTTCAGTCCGCCAACATTGGTCGAGGCGAGCCACGCCGGCTCGCCGGCAAGCCCGACATCGGCGACGCGGCGCAGCAGTTCTTCATAGAAAATCCGCATTTCCATACGCGCCATGTGCATGCCGAGGCACAGGTGCGGGCCGTAGCCGAAGGCGATATGCCCGTTCATCGGGCGATCGGCGCGAAAGGTGAAGGGATCGTCGAAAATCTCCTCGTCGCGGTTCGCGCTGGGGTAGCACATCATCAGGCTGTCGCCGGCTTTGACGGGCCGGCCGCGAAGATCATAGTCCCTTGTGGCCGTGCGGAAGAAATGCCGGACCGGCGAAACCCACCGGACCATTTCGTCGACCGCCGTCGGGAGAAGCGACGGATCGGCGCGCAGGCGTCGCAGTTCGTCGGGATGCTGGATGAGTGCAAGCAGGCCGCCTGCGGTGCTCGAACTTGTCGTGTCGTGCCCGGCGGTCGCCACGAGAATATAATAGGATATGCTTTCATGGTCCGCCATCGGCCGCCCGTCGATCTCGGCCCGGGCGAACAGGGTCGCAAGGTCATCCGCGGGATGGCGCCGCCGGTCGGCGGTGAGATCGCGAAAATAGTCGGAGAAGACCTTCACCGTATCGGCGAGACTCGCCGTGGTCGTACGCGATGCCTGCACGTCGGGATCGTCCGATCCGAAGATTTCCTGTGTCAGTTGCAGGATCAGGGATTCGTCGGACCGCGGCACGCCGAGGATGCGCATGATGACGCGCACGGGATAATAGGGTGCGACCTCGGTCGCAAAATCGCAGCTTCTCCCCCGATCGGCCATTTCGTCGATGACTTCGTTGGCCAGTGCGCGAAACTCTTCCTCCAGCACCCGGATGCGGCCGGGCATGAACCACGCCTGCGTGAGCTTCCGGTATCGGGCGTGATCGGGCGCATCCATGAAGACCAGGCTGCGCAGGAGCGCCGGGTTGCCGCCTGTCGCCGCGCGCGCGCGCTCTTCATAGGCGAGTGTCCGCAAGAACGTCCGCGGGGCGTTCAGGAAAATATCGGCCTGCCGCTCGACCTCCTGGATGTCGGAAAATTTCGTGATTGCCCAGAAGGGCCGGTAATCGGGATGCTCGACCCGGTGCACCGGGTCGTCGCGGCGCAGCTGCGCGAACAGGGCGTCCATCGCCGCCGGGTCGGCATATGTGCCGGCGGAGACGATGGCGTCGGCGATCGCCGTCATCAGGCGGCCCCCTCCAGAATGTCGATGGTGCCCGCCGCGCCATCCACCGAAACGAGCATTCCGTCACGGATTCGCTCGGTCGCGCCGTCGACGGACGCCACGCAGGGGATTCCGAGTTCGCGCGAGACGATGCTGGCATGGCTGTTGAACAGGCCGAATTCGGTTACGACCGCGCCCGCAACCAGGAAGAGCGGGGTCCAGCTCGGATTGGTATTCGTCGTCACGAGGATTTCGTCGGGCTCGAGCGCTCCGGGATCGGACGGATCCAGAATGATCCGCGCCCGGCCGGTCACCTGTCCGGGCGAACAGGCAACGCCGGTCAGCCGGTCCCCGCCGCTCGCCGCGGCGATGTCGCGCACCACGCGCGGCGGCCACTCTGCAAGGGGAGGGCATTCGCCATTGACGAAGAAGGGCGGTTCGAGCGCGTCGAGCGCCCGGTAGTCGGCATAGCGCCGGCGAAGCGTGTCCGCGAAGGCGGCGGGATCTGCAACCCAGGCATCGAGTTCGCTCGAAAGCAGCATGTAGAAATGCCGCCGATCGTCGAGCGCGCCGGACAGCATCCCCCGCGCGGCGAGCGCTTCGCAGCCCATGCGGGCTTCGTGCACCAGCCGGACACACATATTCTTGGACCGCTCGCGCGCGACGAACCAGGTGGCGAGTGCCTGCGCGGCATTCCCGATGGCGTCGGCCTCCGCAGGAAATTTCGCGCGGATGTCGGCGAGGCATTCCTGGCGAAGCACCGCGTTACGCCGGAGCGCGGCGTCCGGATCCGCCTCGTCGCCCTGCTTCGCCATGGCCTCTATCAACGCAAGGGCAGTTTGCGGAGCCGTCTCGTAGGTATCGTAGATGAGATCCCATTCATTCGCGGCGCGCGCGCCATGATCGTAAATGAAGCGATCAAAGAGTTCGGGAAACCGAGGATCCTCGACCCGGGCGAGAACATCTTCGACACCCGCTGAAAATGCGGCCGTCGGCGGCCCGGATTGGCGTACCAGCCGGCTGATGGTCCACAGCTGCCTCGCGATATCGGCGGACTCGACGTCGCCGATCCCCGTGCCCAGCCGCGCGATGTCGTCCTGCCGGTCAATCGCGCCAAGAAGCTCCGATAGCTGCCCGAGCGCCATCATGCCCGCCTGACCGACCTGCACATGGATGCAGCCGGCGCGGTCGAGGAGCGGGGTGATCGATCGCAGCCCCGCGAGAATGTCTTCGGACGAGGCAGCCGCGAGATCCGGCCGCGCCGCGCGCAGCGAGATCGCGGCTTCGTGCAGGCGGTCGAGATCCGGATGCACCTCGCCCGCCATGAACCGGCCGACGTTGGCGGCGATGCGCGCGCTGTTCGCAGGATTGGAATGCCAGTCCTCGGGAACATGCGCCGGCATGCCCGGGCCGCTGTCGAACATCGCCGCCATACGCGCGGCGCCCCCGGGCATCAGCCGCTCCATCTCGACGAACATCACCGAAATGTTGAGGTAGAAATAACCGCCGAAGACCCCGTAGGCGTCCTCGGGTCCCGAAAACTCGCCGGAGTCGAAGCCGCCGAGGTCGACGTACCCGCGGACGGTTCCCGGGCCGAAGGCGTCGTACCAGACGTACGACCAGCCGAGCGGGGACACGGGCGCGCCCATCACCTCCGCCGCGTTGGAGCGGGTATAAATCGGAAAACGCTTCGACGGCGTATCGTGAAGCAGCCAATTGTCGACCGTCATGCAATCCTCTCCCAGCGTCGGCCGCCGGCTTTGCCGGTCGGCCACAGGCCTGCCTATATCTCCTCGAGCAGCCTATCGAGATCGTCGGCCTGATGCTTTTCCAGAACGGCTGCCCATTCAAGGCACCCGATCCCGACGTGATCGCCTATCTGCACCCGCGATATCGCATTGTTGTCGTAGCGCCTGAAACCCGATCCGGGCAGATATTTGGGAACATGAACATGAGTCTCGCCGGTCAGGATGACGGGCGTCTCGAAGCCATAGGTCACCTCGGACCGATCATAGCTGAGGAGGCCGGGCTTCGGCGTGAACTTGCCGCCGACCTTGCCGGTCATGAAGGCGCCGTCGCGATTCACCAATATGCCGGTCCCGATCGCCGAGCCGTCCGGCTGCGGAAAGCCGATCGCGTTGCAGAAGATATTGCCGTTATCGAGCGCCGAGGCCGTCCAGAAAACGCCCGAGTCAAAGCCGCGCTCGACCCGTTCTCCCCAGCTATGATCGCGTATGAAGAGCCCGCCCGTTTTTACGGTCCGGTCGCCGACCCGCAGCGTCCCGTGCCACCGGCCACCCTGCTCGTAATGCGCCTGGGCCGAGTTGTGCGAATGCGAGCCCGCCGCGGTCAGCGTATCGGCCCACTGCGCCAGCGCAGCATTGAAATCGGCGACCGGAAGGTCGCTCTCCATGATGATGTCGATCGCCCCGATGGTCTCGCCGTGGGGCGCATGGGCGAGGAAGCCGTGCGGGCCGACGCCGGGCGCGCCCTCGATCTCGGCGCGCAGGCGCCAGCGGCTCCACGGCACTTCGGGCTCGAAATCGAGTTCCGGGATCTCGTCGTTGATACGAAGCGAGGGTCCGGTCGGCCGGTGCAGGATCGCCGATGTCGCGACGCCATCGACGAAGACGATGATATGCGCCTCATGATCGCGTTTTGCCGGCCAGCGCTTGGTGTGAATCAGGATGCCATGGCCCTCGTCGAGATTCCACGCGACCAGCATCGTGTTTTCCTGCCAGCGTGCGGGCAAGGGATCGGGCGGCTGGTGAAAATATTCATCTGAATCCGGCATGCTGTGCGGCGCCATCCGCTCGGTTGCGGTGAACTTCATCGCCCTCTCCTGCTGCGGTTGTTCCGGCCTCAGGCCAGCGCGGGTTGCTTGATGTCGAGACGGAAGAGCCTGTGCGCATTGCCGAACAGGATCTTGTCCTGCGCATCCTGCGGCAGGTGCGCGACCATCTTCTCGGCCTCGGTCAGGCAATCGGGCCAGTCGCAGTCGAGATGCGGATAGTCGGTTTCGAACATGATATTGTCGATTCCGATATGCTGCGTCATCTCCAGCCCGACGGGGTCGCGGAAATAGGAAACGTAGCAATTCTGCCGGAAATAGTGCGACGGCTTCTCAGGCAATGCGCGCTGGTCGACGGTAGCCACGCCGTCGATGATGATATTCTCCCATATGAAGTCGCAGCGGTCGAGCGTGTAAGGCACGAGACCGAGCTGCGATTCCGCGAAGGACACGCGAAGGTGGGGAAAGCGGACGAAGACCCCCGACCACAGGAACTCCATGAGGCAATGCATCACATAATAGGATGCACCGACATGCGCGACAGCCGCCGGTGCGTCGGGCGCGGCAAGGGTCATCGGCGAGGTTCCGATATGCACGGAGAGGACCATGTCGGCGTCGGCGATCGCCTCGAACAGCTTGTCCCAGTGGCGTGACGAGATCGATGGCAGTCCGTTGCGATGCGGCGCTTCCGGAAAGGAAATGGTCTTGAAGCCGAGCCCGGCGAGCCGTTCGGCTTCGGCAACCGCGAGGTCGGCATCCCACAGGGGAACGATACCCATGGGGATCAGGCGGCCACCGGAGCCCGCGCACCATTCTTCGATGACGAAATCATTATAGGCCCTGATGCATTCGAGTGCGAGCGCCTTGTCCGACGCGAAGCTGAACTGCTCGCCGGCGAACATCACGAACATGTTCGGATAGTTGGCCGAAGCGAGGATGCCGGCCTGGTCCATGTCGGCCAGGCGGGCGCGGCTGTCGTAGCAACCCTCGCGGATATCGTCGAAAGTGTTGGGGCCGAATTTGACCGACGAGCGCGGATAGAAGCCCGCGGCGGCCGCGATCTTCACGATCGGAACCTGCTTGCCATCATAATGCCAGACGTCGCCGAGCGTCCCGTCCGCGGTTTCGCGGAACCGGAAATTGCCGCCGCCCGCATCATAGGCGGCGCCTTTCATCCTCCTGATATACGGCCCCTCGCCGCGCAGCCGGGCCGGAAGGCGCGCCTGCCAGAGGTGCGCAGGCGCTTGCATATGGTCGTCGGGCGAAATCAGGCGCGGGGCTCGGGACATGAATGATTTCCTCTCTCGCATTAAGTAAGTAAATGCTTACATTGCGATCGGGGAGGCGTCAATCCTCCCGGCGCCGAAGCCTGCACGGGGCGAACGCCGGCTCGCGGCCGGATTTGCATTTGCGTGCTGCATCACGCTATTTGCGCTTCTGCATGGACCGGAGATCAAGGTGACCGAAGCGAGAGCCAAGCCGAAGAAAGCGACGAGCCGGTTTTCGTCCGCGGAGCGCCGCGCGTCGATCCTTGCCGCGGCGAAGGAGGTCTTCATTCGCAGCGGATATGCCGGCGCGCGCACCAAGGACATCGCGATCGAGGCGCAGATCAACGAGGCGCTGATCTACCGCCACTTCGCATCCAAGGAAGAACTGTTCGACGCCGCTGTGATCGAACCTCTCGAGAGCTGGCTCGAAACCTATAATCATGCGGGGAGCGAGGTTGCCACCGCCGCCGATACCGGAACCCAGCGCCAGCTTATCGAGCGCGGCGCCGAACAATATCTCAGCCATATGGAGGAGGTCCTCCCCATGCTCGGCATCGCGCTGTTCGGGAGCGGAAGCTATGGCCCCGAATTCTATGCCAAACGCATCGTCCCCCTCATCAAGGAATGGGCGCGGCGGACGGCGACGGCGATGCCTTCCGATGCCCCGGGGAGCAAGCTTGACCAGAATTTCCTCGCAGTCGCGGGGATCGGAATCAGCTTTTTCGTGGCGGCGGATGCGCATTTTCGCGGGACCAGGCTCGACACGCGGTCGAGCGCAAAGCAGCTTGCGCAGATGATGCTTCCGCTCTTCGAACATCGCGGCGAGGCAGCCGGTCCAAAGGCCGATTGACTTTCCTCCGATTCCAGAAGTAAGTATTTGCTTACATGAAGCAGGCCGGCCGTCAGAGTCGGCGGAGGGACGAGGAGAGATTCATGGCATCCGACCCTGAATTGCAATCCGGCGCGCATGGGACATGGCGGGCATGAGCACCGCGCTCAGCTTCATGTTCGATGCGCCGCACGCGCTCGGCGAGGATGAGCGCCGCGAGCTTCTGGGCGGCAAGGGCAAGAGCCTTGCCGACATGACCCGCCTGCTGGGGTTGCCGGTGCCGCCCGGGTTCACCCTCGGTACCGGGGCCTGTCGCCAATATCTCCGGTCCGGCTGGTCACCGGCTTTCGACGAAGTCATCGAGGTGCATCTGGCAGCGACCGAGCGCGCGCTCGGCCGCACGTTCGGCGACGCGGCCAATCCGCTGCTGCTGAGCGTCCGCTCGGGCGCCGCCGCATCGATGCCGGGGATGATGGACACGGTCCTCAACGTCGGTCTCAATGCCGATCTTGTGCCGGGCCTCGCGGCCGCAAGCGGCGGCGATACGGCCTTTGCCGACGACTGCCTGAAACGGCTGCACGAGTGTTTCGTCAAATCAGTCGGCGGCCCGCCGCCGCATGATCCGCGCGCCCAGCTTCGCGCCGCAATCGAGGCCGTGTTCCGGTCCTGGAACTGCGAACGGGCCAAAGCCTATCGGCGGATAGAGAATATTGCCGATGAAGCCGGCACGGCGGTCAACATCCAGGCGATGGTGTTCGGGAACCGCGATGCCCTGTCGGGAACAGGCGTGGTGTTCAGCCGCAACCCCTCCGACGGGAATCCGGAAATATTCGGTGACATATTGTTCAGGGCGCAAGGCGAGGATGTCGTATCGGGTGCGCATCAGACGATGGATATATCGCGTCTTGCCGAACGATTGCCCGCCGTGGCCGCATCGCTGGATCGCTGCCTTGCGATCATCGAACGCCACTACCGCGACCTTGTCGATGTCGAGTTCACGATCGAGTCCGGCAAATTATGGATTCTGCAGGCGCGGCCGGGCAAACGCTCGCCCGAGGCAGCAGTCCGCATCGCCCACGACATGGCGCTCGATTCCGGTTTCCCCCTGTCGCGCGCCGAAGCGGTGGACCGGGTCCGCGACCTGCTGGGGAACGCCGCGCAATCGCGACGTATCATCGGGGACGAGGTCGCACTCGGCAGGGCGCTTGGCGCCTCACCCGGCGCGGCATCGGGCAAGCTGGTGACCAGCGCCGGACGCGCGGTCGAACTTGCCGCGCGCGGGGAAGCCGTAATCCTCGCCCGGCCCGAAACATCGCCCGAAGACATCGAAGGCATCGCCGCGGCTGCCGGTCTCCTGACTGCGCGCGGCGGCCTTGCAAGCCATGCGGCCGTGGTCGCGCGCGGCTGGGGCAAGCCGGCCGTCGTCGGCTGGACCGCGATGGAGGTCGGCGACCACGGGATCCAGGCCGAGGGCATCTGGATCGCCGAGGAAGCCGTGATCTCGATCGACGGCAACAGCGGCGAAATCTTTCCCGGCGAGATATCCATGAGCGAACAGACGACGGTCGAGGCGTCCGCGATGGCGCGTTGGCCGGAAGCGGCGTCTACGGAGGCCGCACCCGCAGCGTCCGGCACCTTCCCGGACGAAGACCTCCTCCTGCTCGTTGCCCTGAAAGGATTTTGTCCCAGGGACGCGGCTATGGAAATCGGGGGGCTCGGCGAAACCGGTCTGGCGGCGATGCTCGGCAGGCAGAGCGAGAATCTCGATCAGGGCTCGCCCCGTTTCATCAGGCTGACCGAACCAGGCAAGCTTCGCGGCGAGGAAATCATCGCTGCGCACCGCAATGCGCTGGGCCTTCAACGGGCGCGCGATATCCTCGCCTCCTTCCACCCCCTCAACGACAGGTTCAAGACGCTGGTAACGAACTGGCAGATGCGCCCGTCCGACGGAGCGCCTGTCTTCAACGATCACAGCGATGCCGGTTATGACGCGGGCATCCTTGCCCGGATGCCGATGCTGCACTCCGACACGATGATCTGGCTCGACGCGATCCGCCCGGCGAACCGCCTGCCGTTTTTCGCGGCGCGCCTCGAGCGGGCAATCGCGCGGATCAACGCCGGCGACACCGCCTGTCTCGCCTCGCCGAAGATCGATTCCTATCACAATATCTGGTTCGAATTGCACGAGTATCTGATCCGCTTGGCAGGTTTGACCCGCGCCGAGGCCGAAGCAGCATAGGAAGCTGTTGACACAAACCGGTCTAAATGTAAGTAATTAATTACAGACAACACGCGCCGGACAGGTGCGGAGCCTGGGGAGAGAGACGATGCTGAGGTACAGGATCAGCGGATCCGCCGTGGTGTTTGCAATCCTGGCGGGCGCAGCCCCCGCCTTCGCCCAGGCTCCGGCCGAGGCAAGCCCCGACACTGTCACCGGCGATGCCGATATCATCGTGACCGCACAGCGCCGCGACGAAAGCCTCTCGCGGACGCCCGTCGCGGTCGATGTCGTCGGCGCGGCCGAGCTTGCCGAGCAGAATGTTCGTTCGGAAGCCGACCTGCAGTTCGCAGCGCCCGGCCTGTCTGTCCGCGCCGGCGCCACGTCGAACGAGGTGAACTTCTCGCTTCGCGGCCAGTCTGTCGACCAGTTCACCGGCACGAGGCCGGGCGTGCTGCCCTATTTCAACGAGGTGCAGATCAGCAGCAACAGCGGCGGCGGCAGCGGCGCGACGTCCTTTTACGACCTTCAGTCGGTTCAGGTCCTGAAAGGCCCGCAGGGTACCTTGTTCGGCCGCAACGCGACCGGCGGCGCTGTCCTCTTCACCTCGGCCAAGCCGACCGACGCGTTCGAGGGCTATGCCAGCGCGCGCTACGGCAACTATGATACGGTGCAGCTCGAAGGCGCGCTCAACGTGCCGCTGGTGGACGACAGGCTTCTCGCGCGCATTGCGGGTTTCTACAGCGATCAGACCGGCTTTCAGAAAAATCTCTTCGACGGTTCGCGGCCGG
>Ga0209257_1002344_pt1 | contig 19055 bp, 14 predicted proteins | sample AraplaCvi_mCL_r2_FD_184277 | JGI IMG/M metagenome (GOLD analysis project Ga0209257, IMG submission 184277) | Arabidopsis root microbial communities from North Carolina, USA - plate scrape MF_Cvi_mCL_r2 (SPAdes) (version 2) | ecosystem: Host-associated > Plants > Roots > Endosphere | place: USA...
GGGCGCGCGGCTTTGGCCGCAGACCGAACACCTGAAGGCGGCGCTGGCGCTGGGCGACGAGGCCGCGGCTTTGCAGGGAGCCAACGGGCTGGTCGCCTACCTGGACACCCCCGCCCGTGGCGTCTGGCGCGAGCGCATGCGCGCGGACGGCAGCTTCGTCGAGGAGCCGTCGCCGGCGACCTCGTTCTACCACCTGTACCTGGCGGTCCGCGAACTGGCGCGGTTCGCGGGCGAACCATGCTAGGCAGCCGCGAAATGGTGCAGAACCCCTTCACCCGCACGCCCGCCCGGATCGCCGTGATCGGCCTGGGCTACGTCGGCCTGCCACTGGCCGTGGCGTTCGCCGCCGAGCATGACGTGGTGGGCTTCGACATCGGTTCGGCCCGGATCGCCGAACTGGCGCGGGGCGAGGACCGGACGCTGGAGGTGGCCCCCGAAGCGCTGAAGGCGGCGACGCGGCTGACGTTCAGCGACGATCCGGCGGCGCTGGCCGCCTGCAACGTCTTCATCGTCACGGTGCCGACGCCCATCGACGACCACAAGCGGCCCGATCTGTCGGCCCTGATGGCGGCCAGCCGGACGGTGGGCGGGGCGGTCGGCCAGGGCGGCGTGGTGATCTACGAATCCACCGTCTATCCCGGCGCCACCGAAGAGGACTGCGTGCCCGTGGTAGCCCAGGTCTCGGGCCTCACCTTCAACCGCGACTTCTTCGCCGGCTACAGCCCGGAGCGGGCAAACCCCGGCGACCCGCACCACCGCCTGGCCGACATCGTCAAGGTGACCGCCGGCTCGACGCCGGAGGCGGCCGAGTTCGTGGACGCGCTCTATGCCTCTGTGGTGCGGGCGGGGACGCATCGGGCCAGCTCGATCCGGGTGGCCGAGGCCGCCAAGGTGATCGAGAACACCCAGCGCGACCTGAACATCGCCCTGGTCAACGAGTTCGCCCTGATCTTCCGTCGCCTGGGCGTCGACACCCAGGAAGTGCTGGCGGCGGCGGCGACGAAGTGGAACTTCCTGAACTTCCGGCCCGGCCTGGTGGGCGGCCACTGCATCGGGGTCGATCCCTACTACCTGACCCACAAGGCCGAGACCCTGGGCTACCGCCCCGAGGTGATCCTGGCGGGCCGGCGGATCAATGATGGCATGGGCGGCTATGTGGCCCGCGAACTGGTCAAGGAGATGATCCGGCGCGGCGTGGCGGTGAAGGGCTCTCGCGTCCTGGTCCTGGGCCTGGCATTCAAGGAGAACACGCCGGACCTGCGCAACACCCGCGTGATCGACATCGTCCGCGAGCTGGAAGACTACGGCGTCGCGGTGGACGTCTGCGATCCCTGGATCGACGCGGCCGAGGCGCGCGACGAGTACGGCCTGGACCTGGTGACGACGCCGGACGCCGGCGCCTACGACGGCGTCGTGGTCGCGGTAGCCCACCGGCAGTTCGCCGAGCTGGGGCCGGCGAAGATTCGCGCCTTCGGGCGACCCGCCGCCGTGGTCTTCGACGTGAAGGCCATGCTGGCCAAGGGCGAATCCGACCTCCGGCTCTAGCCTGGGCGCCTATTTCGCGGTCACGGCGCCGCTTTCGCCGGCGCCTGTCGTCAAACCGCTGTTTCGAACGGGTAACCGGTTTCCTCGCTCCGCGGGTACGGCCAAGCTGTCTTTGCCCTTCGGGGCGTTTCCTCCCTGAACTCGCCGCGCCCCAAAAAGGCGCGGCTTTTTGTTTGGGGCGAGCGTCACGCACGAAAAAGGCCGCGGGGTGAACCCGCGGCCTTCGTCGTGAGAGGGACTTGGATCAGAAGGTGTAGGCGATCTTCCCGTAGTAGTAGCCGCCGTTGATCCCGAAGGACGAGAACGTCGGGTACTGGGTGACGTAGCCGTTGGCGTTCCCGGTCAGGAAGGTGTTGCGGTACGCCGGGTTCAGCTTGTCGGGGTACTTGTTGAACAGGTTGTTGGCGCCGATGGTCAGCTTCACGGGCTCGATGATCTTGTAGCTGATCTCCAGGTCCGTGATGAACGTGGCGTCGATCTTGTTCTTGAAGCACGTCGGCGACGTCGCGCCGGTGGCCAGCGAGCAGCCGGTGCGGCTGTCGTAGCGCGAGGCCGGCCCGTACAGCGTCTCCTTCAGGTTCACCGACAGCTTGTCCCAGGTCCAGAACGCGCCCAGCACGAAGCGGTACTTGGGCGAGGTGGTTTCCAGGTTACCGATCGAGGTCAGGTCGAAGAGCGACGCGCCGGCCAGCTGGGCGGGCGGGGCGGCGATCTTGGTGACCTCGGTGTCGGTGTAGTTGCCCGTGAACGACCACTGGACGCTGCCCCAGTCGTCCAGGTCCGTGGTGGTGGTGAGCACCAGCTCGGCGCCGCGGGTGCGGGTGTTCAGGCCGTTGGTGAAGATGTTGATCCCGGTCTGGGTGACGGTGGGGTCCAGCACGTTGCCGTTGGCGATGATCGCCGCCCGGACGGCCGGCAGGTTGACGTCGCCGCCCGAACCGAACAGCGAGCCGGAGCCCACGACGCGGTCACGGATGCTGATCTGGTAGAGGTCGAGGGTGGCGGTGATGCCGTAGCCCGGGTGGGCCACGAAGCCGACGCTGAAGTTCCGCGACTTCTCCGGATCCAGGCCGTTCACGCCCACCAGCTTCGCAGCGGCCGAGTTGGGCGGCAGCTGCACGAAGGCCGAGGTCGGCGAGACGTTCGTGGCCGAGTAGTAGCTCTCGGCCAGCGTCGGGGCCCGGAAGCCCGTGCTGGCCGTGCCGCGGATGGCGAACATGTCGTTGAAGTCGTAGCGGCCGGTGCCCTTGACGATGAAGGTGTCGCCGAAGTCGCTGAAGTGCTCGTAGCGGGCGGCCAGATCGAGCTTCAGGGCCTCGACCGGCGCCAGCGCGACGTCGCCGTAGACCGCGTAGCTGCGGCGCTTGTGCTTGCCGGCGTCGGTGAACTGGAAGCCCGGATAGGACTGCGAGCCTTCCTTGTACCGCGAGCCCGCGTCGCCCGGCTTGATCTCATAGGTCTCGCGCCGGTACTCGGCGCCGAAGGCCACGTTCATCGGCCCGGCCATGCCCACGTCGTACTCCTTGGAGAAGTCGGCCTGGCTGGTCCACTGGGTGAAGATGAAGGCGCCGGCGTAGAAGTCGGTGGGCGACTGGCCGGGTGTCGTGGCGGTCGAGGTGTCGATGTAGAGGGAGCGGTTCAGGCTGTCCTTCACATAGACCGACACGTCGTCCTTGCCGTAGGTCGAGGCGAGATCGAAGTTCCAGCCGCCCGCCATCTGGCCCTTGAGGCCCCCGGTGGCGGAGTAGTCCGTCTCGTAGATCACTTCGCGCGGGCTGAAGCCGAACGGCCGGGGAATCGAGCCGTCCTTGCCGACCACCAGGTTCGGAACCCGGTAGTTCTCGTAGGCCGAGGCGTATTTGTCGCCGTAGGTGCCGAAGCTGTAGAGTTCGACCTCGCCGAACTCGATGCCGAAATTGTAGGCCCCGATGTTGAGCCGGTACTCGGCGTCACCGCTGATGCGGTTCATGTACGGGAAGTCAGGGTGGTTCGCGAGCTGCGGATAGCGCGACAGCCGCGACGACGAATTGATGTTGAAGGTCGTGTTGGTGACCCGCGGGTCGACGTCGCCCCGGAAGCTGTAGTCGTGGTAGCGCGTCTGGTAGGTCAGGTTGAGGTAGGAGTTCGGCACCGGCTGGAAGCCGACGTTCAGCGTCAGGTCCGCCGTCTCGCCGCCGCCGCTCATGTACTTGCCGGCGCTGGCCGTGGCCGAGCCGCCTTCGCTGGCGTCCTTCAGGATGATGTTGATCACGCCGGCGATGGCGTCCGAGCCGTATTGGGCCGCGGCGCCTTCCTGCAGCACCTCGATGTGGCTGACCGCGCCCAGGCTGACGAAGTTCAGGTCGGCCGCGGCGCCGCCCTGGAACGGTCCGCCCAGCACGGCGAGGTTGGCGGTGCCATGCCGCCGCTTGCCGTTGATCAGGACCAGGGCGTGGTTGGGCGACAGCCCGCGCAGCTTGGCCGACAGCGTCAGGTTGGCGGTGTCGCCACCGAACGCCTGGGCGTTGAAGGACGGCACGTTCTGGGCGATCGCCTGAATCAGGTCGGCCTGACCCACGCGCGAGAGCGCAGTGGAATCCAGCACGGTGATCGGCGCCGGGCTGTCAACGGCCCGCAGCCCCGTCGTCCGCGTGCCGGTGACGATGACCGCGTCCAGTTCGGCCGGATCGGCGGCTCCATCGGCTTCGGCGGCCTGGACCGCGCCCGCCATGGCGACGCCCAGGACCAGGGCGCTCACGCCCGCAAACAAGCTCTTCACTATTCAGACCCCCTCGTTTTCGATGTGGGCCCTTCTCAGCGTCATCCCCTCGTGACGGTCGCCTTTAAGCATCGACGCCGCCTGTCTATGGGCAGCACCATGTGCGGGGTCTCACGAGTCAATAAGCGCTAACCGGCGCTTCGAACGTCGTTTTGTTTCATGATGAAAATATTGGCGAGAGCGCACCTTCATGAAGCACGATTACTGGAATTGACGAGTTTGCAGATTTGACATCCCGGTTGGATTCTGAATTCGCGAATCTGACACAGATGTCAGTTGGTGAATTGTTGCGCGCAGCCTGCCGTTTCTCTCGCCAGAGTAGAGGGAACCTGCCCAATGCCTGATCGCCCGGCTTGTCAGCTGGGCCGCCGCCCAGGCGTTTGATGCCGCCCGCCGAGTGAGGCGGGGGCGTCAGAGGTGGAGTGGGTGATGGGTTTGAGCCGTCGGGGCTTCCTGCACAGGATCGGGGCAGTGGGCGGCTATGCCGCCGCCTATTCGGCGATGGTCAGCCTGGGGCTGATGGCGACGCCGGCCAAGGCCGGGCCGCTGCAGCTGCCCGCCAACCTGGGCGCCGGCAAGAGCGTGATCGTGCTGGGCGGCGGGATCGCCGGCCTGACCGCGGCCTACGAACTGGAGCGCGCCGGCTTCGCCGTCACCCTGCTGGAGGCCCGCGACCGGGTCGGCGGCCGCAACTGGACGCTCCGCAACGGCTCCAAGGTCGAGATGGTGGGCGAGGCGACCCAGACGGTGTCGTTCTCGGATGGTCTCTATATGAACGCCGGCCCGGCGCGCATCCCCAGCCACCACGAGGGTCTGCTGGGCTATTGCGACAAGCTGGGCGTGCCGCTGGAGGTGGAGATCAACTCCAGCCGCAGCGCCTATTTCTGGTCCGCCGGCTCGAACGGCGGCAAGCCGATCCAGATGCGCCAGGGGGTCAACGACACCCGCGGCTACATCTCCGAGCTGCTGGCGAAGGCGCTGAACAAGGGGGCGCTGGATCAGGACCTCACGCCTGAGGACAAGGAGAAGCTGCTGCCGTTCCTCAAGGCTTACGGCGACCTGGACGACGGCATGGCGTTCAAGGGCACCGAGCGCTCGGGCTTCGCCCAGCTGCCCGGCGCGGCCTCCCAATTCGGCAAGGGCCGCGATCCGCTGCCGCTGAAGGAGCTACTGGCCAACGACCAGCTCCGTTCCACCCTGTTCGAGGACGTGGTCTATATGCAGGCCACGATGTTCCAGCCCGTGGGCGGGATGGATCGGATCGCCGCGGGCTTCCAGCGGGCGATCAAGAGCCAACTGATCCTGAACGCCGAAGTGCTGCAGATCCGTCAGACGTCGGGCGGGGTGGCGGTGGCCTGGCGCGACCGGGCCGGCGGCGCGAGCCAGGTGGCCCAGGCCGACTACGCCATCGTGACCATCCCGCTGAACATCCTCGCCAAGATCGACAACAACTTCGACAAGCCGGTGAAGTCGGCCATCGCGGGCGTGCCGTACGACTATTCGAACAAGATCGGCTTCGACGCGCCGCGCTTTTGGGAGAAGCAGCAGATCTTCGGCGGCATCTCGTTCGTCGGCGGCGACACCAACCTGGTCTGGTACCCGTCGAACGGCCTGCATACGGACCGCGGCATGCTGCTGGCCTGCTACGGCTCGGGGCCCAGCGCCAAGGGTTTCGCGGAGCGGCCGCTGGAGGAGCAGATCGCCATCGCCCGGGGCGTGGTCGGCCGGCTGCATCCCGGCCACGAGGGCGACCTGTCGAATCCGGTGGTGGTGAACTGGAGCAAGATCCCCTTCAACCTCGGGCCCTGGCCGGCCTGGGGCGGACGGGGCGGGCAGGAGGGTCACCTGGACGATCCGGCCTATCAGCTGCTGAACCAGCCGCACGGCCGCGTCTATTTCTCGGGCGCCCACCTGTCGCAGATGCCCGGCTGGCAGGAAGGCGCTGTGCTTTCCGCGCAGCGGACCCTAGGCCTGATCGCGACCCGCGTGTCACAGTCCGTCGCGGAGAGCCGCAGCGCGCGGCCCGCGGCCTGAATCCTTCGAGGGGAGAACCATGCTGAAAGCCATCCTACCCGCCGTCCTGCTCGCTTTGGCGGCGGGCGCCGCCCAGGCGCAGAACGTCCACGTCAATCCGACGAACGGCTTCATCGCGCAGGCGGTCAAGGTCCCGGCCGGCTCGGAGACGCTCTACGTCAGCGGCATCACGCCCGATCCGGTGGCGGGCGCGCCGGCGGCCACGCCGTTCGGCGACACCAAGACCCAGGTCATCAGCATCCTGACCAAGATCCAGGGGATCATGAAGGCCCAGGGCTACGAGCTGAGCGACACCGTCATGATGCGCGTGTTGCTGGTCGGCGACCCGGCCAAGGGCGGCGGCATGGATTTCGCCGGCATGATGGAAGGCTACAACCAGTTCTACGGGCCGCTGAAGAACAAGCCCGCGCGCATTACCTCCCAGGTCGCCTCGCTGGTGCGCCCCGGGATGTTCGCCGAGATCGAGGTGCAGGCGGCGAAGGCGCCCGCAAAGTAGCCGCTACTGGTCGGCGGGCGTCGCGCGCAGCGCGGCGTTCACCGCCGGCGCGTTCAACGCGGTCAGCGCCTGGCCGACGGCGTCGCGATAGCAGGCCGAGCGGCGCACGGCCTGCTGGAACTCGCGGACGCTGAAGTCCGAGGCGCCGCAGACGTGCACGGCGGCGCGGTCGAGGCGGCTGGCCATGCGTTCCGCCCCCGCGCGGGTCGAGAGGTCGAGACCCGCCGGCGAGACGGCGATCGACGTCGTGACCGACGGTTGCGCGGCGGCCGGGGTGGCCAGGACGAGCGCGAAGAGCGCTGAGACGGCGGTGAGTTTCATGGGAGTACTCCTTCCTACAGACCGGTCATGCGCCGGCCTTTGGTCTCGTTGGGTGCTACCTAGTGCGCGCGCCATAGGCTCGAAACCCGTTGGGGTGCTCGTTTCACGGGCAAGTGAGCGAAAACAGCGCCAGTTCTACGAAAATGGCTTTGAGCGAGCCTCGGTGACGCCGGGGCCCTTGAGCCCGCCTCGGAGTCGCGCGAGCTTCGCCGCATGGATCGACGCAGACTGATCACCTTCGGCGCGGCGGGTTTCGCGCTCGCCGCCCTGCCGCTCGCGACGCGCGCCGCCGACCTGCCCGGACCGTTGCCGGGCCTCCCGCCGCCGATCGGCCCAGCAGAGCGCCAGGCCCGGATCGCCAAGGCCCAGCGGCTGATGCGCGAGCAGGGGGTCTCCGCCCTGCTGGTGGAGCCGGGGTCCAGCCTGATCTACTTCACCGGCATTCACTGGAGCCGCAGCGAGCGGCTGACCTGCGCGATCATCCCGGCCGAGGGCGAGATCGGCGTCGTGACGCCCTTCTTCGAGGAGCCGTCCGTCCGCGAGAGCCTGGGCGTCCCGGCCCAGGTGCGCACCTGGCAGGAGCATGAGGACCCGCTGGCCCTGGTGGCCGGATGGCTCAGGGATCGCAAGCTGGGCTCGGGCGTGATCGGGATCGAGGAGACCAACCGCTACTTCATCGTCGACGGCCTGAAGCGCAACCTGCCCACGGCCACGCTGAAGAACGGCGCTTCGGTGGTGCGCGGCTGCCGGATGATCAAGTCGCCGGCCGAGATCGCGCTGATGCAGCACGCCTCGGACATCACCATCGCCGCCTACCGCTACACGATCCCCAAGGTCGAGGCCGGCATGCGGCCGTCCGACATCGGCCGGATGATGAACCAGGCGACGGCGGCCCTGGGTGGCGATCCCGAGTTCGCCCTGATCCTGCTGGGCGAAGCGTCGGCCTATCCGCACGGTTCGGGCAAGCCCCAGGTGGTGAAGGCCGGCGAGGTGGTGCTGATGGACTGCGGCTGCACGGTCCAGGGCTACCAGTCCGATATCTCGCGCACCTTCGTGTTCGGCGAGCCGACGACGAAGCAGCGCAAGGTGTGGAACGAGGTGCAGAAGGGCCAACAGATCGCCTTCGAGGCGGCGAAGCTGGGCGCGGCCGCCGGCAGCGTCGACGACGCGGCGCGCGGCTACTACGTCGGCCTGGGCTATGGTCCCGACTACAAGCTGCCCGGCCTGTCGCACCGCACGGGCCACGGCATCGGCCTGGACGGCCATGAACCGGTGAACCTGGTCCGCGGCGAGACTACGAAGCTGGCGCCCGGCATGTGCTTCTCGGACGAGCCGGGCATCTACATCCCCGGCGAGTTCGGCGTACGGCTGGAGGACTGCTTCCACATGACCGAAACCGGGCCGAAGTGGTTCTCGCAGCCGTCGGTGTCGCTCGAGAAGCCGGTCTAGGCTGTCATGAACCTGTGGCCGGCGGCCGGCGGCGCCTTGAGCGCGATCGCCGCGGCGACACACCTGGCGATCGTTGTCGGCGGGCCGGCCTGGTACCGGTTCTTCGGGGCGGGCGAACGCTTCGCCCAGGCCGCCGAGCGCGGGTCGCCCATGCCGGCCGTCGTCACGGTGGGCATCGCCACGGTGCTGGCGGTTTGGGCGGCCTTTGCGTTCTCGGGCGCCGGCCTGATCCCGCGCCTGCCGCTGCTGCGCCTGGGCCTCGTGGCGATCAGCGCCATCTACCTCGCGCGGGCGCTGCTCTGGCTCCCGGCCCTCGCATTCAGGGGCCTTCCTGTGGATGCCTTCGCCATCTCGAGTTCGCTGATCGTGCTGGCCTATGGCGTCGTCTACGCTCTCGGGACCTGGACGGCGTGGCCGCGGCTCGGCGGCTAGCCTCGAGCTTCCACAAACGCCGCCAGGTTGGAGAGGCTGGAGTCCATCCCAACCTGATGGCCCTCGGGGCTGATGCCCGGCGGGACGTCTTCGGCCGTCACGGCGACCTCGGTCCCATCCGCGACGGGCGTAAGCGTCGTGGCGATGGTCATGGCGCCGGCGAAGCGCGGGTCGGCCGATTCGAACACCACGCGCTCGACGATGCGCCGGTCGGGAATCAGCTCGACGAAGCGGCCTTCGAAGACGTCGGCCTTGTCCGAGCTCTTTCCCTGACCCTCGCCAAGATAGATGAAGACCATGCGGTAGACGCCGCCTTCGCGCGGTTCGAAGGCGTAGATCTCGGCCGTCATGCCCTTTGGTGGCCGCCAGGCGGCGAGGGCGTCAGGGTCGAGGTGCGCGCGGTAGATGGCGTCCGCCGGAGCGTGGATCAGCCTGGACGCTCTGTCGACCCGCGCCATCGCCTCAGACCCCGTAGTACTCGCGGTACCAGTCGACGAAGCGCCCGACGCCGACTTCGACCGAGGTCGAGGGCGCGTAGTCGAGCACCGCGCGCGTCTCGCCGGTGTCGGCCTCGGTGCGGGCCACGTCGCCGGGCTGCATCGGCATGAAGTTGATCTGCGCCTTCCGGTCCAGCTTTTCCTCCAGCACCTCGATGTAGCGCATCAGCTCGACACGGCGGCCGGCGCCTAGGTTCAGGATCCGCCAGGGCGCAGCGCTGGTGGCCGGGTCGGGCGCCTGGGCGTCCCAGGCCGGGTTGGGCGCGGGCGGGCGGTCCAGGGCGGCGACCAGGCCGTCGACGATGTCGTCGACGTAGGTGAAGTCCCGCTGCATCTGGCCCTGGCCGTACACGTCGATCGGCTGGCCCTTCAGGATGGCGTCGGTGAACTTGAACAGCGCCATATCGGGCCGGCCCCACGGGCCGTACACGGTGAAGAAGCGGAAGCCCGTCGAGGGGATGCCGAACAGGTGGGCGTAGGAGTGCGCCATGCTCTCGTTGGCCAGCTTGGTGGCCGCATAGAGCGTGATCGGATGGGTGGCCGCGTCATGGACGTTGAACGGAAGGTTGTTGTGGTTGCCGTAGACTGAGCTGGTGGAGGCGAAGACCAGGTGCTTCGGCTGCGCCGCCCGGCAACCCTCCAGGATGTTCAGGAAGCCGACGACATTGGAGTCCACATAGGTCTCAGGGCTCTCCAGGCTGTAGCGGACGCCCGCCTGGGCGGCGAGGTTGACCACCGCGTCGGGCTTCACCTCGGCGAAGAGGGCGGGAACGCCCTGGCGGTCGGCGAGGTCGAGCTTCGCATGCCGATAGCCCTTGTGGGCCTCGAGGATCGCGAGGCGCGCCGCCTTGAGTTGGGGGTCGTAGTAGGAATTCAGGCTGTCGAGCCCGACCACGGTTTCCCCCCGATCCAGCAGCCGTCGGCTGAGGTGGAAACCGATGAAGCCGGCGGAGCCGGTGACCAGGATCGTCAAGACGTCGCCTCGCTGCCTGCGCTGATGCGCAAGCGTGCCTAGCGGTCGTCGGGTTGCAAGGCGATTAACCCTCTAGCGGGCGGTGAGGCCCACCACGTCGCGCAGGCTGGAGACGCGAGCCGCTTCCGCGACCGCCGCCTTGCGGGCCTGGAGCACGTCGCCGGCGCGCATTTGCGAGAGCAGCGGGAAGATCGCCGACAGCATCGCGACCAGCAGGCCGAGGCGGCCTTCCCGCCAGCCGCCGCGGCCGACGTAGCCGCGCAGGAACGCGCCGGCGCCCGTGAACAGGCCGGACGCGAGGTGGCCCGCGCGGCCGGAGTCTGCCAGATCCTCGGCGGCGAGCGCCGTCAGTCGGTTCAGGCGTTCCATCAGCCCGCCCACGTCGCGGCCCAGGGTCCGGCGGACGGCGCCCTTGAGCGCGCCGCCGTGGCGGCCGGCCATCACCGCGGGGGCGTTGAGGCGCCGCGGCTCCCAGGCCTTCAGGCCGCGTTTGTAGAGGCGCGGCTCGATCCGGGCGCTCAGCGCGCCGGCCCAGCCGTCGCGGACCAGGGTCTCGCCCACATAGTTGTCGATCGGCAGGTCGTACCAGTCGCCGGCGGGGCGCATCTGCAGCACCGCGCGGATCTCCCACGCGAGAGCGGCGTCCACCAGTTCGTCCGGGTCGATCTCCAGGATCCAGTCGCCGGAGCAGGCCTCGACTCCGGCCGCCTTGCGTTGGCTTTCCAGCGGGAAGATGCCGTCGATGACCACCGCGCCCTGACGGCGCGCCACGTCCTGTGACCGGTCCGTGCAGCGGTCGGCGACCACCACGACCTCGTCGCAGAAGGACAGTTTACGCAGGCATTCCGAAAGCTGCGCATCCTGGTTCTGCACGCATACGAGCGCACTCAGCCTCACCACCCCAAACGCTCCCATCCCGACAACCCCGTTACGAGATAAGACGCCGCCCGAGGCCTCCGCCCCCCAGCCAAGCTTTACTGTTCGTTCAGAAAGCGGCGCCGAGTCGCAGGCCGGCGGTTCGCGGCCGCTGGGGGGTGGCCTGCCGGACCTTGCCGAAGCTGAACGGATTCCCGTAGGCGAAGGTGTCGCCCGCATCGTCGAACGGGTTGGTCACATAGGCCATCAGCCGCCAGCGTTCGCCGATGACCTCGGCCGACAGTTCCGCCCGCAGGTAGTGTCCCATGCGCTCGTTGCGGGTGGTGTCGAAGCTGAGGCCTGCCCGGCCGACGTAGCTGGCCTCGCCCGCAAGGCGTAGCGTGAGGTCGCTCGGCAGCGGGCGCTGATAGACCACCAGCAGCCCGCCCGACGCATTGGGCACGCCCGGGAGTTCGCGCGTCGTCGGCTCCTGGAAATCCGGATTGGGGTTCTTGACCCGTGAGTCGGAGACGAGGCCGTTGGCCTGCAGCGACAGTCCGAAGGGGAAGTCGTAGACGACCTCGGCCTCGAGCCCGAGGATCCGCGCATCGGCGACGTTCGCGGTATAGGCCAGGCCGGAGGCCCGGTACCGGTCGGTTTGGACATTGGTCCAGTCGTCGTAGTAGGCCGCGGCGCGGACGCCCAGGCGGCTGTCCAGCCGACGCAGCTTCACCCCGAGCTCATAGTTGCGCAGGCGGTCCGGCGCGAAGGTCGTGCGCGCAGCGCGGATCGGGAAGAAGCCGCTCGAGTTGAACCCGCCCGGCCGGTAGCCCTCCGTGATCAGGCCGTAGACCAGATCGCCGTTCGAGAACTGCCGTTGCAGCGAGATCTTGGGCGAGAAGCCGTTGAAGGTGCGCGCCTGGTCGAAGAAGCGGGGGCCGTAGGGCTGGATGACGTCGAGCTGGGCGGTGGTGTGGACCCGGTTCTCGAAGAAGCGGCCGCCCAAGGTGGCGCTCCAGCCGTCGCCGAACTCGTACGAACCCTCGCCATAGACCGCGTACTCGCGCTGCCGATCCTTTCGCATCTCGGTGTAGGCCGTCATCACCGCGCGACCCGCGGACAGGACGCCGAGGGTGGACGGGTTCCGTTCCGTCGTCCGGGCCGCGTAGACGCCGAACAGCCAGTCGAACCGTCCGACGCCCGATGACCGCAGGACCAGGTCCTGGACCAGCATGTTCGAGCGGGTGGCCTCGGTGAAGACACCCAGGTCCTGCGGAGTCGCGACGCCGCCCAGCGGCGCCATGGGGTCCGACGGATCGAGGGCGTCGGAGGCGTCAAACTGGCTCGAGAAGACGTGGTGCACGTAGCTGGTCGAAGAGGTGATGCTGCCCCAGGCGAAGTCGCCCTGCAGCGTGGCTCCGCCGTAGGAGAAGTCGTTGTTGTGAGCCTCCTGCACCCGGTTCTTGCGCGCGTCGGGCGCGCCGATCCCGCCGCCATCGTCCGGGGTCAGAACCTCGAGCGCCATGCCCTGGCGTGCGGCCGGAACCGCGCCGCGGGCGGTGGTGATGTACTGGGTGTCGTTCGAGCGCAGATGCTGGGTGGCGGCCAGGGCGTCGAACCGCCAGTGGTCGTCGAATCGCACCCGCAGCGCAATGCGGCCGCCGTCGCGGCGGGTCTGGTCCACGTTGGCGATGCGCAGGTTCACGTCGTCGATGTAGCCGCCCTGGACATCCTCGTAGCCGGCGAGCCGGATGGCGATGCGGTCCTTCACGATCGGCAGGCTGACATAGCCGTCGACCTCGTGGCTGGCGTCGCCGCTCTTGGTCCAGGCCATGCCCGCAGAGACGCCGGCCCGCGGACGCTCCAGGTCGGGCTTGCTGGTGACGATGCGGTAGATGCCGGCCAGCGAGCCGGAGCCGTACAGCGCGCCCTGCGGCCCGCGCACGACCTCCACGCGGTCGATGTCGACCAGGCGCAGGTCAGGGTCGGGCGCGTTGTAGTTGATCGGGGCGTCGTCGAGGTAGGTCGACACGGTCGAGCGGGTGCGGCCGGTGAAGGAGCCGTCCGACAGGCCGCGGATCAGCAGCTTGTCGCGGCCCGGGCCGAGATTGGTCGTGAGCACGCCGGCGAGCTGCCCGGTGGTCTGGCCGACGTCGACGGATCGGGTGGCCATGATCTGTTCGCGGGGAATGGCGCTGACGCCGGCAGGCAGCTGGTCCAGCGCCATGGGCCGCTTCGTGGCGGTGACCACCACCTCGGACACCAGCACCGGCGCGCGGAGCGTCTCGTGAGGCTCGGCGGGCCGCGCGGACGACGGACCGCCGGGCAAGATGCGCACGGTCCGCGCGTCGATGATGCTGTAGCGGCAGGGTGCGCCCTCCAGCAGGCGGTCCAGGGCTTCTCGCACGCTGTAGCGGCCGGCGAGGGAGACGCGGCCGTCCGCGCCGCAACTCGCCGTGCCGAGCACCGAGATGTTGGCCTGCAGGCCGAGGTCGATCAGGGCGTCGGCGTAGGATCGGGTGGGAATCGCAAAGCGCAGGCGCGCGTCGGCGGCCTCAGCGCCACCCGCCACGCAAGCGAGAGCGACGCCGCCGAGCAACGCCCGCAGAGACAGTCTCTGCCTGGAGATCGTTACGCGCCCTCACTAGCGGTCCGACGCAGGATCGCGCCGCAGGACCACACCCGAGCTGGAACGTACAGTGGTAATGGGAACCAGCAAGGCCAGGCGGCGGATTACCGCAGCCTGATCGTCGAGGACCAGAACGCCGGAGATGGGCGTGGCCGCCAATTCGGCGTCCTCGATCCGGATCGGCGTCGAAAACTGCTGGTTGAGGTCGGCGATAACCTCGCTTAGGGGCTGTTGGCGGTAGACCAGCCGGCCCGAGCGCCAGCCCAGCACTTCCCCGGGCTCGGCGGCGGCGACGCGGGTGGCGGCTTCACCCTCCACGTGGTCGAGGCGCTGGCCGGGATGCAGCCGGTAGGCCTTGCCGGCCGCGCCCCCGGCGGGACGCACTTCGACGGCGCCGCGAGCCACCGTGACCGAGACCTTGCCGCCCAGGTGGCGGACGTCGAACTGAGTGCCGACCACGCGCACCGTCCGGTCTCCGGCGGCCACGAGGAACGGCCGGCGCGCATCATGGGTCACGTCGAACACGGCCTGGCCCTCGGCCAGCGTCACGTGGCGGCCGTCGCGCATGAAGCGGACCGACAGGCGCGTGCCGCCGTTCAGGTCGACGGTGGAGCCGTCGGCGAGCTGGACCGTGCGGCGTTCGCCCTTGGCGGTGACGTAGGTGTCGGTCTGCGGGCCGGCGAGCTGCGGGCCGACGACGACGGCCAGGGCGGCGGCGGCGGCCACGGCGCCGACGCCGATGAAGGCGCGGCGGCCTACTCGCGAGGGGACGGCCCGGCGTTCGGAGAGGCTGCGGGCCACGTCGCCGGCCGCGGCGGCATAGGCCTGCGACACGGCCAGGGCGGCGTCGAACGCGGCGGCGTTCTCAGGGCCGGCCGACAGCCAGGCGTCGAACGCCACGGCCTCGGCGTCGCCGAGGTCGCCGGCCTCGAGCCGCACGACCCATGCGGCGGCGCTCTCGCGCCTCGCATCGTCGCCGTTTCGCCAAGCGCTGATCATGAGCCCTTCCATGGCCGCCGCATGCGACGGCCCGTCGCAGGGATAGACGTCACCGCGGCACGCTGCCCCCCGGTCCGACGATACAATTTCCGGTAGGTCATCGACCAAGCTTCGCCGTAAGCGTCTTGAGCGCCGCCGAGATGTGCTTCTCGACCGATTTGACCGACAGGCCCATGGCCTGGGCGGTCTGGGCGTGGCTGTTCCCCTCCAGCTTGTGCAGGCGGAAGGCGCGCTGCATCTGCGGCGGCAGCTCGGCCACCGCCTCGACCAGCTGGCGCAGGCGCTGGCGCGAGGCGACGGCTTCGTCGGCCGGAACCTCCTCGACCACGTCCTCGCCGCCCACCGAGGCGTGCGCCACGCGCCGCCAGGCCGCCTCGCGCGCACCGGCGCGCGCCTCGCCGCGGGCGCGGTCCAGCATGACGTTCGTGGCGATGCGATAGATCAGGGCGACCGGGTTCTCGGCGGTCACGAGGGGGTCGCGGGTCGCCAGCTTGACGTAGAGCTCCTGCGCCAGGTCCTCGGCGACCACCGGCGAACCGCAACGCGCGGCGAAGAAGCGGACCAGGTTCGTCCGGCGCTCCAGATAGATTTCGAGCAGCGGGTCCGTGGGCCGCTTCGCCGGCGCGCCAGGCTCGGTCACCACGCTCACGCCGCCGACCTTCCGCACCCGGGGCGGGGGCGGGACGTCACGATCGGGCTCGGGCGAGGCTGATCCATGGGCGCGACGTTCGTGGAACCTGATCCAGAGACATGCCCCATTCCGCGGGCCGCGCCAACTTCGTGGCAGGACGGGGCGGGGGGCAGGCCGCAGCGGCGGCGTCTTGGCTTCGATGCCATGGTTGACGGCGCCTCGTGGCCGCCGTTTGGGGGTGGCGTCACGGCGTGCGGGTCGCGGGGGAGCGGCCCGCACGTTCTCCCTTCGCCGACCAATGATTCGTGACGCGCGTGATCGCGCGGCGTTTTGGAATGACCCATTCCAAGGGCGCCGCGACGATTCCCACAGGCAGATCAGTGTGATCACGCGAAGTCGAAGTCTGCCGGACTGGCCCAAGGTATGCAGACGCAGCTTCTCATTCTATGAGGTTGCTCTCGGAGAGAGAGCATGCGGGCCCAGCCCGCTGTGCCGAAATGGGGCCCAAGGAGTAGTCGTCTATGAGCCTGAAGACCGTGCCGGGGCTTGAGCCCGCGCCGACGAAGCACGCCAAACTCGTACAGTGGGTGCGTGAAATCGCCGACCTGGCGCAGCCCGACCGCGTCGTCTGGTGCGATGGATCGGACGCGGAATGGACCCGCCTGACGGGCGAGCTGGTGGCCGGCGGCACGCTGAAGCCGCTGAACCCGGAGAAGCGGCCCAACTCATTCTACGCCGCCTCGGATCCGCGTGACGTGGCCCGGGTCGAGAGCCGCACCTTCATCTGCTCGGAGAAGCCCGAGGACGCCGGTCCGACCAACAACTGGCTCGATCCCAATGAGATGCGCGCCGACCTGAAGGACCTCTTCAAGGGCGTGATGCGCGGCCGGACCATGTACGTGGTGCCGTTCTGCATGGGCCCGCTGGGCTCGAAGATCAGCCAGATCGGCGTCGAGATCACCGACAGCGCCTACGTGGCGGTGTCGATGAAGATCATGACCCGAATGGGCCAGGGCGCCCTCGACATGCTGGGCGACGACGGCTTCTTCGTGCCGGCAGTCCACTCGGTGGGCATGGCGCTGGTCGACGGCGTCACGGACGTCGCCTGGCCCTGCAACGAGATCAAATACATCGTCCACTTCCCCGAGAGCCGGGAGATCTGGTCGTACGGCTCGGGCTACGGCGGCAACGCCCTGCTCGGGAAGAAGTGCTTCGCGCTGCGGATCGCCTCGGTCATGGCCCGCGACGAGGGCTGGTTCGCCGAGCACATGCTGATCCTGAAGCTGACGTCGCCGGCGGGCGAGGCGAAGTACATCGCCGCCGCCTTCCCGAGCGCCTGCGGCAAGACCAACATGGCCATGCTGCAGCCGACCCTGGCCGGCTGGAAGGCCGAGACGATCGGCGACGATATCTGCTGGATGCGCTTCGGCGAGGACGGCCGCCTCTACGCCATCAACCCGGAAGCCGGCTTCTTCGGCGTGGCCCCGGGCACCGGCGAGGTGACGAACAAGAACGCCGTCGACGCCCTGTGGGGCAACTCGATCTTCACCAACGTGGCGCTGACCGACGACGGCGACGTGTGGTGGGAGGGCCTGACCGAACAGCCGCCCGCGCACCTGATCGACTGGAAGGGTCGCGACTGGACCCCGGACAGCGACGAGCCGGCGGCCCATCCGAACGCCCGCTTCACGGTCCCGGCCTCGCAGTGCCCGGTGGCGGCGCCCGAGTGGGAAGACCCGGCCGGGGTGCCGATCTCGGCCATCCTGTTCGGCGGCCGCCGCGCCTCGGCGGTGCCGCTGGTGACGGAAGCCCGCGATTGGCGCCACGGCGTGTTCATGGCCTCGAACGTGGCCTCGGAAGGCACGGCGGCGGCCGAGAACGCCATCGGCGAGCTGCGTCGCGACCCGTTCGCGATGCTGCCCTTCTGCGGCTACAACATGGGCGACTACTTCGGCCACTGGCTGAAGATGGGCGAGACCCACGACGCGGCGAAGCTGCCGCGCATCTATTTCGTGAACTGGTTCCGCAAGGACGAGCGCGGTAAGTTCGTCTGGCCGGGCTATGGCGAGAACAGCCGCGTGCTGAAGTGGATCGCCGAGCGGCTGGACGGCAAGGCCGACGCGGCGGACACGCCGATCGGCAAGGTGCCCACCAAGGCCAGCCTGGACCTGTCGGGCCTCACCCTGACGGACGCCCAGCTCGACCTGTTGCTGACCGTCGATCCGGCGATCTGGGCGCAGGAGGCGGCCCTCATCCCGGCCTTCTACGAGCGCTTCGGCGAGCACACGCCCAAGGCGCTGTGGGACGAGTACGAGGCCCTGCTGACGCGCCTGAAGGCCGCCAGTGAGGTCGCGGACGAACGGATCGTCGCGGCGTAGTCGGGCGAGGCGTCTGGTAAGAACGAAAAGGCCGCGGGGCGACCCGCGGCCTTTGTCGTTTGGGCAAGCCGCGAGCGTCAGCCGCCGGCGACGACCCGCAGGGTTGGGGCCGCGCCGGGCTTCTCTCCGCGGACCTGGGCCACCAGGTCGAAGAGGGCGACGCGGACGGCCTCGACGTCGCCGGTCTCCACGACCTCGGCCAGCGCCTCTACATGGCCGGGCGTCACGCGCACGGCCGAGCTGGAGATTACCTCCATCACCTTGGGGGCGGCGGGCAGGGAGTGTTCGGTCTCGTCCAGCAGCGCCTCGGTGAGCTTTTCGCCCGGGCGCAGGCCGGTGATCTCGATCTCGATGTCGCGGCGGCCCGACAGCGCGATCATCTGGCGGGCCAGGTCCAGAATGCTGACCGGTTCGCCCATCTCCAGCAGGAAGAGCCGGGAGTCGCGGCGGTCGTCCTCGTGGCAGGCCGCCGTGGCGTGCAGCACGAGCTGGGCCGCCTCCGGGATGGTCATGAAGAAGCGCGTCATGTCGGGGTGGGTGACGGTCACCGGCCCGCCGCGCTCGATCTGCGACTTGAAGATCGGCACCACCGAGCCCGACGAGCCCAGGACGTTGCCGAAGCGGACGGCGGAGAAGCGCGTGCCTTCCACCGTGCTTTGCTGGGCCTGGATGACCGCCTCGGCCAGGCGCTTGGTGGCGCCCATGGCGTTGGTGGGGTCGACCGCCTTGTCGGTGGAGATCAGCACCATCTGGCGGGCGTCGGAGGCCTTGGAGGCCTCGGCCACGTTCCAGGTGCCGATGACGTTGGTGAGGATGCCCTCCATCGGATGGCGCTCGACCATGGAGACGTGCTTCAGCGCCGCGGCGTGGAACACCAGGTCCGGCATCTCCTGGCGGAAGACGGCCGTGGTGCGGCGGGCGTCGCGGACGTCGCAGAGCACCGCCTTGACCGAGATGTGCGGGAAGGTCTCGCGCATCTCGCGCTCGATCTCGAAGAGCGCCGTCTCGGAGAAATCCACCACCGTGAGGTGCGCGCAATTGAACGCCGCGACCTGACG
>Ga0209257_1002349_pt1 | contig 19030 bp, 19 predicted proteins | sample AraplaCvi_mCL_r2_FD_184277 | JGI IMG/M metagenome (GOLD analysis project Ga0209257, IMG submission 184277) | Arabidopsis root microbial communities from North Carolina, USA - plate scrape MF_Cvi_mCL_r2 (SPAdes) (version 2) | ecosystem: Host-associated > Plants > Roots > Endosphere | place: USA...
GTACGTGCTCTGACGGATGGCTTCCGGCAATCCGCCGCGCATCCGGCTGCGGCACAATACGGCGACGCCTTCCCGAGTCGCCGAATGACCGTCCTGCACCAGATCGACCCGATCGCCTTCCACCTCGGCCCGCTGCAGGTGCACTGGTACGGGATCATGTACCTGCTTGGCTTCGGCGCGGCATGGTGGCTCGGCCGCATGCGCGTCCGTGCCGGCCGCCTGCCGGGCGTCAACGAGCAGTCCTACGGCGATCTGCTGTTCTACGCGATGCTCGGCGTGGTGCTCGGCGGACGGCTGGGCTACGTGTTCTTCTATTCCTTCAGCGATCTGCTCCGCGATCCGCTGATGCTGTTCCGCATCTGGGAAGGCGGCATGAGCTTCCACGGCGGCCTGCTCGGCGTCGTCGCGGCGGCCTGGTGGTGGTCGTGGCGCCACAGGCTGCACCTGATGGACACCGTCGATTTCCTCGCGCCGCTGGTGCCGCCCGGCCTGGGCTTCGGTCGGCTGGGGAACTACATCGGCGGCGAACTCTGGGGCAAGTACACGCAGGCTGGCTGGGGCGTCATCTTCCCGCGCGCCGAAGCCGAATTCGCCGGCATGAGCCTGCCGCAGCTGCAGGCGCAGTTCGCGACAGGCGCGCTGGATCGTTTCGCGCGCCATCCGTCGCAGCTGTACCAGGCGGCGCTGGAGGGACTGACGATGTTCCTCGTGCTGTGGTGGTTCTCGAGCAAGCCACGCCCGCGATATGCCGTGGCGGGCCTGTTCGCGCTGCTGTACGGCTGCTTCCGCTTCCTCGTCGAATTCGTCCGCGTGCCGGACGCGCAGATTGGCTACCTGGCGTTCGGCTGGCTGACGATGGGCCAGGTGCTGAGCCTGCCGCTGATCGCGCTGGGTTTGATCTGGCTGTGGTGGTCGCGCCGCCAGCCCACCCTGGAACCGCAGCCTTTCGTGCCCGCGAAGTAAGCCGGAGACACCGCGATGAAGCAGTACCTCGACCTGCTGCGCCACGTGCTGGAACACGGCGCCGACAAGTCCGACCGCACCGGCACGGGCACGCGCAGCGTGTTCGGCTGGCAGATGCGCTTCGATCTGTCCGAAGGCTTCCCGCTGGTCACCACGAAGAAGCTGCACCTGCGCTCGATCGTGCATGAGCTGCTGTGGTTCCTGCAGGGCGAAACGAACATCGCCTACCTGAAGGAAAACAAGGTCTCGATCTGGGACGAATGGGCCGACGCGCAGGGCGAACTGGGCCCGGTGTACGGCAAACAGTGGCGCAGCTGGGCGGGCGCGGACGGTCGCGAGATCGACCAGATCCGCTGGGTCGTCGACGAGATCAAGCGCAATCCCGATTCGCGCCGGCTGATCGTCTCGGCCTGGAACGTCGCCGACCTGCCGCGCATGGCGCTCATGCCGTGCCACACGATGTTCCAGTTCTACGTCGCCAACGGAAAGCTCAGCTGCCAGCTTTACCAGCGCAGCGGCGACATCTTCCTCGGCGTGCCGTTCAACATCGCCAGCTATGCGCTGCTGACGCACATGGTGGCGCAGGTATGCGGGCTGGGCGTCGGCGATTTCGTGCACACGCTGGGCGACGCGCACCTGTATTCGAACCACTTCGACCAGGCGCGCGAACAGCTGTCGCGCACACCGCGCGCGCTGCCGCAATTGCGCCTGAATCCGGAGGTGAAAGACATCTTCGGCTTCGCCTTCGACGACATCGCCATCGAGCACTACGACCCGCAGCCGGCCATCAAGGCGCCGGTGGCCGTGTGACGATGAAGCTGAGCCTGGTCGCCGCGCTCGATCGCAACCGTGCGATTGGCCGCGACAACGATCTGCCGTGGCGCCTGCCGGACGATCTCAAGCGTTTCAAGGCGCTCACGCTGGGCAAGCCGGTGTTGATGGGCCGCAAGACGGCGCAATCGCTTGGCCGCGCGTTGCCGGGGCGACGCAACCTGGTGTTGACGCGTTCGGGTGCGGTGCCGTTCGAGGGCATGCAGGCGGTCGCGTCGATCGACGAAGCGCTGCGCATCGCCGAAGCCGACGGCGCCGACGAGCTGTGCGTGATCGGCGGCGGCGAGGTCTATGCGCAGGTGCTGTCGATGGCGACGCATCTGTTCCTGACGCACGTGGAGACGCAGGTCGACGACGCAGAGGCGTTCTTCCCTGCGTCCGATCCGGCGCATTGGCGCGTGGTGTCGCGGGAGCGGCACGAGGCCGACGCTAAGCACGCGTTTGCGTTCGAGTTCGTGGATTACGTGCGGGAATAGCGATCCACGCGTGCGAGCCGTCGCACGTTCCGCCCCAGCTCCGTCATTCCAGCGAAAGCTGGAACCCATTCTGATCTTGCGTCGAGGTGGCCGTGCGCTGCGCCATCGAGAGCGCGATCGCACGCCCTGGTCTTCACCCCACCTCTCTCCCGGAGGGGAAGGCTGAAGCGTCAGTCCTGATCCTGCTCCACCGCTTTCGGAGCAACAGGCGGGGCATCGCCACGCTGTTGCCCCTGCGGCGCATTCGGATGCGGCGGCCGTCCATTATTGCGACGCTGCTGGCCAGGATGATTTGGACGCGGGCGCTGCGGGCGATCGTCGCCGCCGCGATACGGCGGGCGCGGACGCGGCGGTTGTGCGGGGACGTCGCGACCCGGCACCTGCACGAGGCGGACTTCGTCGGTGTCCAGCTGCAGCGCGGTGAGCTTGCCGCCCCACACTGCGCCGGTATCGATCGCATGCACGCCGTGGCCGATGAACAGCCCCAGCGTCGACCAGTGACCGCAGACGATCTTCAGGTCGCGCTCGACGCGACCCGGCACTTCGTACCACGGGTACAGGCCGACCGGCTGAGTGCCGGGCGCGCCCTTGTCCTCGAACGAGATACGACCACGCGGCGTGCAGTAACGCATGCGGGTGAAGACGTTGATGATCGCGCGATGGCGATCGATGCCCGCGAGCTTCGGATGCCACGCCGGCTTGTCGCCGTACATGTTCTTCAGCAGGCGACGGAACTGGTCACCGTGCAGGCGCTCCTCGATCTCGCGCGCGAAGCGCTCGGCCATCTGCGTGGTCCACTGCGGCGCGAGCGCGGCGTGCACCATCATCCAGCCGAGCGAGCGGTCCACGTGCACCAGCTTCTGCATGCGCAGCCAGTCCAGCAGTACGTCGCGATCCTCGGCCAGCACGATGCGCTGCAGGTCGGGATTGACCTTGCGCTGCTCGTCCTCGCGCCGCTCGCCGATGGCGAGCAGCGACAGGTCGTGGTTGCCCAGCACCACCACGCTGCGTTCGCGCAGCGAATGCACCAGCCGCAGGGTTTCCAGTGACTGCCCGCCGCGGTTCACGAGGTCGCCGCAGAACCACAGGCGGTCGCGCGCCGGATCGAAGTTGATGCGTTCAAGCAGGCGCTGCGTCGCGTCGTAACAGCCCTGCAGGTCGCCGATGGCCCAGATGCTCATGGCGTGTCCGTCAGTGCAGCGTGCGGGGCACGGACAGGGTGAACGCGGGAATCGGCGCCTCGAACGGCGTGCCGTCGTCGCCGACCATCGTGTAGGTGCCTTCCATCATGCCGTGCGTGGTTTCCAGCACCGCGCCGGAGGTGTACTCGAAATCGTCGCCCGGACGCAGCCAAGGCTGTTCGCCGATGACGCCTTCGCCCTCGACTTCCTGCACCTTGCCGTTGCCGTCGGTGATCAGCCAACGACGCCGCGTGAGGCGCGCGGGCACGCTACCGCTGTTGCGGATGCTGATGGTATAGGCGAAGACGTAACGGTCCTGACCCGGCTCGGACTGGGAGTCGAGATAGCGGGTCGCCACGGTGATGTCGAAGGCGTAGTCGGTACTGCGGTTCATGCGGGACAGTGTAGGGGCTGGGATACACGATAGGTCAACGCGTCGTGGAGAACGCGTTGACATTGACGCGGGCGTTCACGCGTTGCGCTGTCGTGCGAGCGAATTGGCCAGGCGGACGAAATCGGCGACTTCGATCTGCTCGGCGCGCGCGTCCGGACGCACGCCGGCGGCCTCGATCGCGGCGGCATCGCACTGGTTCGACAACGCGTTGCGAAGCGTCTTGCGGCGCTGGCCGAAGGCGTCGCGCACCACGGCCGAATACAGCGCCGGATCGTCGATACCGATCGTTTCGGGCGCACGCGGCACCAGTCGAACCACGGCCGAGTCCACCTTCGGCGGCGGGCGGAACGCGCCCGGCGGCACGTCGAACAGCGGCGTGACATGGCAGTACGCCTGCAGCATCACGCCGAGGCGTCCGTAGACCTTGCTGCCGGGGCCGGCGGCCATGCGGTCGACGACTTCCTTCTGCAGCATGAAATGCATGTCGCGGATGGCGGTCGCATGTTCCAGCGCATGGAACAGGATCGGCGAGGACAGGTTGTAAGGCAGGTTGCCGACCAGTCGGATCTGGCCGCCCTCGTCGCCGGCGTTGCGCGCCAGCGCGGTGAAGTCGACGGTCAGCACGTCGCGATGGATCACTTCCAGCGTACCGTGCGCGCGCGCGGCTTCGGTCAGCGGGAAGATGAGGTCGCGGTCGAACTCGATGACCGTCAGTTCGCGATGACGATCGAGCAGCGGGAAGGTGATCGCGCCCTGGCCGGGGCCGATCTCGACGAGGCGGTCGCCAGGCCTGGGATCGACCGCGTGCACGATGTTGTCGATGATCCCGCGGTCGTGCAGGAAGTGCTGGCCCAGGTGCTTCTTGGCCGGCTCGGAAAAATGGGGGCTGCGCGTGCTCATGCGGGAATCATGCCGGGGACTTGCGGGGCCTGCTTGCGGAACGCAGCGATGCGGGCGCAGGTATCCGCCGCGGCGAACAGGCTGGAGGGATCGGCACTGCCACGTCCGGCCAGCTCCAGCGCGGTGCCGTGGTCGACCGCGACGCGCGGGTAGGGCAGGCCGAGGGTGAGGTTCACCGCGCGCTCGAAACCGCTGAACTTGAGCACCGGCAGGCCCTGGTCGTGGTACATCGCGACCACCCCGTCGAAGCCGCGCAGCTTCGCAGGCAGGAAGGCGGTGTCGGCCGGCAGCGGTCCGATCAGGCGCATGCCTGCGGCGCGCAGTGCGGCCAGCGTCGGCTCGATGACGTCGATTTCCTCGCGCCCCAGATGTCCCGCCTCGCCCGCATGCGGGTTGAGGCCGAGTACGGCGATCGCCGGATCGTCGATGGCGAAGTCGCGACGCAGCGCGTCGTGCGTGATGCGAAGCGTGCGTTCGAGCGCCGACGCGGTGATCGCATCGGCGACCTCGCGCAGCGGCAGGTGCGTGGTGACCAGCGCGACGCGTACGACGTCGTTGGCGAGCATCATCACGACGTCGCAGCCGGCCTGGTCCGCCAGCAGTTCGGTCGTGCCGGTGTAGGCGATGCCGCCTTCGTTGATGACCGCCTTGTGCACCGGGCCGGTGACGATGCCGTCGAAACGGCCGTCCAGGCAGCCTTGTGCCGCGCCGCGCAGGGCGCGGATGACGGCGTCGGCGTTGCGGGGATCGGGCTGGCCGAACGTGGGAACGGCGGCATTGGGAATGTCGACCAGAGCCAGCTCGCCGGGCTTCGTCGCGACCTCGTCGGCGCCGAGCAGGCGCAACGGAAGCGAAAGTGCCTCGGCAGCCGCACGCAGCGTTCGCGCGTCGGCGAACGTCGTCAGGGAGAAATCACGGGAGCGCTGCGCCAGTCGGACGCAGAGCTCGGGGCCGATACCCGCCGGCTCGCCCGGCACCAGCGCGAGCCGTACCGGGGTCATCGCCGGGTCGACTCAGCCGCCCTGGCGGCTCGGCGGAGCCGGGCTGGCCGGAGCTGGGGCCGCCTCCGGAGCCGCTTCCGCGGTCTTGCCGACGCGCACGTCGACGAAGGCTTCGCCACGCATTTCGCGCAGGAAGCGGTTCCACTCGTCTTCCAGCTTGCGACGGCCGATGGTCTCCTGGACCTGGGCGCGACGGTTGCGGTCGCCGACGTCGCTCTCGCGCGTGCCTTCAAGCTTGATCAGGTGGTAGCCCGCCTGGGTGCGGATCGGCTGGGACACCTGGTTCGGCTGGAGGCCGGCGACGGCGTTGCCGAATTCCGGCCCGAATTCGTCGCGCGTGAACCAGCCCAGTTCGCCACCCTTCGGGGCGGAGCTCTGGTCCTGCGAGTTCTCCTGCGCGAGCATGGCGAAGTCGGCACCGCCCATCAGGCGGGCCTGCAGCGTCTGCGCCTGTGCCTTGGCCTTGGCGTCATCGACCGAGTCGCTCACGCGAATCAGGATGTGGCGCGCCTGGTACTGCGTGACCAGGTTCGGGCCCGCCTGCGAGGCGTCGCGCACTTCGACCAGCTTGAGCAGCTGGAAGCCGCTGGGGCCACGGATCGGGTCGGTGACCTGGCCGGGCTTCATGTCACGCATGAGCGTGGCGAATGCGTTCGGGATTTCGTCGACGCTGCGCCAGCCCAGGTCGCCGCCTTCCAGCGCGTTTGGGCTGTCGGAGTAGCGGACCGCGGCGGCGGAGAAGTCCATCTCGCCCTTGTCGAGCAGGGACTTCACGCCTTCCACCTTCTTCTGTGCGGTGGCGATCTGTTCGGCGGTCGCGCCCTCGGGCAGTGCCACGAGGATGTGGGCGAGGTGGAACTGCGCGCCCTGGTTCGCCTGGGCGGCCATGGCGGCGTCGACCTCGGCTTCGCTGACCGTCACGCGGCTCTGCGCAAAACGTTGGCGCAGGCGCTGGATCAGCAGCTCTTCGCGGATCGAATTGCGGAAGTCGGTGTACGGCGTGCCTTCGCGTGCCAGCTGCTGGCGCAGCTGTTCGGGCGAGACCCGGTTCTGCTGGGCGATACCGGCGATGGCCTGCTCGACTTCCTGGTCGGTCACGCGGACGCCGGTGCCCTGGGCGCGGGCGACCTGCAGCTTCACCAGCACCAGGCGTTCGAGCACCTGCCGCTGCAGCACGTCACGCGGCGGCAGCTGGTTTTCGCGTCCTGCGTACTGGGCCAGGATGTTGCTCACCGCGCGATCCAGCTCGGTCTTGAGGATCACGTCCTCGTCGACGATGGCAGCGATGCCGTCGATCGGCTGGACGGAGGCCGCGGTCTGGGCCAAGGCGGTCGCGCCGGGCAGGAGGGTGCCGGACAGCACCGCGACGGCGAGGGCGGACGCGAGTAGTTTCTTCATAGGGTCGGGTCGGGGGTGGTTTCGACTTGGCCGCCGCCGTTGTTCAGGCGTTGCGTGGAGGTGGGCGGCACGAGATAGAGGTCGTCGCGGTCGTAGCCGAGGATACCACGGCGTAGCACACGCTCCGTGTTCTGGCCGGCGGAGCCAAGGCCCTTCAGCTCGAATTCGAACATGATGCGGGTGTCCAGTTCTCCGTCGCGGTTTCGCAGGTATCGGCGGGCCACCAGGCGCGCGGCCAGGCAGCAGCTTTCCCATTGGACACCGGCGATGGTCTCCAGTTCCTTCTTGTCCAGGATCGAGTAGTAGTAGCGTCCGACGACGCTCCAGGTCTCGTTGATCGGATACAGGAAGGAGAAATCCGCCTGTTCCAGCTGGTCGCGAAGCTCCGGCGGGTCGATGTCCGGGCGGAAGTTGGCATTGCGGCGATAGCGATAGCCCAGGTTGACGATGCCGCCGCGATCGAACAGGTACCGCACGCGCGCGCTGACGAAGTCCTCGCCCCGGTACTTCGGATTCCAGATGTAGGTCGCGCCCAGGTTCCAGCGATCGTTCGGCGAGACGTTGGCGTCGGCGACCCACGCCGACTTGCCCGATTCGATCGTCGTCTGGTTCGGCAGCGTGACGCGGCTGTCGTCGAAGTACTGGATCTGGCCGATGCTGGCGGCCAGGCGCTCGCGGCCGTCTTCCTCGCTGATGAAACGCGTGGTGAGGGCGGCGGTGAGCTGGTTGGCATCCATCTGCCGATCCGCGCCCGTATAGCGGTTGTCGCGGAACAGCTGGCCCCAGCTGAAGGTCATCGGGCCGGTGTCGAAGACCGGGAAACCGTCCTGGTTCCGGTAAGGAACATTCAGGTAATAGAGGCGCGGTTCCAGCGTATGCAGGTAACTCGTGCCGCGGAACGTGGTGTTGCGGTCGAAGTACATGCCCGCATCGATCGAGGCGATCGGCAGGCTGCGCGTCAGGTTGTTGTCCTGGAAGCGCTCGATCAGCTCCGGCGTCACCGTGCCGCCGTTGCGGGCCACGAACTCGTCTGCGCGCGTCTGCGCATTGCCGTCCAGCTGGTATGCCGTGTAGCGCCAGGCCAGCTTCGGGCGGATGAACCAGCTCGCGCCTTCCAGCGGAACGGTGACGAACGGCTTCACGTCCAGGCGCGTGCCGCCGAGGAACTCCTGGTGCTCGAAACGCGCGCCTTCGGCGTCCACGCCGGCCTGCAGCCATGGCGTGACCGGCTGTGCCCAGCTGACGAAGGCGCGAGGCAGGCGGTCGAACGCGAGGTTGGTTTCGGACAGCGTGTAATCGGCCAGCTGGTAGTGGTCGGCCATCACCGCCGCTTGCCAGAAACGGCCGCGACCGTAGACGCCCGCGTCGCTGCGGATCGAGTACTGGGAGATACCGTACAGGCTGCTGCTGAAGTCTTCGAAGTAGTGGGTGTCGCTAACCCAGCCGAGGTTGGTGTTGGCGTACCACGTGCTGTTGATGTTGTGCGTTGCCTGCAACGCGAACTGGCCGCGGTTGTTCTCCGGCAGGCTCGACACCGGGAAGCCGACTTCGGGATTGAGGTACCGGTCGGGTTCGTCGCCGGGCAGCTTGTCGCTCGGCATCCAGTTTGCGTAGACCTCGCCCTTGCCACGCTCGTACAGCCAGCGGAACTCGGCGCCAAGCAGTCCGCCGCGGTCGGTCATGATGCGCGGATACAACGTGGCGTCGTAATTCGGCGCGAGGTTGAGGTAGATCGGCTGTTTGTAATCGAACCCGTTTCGACCCGACATCGCCAGCTGCGGGTAGAGCAGACCCGTCCGGCGGCGGTCGTCGACCGGGAACATGAACCAGGGCACGTACAGCACCGGCACGTTGCCGATGCGCACGGTCGCGTTCCGCGCCACGCCCATGCCCTTGGCGGAGTCGATTTCGATCTTGTTTGCGCGCAGTTCCCACGCGCGCTGGTTCGGCGCGCAGGTGGAATACGTCGAGCCGATCAGGCGGCCACGCGGGCCTTCCAGTTCGATGCGCTCGGCGGCGCCGTTGCCGCGGCGCTGGGTGAGCTGGTACTGCACGTCCTCGATGCGATGGCGGTCGGCGTTCTGATCGCCTTCGGCGCTCCCGGCAAGGATGCGCATGCCGCTGTCCTGGTACCGCACGTTGCCGATGGCGCTGTAGCGACCGGTCTCGGCGTTGTAGGTGAGCTTGTCGGTGCCCAGGAACTGGTCGCCGCGGTTCAGGCGCACGTTGTCCTGCACGACGATGTCCTCCGCCGTGCCCGCCCGCTCGAGCTGCCCGCCGTCGATGTCGGTCGGTTCGCTGCCGCGGTTTTCGATGCCGCCCACCGGTGTCGGCGCATCCTCGAACACGGGCACCACGTCGATGATCGGGCACAGGCCCCAGTCGTCCTGGTCGCCGTCGGCAGCGTGCGCCGGCAGGGCCAGCGCGATGCACAGCGACAACGGGAGCAATCGGAGGGGTCGGTGCACTCGGGAACCGTGGTCGTCTGCGTTCAGGAAAACGGGTCGCTAGCTTGCCGTATCCCTTGCGAGGGGGCAACGCGAGCACCATCTTGCTCCCAGCACTGTTCATTTCCGCGTCAAGACAGGAGTGGCCCATGTCCCAGCAACCTTCCACCGACACCGCACCGGTCTGCCGGACCGATGACGAATGGCGCGAGCGCCTGAGTCCGGAACAGTTCGCGGTGTGCCGTTGCTCCGCCACCGAGCGCGCCTTCACCGGTCGCTTCTGGAACCACAAGGAAGCCGGCACCTACACCTGCGTCGCCTGCGGCACGCCGTTGTTCTCGTCGAAGGCGAAGTACGACTCCGGAAGCGGCTGGCCGAGCTACTGGGAACCGGTTTCGAAGGACGCCATCACCGAGCACGTCGACGAGACCCACGGCATGCGTCGCGTCGAGATCAAGTGCGCGCGTTGCGATTCGCACCTGGGCCATGTCTTCCCGGATGGTCCGCCGCCGACCGGCCTGCGTTACTGCATCAACTCGGCGTCGCTGGAGTTCGTGCCGGACGCGTGATCGCCCCGGAGGCTTTCAGTCTTCGAGCAGCGCGCCGACGTGGGCGACGCTCGCTTCCCGCAGGGCGGCCAGGTCGTAGCCGCCTTCGAGCATCGATACGACCCGGCCGTCGCCATGCCGCCGGGCGATGGCGACAAGTTCCCGCGTGATCCACGCGAAATCCTCGCCTTCCAGTTCGACCTGTGCGAGGGGATCGCGCTTGTGCGCGTCGAAACCGGCCGAGATGAAAACCAGCTGCGGACGGAACGATTCCATCGTCGGCAGCAGCTGCTCGCGCCAGACGCGACGAAACGCTTCGCCATCGCAGCCGGGCGGCAATGGCGCGTTGACGATGTTGCCCACGCCGCGCTCGTTTGCGTAGCCAGTGTCCGGATACAGCGGCATCTGGTGCGACGAGAGGTACATCACGCGCGGATCGGTGTCGAAGATCGCCTGCGTGCCATTGCCATGGTGCACGTCGAAATCGACCACGGCCACTCGCGAGAGGCCGTGCTTGTCGCAGGCGTGCGCGGCGGCGACGGCGATGTTGTTGAACAGGCAGAAACCCATCGCCACCGACGGCGTGGCGTGGTGTCCGGGCGGGCGCACCGCGCAGAACACGCGGCGGACCTCGCCATGCATCACCGCATCCACCGCGGCGATGCCGGCGCCGGCGGCGCGCAGGGCCGCTTCGGCGGAACCAGGCCCGAGGACGGTGTCGGGGTCCAGCGCCATCGGGCCGTCGACCGGCGTATCGAGCACCAGCGCGAGGAGGGCGTCGTCGTGCACGCGCAGCAGCTGGCCGCGACTGGCGCGCGGCGCCTCGTGCCAATCCAGATCAGGGAACGATTCGCGCAGCGCTTCGGTTACCGCGACCAGGCGCAGCGGACGTTCCGCGTGGCCGGGGCCGGGATCGTGCCGAGTGCAGGCAGGATGCGTGTAGAGGCGCATGGCGCGCGGCGCGTCAGGCCTTGCGCCGCTCGTGGTTCCACAGCACTTCGCCGTGGCCGCTGGCGCGCGCGAGTACGCGGGCAAGCACGAACAGCAGGTCGGACAGCCGGTTGAGGTAGCGCACCGCTTCCGGCCGCACGTCCTCGATGCGCGAAAGCGACACGGCCTCGCGTTCGGCGCGTCGCACGACGGTGCGTGCGACGTGGCAGCGCGCCGCGGCTTCGCCACCGCCGGGCAGGATGAAATCCTTCAGGGGCGGGAGCGGTTCGTTGAATGCGTCCAGCTGCTGTTCCAAGCGCTCGACGTCGGCATCGAAAATCGCCGCGTGGCCCGGGATGCACAGTTCGCCGCCGAGGTCGAACATCTGGTGCTGCACGGTGGTCAGCAGGGTGCGGACGTCGTCGGGAATGTCCGCGGCGAGCACCAGGCCGATACAGGAATTGGCTTCGTCCACCGTACCGTAGGCGGCGACGCGGTTGGAGTCCTTGGCGACGCGACTGCCGTCGCCAAGGCCCGTCGTACCGTCGTCGCCGGTGCGGGTGTAGATCTTCGAGAGGCGGTTGCCCACGCGGCGAGCCGCTTACACCGTCTGCGCGCGCAGCGCCGGCACTCGGCGACGCAGCAGCGCGAAGCCGCCGAACAGGATCGCCGCGTAGAACAGCGTGCCCAGCACGGTCCACTGGAAGAACGGGAGCGCGGCCGCGTAGCACGGCGCCAGGCCGACCATGCAGGCCGGGTGCGCGGTCATCGGCGTGGCCGTCGCCCATACGGCGAAGTTGGTCACCACGAAGAACAGCACCGAACCCATGAGCGAATAACCCAGGACGCGCGCGCCGCTGACGCGACCGCGCAGGCCGAAGCCCAGCGCGGCCGACAGCGCGATGCAGGCGTACACCGACAGCCACGTCGCCAGGTAGGCCGGGCTGGTGAAGTGTTCGAAATACGTACCGCCCAGCGTCATGCCGAGGACCAGGTCCGACACGAGCATCGCCACCAGCGGCACCGCAATGGCCAGGGTACGCGAAGCGAAGTAGGCGCCACCGAACAGCGCGACCGCCTCGACAGGCGAAAAATTCGGCGGGTGCGGCAGCAGGCGCGTGAGCGCGGCGATCACGATCATGCCGATGAGGACCAGCGGCCCGGGCGCGAAGAGGCCGGAAGCGGAGCGATCCTGGGTGGCAGGCGAGGCGGAAGCGGGACGGTTCATCGTGTTCGGGTCTTGAGAAGGTCACGGCCTTCAGGAACCGCTAGCATAGCGCAATGCCTGTCGCGGCCCCCTCAAATCCGCCCTCCGGCGCGCCCGGAGACTCCCTCGCCAACCGTTCGACTGGTGACCTCCACGACGTCCTCATCGTGGGTGGTGGCCTGGTTGGCGCCAGCCTGGCGATCGCGCTGGAGCGCCTGGGCCTGCGTGTAGGCCTGATCGAGGCCACGCCGCCCGGCTCGCTGCCGGCGGTGTTCGACGAGCGCAACCTCAGCTTCGCCGAAGGCACGGTCAACGCGCTGACCGCGTTGGGCGTGATGCAGAAGCTGCGCGCGCCCGCCGGCGCGATCGCGCGCATCCACGTCAGCCGTCGCGGCGATTTCGGGCGCGGGCTGCTCGAAGCCTCGCGTTACGGACGCAGCGAATTCGGCCGCGTCGTGGTCGCGCGCGATTTTGGCGAAGCGCTCGAGGCACGGCTTGCCGAGGCCACGAACCTGCTGCGCTACCGCCCGGTGCGTTTCCTCGGATTCGCCGCAAACGCCGATGACGTGCGCGCGATCCGCGTCGCCGATGCCGATGGCGAACGCCTGCTGCACGCGCGCCTGGTGGTCGCCGCCGACGGCACCCGCAGCGGCGTGCGCGACGCGCTCGGCATCGGCGTGGACGAACACGATTACGCGCAGACGCTGTTCGTCACGCGCGTCCGCGGCTCACGCCCGCCGGACGGAACCGCGTACGAACGCCTCACCGGCGACGGCCCGACCGCGCTGCTTCCGCGCGGCGATCGCCACTACGGCCTGATCCATGCCGTCGCACGGGACGACGCGGATGCCGTCGCCGCGTTGGACGAAGCCGGCTTCCTCGCGCGTGCACAGGAGGTGTTCGGCTGGCGAGCGGGGCGCTTGCTTTCCTGCGGGCCGCGCAGCGCGCATGCGGCGATCCGCGTCGTAGCGCAGCGCACGATCGCGCCGCGCGCGGTGCTGGTCGGCAATGCCGCGCAGACTATCCATCCGATCGGCGCGCAGGGCTTCAACCTCGGCCTGCGCGATGCGCTCACGCTGGCCGAACTCATCGCAGATGCGCGCGCGCTCGATGCGCAGGCCGACTGCGGCAGCGATACGTTGCTGCAACGTCACGCCGAACGTCGCCGAGAGGATCGCGAACGGACGATCGGTTTCTCCGACGGCCTTGCGCGCCTGACCGCCAACGACGCGCCGCTGCTGCGTCCGATGCGCAGCCTCGGGCTGTTCGCGGTGGATCGCATCGCGTCGGTGCAGTCGTTCCTGGTCGGTGGCGCGATGGGCTATCGCGGCGATGTGCCGGCGCTGTGCCGCGGGGTGCGCGCATGAGGCGTCGCGGATCCGGGCTGGATGTGGTCGTGGTCGGCGCCGGCGTGGTCGGCGCGGCCGCTGCGCTCGCGTTCGCGCGCGATGGCCTGCAGGTGGCGCTCGTGGAAACGCGCCAACCGCCCGCATGGCAGCCGCTGCCTACGGACGCCGAGCGCATCGACCTTCGCGCGTATGCGTTCGCGCCGGACAACGCGGCGCTGCTCGAGAACCTGGGCGTCTGGCGCGACGTCGCGAATGCGCGCGTGCAGCCGTACCGCGCGATGCGCGTGTGGGACGCCGCCGGCGGTGGCGAACTCGCGTTCGACGCGGATGCCTTCGGGCGTCGTGAACTGGGCTGGATCGTCGAGCACGCGTTGCTGGTCGATCGCCTGTGGAATGCACTGCCCGGAGCCGGCGTGCAGTTGCATTGTCCCGACAGCGTCGTCTCGCTGGAACAGGACGAAACCGGCGCGACGGTCGTGCTCGAAAGCGGCCTCTCGCTGCGTTCGAAGATCGTGGTCGCGGCAGACGGCGCGGAGTCGAAGCTGCGTTCCCTTGCCGGCATCGAGGCGCCGCGGCACGACTACGGCCAGCGCGGACTGGTGGCATTCGTCGAAAGCGAGCGCCCGCACCGCGTGACGTGCTGGCAGCGTTTCCTTCCGACCGGACCTCTGGCATTCCTGCCGTTCGATGATGCGAACGTCAGTTCCATCGTGTGGACGCTGCCGGAAGCCGAAGCGCAGCGTCTGCTCGAAGTCGATGACGTCGCCTTCCTGCGCGAACTCGAAAACGCGTTCGCCGGATCGCTGGGGTCGTTGACGCGTGTGTCGCGCCGCGCGGCATTCCCGTTGCGACTGCAACTGGCGCAGTCGCTGGCAAGCGGTCGCGTCGTGGTGATCGGCGATGCCGCGCACGCGGTGCATCCGCTGGCGGGGCAGGGCGTGAACCTCGGGTTGCGCGACGTCGCGACATTGCGGCGCACACTTGCGGATGCGCGTTCGCGCGGCCTGGACCTCCCGGCGCGACTTCCACGCTGGGCGCGTGCGCAGCGCAGCCAGAACGCGATGTCGGCGCATGCGTTCGACGGCATCAACCGCCTGTTCTCGAACGACAACGTCGCCGCCACCTTGCTCCGCGGCCCGTTGCTGGGGCTGGCCGGAAAACTGCCGCCGCTCACGCACGCGTTCTGGCGTCACGCGGCGGGCGAATAAGCGAAGCCCTCCCGGCAGGGAGGGCTTCGCCGTCGCCGACGGTTTCGATCACTTACCGCCGGCAAGCTCAGCCTTGCTGATGCGACCGTCGTGGTTGGCGTCGATCTTGTTGAAATCGGCCGAGATGCTCGTCTCGCTGCTGACCTCCGTACGGCTGAGGTTGCCGTCGCGGTTGGCGTCCAGCGAATCGAAGTTCACCTTGTTGGCGAGCGTGGAATCCGGCGGGCTCGAAGTGGCGTGCACTTCCTGCTTCGGCTGCACGCCGTAGGCCGCGGCGGGAGCAGCCGGTGCCGGCGCCGGCGGCGGGTACGCCTGCTGGACGGCGGTATCGGCTGCGACCTTGGCCTTCAGGTTCGCGTTGGTGGCGGCGTTGGCCGCTTCGCTCGCCTCGACGGCGCCCTGCCTCGGGTTGGCGGAACCTTCCGCTGCCGTCTGCGCGCTGCGCGCGTCGTGCGCGGCATTCACCGCGTCGTTGGCCGCCTTGTTGGCGGCATCGGCCTGCTGGTTGATCGTGGTGTACACGCCGCCGCTGACGCCGGTGGCATCACGCGCGGTCTGCGCGTTGGCTCGTGCCGCTTCGGCCTGCTCGGACGCGACGTCGGCCGCGGCCTCGGCCTGGATCTTGGACTTGACCGGTTCGCCCTGCGTGCGTTGCGCGGCCGCGGGGCCGGCGATGCCGAGGGCCGCCAGCAGCGCGACGGCAAGCAGCGTACGGGTGGAATGGATCGTGGACTTCATTGTCGGTCGACCTCGCTGTTGGGACGGGCCGACGCTAATCCCGGGGCGATCAACCGCAGGTCAATTCGCGCGCGGGCAACGTTTTCACGATGCCCGGCATTCACCGACGTGAGGGCGGTGTTATTTCGACGTCGCGAAAACGGTGATCTCTTCGCGGTCGTGGTACAGCTGGCGCGCGCGGATCTGCAGCGACTTTCCTGCGCGTTCCTCGAACAGCGACAGGCACAGCCGCGTTTCGTCCCAGCGCTTCTTCATCGGCAGCTTGAGGTTGAAGATCGTGTGCTTGCACCAGCCTTCGCGAATCCACGTGCCCATGCGTTCGGCGACGCGGCGCGGCTGTTCGACCATGTCGCAGACCATCCAGTCCAGTGGCGCGCGCGGATGCCAGTGGAAACCATCTTCACGCAGGTGTTCGACGCGGCCGCTCTCGAGCAGCTTTTCCTGCAGCGGACCGTTGTCGACCGAAAGCACGCGCAATCCCTGGCGCATCAGCACCCACGACCAGCCGCCGGGCGCTGCACCGAGGTCCGCGCCGCGCATGCCTTCGCGCAGCAGGCGCTCGCGCTCCTTTTCGTTGAGCAGCACCATCAGCGCTTCTTCGAGCTTCAGGGCGGAACGGCTCGGTGCGTCGGCGTGCATGCGCAGGCGCGGGATGCCCAGCGGCCAGGGCGCGCTGTCGCCTGCCTCGCCGATGGCGAGCAGCACATGGTCGCCAGCGAGGAACACCACGTGCAGCCTCGACTTGCGATTGTCGTCGAAGCGCGTGAGCCAGCCGCCCTTGCGCAACACCGGGCGCAGTGCGTTGCCGAAGGCGCGTGCGAGGCCTGCCAGCGGCTTGGCCTCGTCGGAATCGGGATGCTCGACCCACAACTCGCCGAAGGTGTACGCATTGGACAGCACGGTCTCGAGCGCGCGCAGGATCGGCGTGATGCGGTCCTTCGGATCGAGCCCGCGCAGCTCAGCGATGCGGGTCAGCTTCTGCCGCGCGAAAATCAGCGATTCGAACGGCAACACGCGCGTCAGCGCGCCGGCGTCGGCGCCGAGGAATTCGACGTAGCCGCTGTTGCGCTCGGTGCGCGCATAGCCGGGATGGCCGGCTAGCGCCGCGCGTTCGCTCAGTTCGCCGGCGAGTTCGGGCTCGAAGCCGGGGCGGCAGTAGCAGAGGAGGGCGTCGCCGGGAGTCATGTCGAATGCACGGACATCAGTAGCGCTCGCCGCCGGATTCGCCATACGCGCGCAGCACGTCGCGCGCGAGATCGCGATGGACGTCGCGCACGACTTCGATGCCGCGGCGCTCGAGTTCGCCGATCCAGTCCGCCGGCAGCGGGCCTTCGTCGAACTCGGTCAGCGTTTCGACGTCCTCGCTGCGCGCGCCGATGACCAGGCGGTCGATGCCGGCCCAGATCGTCGCGCCGTAGCACTGGCAGCACGGCTGCGACGAGGTCGCCAGCGTGATCGGACCAAGGCGTTCGCCGATGGCGTCTTCGTTGAGGCGCGCGCGCTGCGTGCGTTGCTGCGCGAGCATGTACGCCATCGTTTCGGCATGCGCGAGCGAGCAGGTATGCGGCAGCACGCGGTTCACGCCGATGGAGATGATGCGTTCGTCCGGCCCGAACACGGCCGCGCCGAACGGGCCGCCGCTGCCGGCTTCGATGTTCATGCGCGACAACGCGATGGCGAGCTCGACCTTGGCGGCGTCGCCGACATACAGGCGCTGCGTGTCGACCGACTCGTGGACCCATGCCGGCAGCGTGAGGTGAACCTGCGCGTAGAGCATCAGTGCACCGCTTCCACTTCGGCGATCTTGTCCTTGCATTGGCCCTGCACGCACTGGCAGCCCTCGATGGGCTTGAAGCCGCACATCGCCATCATTCCCTTGCGCGCGCATTCGGCCTTGACGCCTTCCGGGTCGGTCGGGCTGTTCGCATTGACGCATGCGGGCTTCGCGCCGCAGCAGTTGCCGACGTTCTTCACCGCGCAGTCGGTGTCGGTCTTGCAGGCGAAATCGAGCTTGACCGGCGTGGTCGCCGTCGACTCGGCCTGACGCTCCTTCGGCACAGGTTCCGGCGCACGCGCGCGCGTCGGCTGCGGCGTTGCGGGTTGCATGTCGTCGGCGGGAGGTGTCGCGGTACGCACTTCGCTCGCAGGCGGCGTGGCCGCGTGCGCGCCTTCGGACGACGGTGCGGCGCACGCGCCAAGCGCGAGCAGGGACGAAACCAGCAGTGCGGTCAGCAGGCGGCGCATGACGTGCTCCTTCGGGCGATCAGCCCTTCGTGGCCCAGGTGTCGCGCAACGTGACGCTGCGGTTGAACACCGGTGCGTCATTGCGATGATCCAGGCGATCGGCGACGAAATAGCCGATGCGCTCGAACTGGAACGACTGCTCCGGCGTCGCGTTCGCGGCCGCAGGTTCGACGTAACCGGTCACGACGCGGCGCGACTCGGGGTTGAGGTGATCCTTGTACGTCTTGCCACTGTTCTCATCATCGTCCGGATCGGGCACGGCGAACAGGCGGTCGTACAGGCGCACCTCGGCCTTCACCGCATGCATCGCGCTGACCCAGTGGATCGTGCCCTTGATCTTGCGGTCGGCGCCGGCCATGCCGGGACGCGATTCGGGATCGAGCACGCCGCGGATCTCGACGATCGCGTCGCCGTCCTTGATGACTTCGTCGCAGCGGAAGATGCCGGCGCCGCGCAGGCGCACTTCGCCGCCCGGAATGAGGCGCTTGAAGCCCTTCGGCGGCACTTCCTCGAAATCCTCGCGCTCGATCCACAGCTCGTTCGAGAACGGAACGGTGCGCGTGCCGGCGCTCTCGTCCTTCGGATGGTTCGGGAACGTCAGCGTCTCTTCATGGCCCGATGCCAGGTTCGTGATGACCAGCTTCAGCGGATCGATCACCGCCATGCGGCGCTGCGCGGCAGCATCGAGGTCGTCGCGCAGCGCGCCTTCCAGGATGGAGATGTCCAGCAGCGAGTTCTGCTTGCTGATGCCGACGCGGTCGACCATCAGGCGCAGCGCGCTGGGCGTGTAGCCGCGACGACGGATGCCCTGCAGCGTCGGCATGCGCGGATCGTCCCAGCCGTCGACGAGGCCTTCGTTCACCAGCGCGAGCAGCTTGCGCTTGCTCATGACGAGGTAGTTGAAGTTCAGGCGCGAGAACTCGATCTGGCGCGCTTGCTGGCTTCGTTCGGCAGGCCCTTGGCCAGCACGGGTTCGAGCAGGTCCGGCGAGTTCGCCAGGTCCACCTTGTCCACGCACCAGTCGTACAGCGGGCGATGGTCCTCGAACTCGAGCGTGCACAGCGAATGCGTGATGCCTTCGACCGCGTCGCTGAGCGAATGCGCGAAGTCGTACATCGGATAGATCGGCCACTCGTGGCCGGTGTTCTGGTGTTCGACGTGCTTGATGCGGTACAGCGCGGGGTCGCGCAGGTTCATGTTGCCGCTGGCCATGTC
>Ga0209257_1002357_pt1 | contig 18974 bp, 11 predicted proteins | sample AraplaCvi_mCL_r2_FD_184277 | JGI IMG/M metagenome (GOLD analysis project Ga0209257, IMG submission 184277) | Arabidopsis root microbial communities from North Carolina, USA - plate scrape MF_Cvi_mCL_r2 (SPAdes) (version 2) | ecosystem: Host-associated > Plants > Roots > Endosphere | place: USA...
CGTCCATGTCGTGGCGGACCACGTCCACCGGCGGCACGATCTTGTTGTTGACGATGTTGTCGGTGATGTCCAGCAGGCCCTGGATGAACAGCTTGTAGCAGGCCACGCCGTTGGCGAACACCGCATCACGGTCGCCGCTGGCCGGCGGGGTCTTGGCGAAGAAGCCACCCTTGGCACCGACCGGCACGATCACCGTGTTCTTCACCATCTGCGCCTTGACCAGGCCCAGCACTTCGGTGCGGAAGTCTTCGCGACGGTCCGACCAGCGCAGGCCGCCACGGGCGACCGCGCCGAAGCGCAGGTGGGTACCTTCCACGCGCGGACCGTACACGAAGATTTCGCGGTACGGGCGCGGCTTGGGCAGGTCCGGCACCAGCGCCGAATCGAACTTGAAGCTGATCACGTGGCCGTGGCGGCCCTCCGCGTCGGTCTGGTAGTAGCTGGTGCGCAGGGTGGCGTCGATCACGCCCATGAAGCTGCGCAGGATGCGGTCTTCATCCAGGCTGGAGACGCGGTCCATCAACTTGAGCAGCGCATCGCGCGCCGCGTCCATCTGCGCCTTGCGGTCGCCCTTGCGGGCATCGACCACGGTGCCGAGCACCTTGAGGGTGGCCTCGTCGCCACCGGACAGCACGTCCAGGTGTGCGCGCAGCTCGGACTGGCCTTCGGCGATCGCCGCCTTGTCCTCGTTCCCGGTGGCCGGGTCGAAGCGCGCTTCGAACAGCTCCACCAGCAGGCGGGCCAGCAGCGGGTAACGGGTGAAGGTGGCTTCCACGTAGGCCTGCGAGAACGGCACGCCGGTCTGCAGCAGGTACTTGCAGTAGCCACGCAGCATGGCGACCTGGCGCCAGTGCAGGCCGGCGGCCAGCACCAGGCGGTTGAAGCCGTCGTTCTCGGCGTCGCCGTGCCAGACCCGGGCGAAGGTTTCGCCGAACGCGGCGTCGGCGCTGGCCGCGTTGATCGGACCGGCCAGCGACTCCACTTCGAAATCCTGCACGTACACCGGCGCGTTGTCCACGCTGAGGCGGTACGGGCGCTCGGAGATCACGCGCAGGCCCATGTTTTCCATCATCGGCAGCGCGTCGGACAGCGGAATGTCGTCCAGCTGGCGGTACAGCTTCAGGCGCAGGCCATCGCCGCCTTCGCGCTGCACGGCCTGCAGGCTCAGGCGCAGGTCGTCCGGACCGGTCAGCGCGTCGAGCTGGCTGACGTCATTGGCCGCGATCTCGGTGCTGGAGTCCTCGATGTACCCGGCCGGCAGTGCCTTGCCGATGCGCGAGGCGATGCGCAGGCCTTCGCTTTCGCCGTGGCGGACCACAAGCGCTTCGCGCAGGTCGTCCTGCCAGTTGCGCAGGACCTGGGCCAGCTTCTGTTCCAGCACGCGGGTGTCCACTTCCAGGGTCTGGCCGGCCTTCGGGCGCACGATCAGGTGCACCTGGGCCAGCGGCGACTCACCGAGCACCACCGAGCTGTCCACGTATTCGCCCTGCAGGGCGTCCTTGAGCATCGCTTCGATGCGCAGGCGCACGTCGGTGTTGAAGCGTTCGCGCGGCAGGTACACCAGCGCGGAAATGAAACGGCTGTACTTGTCGCGGCGCAGGAACAGGCGGCTGCGCACGCGCTCCTGCAGGCCGAGCACGCCGATGGCGGTGCGGTACAGCTCTTCCTCGCTGGACTGGAACAGCTCTTCGCGCGGCAGGGTTTCCAGGATGTGGCGCAGCGCCTTGCCGCTGTGGCTGGCCGGGGCCAGGCCCGACTTGCTCATCACGTATTCGTGGCGCTGGCGCACCAGCGGGATTTCCCACGGGCGGCGGTTGTAGGCGCTGGAGGTGAACAGGCCGAGGAAGCGCTGTTCGCCGATGATCCTGCCCTTGGCGTCGAATTCCAGCACGCCGATGTAATCCATGTAGCCGGCGCGGTGCACGCGCGAACGCGCGTTGGTCTTGGTAAGGATCAGCGCGTCCTTCAACCCGGTGGTGGCGTTGAGGCCCTGCGCGGCCAAGGTCTTGACCGGGCGCGCGGCGGACTTGTCCTTGCCGCGCATCAGGCCCAGGCCGGTGTCGTTCAACGGCGCCAGCACGTCTTCCTTTCCCTGCTTCTCGACGCGGTACTCGCGATAGCCGAAGAAGGTGAAGTGGTTTTCAGCGGCCCAGCGCAGGAATGCCTGCGCTTCGGCGCGCGATGCGTCGTCCACTGGCAGCTGGCGGGTGCCGAGGTCGTCGGCCAGGGCCAGCGCCTTGCTGCGCATGGCCTGCCAGTCGCCGACGATGGCCCGCACTTCCTCCAGCGCCTTGACGATGGCCTGCTCGACATCGGCCATGGCCTCGGCCGGCTGGCGGTCGATTTCCAGCAGCATCACCGATTCAGCGGTGCCCTCGCCCACGCTCGACACCTTCCCGGACTTGTCGCGGGTGAAACGGATCACCGGGTGGCCCAGCACGTGTACGCCCACGCCGTGGTCGGCCAGGGTCATGGTCACGGTGTCGACCAGGAACGGCATGTCGTCGTTGACGATCTGCAGCACGGTGTGCGCCGATTCCCAACCGTTGGCCTTCAGAGTGGGGTTGAACACGCGCACGTTGGCCTTGCCAGCCTTGCGCGCGCGCGCGAATTCGAGGGTGTCGCCGGCCAGCGCGGCCCATTCTTCAGCGGTGTGGTGCGGGAACTCGTCCGCTTCCATGCGCTTGTAGAAGTCTGCGGCGAACGCCACTGCCTCGGCCTGCCCGGCCGCCGGGTAACGCTTGCGCAAGGCCGTGTACACCGGTTCCAGCGAGAAGCCCACTGGCGAAACAGTCTGCGTATCGGCTGGTTTGGTCGTTTTTTTCACGGTCTTGGCTGCTGTTTTTTGCGGTTTCATGGCAGAGCGGTGCGTGTTGCCCAGTTGGAAAGATGAAATTGTAGCCCTACCGCATGAAAACACCTTGCTGCAGGACGGAATAAGGTTTTTCGGGTTGGGTGGCGTTTACATCGACACGTTCAATTCGCGGCGGTATGGATGCCGACCGCGATGCAGCGGATGCAACAGCATCGGCACGCGCGGTGGCAGCTTGATGTCGGCATGACGGACCGTGCCGAACGCCACGCTTCACCAATTCTGAACTGGACGGTATAGTCCACCGCGTGAACTCCCCTGCCCCAGCCGTTGCGGTCCTCGACGCGCGCGATCATCGCGTGTTCGATGCCGTGCGCGATCTGATGGCCACCCAGGGCATGCAGCTGAGCATGGAGTCGGTCGCGCAGCAGGCGGGATGCTCCAAGCAGACCCTCTACAGCCGCTACGGCAGCAAGCAGGAACTGCTGCGCCGGGTCCTGCAGCGGCACCTGTGCCGCGCCACCGCCGGCCTGCGCGCCCTGGACGGCGACGACCTGCGCGGCAGCCTGCTGCAGTTCGCGCTCGACTACCTGGACCACTTCAACGAACCCCACGTGGCCCAGGCCCGCCGCCTGATCGCAGCGGAGGCGGCCCAGTTTCCCGACGAAGCACGTTCGCTCTATCGCGATGGCGCGGGTGCGCTCAGCCTTCACCTCGCTGAATGGATCCAACAGCGGTGTCGGGATGGCCTGCTCCGGCATGACGACCCGCACTTCATGGCCGAACTGCTATTGAGCATGATCGCCGGGCTGGATTTCGAGAAACAACGGTTCCACACCCCCCATCGTGCTGACGCTTCGCAGCGGCGCCGCTGGGCCGAATTTTCCGTGGACAGCTTCCTGCGTGCGTTTGCCGCGCCGGACGCGGTCCGCCCACCGCATTCAAACCAACACCGGAGTTTCTCCTGATGATCGCCCCACTCCGCACCTTTGCCCTGTCGTGCGCAGTCGCCGTCGCGTTGACCGCCTGCAAGAAGGAGGAGCAACAGACACCCCCGCCGCCGGAAGTGGGCGTGATCGAAGCCAAAGCCGACACCCTGCCGCTGCAGCGTGAGCTGGTCGGCCGCCTGTCGCCTTACCGCAGTGCCGACGTGCGCGCCCGCGTGCCCGGCGTGCTGCTCAAGCGCGTCTACCAGGAAGGCCAGGACGTGAAGCAGGGCCAGGTGCTGTTCCTGATCGACCCGGCGCCGCTGCAGGCCGCACTGAATGCCTCGCAGGCCGAACTGGCCTCGGCGCAGGCCACCTACGCCAACGCCAAGGCGGACGCCGCCCGCGCCCGTTCGCTGGCCCCGCAGAAGTTCGTCTCCCGGTCGGACCTGGACGCTGCTGAAGCCACCGAGCGCACTGCCGCCGCCGCCGTGCAGCAGGCCCAGGCGTCGCTGTCGAACGCGAAGATCAACCTCGGCTATGCCCAGGTCACCTCGCCGATCGACGGCCGCGCCGGCAAGCAGCAGGTCACCGAAGGCGCGCTGGTCGGCCAGGGCGACATCACCCTGCTGACCACCGTGGACCAGCTCGACCCGCTGTACGTCAACTTCTCGATGAGCTCGGACGAGCTCACCCAGCTGCGCCAGGCCCAGGCCAAGGGTTCGGTGACCCTGGCCGGCGACGGCAAGTCGACCGTGCAGGTGAAGCTGGCCGACGGCACCGCCTATGAGCACCCGGGCACGCTGGATTACTCCTCGGCCGTGGTCGACCCGTCCACCGGCGCGGTGACGCTGCGCGCCGTGCTGCCGAACCCGGACAAGATCCTGCTGCCGGGTTCGTTCGTGAGCTTCCAGGCGGCGCTGGGCGAGCGCAAGAATGCCTTCCTGGTTCCGCTGCAGGCGCTGCAGCGTGACACCATCGGCGGCTACGTGATGGTCGTCGGCAAGGACGGCAAGGTCCTGCGCCGCAACGTCGTCACCGAAGGCCAACAGGGCAGCAACTGGCTGGTCAGCAGCGGCCTGGAGGCCGGCGACCAGGTGATCGTGGCGGGCGTGCAGAAGGTCAAGGAAGGCGCGCCGGCCACGGCCAAGCCGTGGACCCCGACCGCCGCCAACGGCAATGGCCAGGCCCCGGCCGGGGCTGCACCGGCCGCCGCCGGCCAGGCGCCTGCCGCACCGGCCGATGCCGCCGCGGCACCCGCCCCGGCTGCCACGCCGTCCGACGGCGCTCCGGCTGCCGAACCGACCAAGCAATAACGGGAACCGTCCGTCATGCCTAAATTTTTCATTGAACACCCGGTATTCGCCTGGGTGGTCGCGATCCTGATCTCGCTTGCGGGCGTGATCTCGATCCTGGGTCTGGGCGTGGAGTCCTACCCGAGCATCGCACCGCCCCAGGTGACGGTGAGCGCCACCTACCCCGGCGCCAGCGCCGACACCACCGAAAAGTCGGTCACCCAGGTGATCGAGCAGCAGCTGACCGGTATCGATCATCTGCTGTACTTCAGTTCCTCCTCGGCCTCCAACGGTCGTGCACAGATCACCCTGACCTTCGAAACCGGCACCGACGCGGACATCGCGCAGGTGCAGGTGCAGAACAAGGTGTCGCTGGCCACGCCGCGCCTGCCTACCGAGGTGACCCAGCAGGGCGTGGTGGTGGCCAAGGCCAACGCCGGCTTCCTGATGGTGGTGGCGCTGCAGTCCGACCGTGAGTCGATCACCCGCGATGCGCTCAACGACATCGTCGGTTCGCGCGTGCTCGACCAGATCTCGCGTATTCCCGGCGTGGGCAGCACCCAGCAGTTCGGTTCCGAGTACGCCATGAACATCTGGCTCAACCCGGAACGCATGCAGGGCTATGGTCTCTCGGCCAGCGAGGTACTGGCCGCGATCAAGGCGCAGAACGTGCAGTTCGCCGCCGGTTCGCTGGGTTCGGACCCGTCCCCGGCCGGGCACTACTTCACCGCCACGGTCTCGGCCGAAGGCCGCTTCAGCTCGCCCGAGCAGTTCGAGAACATCATCCTGCGGGCCAACGCCGACGGCTCGCGGGTGATGCTCAAGGACGTGGCGCGTATCGCTTTCGGCGCCAACAACTACGGCTTCGACACGCAGTACAACGGCAAGCCGACCGGTGCCTTCGCGATCCAGCTGCTGCCCGGCGCCAACGCGCTGAACGTGGCCGACGCGGTGCGCGCCAAGATGGACGAGCTGCAGCCGAGCTTCCCCGCCGGGGTAAGCTGGTTCTCGCCGTACGACAGCACCACCTTCGTGAAGATCTCGATCGAAGAAGTGGTCAAGACCCTGATCGAAGCGATCGTGCTGGTCTTCCTGGTGATGCTGATCTTCCTGCAGAACTTCCGCGCCACGCTGATTCCGACCCTGGTCATCCCGGTTGCCCTGCTCGGCACGTTCCTGGGCATGAGCATCATCGGCTTCACCATCAACCAGCTGACCCTGTTCGCGATGGTGCTGGCGATCGGCATCGTGGTCGATGACGCCATCGTGGTGATCGAGAACGTCGAACGCATCATGACCGAGGAGAAGTTGCCGCCGAAGGCCGCGACCCAGAAGGCCATGACCCAGATCACCGGCGCGGTGGTGGCCATCACCGTGGTGCTGGCGGCGGTGTTCATCCCCTCGGCGCTGCAGGGCGGCGCGGCCGGCGAGATCTACAAGCAGTTCGCGCTGACCATCGCCATCGCGATGGCGTTCTCGGCCTTCCTTGCGCTGGGCTTCACCCCGGCGCTGTGCGCGACCTTCCTCAAGCCCACGCACGGCGAGCCGAACGTGGTGTACCGCACCTTCAACAAGTACTACGACAAGGTCAGTGGCACCTACGTGGGCCACATCACCTCGGCGGTGAAGCATGCGCCGCGCTGGATGATCCTGTTCGTGGTGCTCACCGTGCTGTGCGGCTTCCTGTTCACGCGCATGCCCGGCAGCTTCCTGCCGGAAGAAGACCAGGGCTATGCGCTGGCGATCGTGCAGCTGCCGCCGGGCTCGACCAAGGCGCAGACCAACGCGACCTTCGCCCAGATGCGCGGCATCCTGGAAAAGCAGGATGGTTTCGAGGGCATGCTGCAGGTGGCCGGTTTCAGCTTCGTCGGTTCCGGTGAAAACGTGGGCATGGGCTTCATCCGGCTCAAGCCATGGGCGGACCGCGATATCACGGTGCCCGAGTTCATCGGCAACATGAACGGCGCGTTCTACGGGATCAAGGAAGCGCAGATCTTCGTGGTCAACCTGCCGACGGTGCAGGGCCTGGGCCAGTTCGGCGGCTTCGACATGTGGCTGCAGGACCGTGGCGGTGCCGGCTTCGAACAACTGACGCAGGCGCGCAACATCCTGCTGGGCAAGGCGGCCGAGGAGAAGGAACTGCTCACCGGCGTGCGCCCGAACGGGCTGGAAAACGCCCCGCAGCTGCAGCTGCACGTGGACCGCGTGCAGGCGCAGACCATGGGCCTGTCGGTGTCGGACGTGTACAGCACGATCCAGCTGATGCTGGCGCCGGTGTACGTGAACGACTTCTTCTACGAGGGCCGCATCAAGCGGGTCACGATGCAGGCCGACGGTCCGTTCCGGACCGGTGCCGAGTCGTTGAACAGCTTCTACACCCCCAGCGCGCTGCAGAAGAACGCCGACGGAACCCCGGCGATGATTCCGCTGAGCACGGTGGTGAAGTCGGAGTGGGTGTCGGCCCCGCCGTCGCTGAGCCGTTACAACGGCTATTCGGCGATCAACATCGTCGGTTCGCAGGCACCGGGCAAGAGCTCGGGCGAAGCGATGCAGGCGATGGAGCGGATCGTGCAGGATGACCTGCCGCCGGGCTTCGGCTACGACTGGTCGGGCATGTCCTACCAGGAAATCCTGGCCGGCAACGCGGCAACCCTGCTGCTGGTGCTGTCGATCGTGGTGGTATTCCTGTGCCTTGCGGCGCTGTATGAAAGCTGGTCGATCCCGGTGGCGGTGCTGCTGGTGGTGCCGCTGGGCGTACTGGGTGCGCTGGCGTTCTCGCTGGCTCGCGGGCTGCCCAACGATCTGTACTTCAAGATCGGCCTGATCACGGTGATTGGTCTTGCGGCCAAGAACGCGATCCTGATCGTGGAGTTCGCGGTGGAGCAGCGGGCGGCGGGCAGGAACCTGCGCGATGCCACCATCGAGGCGGCGCGCCTGCGCTTCCGCCCGATCCTGATGACCTCGTTCGCGTTCATCATGGGCGTGATCCCGATGGCGATCTCCACCGGTGCCGGCGCCAACGCGCGTCACGCCATCGGCACGGGCGTGATCGGCGGCATGGTGTTCGCCACCTTCCTCGGCCTGCTGATGATCCCGGTGTTCTTCGTGGTGGTCCGCCGCATGCTGGGCGACAAGCTGGACGAACCGTCCAAGGAGTTCCTGGAACGCCAGGGCGATACCAACACGGCACACCGTCCGGATCGTTGATCCCCGCTTGATTGAAACGCGAAAGGCCCCGGAGCGATCCGGGGCCTTTTTTTGTTGGGCAGGACAGTGTGTTGCTACCACGGGAAAAGCCGACGTGCACGGCACACCTGCGTTTCCCATGGCCACCGTCACGCCCAGCCCGGGGCATGCAGAAGCCAAGCGCTGTTCGCCCAGATGCATGAAGCTGCCGGGCAGCGCCCGGCACACAGGAACACCGTGCAATCACAAAAGCCGAAAAGCAGTCGGGGCCCAAAAAGGGCCCCGATGCTTGGCTTCGCTTTGGCTACGCTCAGCGCAGGCCGGTCTCGTTGCGGGCGATGACCAGGCGCTGGATTTCCGAGGTGCCTTCGTAGATCTCGGTGATCTTGGCGTCGCGGAAGTAGCGCTCCAGCGGCATTTCCTTGGAATAGCCCATGCCGCCGTGGATCTGCACCGCCTGGTGGGTGATCCACATCGCCGCTTCGGAGGCGGTCAGCTTGGCGATGGCCGCTTCGTTGCTGAAACGCTTGCCCTGGCCCTTCACCCACGCCGCGCGCAGGGTCAGCAGCAGCGCCGCGTCCAGCTTGCATTTCATGTCGGCGATCTTGGCCTGGGTCATCTGGAACGTACCGATGGCCGCGCCGAACGCCTTGCGGTCCTTCACGTATTCGAGGGTGGCCTCGTACGCCGCACGCGCGATGCCGATGGCCTGCGAGGCGATGCCGATGCGGCCCGCGTCCAGCACGCCCATGGCGATCTTGAAGCCCTCGCCTTCCTTGCCCACCACGTCTTCAGCCGCCGCCACGTAATCCTGGAACTCGATCTCACAGGTCGCCGACGCGCGGATGCCCAGCTTCGGCTCGGTCTTGCCGCGATGGAAGCCGGCCTTGTCGGTGTCGATCATGAACGCGGTGATCCCGCGGGCGCCCTGCTCCGGGTCGGTCATCGCGAACAGCACGATGTATTTGGCCACCGGGCCCGAGGTGATCCAGCTCTTCTTGCCGTTGATGACGTAGGTGCCGTCGGCCTGCCTGACCGCGCGGCAACGCATGGCGGTGGCGTCCGAACCGGACTGCGGCTCGGTCAGCGCGAACGCACCGATGGCCTCGCCCTCGGCGATGGCGCGCACGTATTTCTGCTTCTGGTCCTCGCTGCCGTGGGTGAGGATGCCGTTGCAGAACAGCGAGTTGTTCACCGACATGATCGTCGAATGCGCCGCGTCGCCCGCGGCCACTTCCACCATCGCCAGCACATAGGCGATCGGGTCCATGCCCGCACCGCCGTACTCAGCCGGCACCTCGATGCCCATCAGCCCGTTCTCGCCCAGCAGGCGGATGTTCTCCAGTGGGAACTCGCCGGTGCGGTCATGGTGCTCCGCACTGGGTGCGATCTTTTCCTGCGCGATGCGACGCGCGACATCCTGCAGCATCAGCTGCTCTTCGGTGAAACTGAAATCCACAACACCCTCCCAGGAACATGGCTGCAAAAGCCGCGCAGTACGCGACCGGATGGTGCGATTGTACCGGGGGCCGGACAATCCCGGCTGACTTGACCGCGCAGGCGGCAAAGGACGAAAATATCTCTATATCGCGATAGGTAGATATTTATGGATCTCGAGGACTGGTCGGTCCGGCTGAAAGTGTTCGCCGACGCCACCCGCGTTCGCCTGCTGACCCTGCTGGAGCAGGAAGAACTCACCGTGGCCGAGCTGTCGGCCATCACCACCCTGGCCCAGCCCCGGGTGTCCACCCACCTGGCCCGGCTCAAGGAAGCCGGCCTGGTGCGCGACCGGCGCGCTGGCGTGTCGGCATACTACCGCTTCGACGACGCCGCGCTGGATCCGGCGCAGCGCGCATTGTGGCATGCCCTGAGCACCGGCAGCGACGACCCGCTGCTGCGCCAGGATGCCGAACGCGTGGCCGCCGTGCTGGCCAGCCGCGCCGCCGACCAGAACTGGGCCGACAGCGTCGCCGGCGACATGGAACGCCACTATTCCCCCGGGCGCACCTGGGAAGCGCTGGCGCGCACCGCCCTGCCGCTGCTGGAGACCGGCGACGTGCTGGACATCGCCTCCGGCGACGGCGTACTGGCCGAACTGGTGGCCCCGCACGCCAAGCGCTACGTCTGCATCGACACCAGCGCCCGCGTGGTCGCCGCCGCCAGCGAACGCCTGCGTCGGCTGGCCAACGTCGAGGTCCGCGAAGGCGACATGCATGCCCTGCCCTTCAAGGACCGCAGCTTCGACCTGGTCGTGCTGATGCATGCCCTGACCTACGCGGCCAAGCCCGCCCAGGCCGTGGCCGAAGGTGCGCGCGTATTGCGCCCGGGCGGCCGCCTGCTGCTGTGCAGCCTGGCCCGGCATGAGCACAAGGCCGCCGTGGAGGCGTACGGCCACGTCAATCTCGGCTTCTCGGACAAGGAACTGCGCCGGTTCGCCGAAAAGGCCGGGCTGGTCGTGTCCAGCCTGGAAACCGTGACCCGCGAGAAGCGCCCCCCGCACTTCGAAGTCATTTCGCTGATCGCCAGCAAGCCCTGAGGTTCTCCCGATGTCCCTGCCCTGGCTGCACCCCGATCGTGTCCGCGCCCTGGAACAGGCGCTGGCCCAGCGCATCCTGATCATCGACGGTGCCATGGGCACCATGATCCAGCGGCATGGACTGGAAGAGGCCGACTACCGCGGCGAGCGCTTCGCCCAGGGCTTCGACCACCAGCACGGCGCGGGCTGCGACCACGGCACGCCGGAAGGGCATGACCTGAAGGGCAACAACGACCTGCTGCTGCTGACCCGGCCCGAAATCATCGCCGACATCCACACCGCCTACCTGCAGGCCGGCGCCGACCTGGTCGAAACCAACACCTTCAACGCCACCTCGGTCAGCCAGGCCGATTACCACCTGGAACACCTGGTGTACGAACTGAACAAGGCCGGCGCGGCGGTAGCCCGCGCCTGCTGCGACGCGGTCGAAGCCACCACCCCGGACAAACCGCGCTTCGTGATCGGCGTGCTCGGCCCGACCAGCCGCACCGCCTCGATCAGCCCGGACGTGAACGACCCCGGCTTCCGCAACACCAGCTTCGATGCGCTGCGCGACACCTACCGCGAAGCCATCGATGGCCTGATCGACGGCGGCGCCGACACCCTGATGGTCGAGACCATCTTCGACACGCTCAACGCCAAGGCCGCGCTGTTCGCGATCGAGGAGGCATTCGACGCGCGCGGCGCACGGCTGCCAGTCATGATCTCCGGAACCATTACCGACGCCTCCGGTCGCACCCTGTCCGGCCAGACCGCCGACGCCTTCCATGCATCACTGGCGCATGCGCGGCCATTGTCGATCGGCCTGAACTGCGCCCTGGGTGCCGATGCGATGCGTCCGCACGTGGAGACCCTGGGCCAGGTCGCCGATTGTTACGTGAGCGCACACCCCAACGCCGGCCTGCCGAACGCGTTCGGCGAGTACGACGAAACCCCGGACGAAATGGCTGCCACCCTGCGCGGCTTCGCCGAGGGCGGCCTGCTCAACCTGGTCGGTGGCTGCTGCGGCTCCACCCCCGACCATATCCGCGCCATCGCCCAGGCGGTCGCCGGGCTGCCACCGCGGGCCCTGCCCGGCGCCCGGGAGCAGGCCGCGTGAGCGCCGCCCCCCGCCACACCCGCCTGTCCGGGCTGGAACCGCTGGTGATCACGCCGGACCTGCTGTTCGTCAACATCGGCGAGCGCACCAACGTCACCGGCAGCGCCCAGTTCCGCAAGCTGATCAAGGAAGAACGGTACGAAGAAGCGGTCGACGTCGCGCGCCAACAGGTCGCCAGCGGCGCGCAGATCCTTGACGTCAACATGGACGAGGGCCTGATCGATTCCGAAAAGGCGATGACACGCTACCTCAACCTGATCATGTCCGAGCCGGACATCGCGCGCATTCCGGTGATGGTCGACTCCTCCAAGTGGAGCGTGATCGAAGCCGGGCTGAAGTGCCTGCAGGGCAAGAGCGTGGTCAATTCGATCTCGCTCAAGGAAGGCGAAGCGCAGTTCATCGAGCAGGCGCGCAAAGTGCTGCGCTACGGTGCCGCCGCCGTGGTGATGGCCTTCGACGAACAGGGCCAGGCCGACACCTGCGCGCGCAAGGTGGAGATCTGCACCCGCGCCTACCGCATCCTGGTCGACCAGGTCGGGTTCCCGCCGCAGGACATCATCTTCGACCCGAACATCTTCGCCGTGGCCACCGGCATCGAAGAACACGACAACTATGCCGTGGACTTCATCGAAGCCACCCGCATCATCAAGCGCACCCTGCCGCACTGCCACGTCTCCGGTGGGGTGTCCAACGTGTCGTTCTCGTTCCGCGGCAACGAAACCGTGCGCCAGGCGATCCACGCGGTGTTCCTTTACCACGCCATTGCGGCCGGCATGGACATGGGCATCGTCAACGCCGGCGCGATGCCGATCTACGACGACCTGGACCCGGAGCTGCGCGAGCGCGTGGAGGACGTGATCCTCAACCGTCGCGCGGACGGTACCGAACGCCTGCTGGAGATCGCCGAGCGCTACAAGGGTAAAAAGGGCGAGGTCAAGGGCGAAGACCTGGCCTGGCGCGAGAAGCCGATCGACGCGCGGCTGGCGCATGCGCTGGTGCACGGCCTGGATGCGTGGGTCGAGGCCGATACCGAGGAAGCGCGGATCCGCTCGAGCCGGCCCCTGGACGTGATTGAAGGCCCGTTGATGGACGGCATGAACGTGGTCGGCGACCTGTTCGGCGCCGGCAAGATGTTCCTGCCGCAGGTGGTGAAGTCGGCGCGCGTGATGAAGAAGGCGGTGGCCTACCTGCTGCCCTTCATCGAAGCCGAAAAGGCGCGCAGCGGTGATACCGCCAGGAGCAACGGCAAGATCATCATGGCCACGGTCAAGGGCGACGTGCACGACATCGGCAAGAACATCGTCGGCGTGGTCCTGGCCTGCAACAATTTCGAGGTCATCGACCTGGGGGTGATGGTGCCCGCGCAGAAGATCCTGGACGCGGCCCGCGCCGAGAACGCCGACATCATCGGCCTGTCCGGGCTGATCACCCCGTCGCTGGAAGAAATGAGCCACGTCGCCCGCGAGATGGAACGCCAGGGCTTCACCCTGCCGCTGATGATCGGTGGCGCGACCACCTCGCGCGCGCATACCGCGCTGAAGATCGACCCGCACTACAAGGCACCCACGGTGTGGGTGAAGGATGCCTCGCGCGCGGTGGGCGTGGCCCAGTCGCTGATTTCCAGCGAGCTGCGCGACGCCTTCGTGGCCGCCAACGAGGCCGACTACGCCGACATCCGCCAGCGTCACCGCAACCGCGGCGACGCCAAACGGCTGGTCACGTTGGCCAAGGCGCGGGCGCAGCGCTTCGACGGTGGCTGGGCCGACTACCAGCCGCCCGCGCCGCGCAGGCCGGGGCTGCACGTGCTGGACGATTACCCGCTGGCCGACCTGGTCGAGGTCATCGACTGGACGCCGTTCTTCCAGGCCTGGGAGCTGGCCGGCAAGTACCCGGCCATCCTCACCGACGAGATCGTGGGCACCCAGGCCAGCGAGCTGTACCGCGACGCACGCGCGATGCTCGGCCGCATCGTCGAGGAGCGCTGGCTGACCGCCAAGGCGGTGTTCGGGCTGTGGCCGGCCAACAGCGTCGGCGACGACGTGCACCTGACCACCGACGACGGGCCGGCCGTGCTGCACTTCCTGCGTCAGCAGGTCGACAAGCCGGTGGAGCGCCCCGACTTCTGCCTGGCCGATTTCATCGCGCCCGCGGACAGCGGCCGCCAGGACTGGATCGGAGCGTTCGCGGTCACCGCCGGCATCGGCATCGACCCGCACGTGGCGCGCTTCGAAGCCGACCATGACGACTACAACGCGATCCTGCTCAAGGCGCTGGCCGACCGCCTTGCCGAAGCGCTGGCCGAGCGCCTGCACCAGCACGTGCGCACCGACTACTGGGGTTACCAGCCGGACGAAGCGCTGGACAACGAGGCGTTGATCGCCGAACGGTACAGCGGCATCCGACCGGCGCCGGGGTATCCGGCATGCCCGGAACACAGCGAGAAAGCCACCCTGTTCCGGCTGCTGGATGCCGAACGCCACGCGGACATGCAGTTGACCGAAAGTTTCGCGATGCTGCCTACGGCGGCGGTATCGGGCTATTACTTCAGCCACCCGCAGAGCCAGTATTTCGTGGTCGGCCGGGTGACCCGCGAGCAGGTCAGCGACTATGCCAGGCGCAAGGGCGTGGACCGGGCCCAGGCGGAACGCTGGCTGGCCTCGAACCTGGATTACGATCCAGAGTGAGGGTAGAGCCGGCGGTTAATAGAGCCGACGGTAGCGCCGACTGTTAGTCGGCTGCCCCTACCCGCAGCCGACTAACAGTCGGCGCTACCTCCCCTGCCGCACTAGCAGCCCCGCCGCAGGCCCCCGCCCAACCGCCCCCCCACCGCAATCGGCACACCGCAATGACGCCCCACCCCCGCGACCCGGTCCCGGTCGCCCGCCTCTCCAGCTTCTACCTGTTCTACTACGCGGCCCTCGGCGCGTTCACCCCTTACTGGTCGCTGTTCCTGACCGCGCGTGGGATGAGCGTGACCGCGATCAGCGTGATGATGGGGATCTGGTACGCCACCCGCATCGTCGCGCCGACCACGTGGACCTCGATCGCCGCTGCCTCACCGCGACCGATCCGCTGGCTGCGGATCGGCTGCGTGCTGACCCTGCTGACATTCTGCGTCTTCCTGCTGCCACTGCCGCAGCCGTGGATGTACCCGGCCATGGTGGTGTTCTGCTTCTTCTACAACGCGGTGATGCCGGGTAGGTACCGACCATTGGTCGGTACGCTGAGGTCACCCGGCCAACGGCCGGGTGCTACACCCACCTCGGCAATGACAGCCATCGCTACGGGCTGATCCGGGTCTGGGGATCGCTGGGCTTCATCGCGGTGGTGATGGGCTTTGGCTGGCTGATCGAAGGCCACGGCGGCGCCGGCAACGCGCACCTGCTGCCGTGGCTGATGCTGCCGCTGTTCGCGCTGCTGGTGGTGTCGGCCTTTTCCAACTACTACGCGCGCGACTTCCATCGTAGCGGCGGCGACGCCAGCGGCTTCTGGCAGATCGTGCGCAAGCCGCAGGTGCTGGCGTTCTTCCTGGCCGCGTTCATGGAACAGCTGTCATTCGGGCCCTATTACACCTTCTTCTCGGTCTACATGGACCACCATGGCTATGCCACCTCCACGCTGGGCCTGCTGTGGACCGTCGGCGTGGTGTTCGAAGTGGGCGTGTTCTTCACCATCGGACGCTTCTTCCGCCGCTATGACGCCAGTTGGATGCTGCTGATCGCACTGGTCAGTTCCACGCTGCGCTGGACCGTCACCGCCCTGTTTCCGGAGCACCTGGGCATCATGCTGGTCGCGCAGACCGCGCATGCGCTCGGGTTCGCCGCGTTCTTCGCCGCGGCGATGCAGATGCTGGCCACGTATTTCCCGGGACGCCTCAACGGGCATGGGCAAGGGCTGCTGTACGGGTTTTCGTCCGGCGTTGGCGGCGTGCTGGGCGCGTTGATCGCCGGCCAGCTGTGGAACATCGACCAGGGTCGTACCGCGTTCCTGGCCGGCGCGGGGTTCGCGTTCGCCGGCGCGCTGCTGTGCTTCTTCGCGATCAGCCTGCCGCTGCTGCGCGCCGCGCGCCTGCGCCGGTAACGCCGCGCGGGCACACGACCAACGGTCGTGTGCTACCGATCGGTGCGTGGCGGCGCGGGCACACGACCAACGGTCGTGTGCTACCGGTGGGTAGGTGACGACCGTTGGTCGTCACGCTGCAGATGATCGCGGAATACCGGCAGCAGGACGCGGTTTCCGTAGCCGCTCAGATGGTCGCCATCGAAGTACAGCGGCCTGCCGCCAGCATCGGGCTGGCACACCTCGCCCGGGCACAGCGTCGGCAACGGATCCCACACGCTCGCGCCCGGCAATGCGGCGGCTACCTGGCGCAGGCTGTCCAGCACGGGCGCGCGCATGGCTTCGGTCCGGGCACGCGGTATCTGCATGCCATTGACGCAGATCGGATTGTGCCGGTTGAACGCATCCGAACAGCGATACGGCGGCGCCGGCAGCACCGGCTTGGGCGCTTCCAGCACGATCCGCACGCCGCGTTCGGCCAACGGCCGCAACTGCGCGATGGCGGCGGCGACCTCGGCCGCGCGCCCCTGCACCGCTGCCGGGCTGGCCAGATCGGCCTGGACCTGCGCGATGTCGAACAGCTGGTACTGCTCGGCCAGGCGCGGCACGCGCAGGCCCGGCAGGAACAGCACGTCGCCCGCGCGCGCGGTGGCCTGGATATCCTCGATCACGTTGCGCGTGTAAGCCTCGCAGGCCGGGTTCGCACCGCGCCAGCCCTGCATGCCGACCAGCGCGCAGCCGCCGCTGCCGTACAGCCGCACCTGGCCGCCGTCCTGCACCACCTTCCGGCGCAGCAGTTCGTTGTAGACCAATGCGTGCGAATCGCCGGCCACGAACAGCACCCCGCTCGCCCCGCTGCCGCCCGGGCAGTCGCCCCGCTGCAGCAGGCGCGCCTGCCCGCCGACCACCGGAATGCTCGATTCGACCACGCGGCACTCCGGGACTTCCTTCTTCAGGCCCTTTGCATACGGGTACCAGTCCAGCGGATGGCGGCTGACCGTGCTCAACGAAATGTGCTTCTGCTGCTTGACCAGCATCGACTGCAGGCCGGCGCCGAGCACCAGCACCGCCAGCCCGAGCAGCACCCAGCGCCCGTGGGTGCGCGGCCCGCGTGCACCGTGGCGCAGCGGCTGCTCCACCCAGCGCCAGGACAGCCAGGCCAGCACGAACACCAGCACCACCGCGCAGGCCCCGGCCAGCGGCGTCTCCAGTCCCACCGTCCAACGGAACAGCACGAAGACCGGCCAGTGCCACAGGTACAGCGAGTACGAGAGCTTGCCGATCCAGACCATCGGCGCACTGGCCAGCGCGCGGCCGGTCCAGCCCCCGCGATGCCCATGCAGCAGGCCCAGCAACAGCAGCGTGGACAGCACCGGCCACAGGCCGTCCGGCCACGGCGAGTGACCGGATCGTGCCGCCCACAGCCCGTAGCCCAAGGCCGACACGGCCAGCAGCAGCAGCGGTGAACGCCACGAGATCCGGCCAGGCTGCGGCACTACATCGAACTGCCTGGCCAGGGTCATCGCCTGGTACAGCAGCACACCGGCGCCGAGCTGCCAGAAGCGGGTGGTGGTCACGTAGAACGCCTGGATCTCCTGCCCGCCCTGCCCGGCCAGCCGCAGCGCATACCCGAGCGAGGCGAACGTGGCCAACGCGAACAGCGTGACCGACAGCAGGCGTGCACGGCCACCGCGCGACCACGCCAGGAACAGCAGCGGGAACAGCAGGTAGAACTGCTCCTCAACGCCGAGCGACCAGGTGTGGGTGTAGGGATTGAATTCGGTGCGCGGCGAGAAGTAGTCGTTGCCGGTGCTGGCCAGTACCCAGTTGCTGAGACCGAAGAACGCGCGCCGGCCGGTCTTGTCACTGGTCTCGCTGAGCCAGGATTCGGGAATGAACAGTGCGCTGAACAGCGCCGTGACCAGCAGGCACACCACCAGCGCCGGCACGATCCGGCGGATGCGGCGCGCATAGAAACGCAGCAGGCCCTGCCAGCCGCCCATCGCCGGCAGGCGGTCGACCGAGGCGCTGACCACGAAACCGGAGATCACGAAAAACACGTCGACGCCGGTGAACCCACCGGGTAACCAGCTGGCCTTGAGGTGATACAGGATGACCGACAGCACGGCGACGGCGCGCAGGCCGTCGATGTGGGGGACGTAGGTTTGTCGCAATTGGCCTTCCTGCATGCACACTCCTTTGCCGCACGACCAACGGTCGTGCGCTACCGCATTCAACCCGTCAGGTAGGTATCGACCGTTGGTCGATACCCGCTTTTTTTACCAGACCAGGTCGTCCGGCACCTGGTACGCCGGATCGGCATACGGATCATCTTCGGCCGCTGCATTGGGGTCCACCCGCAGCGCCACCGACGGCGCGAAAACCGCCTCGGCCTCGTCCAGCACGGCGGCAGTGACCAGCAGGTAACGGCCATTGCTCTGCAGCACGCCCAGCTCGCCGGCATTGAGCGCCCTGAGCTGTTCCGCGTTGACGTAGATGCGCTTGATCTTGCCGCCATACGGGAAGTGCCGTGCGATGTCGGCGGCCTCGTCGTTCAGCGCCTTGCCCTTCAGCAGCTCGTCCAGCTTCAGCTTGGCCTCGCGGCGCACGCGCGCTTCTTCCTGCTTCAGGCGCTCCGCTTCGATGCGGTCGTCCTTTTCCTTCTGTGCGCGGATCGCGTAGGCCTTGGCCAGGTCGATGTCCTCGCGCGAACGCGGCTTGCCCTGGCCAGCGCCCTGGCCCTGGCCGGGACGCGCGCCGCCACCGGGGCGGCTCTTGCCCTGCGGACCACGACGGGCGTCGCCGTCGCGCGCGGGGCGCTGGCCGTCGCGCGGCGGACGGGCGCCGTCGGCGGCCTTGCCCGGCGGGCGGGCGCCATGCGGTTTATTCGGGGGCCGGCCATCGCGGCGGGCATCGGGTTTGCGTTCGGGCGCAGGCGCGGACTTGAAGCCCAGGCCCAGCAGCTGGTCGCGGAGGGTATCGCTCATGACGTTGGGTCGATCAGTAGTGCGGGGGCGGTGGTTCTTCGCCCGAATCGGAATACAGCGCGTTGCGGACCTTG
>Ga0209257_1002359_pt1 | contig 18962 bp, 21 predicted proteins | sample AraplaCvi_mCL_r2_FD_184277 | JGI IMG/M metagenome (GOLD analysis project Ga0209257, IMG submission 184277) | Arabidopsis root microbial communities from North Carolina, USA - plate scrape MF_Cvi_mCL_r2 (SPAdes) (version 2) | ecosystem: Host-associated > Plants > Roots > Endosphere | place: USA...
GCGAGGATCGTTTCCCTCACCTCGTCGGTCAAGCGCGGCGGAAGCGTCTTCAGGTGTCCGAGGTCCGGCTGGCGGTCCGGGTCGTCGACGAACCAGATGTCGAAATTCCAGTCCTCGCCCTTTTCCGTCCGATAGGTGACCGCGAGATAGAGGCCGTCCGGGTAGCTCTGCGGTTCGGCATTCCAGGCGCCGCTATCGTTGCGGTAGCGCACTGCGCCGACGCGGCTGTCGAGCATCAGTTCACCGGCGATCTCGGCGACGGTCTTGCGGGTGGCGGGATCGAGCCTTTCGCAGATGACGGTGATGTCGATGTCGCGGCGGACCATCAGGGCGAGTGCGGAGCTTCCGACCCGCACCGGATTGCCGGCGGTGCGCAGCAGCGCGTCGAGATGCAGCGCGCCGACGATCGCATCCGCCTCGACCTGCAGTGCCGCCTGCCTTTCCAGTATGCCCGACATGGTTCTCTCCGTGCGTCGAGAGGGGTTTACGTCCCGTATCGCGGGACCGGCGTCAAGTCTCAGGCAGACATGCGCTTTGACATTTGCGCCGCGAACAAGTAGGGACGGCGCAAGTTCGGCCGCGAATGTTGCGGCCACGGCGCATCGCGCGCGACAATCCGAAAGACAGATTTAGATGACCGACTACAACGGCGCCGTTCCGGCGATCGCCAAGGCATTGGCGAAACGGGGCTATGTTACGCTGACCCCCGTCCAGAAATCCATGCTCGACCCGGCGCTGGCCTCTTCCGACGCGCTGGTTTCGGCACAGACCGGCTCGGGCAAGACCGTGGCCTTCGGGCTTGCGATCGCACCGACGCTGCTCGGCGAGGCGGAAAAGTTCGGTCCCGCGAGACAGCCGCTCGGTCTGGTCATCGCCCCGACCCGCGAGCTGGCGATGCAGGTGACCCGCGAGCTGGAATGGCTCTACGAGATGACCGGCGCGGTCATCACCAGCTGTGTCGGCGGCATGGATATCCGCAGCGAACGGCGCGCGCTCGAACGCGGCGCCCATATCGTCGTCGGCACGCCCGGCCGTCTCTGCGACCATATCCGCCGCAACGCGCTCGACATGTCCGAGCTGAAAGTCGCGGTGCTCGACGAGGCGGACGAGATGCTCGACCTCGGTTTCCGCGAGGACCTCGAATTCATCCTGGAATCGGCGCCGGACGACCGGCGCACGCTGATGTTCTCGGCAACCGTGCCGGCCGCGATCGCCAAGCTCGCCAAGAGCTACCAGCGCGATGCGGTGCGCATCGCCACCTCGGCCGAGGAAAAGCAGCATGTCGATATCGAATATCGCGCGCTCGCCGTCGCATCCGCCGACCGTGAAAATGCGATCATCAACGTGCTCCGTTATTACGAAGCCACCAATGCGATCGTGTTCTGCTCGACCCGTGCGGCCGTCAACCATCTGACGGCGCGGTTCAACAACCGCAATTTCTCGGTCGTGGCGCTTTCCGGCGAACTGACGCAGAACGAGCGGACGCATGCGCTGCAGGCGATGCGCGATGGACGTGCCCGCGTCTGCATCGCCACCGACGTCGCCGCCCGCGGCATCGACCTGCCGGGTCTCGACCTCGTCATCCATGCCGACCTGCCGACCAACCCGGAAACGCTGCTGCATCGCAGCGGCCGCACCGGCCGCGCGGGCCGCAAGGGCATCAGCGCGCTGATCGTTCCGGTCAATGCCCGCCGCAAGGCCGAGCGTCTGCTGGGCGGCGCCGGCATCTCCGCCACCTGGGCCCGTCCGCCGTCCGCCGAGGAGGTGACGCGCCGCGACGACGAGCGTCTGCTGGCCGATCCGATCTTTGCCGAAAAGCCGCGCGAGGAAGAGCAGGATCTGATCGCCAAGCTGGTCGAGAGCCACGGCGCGGAAAAGCTGGCGGCTGCATTCGTCAATCTCTACCGCACCAAATATTCGGCACCCGAGGACCTGATCGAGATTTCGGTGCAGCAGGATAGCCGCAAGCCGCGCGAGCGGTCCGGCGGCGAGGGCGACTTCCCGATGACGCCGCGCAGCCCGCGCGACGAGTTCGGCCCGGCCGTGTGGTTCTCGCTGTCGGTCGGCCGCAAGCAGAATGCCGAGCCGCGCTGGCTGATCCCGATGCTCTGCCGCAACGGCAACGTCACCAAGCGCGAGATCGGTGCGATCAAGATGCAGCAGGACGAAACCTTCGTCGAGATTGCCGCCGATCACGCCGACGCCTTCATGCAGGCGATCGGCAAGGACAAGGCGCTGGAGCGCGGCATCCGCGTGACGAGGCTGAACGGCGTGCCGGACCTCAGCCGTCCCGCGCCGGCCAAGCCCTATGCGAAGAAGTCCTACGACGACCGTCCCAAGGAGCCCTACGGCGACGACCGGCCGAAGGGCAAGCCGCGGAAGAACACGTCCAATGCGGCTGGTCCGGCTGCCCCCTGGGCAAGCGAGCCACGTGGCGACGGGAAGCCGTTCGGCAAGGAAGGCAAGCCCTTCAACAAGGATGCAAAACCGTTCCGCAAGGAGGGCCAGCCCTTCAAGAAGGACGACAAGCCTTTCAAAAAGAAGGACAAGCCGAAATCGGCCAACAAAAGCAATTTCGAGCGGCGGAAGTAGTCTGGAAGGCGATCGGATGTCGATCTAGCCGAATATCCGCCAAGCCCCGCATCCTCTTGACGTCATCCTTGGGCTTGTCCCAAGGATCTGCTCCGCCTCAATAAAATCTGGCGGCAGATGCTCGGCTCAGGGCCGAGCATGACGATAGGGTAGGTGGCAGACCCCAGAACGGCGGCGCGAAGCAGCCTTTTGTCGTTCAGAGGGTTTCCTCGAACAGCGTCAGCAGGCGCTTGAAGTGGCGCTCGGAACCGCCCTTGTCGTAGGCGCTGTGATCCGGCACGGTCCAGCCATGCCCCATGCCGAGATAGTTTTCGACGGCATGATCGACGCCGCCGACGCGAAAAGCTTCGGCGAAGCGGGCGGACTGTTCCGGCGGAAAGCTGTTGTCTATGCCGGCAACGCCGACATAGACATGCGCCTTGATCCTGTCGGCGAGCCTGTGCGGGCTGTCTTCCGCATCGCTTGCGAGATTGCCGCCATGGAAGCTCGCCGCCGCCCTGATCCGTTCCGGATAGCGGGCTGCGGCGGTGATCGCGCGTGCGCCGCCCATGCAGTAACCGACGGTCCCGATCGCGCCGGTAACGCCTTCCGCCTCCAGCGCTCCAATAAAGGCGGCGCCGTCCTGCGCCGTCAGCGCCTGGGTGGCCGTCTGCATCATTTCCCTGATCCGGGTCTTTGAGGCTTCTTCGCTGAAGGCGGTCCGGGCGTTGAACGGACCATAGTCGCCGGAGCGGTAATAGAGGTCCGGAACCAGCACGGTATAACCGGCGTCGGCAATCCGCTGGCCCATCCAGTAGAGTGCTTCGCGAGGGCCGAAGGCATCCATGTAGAGGATGACGCCGCTGGTCACCGCCGCTCCGTTTTCCGGCTTGATGACGGAGGCCCTGGCCGTGCCGTCCTGCGTCTTGATCGCAATCTCGTGCTTCATGGAAATATCCTCTTGCGCTTTCGATTCCGGATGCCGGTGGGCCTCTGTCGGGCGCTGCCCATGCTTCTCAATAGTCAATTCCGTGCCCCCGACCAATGACAGAATTGTGAGACTGCCGCTTCCGATTGCGGCTGGACCGGCCTTTCGCATTGCCGCATGTTTTCGCCCGGGCCCATGGTTTCGCCCGGGAATGAGCATGAACGCAGTTCTTTGGGATCAGCATGATGCTACGGGCTCTCGCACTCGGTCTTTCCAGCCTCCTCCTGTCGGCTTTCGCCGCGTTCGCTCAAGACGGCCTGCCCGTCAGCCAATGCCAGGCGATCGCCCAGAAACTGCCCGGCGTCACCTTTGCGAGCTTCAGCCCGTCCGGTCCGCAATTTGCCCAGGCGAAGAAGAACCTCGCGCTGGCCGACCGGGAAGAGGTGAAGATCACCTTTGTCGGGCATTCCACCTATTTCATCGAAACGCCGGAGGGGGTGGGCATCGCCACCGACTATAGCGGCGCCTATCGCCCGTCGCGTCTGCCGGATGTGGCCACGATGAACAAGGCGCATACCACCCATTTTACGCTCAGCCCCGACCCCGGGATCAAGCATGTCCTGCACGGCTGGAGCGACGTGCCGGGCGAAAAGGTCCAGCACAGGCTGATGGTGGGGGACGTCTATATCCGCAACGTCATGTCCGACATCCGCAACTGGGGCGGCGGCATCGAGGAAAACGGCAATTCGATCTTCATCTTCGAAGTCGCGGGACTGTGCATCGGTCATCTCGGCCATCTGCATTTCGAGCTCAACGAGGCGCAATATACCGAGATCGGCCGCCTCGACATCCTGATGGTGCCGGTCGACGGCGGCCTGACGATGGGTGCGGACAGCATGAGCCGGGTGGTGCAGCGGCTGCGCTCGTCGCTGATCCTGCCGATGCATCGCTGGGGTCCGCCGCTCGACAATTTCATCGCCATGTTCGACGCGAAGTTCGATATCGCCTATGCGAAGGAACCGACGATCCGGGTGTCGATGCGCAGCCTGCCGAAAAAGCCGACGATTTTGGTGCCGCAGGGGCTTTGACCCCCGCGGCCTGATGGTCCGGGTCTAGTGGAACTGCGGGAAGGCGAGGTGCTGCTTGACGCCGACATCCGGCATCTTCTCGTCCTTCAGGTTGGCTTTGGCGATCTCCCAGCCGAATTTCAGCGTGCTGTCGGTGGAGGCCCAGATTTCCGCGTCCTCGACCCGGAAGGCCAGCAGGGTCAGAAGCGGGTCCTCCTTGCCGTGCTCGAACCACGCCGAGGTCACGGCGCTCCAGTATTCGTCGATCTTGGCGCGGTCATTGCGGACTTCCAGTGTGCCGGACAGGCAGGCGTGGTAATCATGGTTCTTGCCGACGACGCAGAAATGGGCACGGCTGCCGGAGCGGATGGCGCGCACCAGATCGGTGTCGGCCTTGGTGAAGAACCAGATCGTGCTCGATTTGGGATCGGCATTCGGCGCCATCGGCTGGAAATGCATGTGCGAACCCTCGATGCCGAGCATGCCGGCATGGATTTTGCTGATCTCGTCCCAGAGCTGGCGTTCGGGCGCTTCGCGGGCTTCGGTAAGGCTTGCCATCGATTGTCTCCTTGTTGTTGGTTCAGGTGAACAAACAGCAAGGCTTTGGCTTTGTTCCTGGCCTTGTTTCGGCAAGACGGCATCCGGAAAAGCCTCGCCTTACCCTGGAAATACCCTTGAACGGCTCCGGCTTCGAAATTATAAGGCGCCATTCCAGAACGAGTTCCAGAACAAGCTAAAGTGTCAGGGGTGCCATGGCTGGCCATTCACAGTTCAAAAACATCATGCACCGCAAGGGCAAGCAGGATTCGATCCGGTCGAAGATGTTTTCCAAGCTTGCGCGCGAAATCACCGTTGCCGCCAAGACGGGTCTGCCTGATCCGAGCATGAACGCGGCGCTGCGCCTGGCAATCCAGAACGCCAAGGCGCAGTCGATGCCGAAAGACAATATCGACCGGGCGATCAAGAAGGCTGCCGGCGCGGACGCGGAAAACTACGATTCCGTCCGTTACGAAGGTTACGGCCCGGGCGGCACCGCCGTTATCGTCGAGGCGCTGACCGACAACCGCAACCGCACGGCCTCCAACGTCCGCTCGATCTTCACCAAGGCCGGCGGCGTTCTCGGCGAAACCGGCTCGGTGTCCTTCTCCTTCGATCACGTCGGCGAAATCACCTACAAGGCGAGCGTCGGCGATGCGGACAAGGTGATGGAAGCGGCGATCGAGGCCGGCGCCGACGACGTGGCCTCCGATGAAGACGGCCACACGATCATCTGCGGCTTCGAAAGCCTCGGCGAAGTGTCGAAGGGGCTCGAAGCGGTGCTCGGCCAGGCCGAGACCGTCAAGGTGATCTGGCGGCCGCAGAACACGATCGAGGTGGACGAAGAAAAAGCTCAGTCGCTGCTGAAGCTGATCGACAACCTGGAAGACGACGACGACGTGCAGAGCGTCTACTCGAATTTCGAGGTGTCGGAAGAGGTCATGGCCAAGCTTTCGGCCTGATCCCCGGCAACGATGCTGAAAACGGAACGGCACCGCGATTGCGGTGCCGTTTTGCATTCGGGGACGCTGCGTCAGAAGACCTGGCGCAGGATCACGTAGAGGCCGAAGGCGATGGCGATCGAGGCCGGCAGCGTCAGCACCCAGGCGAGCAGCATGTTGCGCACCGTCGACCATTGCAGGCCGGAGCCGTTCGCGGCCATCGTGCCCGCGACGCCAGAGGAGAGCACGTGGGTGGTGGAGACCGGCAGGCCGAGGTGGTCGGCAGCACCGATCGTCACCATGGCGACGACTTCAGCCGAGGCGCCCTGCCCATAGGTCAGGTGCGTCTTGCCGATCTTCTCGCCGACCGTCACCACGATGCGCTTCCAGCCGACCATGGTGCCAAGGCCGAGCGCCAGCGCTACGGCAACCTTGACCCACAGCGGGATGAACTTGGTGGCGTTGTCGACGGCCTGATGGTAGGCCTTGACGGCATCGAGATCGGCGCCCTGCATCGGCAGCAGCTTGTTCTTGTCGATCAGTTTCAGCGCCTCGCCGATCAGGTAGACGTCATTGCGGATATTGCCGACGAGCGAGGTCGGAACCGCCTCGAGCGTCGGGAACTTGGAGATCTGCGCGCTCGACGTGTGGATGAACTGCTGCAGCGCCACGGTCGTCGTATCGTTCCAGGCCTTGTTCTTGACGGCATTGGCGACCTCCGCCTTGGCGTCGGCCACCGTAACGCCCGGCTTGACGTATTTCTGCAGCGCCGTCTCGACATTGGCGGAGGCCTGTTCGTAGGCATGCAGATACTGCGCGTCCGGGGTACGATTCAAAGCGAAGGCAGTCGGCACAAGGCCGATCAGGATGAGCATGATCAGGCCCATGCCCTTCTGGCCGTCATTGGAGCCGTGGGCGAAGCTGACGCCGGTGCAGGTGAAGATCAAGAGGCCCCGGATCCACAATGGCGGCGGCTTGTTGCCCTTCGGTTCCTCGTAGAGCGCCTTGTTGCGGACAAGGACCTTCATGACGAGCAGCAGGATTGCCGCAAGTCCGAAGCCGATCAGGGGCGAGATCAGCAGCGACAAGCCGATATTGGTTGCCTGCGACCAGTCGACGCCGCTGGTCGCGGTGCCCTGCGGCGCCAGGAACTGGTTGGCCAGGCCGACTCCGATGATCGAGCCGATCAGCGTGTGCGAACTGGAGGAGGGCAGGCCGAGATACCAGGTGCCGAGGTTCCAGATGATCGCCGCGATCAGCAGCGCGAAGACCATGGCAAGGCCGGAGCCGGAACCGACCTGCAGGATGAGTTCGACCGGCAGCAGCGCCAGGATGCCGAAGGCGACCGCGCCGCTCGACAGCAGCACGCCGAGAAAGTTGAAGAAACCCGACCAGACGACCGCCAGTTCTGCCGGCATGGAGCGCGTGTAGATGACCGTGGCCACCGCATTGGCGGTGTCGTGGAAGCCATTGACGAACTCAAAACCGAGCGCGATCAGCAGCGCAAGGCCAAGCAGCAGCCACGGAACCGAGTTGGCGATCGCCAGATCGGCCGCCAATGCGTAACCGACGTAGCCGAGCCCGCCGATCAGGACGACGCCGAACAGCGGGATGAACCACTTTCCGAGCGAACTCGGGTTTTCCAGAGGGTGGTAGGAAGGGGAAGCACTGTGTTGGGAAGCGGTTGCGTCGGTCACGTTTCGGTACTCCGCATTTGCCAAGATTAACAAATGCTAACTCCGGCCGGTGAACCTCTTGTGACGCCGGCTTCTAGGCGGGCACGGGCTGTTTCTCCATCATCGGAAGCGTCGCGAACAGTTCAACGGACCTCAACCTTGCATCGATATCGTGGATCGGCATGGAGATGATCAGTTCGTCGGCGCCGGTTTCTTCCAGGAACTCCCTGAGCTTCGCCTCGACGGTCGGGACCGAGCCGACTGCGGCGTAACGCAGCGTGTGCTCGACATTCATCTTTTCCATCGGCGTCCAGAGGCCTTCCATGCTGTCGACCGGTTTCGGGAAGCGGGTGCGGACGTTCTTGCGCAGGTTGACGAACTGCTGCTGCGACGAGGTGAAGGCGCGCTGCGCCTCCGCATCCGTTTCGGCCGCGACGCCCATGACGCCGACCATCATGTAGGGCTTGTCCAGTCCGAGCGACGGCTGGAAACGGTCGCGGTAGATCGAGATCGCCTCCATCAGCATGTCGGGCGCGAAATGCGAGGCGAACGCATAGGGCAGGCCAAGGGCTGCGGCGAGATGGGCGCTGTAGACGCTCGATCCGAGCAGCCAGATCGGCACATGCGAATCCATGCCAGGCGTCGCAAGCAGGCCCTGGTCCTTTTCAGGCGTGCCGAGCAGACGCTGCAGTTCGAGAATGTCGTGCGGAAAACTCTCGGCGCCGGCGTCGAGATTGCGGCGCAGCGCGCTTGCCGTGCGCATGTCGGTGCCAGGCGCCCGGCCGAGCCCGAGATCGACGCGGCCGGGCAGCAGCGCTTCCAGCGTGCCGAACTGTTCGGCGATGACGAGCGGCGAATGATTGGGCAGCATGATGCCGCCGGAGCCGACGCGGATTTTCTTGGTCGCCGCACCCACATGGCCGATGACGATTGCGGTTGCGGCGCTCGCGATGCCCGGCATGCCGTGGTGCTCGGCGAGCCAGACGCGCTTGTAGCCCTGCTCCTCGGCCTTGATCGCCAGGCGGCGGGACTGGTCGAGCGCATCGCTCACGGAATATCCTTCACCGACGGGTGAAAGATCGAGAATGGAGAAAGGGATCATCGGCACGTCCTGAGAGGCGGAAGACAGAGTGTTCCACTTATCTAGGCAGCCTTGTCCAGAAATACGACCCTGCCGTCGGCGGAAAAAGAAGGCCGGCGGAAAACCGACCTTCCGGGAGGACGATAAGAGACGATCCCTCCGATGTCACGACTTGACCAGCCGCAGGTGCGGACCGGGTTTCGCGGGCTTGCGGCTTTCCGGCACCGTCACGCTTCCCGGGCTGAGAATCGTGACTGGCGTGAAGCGCCCCGCGTGATGCGCCATCGCGCCGATTTCGCGGCCCATACCCCCGACCTTGCCCGTCAAAACGTCCAGGGCGCCGACCTGATCGCGGCTCGCCTTGGCAAGCGTCGTCATCGCCGTTCTCACCGCCGCGGCCGCTTCGATCTCTTTGCCGGAGCTGGCGGCGAGCGCCTCCGCCTGTCCCTGCAGGGCATCCGCATAGATGGTCATCGCAGCCAGCTCGCCGCCTACTTTTTCGACCGACCTGCCACCCAGTTCGGCCGCTTCCGCGGATTTGCGTGACAGGCCGGAAATTTCCTTCGCCGCTTCGGCGGCGCGCTCGGCAAGGCCGCGGATTTCCTCCGCGACGGTTCTGAAATCGTTCTCGGCATCGCCTGAATGGGCCGCTTCGATGCCTGCGTTGAGGGCGAGCATGTTGGCCTGGAAGGCGATGTCGCGGATGTTCGCGCTGGCGGGTTCGATCTTCAGCGACGCCTTGCGGATGGCTTCCATCGCGACCGTCGCGGCCTGCATCATCTCCTTCGACGGACGCATGTCCAGCCGGGCACTGTGGGCGATGTCGGCGGCGTGCTGGGCCTGCATCTTCCGCTCCCTCAGCGCTTCGGCGAGCGCGCCGACATCGGCGGCGGCCTTGGCGATGGCTGCCGTGAGGCGGCCACCGGCCTCTGCCGCCTCCGCCATGTCGTCGCGGGTGGCGGCACAGGTCGAGTGAAGGCCATGGGCACCGCTGCCGATCACTCCAAGCACATCTTCCAGGATCGTCAGGGCATGATTGAAATCCGCGCGCAGGCCCTCGTATTCTTCAGGGAACGGCAGATCGAGCCGCACGGTGAGATCGCCGACCGCGAGCCGCCGCAGGCCACCGTCGAGCGCCTCTACGACGGTCTTCAGGCCATACGTCTCATCTCGGGCAGCCTCGATCTCGCGCCTATGGGCCTTCTCCGCCACCGCCTCCCGCCGTTCGCGCTGCTCCTCATCCTCGATGAGGCGGGTGAGATGATCGCGGCAAAGCCGCTCGAGCGCCCGCGAGATCGTACCGATTTCATCGGTGCGCGACAGGTGTACGGGGGCCGCCGTGGTCTTTCCGGCCGCAATCTGCGAGGCTGCCCCGGCTATTTCCCGCAGCGGATCAACGAGTGCGCCGGCAACAGTCGCGGTGACGAGGGTCAGCGTGATCAGCGATGCTGCGATACCCAGCATCTCGAACAATGTCAGGTCGTGGGCGGCATAGAAGAGGAGCCCCGCGAAAATCCCATTCTGTGCCAGCACAAGCCCGATCACCTTGGTGGAAAGGGATTGATGTCTGCCTGTCATGGCTGCCTCCTCACATTGCGTCCAACCTTGCGAATCTGCAACGCGCGAGGCGGGCAGCCGTTGCCGGCCGGCGGGCTCAGGGCGGGCAAACCTTCCCGACATGGTTACCGGGAGGTAAATCGGCGACGCCAGTCTCGTTTTCGGTTTGTTCACATTCTCGTGGCACTGCTCAGGGCATCAGGATAGGGTATGGGCATGACAGGCACGATTCGCATCATCGGCATCGACCCGGGGCTACGGCGCACCGGCTGGGGCATTATCGAGACGCTCGGCAACAGCCTGAAATTCGTCGCTTCCGGCACGGTGACGTCGGATGGCGACATGGATCTCGCCTCCCGCCTCTGCCAGTTGCATGACGGGCTGGCGGAAGTTGTGCATGCCTACCAGCCGCACGAGGCGGCCGTCGAGCAGACCTTCGTCAACAAGGATGCGGTCGCCACGCTGAAGCTTGGGCAGGCGAGGGGTGTCGTCATGCTGGTGCCGGCCCGCGCAGGCCTGCCGGTTGCCGAATATGCGCCGAACGCGGTCAAGAAATCGGTGATCGGAGTCGGCCACGGCGAAAAGCAGCAGATCCACATGATGCTGAAGATCCTGATGCCGAAGGCGGAATTCAAGGGCAACGACGCGGCCGACGCACTGGCGATCGCCATCTGCCACGCCCATAACCGTGGCGGCCAGCGCATGCGCGCGGCGCTTGCGGGATAGTTTGTTCTTGACTTGTTCTGGTCGAGCGGATAGGTAATACCTCAGAGGTATTACTATGCGCGTCACAGAAAAAGGCCAGGTTACGATCCCCAAGGAAATCCGCGACCGATTGAAGATCGGGCCTGGGTCGCAGGTGGACTTCGTCGTGTCTGAAGACGGCGTAAGGCTGGTCAGGCTCGATGACGGCAAGCAGGATTTCAAAAGCTTCGAGGAATGGGCAGAGAGCGTCAAGGGCACATGGGATGTTGGCGGCATGACGACCGACGAGTATATCGACTGGCTTCGAGGACCGCGTGATGACCTCGACCGTCGTTGATACCAATGTCCTCATCGATATGCTGGGACCTGCCACGCCGTTGCGGACGTGGTCGCACAGCGCCCTGAAACGGTGCGCGGAGGAAGGCGAGCTTGTCCTTACTCCGGTTATCTGGTCGGAACTGGCGGCATCGCCCCTCAGCGAGCTTGAGATCAGCCTGGCATTCGGTTGGCTCGGTATGAAGCGAGAAGCCCTGTCCTATGATGCAGCGTTCCAGGCGGGCAAGGCGCATTTTTCATACCGCAAAGCCGGCGGCCTTCGCGAGCGGACACTGCCGGATTTCCTGATTGGCGCCCATGCATTGGTGCGGTCGCATCGCCTTCTGACCCGCGATGCGGCCCGCTACCGTGCCTATTTTCCGGCCCTCGAAATCATCTCCCCCGAAACCCATCCCTGACGGACATCCTTCATGATCGGCAAGCTCAAAGGCACTATCGACGAGATCGGCGACGACAATGTGCTCGTCGATGTCCATGGCGTCTGTTACGAGGTGTTCTGCTCGTCGCGGACGCTTTCGAAGATGGGGTCGGTCGGCGAAGCGGTGGTGTTGTTCATCGAAACCTATGTGCGCGAAGACCAGTTCAAGCTGTTCGGGTTCCTGACGGCGCTGGAGCGGGAATGGTTCAACCTCTTGCAGAGCGTGCAGGGTGTCGGCGCCAAGGTGGCGCTTGCCGTGCTCTCGACCCTGACACCCTCCGAGCTCGCCAATGCGATCGCGCTGCAGGACAAGACGACGGTTTCGCGCGCGCCCGGCGTCGGGCCGAAGGTTGCGGTGCGCATCGTCACCGAACTCAAGAACAAAGCGCCCGCCTTTGCCGGCGAAGCCTCGGTCAATATCGGGCTGAAGCAGGAACTCGGCGAAGGTGTCGCCGCAGCGCCGGTCGCCGATGCGGTCTCGGCGCTCACCAATCTCGGTTATTCCCGCGATCAGGCCGCGAACGCGGTTGCGGCGGCGCTTAAGAACGGTGGCGAGGGGGGCGACAGTGCCAAGCTCATCCGGCTGGGGCTGAAGGAACTGGCGCGATGATTTGCCGTTCTGGCGGAAATTTGATAAAATTTCTGCCGATAGGCAATTTTTCGGAAAAGGTGATGCATGTGGTGGGAAGTTACTCTTTCGCCGAAGGGCCAAGTGACCATTCCGAAGGAGATGCGCGAGGTTCTCAATCTTCAGCCGGGAGATCGCCTGATCTATTCGCTGGTCGACGGAGAGGTGGTCATCACCCCCAAGAATCTCGATTTCAACGATCTGGCAGGGCTTTTGGGGAAGCCGCCGAAAGGGCGGGCGACGCTCGATAAAATCGATGCGGCGGTGCTCGCAGCCGGAGGCGCAAATGCCGTCGACACTGGTAAAGACAAGGAAGCGGATGCGGCCGCATGACGGTTTTCGGTCTGGATACAAATGTGGTCCTTCGCCTTCTGGTCGATGACGATCCGCTGCAGCGAGCGGCGGCATTGAAGTTCGGAGAAGGCCTTGGAAGAGGTTATTCCGCCTTTATCACCCTCGTCAGCCTGCTCGAGCTTGATTGGGCGCTCAGGTCGCAATACGGATTCAACAGGATGCATGCGGTGCTCGCCATACAGAAGCTTCTGCATATACGGGGGCTGGTTGTTGAGAACCACACGCTCGTCGTAAAGGCGCTTCGGTTTGTCGAATCGAACAATGCGGACTTTGCCGATGCCCTGATCGCCTGCCGCTCGCTGGAGGAAGGCTGTGAATCGGCAAAGACTTTTGATCAAAGGGCCGCACGCAAGGTCCCCGGAATGGAACTTCTCGCATGAGTGAACCCGCCCGCCTGATCACGCCGGAAAAGCGGGGTGAGGACCTCGATACGACGCTGCGCCCGCAGTCGCTGGACGAGTTCACCGGCCAGGCGGAGGCGCGCGCCAATCTGAAAGTGTTCATCGAGGCGGCGAAGAACCGCGGCGAGGCGCTCGATCACGTGCTGTTCGTCGGCCCGCCGGGGCTCGGCAAGACGACGCTGGCGCAGATCATGGCCAAGGAACTCGGGGTCAATTTCCGCTCGACATCAGGCCCGGTGATCGCCAAGGCGGGCGATCTTGCGGCGCTGCTCACCAATCTCGAAGAGCGCGACGTGCTGTTCATCGACGAAATCCACCGGCTCAACCCGGCGGTCGAGGAAATCCTCTATCCGGCCATGGAGGATTTCCAGCTCGATCTCATCATCGGCGAAGGCCCGGCGGCGCGGTCGGTGAAGATCGACCTGTCGAAATTCACGCTGGTTGCCGCCACGACCCGTCTTGGCCTGCTCACCACGCCGCTGCGCGACCGCTTCGGCATCCCCGTGCGGCTCGCCTTCTATACCGTCGAAGAGCTGGAATTGATCGTCCGGCGTGGAGCGCGGCTGATGGGCCTGCCGATGACCGATGACGGTGCTCGCGAGATCGCCAGACGCGCCCGCGGCACGCCGCGCATCGCCGGTCGGCTGTTGCGCCGGGTGCGCGATTTCGCCGAGGTGGCGAAGGCCGAAGCCGTAACCCGCGAGATCGCCGACGAGGCGCTGACCCGGCTTCTGGTCGACAATATGGGCCTCGACCAGCTCGACAAGCGCTACCTCAACATGATCGCCGTCAATTTCGGCGGCGGGCCGGTCGGCATCGAGACGATCGCGGCGGGCCTGTCGGAACCGCGCGATGCGATCGAGGATATCATCGAGCCCTACATGATCCAGCAGGGTTTCATCCAGCGCACGCCGCGGGGCCGCGTTTTGACCGCAAATGCGTGGAAACATCTCGGGCTCCAGCCACCGAAGGATCTCGAGGCCGCGCAGTTCCGGATGTTCACAGAGGATGATTGAGTGATTTCCCGTCGCGGCTTCCTGACGTCTCTTACGGGCAGTATCGCGGCGTTTCTGGCGCTGGCCGGATATGCGGTGGCCGAGCCGCTGGTGCGGTTGCGGGTCGCCCGGAATGCGTTCACGCCGCTTGGCTGGACGCCGGGGCTGAAACTCAGGATCGTGGCGCTTGCTGATTTCCATGCCTGCAAGCCGTGGATGCCGGCCGAACGGATCGCTTCGATCTGCGAGGCCGCCAATGCGCTCGAACCGGACGTCATCCTGCTGCTGGGCGATTATGTCTCCGGCATGCGCTTCATCACCGATCAGGTGCCGGCGGATGTCTGGGCCGGCGCGCTTTCGAGCCTGAAGGCGCCGCTCGGCACCCATGCCGTTCTCGGCAATCACGATTGGTGGCAGGACAGCGAAGTTCAGGAGAGCGGCGAGGGCGTGCCCTTCGGCCGCAGGGCGCTCGAGGCAGCGGGCATCCCGGTCTACAGCAATCGGGCGGCGCGGTTCGAAAAGGACGGCCGGCCTTTCTGGATCGCCGGCGTCGAAGATCAGATCGCCCTTCTTCCGGACCAGAAAACGCGCCATTGGGCACTCGGCAAGGATGACCTTCCGGCCACTCTGGCGCAGGTCACGGACGATGCGCCCGTCATCCTGATGGCCCATGAGCCGGACATCTTTCCCAAGGTGCCCGATCGCGTTTCGCTCACCCTTTCCGGCCATACCCATGGCGGACAGGTGCGGTTGTTCGGTTATGCCCCGGTCGTCCCGTCCCGGTACGGCAGTCGGTATCTCTATGGGCATGTGGAGGAGGATGGTCGCAACATCGTCATTTCCAGCGGGCTCGGCTGCTCCGGCCTGCCCGTCCGCTTCGGCGTGCCGCCGGAAATCAACTTGATCGATCTGGGATAACCGATGGCTGGCCGTACCCGCATCCGCATCAAGACGAAAAACAAGCGCATCTTTCAGATGCGGATTGCCGGGCTCGGCTTTCGGGACGGGTATGTGCTGGTGCACCGGGCCACGGACGAGGCGTTCTGGACCTTTCCGGGCGGCCGGGCGGAAATCGGCGAGACCTCGGAGGAGACTCTCAGGCGCGAAATGGTCGAGGAGATCGGCGTGGAGGTGACGGTCGGGCGGCTGCTCTGGTCGGTGGAGAATTTCTTCCACTACGAGGACCGCGACTGGCACGAGCTCGGTTACTATTACCTGATGGACATTCCCGAAACGTTTCCCTTCCATCCAACGGAAATCGTTCACCGGGTCAAGGACGAGCACGATCTGGAATTCAAATGGGTTCCGGCCACGGTCGAGGCGCTGAGGGCGCTCGACATCCCACCCTATTTCATCGCCGAGGAGATCGAGAGCCTGCCGGTTAGCCCCCGCCATCTCGTCTGGCGCGACGGCGATCTCGACCTGAAATCCTGAAGTCTGATTTTTCCGGTATCGGCCGGATTGAGAGGTTGCTAACGGCGACCTTCGGCTGGCGCGTGCCGGACCGCCGCTCCCAGGCTGGCGTTGCTGCGGGAACATCTGCGCGCTGCTGTCCGTTTCTCCCCCGAAAGGAGAGCGCCATGCAGAAGATCGAGGTCGGAAACGAGGTCGCCTGGACCTGGGGACGATCCGAAGCCAGAGGCAAGGTCACCCAGAAATTCACCAGCGATGTGGAGCGCAGGATCAAGGGCAAAACGATCAAGCGCAAGGCGGATGCCGATGAGCCCGCCTTTCTGATCAAACAGCAAGACGGGGACCGCGTTCTCAAGAAAGAGGCCGAACTGAGGAAGACCCATGGATAGCGAAATCCCCGATCACATCCCGCCGGCCGAAGTGGCGGCGGCTGCTGAAAAAGGCCTGAAGCTGCGCTCGCAGCACCGGCGCGGCGGCACGATGGTCGGCGTGGCAAGAGCCCGCGACCTCAAGAACCGGAAGTCGATCTCGGAAAAGACGGTGCGGCGGATGGTGAGCTATTTCTCCCGCCACAAGGCCGACAAGCGGGCCGAGAATTTCGGCGACGACGACAATCCGTCGACAGGTTATATCGCCTGGCTTCTCTGGGGCGGCGATGCCGGCCAGAAATGGGCCGAGGAGCACAGGAAGGCGATCGAAAAGGCCAAGAACGAGGCGAAGATGCGGCGCTTCAACCAATCGCACTGAAAGAGCGCACAAGATCTTCGATCGTCTGTCGCAGGAGATCGGCCCCGCCGGGCTGCCAGCCAAGCGCCCTCAATTTGTCCGTCGACATGAGATTGACCGTGCGGCGATCCGCGGGTGCCGGCAGATGGCCGAGGATCTCGTTCGTGTCGGTCAGGATATCGGCAGCATTGAAGACCTGGCCCGCGATCTTGCCGGCTTCGGTTTCCAGCATGAGGCGGACGGCGGCGGCGACATCGCGGCCGTGGATTTCCGTTCCCGCCCGCGAGGGGACCGGGCGGCCGGCGCGGAAGTCTGCAAAGAGAGCGTCCCATTTGTTGGGGCGCAGATTGCCGTAGACGCCGGTCAGCCTCAGAGACGAGGTTGTAAAGCCGGGGGCAGACAGGTCTGCCAATGCCCGTTCGGCATGGAGCTTGATTTCGCCGTAAAGGCTGGCGGGTTTCAGGACCATATCTTCGGTGAGCAACGTTCCTGCCGCCTGCCCGTCATAGACGGCGCGGCTGGACAGGAAGACTGCGCGGCGTGTCCCGGCCTTCCTGGCGGTTTCGAACAGCTTCACCGTGCCGTCGAGGTTCAGCCGGCGGAAGCGTTCCGGTTCGTCCCCTTCGCCGCCGCGGTATTGTCCGGGCAGATGGTCGAAGGCGGCGTGGACAAAGAAATACGCGTCGTCGAAGATCTCGATCTGGTCGAGGGTGGGATCGAGCGAAAGAGGCGCGAAAGTGACCGGTTTGGAAAAGAAGCCGGACGCCGGCGGCGTGCGTCCCCCGACGATCACCGGGTAGCCCGCTTCCAGCAAGCCTTCGACGATATAGCGTCCGACAAGGCCGGTGCCGCCGGAGACCAGGACCTTCATGGCGTCTCTCCCGGTCTGGGCAAAGAGGAGAGGGCTGGGATGGGGCGGTCGTCGTAAAATGCCTGCCAGAGGTCGATCAGCGGCCGCAGCCGTTCGGCCTTCGGGTGGTCCTTTTCCCACGGCTTCTCATACTGGTAGTGCAGCACGCCGATGCTTTCCCAATTCCAGAGATCGGGCATGGCGAACCACACATATTGGAGCATGTTCATGAAGATGGGCAGGCCGTGCCAGTCGGGAAAGAAGCTCTCCAGAAACGTCTGGTCCGTGCGCCGCCAGAAGGCGTCCGGCTGGTCGAGTGCTGTCAGCATTCTGTCGAATGTATCGGTAGATGGTTTGGCGACGAAGACGCCGGAGTTGAGGCGGTGGAAGTCGGAGAGGTTTTCGTAGACGTTCGGGGCCGCAGAAAATTCCGGATAGGAAAACAGCCTGTCGATCGGTTTCAGCACCAGCGCATCGGCATCGATGAACACGCAGGTCTCGTATTCGGTGAGCTGCCAGAGCCGGAGCTTGCAGAAATTGTCGAGCGGCGTGTGGAAGTCCGGCTTGCGGCCCTTGGTGAAGGGGGCGGCGCCATGCAGGTTCTTTCGCTGATGCCGTTCGTTGAAGGCGTCGGATAGCGGCAGGTGTTCGACCTTCGCCAGTCGGCAGCCGAGGGCTTCGAGCGGGGCGAGGGAGGGGCGCTCGACGCCGCCGGTATGGAGGATGACGATATCGGCGCCCGTGCCGGTGCGGCGGATGGAGCGCGCGAGGGCGATGGCGCCCATGGCGTAGTCGGCATTGGTGACGAGGGTGACGAAGGCGTTGGTCATGGCGTGTAGTGCCCCGTTGCATTCCTCTCCTTCGTCATGCTCGGGCTTGTCCCGAGCATCTGCTATCGCTCGACAGTTTTTGGCGGGTGGCAGATCCTCGGGACAAGCCCGAGGATGACGGAAGGTGATGTGGCAGATGAGGAGTACCTATCGGCGCCCCCCCTGGTCAAAATCTCACGAAACCGACTTCAGCCGCTTCCCTTCCGGGTCATGCTCCACTTTCGCCGCAATATCCCTGGTCCAGGCGGAGACGGCTGGAACGCGTGATCTGTCAACGCGATAGGCGTATTTCTTCGCAACATTGACGATCTCGCCGAGCAGTCCCTCGCCGAGCGTGGTCGGTTCGAGGCCGAGGCCGAGGAATTTTTCGTTTTTTACCATCAGCTCGTTTTCCGGGGCTTCCTTGCGCGGGTTGGGCAGCCAGGCGATCCGCGAACCGGTCATTTTCGAGATCATTTCGGCAAGATCGCGCACCCGGTGGGTTTCGGTCATCTGGTTGAAGATCTCGACGCGGCTGCCGCGGGTAGGCGGGTTGCGGAGGGCGATTTCAATGCAGCGGACCGAATCCTGGATATGAATGAAGGCGCGCGTCTGGCCGCCGGTGCCGTGGACCGTGAGCGGATAACCGATGGCCGCCTGGATGAGAAAACGATTCAAGACCGTCCCGTAATCCCCGTCATAGTCGAATCTATTGATCAACTGCGCGTGGCGGCGGGTCTGTTCCGTATGGGTGCCCCAGACGATGCCTTGATGCAGGTCGGTGATCCGCAGCCCGTCGTTCTTCGCGTAGAACTGGAAGAGCTGCTGATCGAGGCACTTGGTCATGTGGTAGATCGAGCCGGGATTGCTCGGATAGAGGATTTCCTGGGAGACGGTGCGGCCGTCGGCGGTCTCGATACCGACCGGCAGGTAACCTTCCGGAATTGCCGCGCCGACCGTCGAATAACC